>Ga0075158_10003235_pt1 | contig 11515 bp, 8 predicted proteins | sample JI91814BDNA_FD_70968 | JGI IMG/M metagenome (GOLD analysis project Ga0075158, IMG submission 70968) | Wastewater effluent complex algal communities from Wisconsin, to seasonally profile nutrient transformation and Carbon sequestration -... | ecosystem: Engineered > WWTP > Effluent > Algae... | reverse complement strand
TCCGGCCACGGCATCGGCAAGTCGGCGCTGATCGGCATGGTGGTCGACTGGGCGATGTCGACGTGTCCGGAGACGCGGGTCGTGGTCACTGCCAACACCGACACTCAGTTGCGCACCAAGACCTGGCCCGAGATCGGCAAGTGGACGCGCATGCTGATCAACGCCGACTGGTGGCGGGTGCCGGCCGTCTCCATGTACGAGGTGGCGCACGAGAAGTCCTGGCGGGCCGATGCGATCCCGTGGAGCGAGAACAACACGGAGGCGTTCGCCGGCCTGCACAACGAAGGCAAGCGGATCCTGCTGGTATTCGATGAGGCGTCGCCCATCGCCGACAAGGTGTGGGAGGTGGCCGAAGGTGCGCTGACCGACCTGGACACCGAGATCATCTGGCTGGCCTTCGGGAACCCGACGCGCAACACCGGCCGGTTCCGCGAGTGCTTCGGCCGGTACCGCGCCCTCTGGAAGACCCGCCAGATCGACAGTCGCACCGTGGAGGGCACGAACAAGGCGTATCTGGACGAGATGGTGCGCACCTACGGCGAGGACTCCGACATCGTCAAGGTGCGGGTGCGCGGCGAGTTCCCGTCGCAGAGCGTTGCCCAGTTCATCGGCGCCAGCGCTGTTGAAGCGGCGCAGGCCAGGCGCATCCATATCGTCGACCCGATGGCTCCGCTGATCATGGGCGTGGACATTGCCCGGTTCGGCGACGATCAGTGCGTCATCCGTGGCCGCCAGGGGCGCGACGGGAAGCCATTCAAGCCGATCAAGTGGGGCGGAACCGACATCGTCAAGTCGGCCGAGAAGATCGCCGACGCGATCCAGCGCCTCAACCCGGACCAGGTCAACATCGATGGCGGCGGCATCGGCGGGGCCGTGGTCGACATACTCAAGGGCTGGAACTACAAGGTGACCGAGGTCAACTTCGGCGCCGTGGCAACCGATGAGAAGCGCTACGCCAACAAGCGCGCCGAAATGTGGGGCGATGCCCGGGAGTGGCTGGACACCGGGATGATCGATGACGACCAGCAGTTCGGGGACGACTTGATCGGGCCCGAGTACATGATCGACAAGAACGGCCGCATCCTGCTGGAGAGCAAGGCAGACATGAAGGCACGCGGCCTGGCCAGCACGGACGACGGCGATGCTTTCGTCCTGACGTTCGCTCAGCCGGTGCAGCGTAAGGACGCGAAGACCAGCCGCAACCGAGCCAACGCGCCGAAGGCGGCGGTCACGAACTACCGCATCCTGGGCTGACCGGGCCAGCAAAAGCACAACCCATTTTCCGGGTCCTGGCGAATCATGCCGCCACTTCACAGTGGGTCCGGGACATGACGGTCGAAGCCGACACCAGCAGCGCGCAGTATTCGACCAACGGGACGACGGGGCCATTCGCGGTCCCGTTCTACTTCCTGGCGGCGTCGCATCTGGAGGTGGTCTACACCACGGCCGCCGGCGTCAGCACCACGCTGACGCTCACCACGGACTACAGCGTCTCAGGCGCCGGCAGCTCCTCGGGCGGCTCGATCACGCTGGTGACGCCCTACGCCTCGGGCGGCCGGATCTCGATCGCGCGAGACGTGCCGTTGACGCAGCTCACCGACTACGTGGCCGGCGACGCTTTCCCGGCCGACGCCCACGAGCGAGCGCTCGACAAGCTGACCATGATCGCCCAGCAGCTGGACGAGCAGGGCACAAGGGCGCTACGGGTGCCCGAGATTGGCACCCTGCCTGAGTTCCCTGCCGCAGCTGACCGGGCGAACAAGCTGGTGTCGTTCGACAGCGACGGCAACCCGTCTGTGACGGCGCCCAGCGCCGGCACGGCGACGGCCCTCGCGGCTGATCTGCTGGACTCCAGCAGCATCACCAAGGGCGCGGCCCTGGTCGGCGCCGGCCAGTCGCTGGCGTGGACGCCGGGCCCATTCGTGGCCAACGCGATCCGCAACTACACCTCGCCGCTGATGTTCGCCGGCTGCCCGGTCGACGGCACGTCGGACGCCAGCACCTACGTGGCCGCAGCCCTGGCCGCCGGCCGCAAGGAGATCATCATCCCTGGCGGCTTCACGTTCGTGGTCGACGGGCTGCTCTCGGTTCCCACAGGAGTGCGAATCCGCGGCGAGGGCACGCTGAAGAAGAAGGCCGGCACGATCAAGCACGTCCTCGTGCTGGCCGATGGCGCCCAGGACGTGAAGATCGAGGGCATCACCATCGACGGCAATCGCTCGGCCTTCAGCACCGGCAACGCCGTGTCGGCGATCGCAGCCTACGCCGGCCAGGGCCTGACCTTCGAGGATCTGAAGCTCAACAACCTGATCGACTGCGGGTTGAAGCTCTTCAACTGCGGGTACGTGCTGGTCAATGGCGGCCGAATCTACAACGTCGGCGAGAACGGGATCGAGTTCAAGAACTACGACGTCGACCCCAGGACGGGCCTGGCCTACGCCACGACGCTGCCGTCGCTGCAGGGCGCCCACCGGCTCAAGGGTGTGTGGCTGGGCAAGATCGACAACGGCACCGGCGACGGCAGCGGCGACGGCTGCGGCATCTTGGTCAGCGCCGGCAAGCTGGCCGCGGGCACGGCCTACCCGGTCAAGGGTGTGACGGCCGAAGCCTGCCACTTCCTGAACGTCAAGCGCGGCTTCTGGTCGGAGCAGAACGACGCCGGCTGCGAAGCGGAAGACATCGCCGTCATGGGCTGCTACTTCCGCGGCGACATCGCCGGGTTCGGTGGCGACGTGAAGGACGGGATCGGCTTCATCAACGTAATGCGCGCCAAGGCCATCGGCAACTCGATCATCAACGTCGGGAACATGAACCTGGCGCTGCCGGCCACGTCGTGCGCAGGGATTCAGGTCAGCGGCAGCTCCACCGACACGGTCGAACTGCTGAACAACACCGTCTCGGACAACACCGGCAACACGCACCGGATGGACTACGCCATCAACTTGGCGGCCGGTGCGCGGATCATCGCGGTGGGCAACTCGGTGCCGGGCGGTAGCGATGGCACGATCAACGTCACCAGCGCCAACGTCAGCGAGCTGGTCTGCCACTCCAACACTTACGCCACGGGCACCTACAGCTGGTCGGAAACGGTGACAGCGCAGTTCACCGTGTCGAACCTGCCGGCCACGGCCACCACGGCGATGCGCCCAGCCGGGTTTACCGATGACTCCGAGATGGTGTTCCCCATGCCGGTGCGCCTTGTGGGCATGGCGGTGAAGATGAGCAACAGCCCGTCGACCGGGACGGTCACCTTCAAGCCCTACACCAACGGCTCGAACATCAGCGCGCTGAACGCGACGAATGGCGACTTTTCCTCGACCATCGCCGTCAAGGCCATCAGCACCAACAACGGCGCCACCATCGCCGCTGGCCAGCGTGTGCGAGTCGATGCGGAAACGGTCGGCTACGGTGCAACGACGCACGACGCCATCGTGACGCTCACCTTCGAGACGTCATTCAAGGAGTGATGGCGTGGCATCCACCGTCGAGATCTACAACCTCGCGCTGACCAAGATCGGCGCCTCGCGCATCACCGACCCGGGCGACGAGGCCAAGGGAGCGCAGAGCCTGTCGGCGGTCTACGACATCACGCGCAAGAACGAGCTGGCCATCCATCCCTGGACGTTTGCCATGGCGCGAGCCCGGCTGCCTGCGCTGGCCGAGACACCGCCGTTCGGGTGGAGCCGCGCCTACCGGTTGCCAACCGACTACCTTCGCCTGGTCGAGGTTGGCGAGTACTTTGTGCTCTACCAGCAGGACCTGACGCTGTTTGAGATTGAGGGCCAGACCATCCTCTGCGACGAGGCCAGCCCGCTGAACATCCGCTACATCGCCGACGTCGAGAACCCGGGATTGTTTTCGGCGCCATTCGTCGAGGCCTTCGCCTGCAAGTTGGCCGCCGTGGTGGCCGAAGACCTGACGCAGAGCCTGAGCAAGCGCCAGGCGGCCGAGGATGCCTACGAGAAGGCCATCCGCGCGGCGAAGCGCACCAACGCCATCCAGCTGCCGCCGCAGCCCACGCCAGAAGACACTTGGACGCTGGCCCGCCGCGGCGCGAGGGGCTGACCCTTGTCCAAGGCAACTGGCATCCAGACGAGCTGGAACGGCGGCGAACTCAGCCCCAGCATTGCCGGCCGCGTGGACGTGGCCAAGTACGCCAACGGCTGCAGCCGGATGGAGAACTTCCTGCCGACCGTGCAAGGCCCCGCGGTCGCTCGCCCAGGCTTCCGCTTCGTGGCCGAGGTCAAGAACAGCGCCAGCCGCACCTGGCTGGTTCGATTCGAGTTCTCTGCCAGCGAGGCCTATCAGCTCGAGTTCGGCGACCGGTACATCCGGTTCTATGCCAACCGCGCCCAGGCTGTTGTTTCCGGCGTGGCCGCCTACAACGGCGCCACCGCCTACGCTGTGGGCGACCTGGTGTCGTCGGCCGGCACGAACTACTACTGCAAAGCGGCGGTCACCGGCACCGCGCCGCCGAACACCACCTACTGGCATGCGCTGACCGGCTCCATCTTCGAGATCCCGTCACCCTATGCGCTGGCCGACCTGACCAATGCCGACGGCTCCCTCGCGTTGCGCCTGGCGCAGACCGGCGACACCGTGGAGTTCGTGCACGGCAGCTACCCGCCCTACACGTTGTCGAGGTACGCCGCCACCCGCTGGACGATGTTGCCCAAGGAGTTCAGCCCACCGCCGTTCAAGCCGCTGAACACCACCACCACGACGATCTACGCCAGCGCGGCAACCGGATCCGGCGTGACGCTGACCGCCAGCGCCAGCGTGTTCACCGCAGCCATGGTCGGCCAGTTCATCTACCTTGGCGAGAAGGACGTCCGCGACATCAAGCTGTGGGAGGCGGGCAAGTCGATCACCGCCGGGGACAAGCGCCGCAGCGACGGCAAGAACTACGAGGCGCTGAACACCGCAACGACCGGTGGTGGCAAGCCCTCGCACAGCAGCGGTGCGGTCTACGACGGCGACGCCGGTGTGCAGTGGCAGTACCGCGACAGTGGCTACGGCTGGGCGAAGATCGTCGGCTACACCAGCGCGACCGTGGTGACGGCCGACGTCGTCTCGCGGCTGCCAGACGGCGCCGTCACGGTGGGCAATGCCACCACGCGCTGGGCGCTGCAGGCCTGGAGCGCCGCCGAGGGCTACCCCACCGCGGTCACTTTCTTCCGCGAGCGCCTGACCTATGCGCGCAACAGCACCATCTGGTTCAGCGTGTCGGCCGACTTCCCCAACTTCGCTACCGAAGTCGACGGCCAAATCACCGCCGACTCGGCGTTCGAGCGCACGCTCTCCAGCGATCGCGCCAACAACATCCGCTGGCTGTCGCCTGGTGCCGTGCTGCTGGTGGGGACCACTGGCGACGAGTGGGCCATCGTCGAGAACACGAGCACCGAGGCCTTTGGCCCGGGCAACTGCCGCGCCAAGCCGCAGAGCACCTACGGCAGCAGCTATGTCGCACCGGTGCGGGTCGCCGACGTGACGCTGTTCATGCAGAAGTCGGGTCGCAAGATGCGCGCAATGGCTTTCCGCTACGAGGAAGACGGCTTCAAGAGCGACGACACCACCGTCTACAGCGCCCACATCACCCGCGCCGGCATCATCGACATGGCCTACCAGCAGGAGCCGCAGGGCATCGTCTGGGCGGCCCGCGCCGACGGCGTGCTGGTGGGGATGACCTTCAACCGCGAGCAGGACGTCGTTGCCTGGCATCGGCACCCGTTGACCGGTGGCATCGTGGAGTGCGTCGAGACCATTCCGGCGCCCAGCGGCGAGCAGGACGATCTCTGGGTGATCGTGCGCTACACCATCAACGGCGTGACGAAGCGCTATGTGGCCTACCTTGACGACATCGACGAGGACGGCGCCAACACCGATCAGGATGACTGGATCTTCTCGGACATGGCGCTGACCTACAGCGGCGCCGCGGCAACGACGATCAGCGGGCTGAGCCATCTGGAAGGGAAAGAAGTCTGGGTGATCGTCAACGGGGCCTTCCACCCGAACCGAACCGTGACGGCCGGCGCAATCGAGCTGCAGTACGCCGCCACCAAGGTGCAGGTCGGCCTGCCGTGTCCGGGCTTCTTGGAGACCATGCCGCTGAACCTGGGCGGCGATGACGGCACGGCACAGGGCAAGATCCAGCGCGCCCACCAGGTGGTGGTGCGAGTCCTCAACAGCGCGCGAGGCAAGGCCGGGCCCAGCGAGGGCGTGCTCAAGCGCCTGCAGGGCCGGCTGCCAAGCGTTCCCATGGGCGAGGCGCCGCCGCCGTTCACCGGCGACATTCAGGTCGACTGGCCCGGGGACTACGACCGCAAGCAGACGGTGCTGGTGGCCAAGGATGCTGGCATGCCAATGATCGTGGTGGCCGTCATCCCGTCGACGCAGACGAACACGCGATGAAGCGTCGCGCCAAACCCCAGCGGCGAGTCTTCGCCAAGCCCGTGCGGCGCGTGCACCGCAACCGCACGTACTGCGCACGCCTGTTCCGCGTAAAGCCAGATCCGGCGCTGCCGTTCGTGGTGGAGGTTCGCATCGCAAGCAGCCGCAAGCGAATGCACGACGAGGTAGGCCGGTGCGACGGTGCCGCGGCAATCCGCGACATCGAGTCCGATTGCATGGGCATGGTGCGCAGCTACTACAGCAGGATCGGCGGCCGACCCGTCATCCGACCGGGCGGCTTGGTGGCGCGCATGTTCCTCAACAGGCAGGACCTGCGGCGCAAGCCTGGCGAGATCGTCAGCCACGAGTGCGGCCACGCCGCCATGGCTTGGGCCCGGCTGCAGCGCGCCAACTTGAACCACATGCCCGGCGAGGAGGTCATGTGCTACGCGCTGGGCCGGCTGGTCGCCCAGGTCAACCGCGTCTGCTACGCGGCTGGAGTGTTTGCATGACCACGCTCGGCGACAACCCCGAGAACGGCCGCGTGTCCCTCGGCGGCTTGCGTGCCGGTGGCCTGGCAGTCCGCGGCGGCAGCGCTCGCAAGGGCGTGGTGGTCTATGCCCGGCCAACGGCTTTCAGCATCGTCAACGGTGCCGCAGACGACAGGCGCCAGCGCGACGAGGCTCGCTATGTGGGCGACGGCGGCGGCGGGGCAGCCGGCAACTTTCAGAGGCTGCAGCGATGACGTTTCAGGTCGTGCCCTTTGAGCCCGAGCACATCCTGCAGCTGGACGTGCAGGAGGCGCAGCGCCTGACCGACGACGAGCAGGCGCGGGCACTGGCCGCACCGTTCGGCTGGGCCTGGACCGGCATGGTCGACGGCGTGCCCGTGGCGTGTGCTGGCCTGGTGGAAGTCTGGCAGGGCCGCGCCTACGCCTGGGCTCTGCTGGCGCGCACCGCTGGCCCGTGGATGGCGGCGATCACCAGGGCAGTGCGGCGCGCGCTCAAGGCTTCCACGTTCGACCGCATCGAGATGGCGGTCGACGCCGGCTTTGTTGCGGGCCAGCGGTGGGCGCTGCTGCTGGGCTTCGAGCTTGAGACTCCGCGGCCGTTGCGCCGCTACCTGCCAGGCGGCCGCGACGCCTACCTCTACGCAATGGTGACCTGACATGGCCTTCGCACTTCCCTTGCTCACTTCCCTCGGCACCGCGCTGGGCGCATCTGCTGCAACTGCTGGTACCGTCGGCGCAATCGCTGCATCAACTGCTGTCGGTGCGGTCGGCAGTATCTACGCCGGCGGCCAGGCTGCAGCGGCCGCCGAATGGCAGGCCAACATCGCCACGCAGAACGCCAGGACGGCACAGCCGCAGGCCAACGCCCGCGAAGACCAGCAGCGCCGCGCGTCCGCGCTGCAGCTGGGCGAGCAGCGTGCCGGCGCCGCGCAGTCTGGCTTCGACAGCGGGGTGGGGTCGTTCGCTGAGCTTCAGGGGCAGAGCGCCGGCAACGCCGAGCTGGACGCGCTGACCACGCGCTACACCGGCCAGCTTCAGTCGCTGTCGCTGCAGAACGAGGCGGCCGGATTGCGCCGGCAGGCCAGTGCATCGCGCACGCAGGGATACCTGAATGCGTTCGGCACGCTGGTGAGCGGCTCGGCCCGGTACGGCGCAGCCATGCAGTTCCCCGGGCTGATGACCGAGAGCGCCGGCAACGTCGCAGTCGGCACGCGGGGGTACTGACATGCCCGCCTTCCGCCAGATCGAATCGCGTCTGCAGCCCGCCAGCCTGGTGCAGCCTGGGCCCGCCGCGCGGCCCATCGACCTTTCGCCGGTGGCACAAGGGCTGGACACTGCGGCCGCGGTGGCGGAGCGCGCCCAGATCATTGCCGAGCGCCAGCGCAGGGAGTCCGAAGCCCTGCTGGAGCGCCAGCAGCAGGACGAAGCCCGCGTCGCGGTGACCAATGCAGTGACGGCCAGGCGTGCGGCGGTCACGGAGCAGCTGATCACGACCGAGTCGACGCCTGGCGGGATGGCCGGCGCCACGGAGCGCGCGCTGAAAGATCACCAGGCCTGGGTGGATTCGACCGCCAAGACGTTGACGCCGGCCGGGCAGAAGCTGCTGGCTCTGCAGGCTCCCGAGCTGCAGCTGACGACGCACGAGAAGTTCTTCGGTGCCGAGGTCAAGGCGCGCCAGACGGCGCTGGTGACCGACTTCAGCACCGGCCTGGACGCGGCGCGGCGCAACGTCATCGCGGACCCGGCGCAGTTCTCCGACACGCTGGCCCGCCAGATCGCGCTGGCCAACACCTTGAACCTGCCCGACGACACCCGGGCAAAGATGGTCGATCAGGCGCGGCAGTCGCTGGCCTTCGATGCCGCCACCACCATCGCCACGCGCAACCCCGATGCGATCCTGTCGAGGTTTGGTGCGGCCGGCGGCAAGGCGAACAAAGACGGCACGGTCCTGCCGAGCGACCCAGCGAAAGCGCTGGCAGCAGTGCAGGGCGATCCGGTGCTGTCGCAGCTGTCGCCGGATAACCTGCGGCAGGTGGTCGAGCGCGCGACTATGCTCAAGGTGACCCGCGATGCAGCAGCTCAAGCAGAGGCGGAGCGCCAGGCGCGGCTGGCCGAGATCGCCGCGAATCAGCGGGCCCGGGCAGCCGATCAAGCCTGGGCCGTGCTCAGCGGCCGGGCAATGACCGGCGTTGCCACCGACGAGAAGGCCGACGCGCCTCTGTTCAAGGCGATCGCCGGCACGCCCTACGCGGCCGAGTACCAGCGCCTGGCCGCGCAGATCCCGGTACGCACGGCCGTGGCCACGCTGCCGCTGAACCAGCAGCAGGCGCAGATCGACGCCCTGATCGGCCAGCGCAACGCCAACGGCACGAACACCGCGCTGGAGGAGCAGATCAAGTTCCGCAAGGAGGTACTGGCCGCTGCCAAGAAGCAGTTCGACGACAGCCCGTTGCGGGCTGGCCAGCAATACGGGCTCTACAGCGTGGCGCCCCTGGACACCTCGAGCTTCGATGCCTTGCTGCCAGGGCTGGCTGCGCGCGTGCCGCAGGCCGACCTGGCTGGCCGGCAGGCAGGCAAGCCGGCGCCGCCGCTGTTGCCCGAGGAAGCCAGTCGACTCGGCGACATGCTGGCCGGCTTGCCACCAGCTGACCAAGGCCAGCGCATCGCGCAGCTGGCATCGGTCGTGCCGCCGCAGCAGATGCTGGCGCTGGCACAACAGATCGGCGGGGAAGACAAGGGCGCGAAGCGAGCGTTGTCCCTGCAGATGCAGTTCGGCGCCGCGCAGACGGTCAGCGGCCGGTACCGCTCCGAGCTGGTAGCCCGCGGCGCTCAGGTCGTGAAGGACCGCGGCGTCAAGGAAGACACCTCGGCCGAGTTCGGACTGCGCGCACAGATTGCCAAGGAGGTCGGCGACAGCCTACCGCCGAAATGGCGTGAAGATGCGATCGATGCAGCCAGGCTGATGTACCTGGGCCAGCAGGCAGAAGGCATCAGCCCGAGCGTCGCCGGCGTGGTGCGGCTGGCAGCCGGCGGCGCCATCGTCGAGCACAACGGCCGGCGCATTCCGATCCCGGCCGGTACCGACGAGAGCACGTTCGCGGACAAGCTCAAGGCCTACCCGGCAGCGGCCCTGGCCAGCCAAGCCCCCGGCGGCGCGGTGATGCTGCCAGGCGGCCGGCAGATGCCGGTGGCCGACTTCCTGGCCGGCCTGCCGAGCGCGCAGCTGGAGCCGGTGGCCCCAGGTCGCTACGGCGTGCGTGCTGGCGGCGGCATCGTCAAGGGTCCGACCGGGCGGCCCATCATCATCGAGGTGAACTGATGGCACTCGGCGCGGCCTACGAAGACGACGCCATCACGGCGCTGGCCAACAGTCCGGCGCAGCCGAAGCCGGCACCAGAGAAAGCCAGCGTGTGGCGCACGCTGCCCGAGGACATCGGCAGGTCAGCGACCGGCCTCGCCATGGGCAGCGCGCGGGCGTTGACCGAGATCGCGGCGACTGGCGCCGATGTTGTCGGGTCGCTTCGCGCCACGGGCATTGCCACGCCGGAAGAGCGCCGGCAGATGCAGCGCACCGGCGCACCCATCAGCAGCTACAGCAGCGAGCTTGGCGACTACCTGAGGTCAGCCGGCGGCATCTTCGAACCCGATCCAGCGACAGCCAGCGTTGCGGAGCAGGTGCTGTACGGCTTCGGCCGCGGCGCCACCAAGATCGTAGGCGGTGCGCTGGCAGCCGGCCCGGTCGGTGTGCTGGCTGCTGGCGCCGAGGAAGCGGTCACCCAGGCCGACGAGCTGCGCCTGCAGGGCGTCGACTTCAATGCGCGCACCAAGGCAGGCGCAGTGCAGGGTGCCGGCCTGGCCCTGGCTGCGCTGCCTGTCGTCGGCCAGACCGCAAAGGCCACGGCCGGCCTGTACGCCATCGGCGGCCCGGGCGGGTTCATGGCCCAGCAGGCGCTGACCCGCGAGATCCTGCAGGGCGCCGGCTACGACAAGATCGGGGCGCAGTTCGATCCGTTCGACCCGGTGGGCCTGGCGGTGGCCAGCCTGCTGCCGGCGGGCTTCGCGGCCTACGGGCTGCGCCAGCAGAAGCTGCAGCGCGCCGTCGACAGCCTGCCCGACCTGCCGCCCCGCACCGATGCCGTGCCGCCGGCCGAGCCTGCCGCACCGGTGCCGATCCCGAGCCGGCCCAGCGCGATCACCAACGCAGTGCGCGCCTACCCGACCGAGGCTGTTGACGCCGCCCGCGTGGTGCTGCTGGCCGAGCGCCGGGCCGCGGCGAACCCTGGCGCGCCGGACAACCTGCGGGCGATGGACCAGCACGAAGCGGCGCTGAGCCGCGCCGAGGATCAGATCGCGGCAGGCGAGCCGGTGCAGGTGGCCGACTTGGCGCCAGCGGCGGATCTGGCGCGCTTCCAGCCGGCCATGCTTGAAGACTCCAACGGCAAGCCAGTCGAAGGCCTGCGAGTTGAGTTCGACAACGGCCAGGGCGGTCTGGGCGTGCTGGATCTGGGCATCAAGGATGGCCGCATGTTCCCCGTCTGGGTGGACAACGGGCTGTACGGGCGTGGCGTAGCTGATGCACCTCGATCTGGCCAGGTGGTCGGCCTCTACGAGCAG
>Ga0075158_10003234_pt1 | contig 11519 bp, 12 predicted proteins | sample JI91814BDNA_FD_70968 | JGI IMG/M metagenome (GOLD analysis project Ga0075158, IMG submission 70968) | Wastewater effluent complex algal communities from Wisconsin, to seasonally profile nutrient transformation and Carbon sequestration -... | ecosystem: Engineered > WWTP > Effluent > Algae... | reverse complement strand
GCTTCACCGCTGTGGTGAGTATATCGATGGCGACAAGATCATCCCAGATGAGCCCTTTAAATGCGCTGTTAAGGCCATACACTACCGAGGGCCACCTGAGTTCACTAAGCCGATGCTGAACGTTAACGATACCGTCTGCTGCGCTTATATGGCCGACCAGTTCGCTGATGACGTTTTCCGGAACGAGCTAATCGCCAAAGAGGTCAAAAGGCTAGTCGACGAAGGCCTTAACCCCCTAATTTTCACCACCACGAAGAAGCACATCCTCACGCTATTCGAGACCTTCTCGGCCATGTATCCAGAGTGCTCAGCCGGTTTCATCACAGGCGATGTTGGGGATGTCGAACGCGCCCGAATTCGCTCGGAGTGCCAGGCAATATTCAGCCTCTATATTTGCTGTGGAACGGGCTTTAACGAGCCTAGAATCAAGTCAATAGTAGTAGCTGGCCCATATAAGACCAACGGCAAGCAAATCAACGGCCGGGCGTTTCGAGGAAAAAACGACGATATCCAGCGGCAGATCGTGGACATCATCGATGTGGCTACATCCCTAAAATCCCAATACGCCGAGCGCCTAGTGGTCTATCATGAACGTGGGTTCGATGTGAATGTCACGTATATCAACCACAAGACCCAGCGAGCCTTGCCTTCCGAAGAATCTCCAAAGCCGGCCTAACTTCTACCATGATTTCCGAGTCACATCTGGCCTCTTCAGCCGCCCTTATACGTTTTATGGCCCGTATGGTGGCCAAATAGCCGTTGTTCTTGAGCAGCCTTTTTCGCTCAAGCGGTATCTCGCAATCTGTGGCTTGCATCTCGTACACGTTGATCTCGGCTGTGCGATTTGAGTCGTCATAAGACGAGTACTCGTACACCCTATCAACCATGATATTCACGATGTCCATTGCGACCCTCCAAAACGGCAATATGTGGCTTGGCGCTGGTCGGCTAACAACCCGTTTGTAGTTGAACCTGAACCCGATTGTCTGGTTATTTGGCTCGTTGTCGAATACTTTGATCGGGAAATTCATCAAAGCCCCACCATCCACGTATTTTTTGTCGTTATAGATGACTGGATCGAAGACTATCGGGAGCGCGCAGCTAATCCTAACAGCCCTCCAAAGCTCCATGTCGGGTGTCGTTCTGTGGCTGAAATACTCGGTTTTCCGGTCTGTCATATTGGTACCAGTGATCACCAAAAACACGCCACGACTCTTGTATAGCTCGTCAAACGTAGTGTATGCTGAGCCAGTTTTCACGCGGATTTTCCATTTGATCCATTCCTCCAGGCGTGCTCCCGATGACAGCCCTTCAGCCCAGAGAAGGCGCCAATAGCTCTTGCTCATAAATTCGGCGAAATTGAGCTCACTTGTGATGCGATCGATCTGAGCCGGTGTGTAGCCTAGCGCGAAAAAGAGGGCCATAATGGACCCACAAGACGAACCGGCTACTCTCTTGATATTTTGGAGCTCTCCCATATCGCTAAGGGCTTCTGGGATCCTCGCATATGCGATCCCCTTAGCCCCTCCTCCCTCCCAAACCGCACTAGTTATCGGCATTTTAGCACGAGAAAAAAGGGGCTCACCATAAGCTAGCCAGTGCTACCAAAACCACCATCTCCCCGAACAAGATCACCCCGTTTTTCGTTGTCAAACGCGTGGAATCGCGTGAGGATCATCTGGGCTATCTTATCGCCCGAGTTGATGACACATGGCTCTTGGCCGTGATTGATAAGGCACACTTTGACTTCGCCGCGGTAATCAGCATCGCAGACTCCAGCCAAAACGTCTAGGCCGTATTTGACAGCTAAGCCGGATCTGGGTTTGATAATGGCGACAAAGCCGTCTGGGATGACATAGTGCACCCCTGTGCCGATGAGTTGTCGCTGACCAGGTTGTAGCGTACAGCCACTAGTTGCCAGTAAGTCATATCCGGCTGAGCCAGAAGTAGCCCTAGTGAGTTCTGGATTACTGTTCATAGTTGTTGCGTTTCTAATAAATGTCGTTTCTTTCACCGGAAAATATCACGCTTGTATACAAGATGCTATGCGACTACCTCCCAGAGCACTACTACGCCCGAGCCGAGTTAAAGGCTGATATGGCTGAGTGGCTCAGGACGTATAAATATCGCGGTTTAGCTGGTTCCAGAGGCTTCTTAGAGCGGGCCAATACAGAATACGTGAAATATGCCCTACTCAATTCATACCCAAGAGACCACGTGGTAGATGACGGGCAGCTCAAAATACGCCCGGATCCCTCTTGGTATAACAACTATGGACGGGGCTACGAGCCTGGTTCAGCGTTGTCGAAAATGGGCGGCATTACGCTTGGGAATCTCCGTGTGGCCGATTACTGCTCGCCATCAGACGCGTACTTCATGCTCCACTCGCTTTCTCGAGGAAAGGACCCACAAATCAGGAAGCCAATGGTTCGCCCAGAGTGTGTTGGGAGGTGCGCAAAATGGCTGAATTGCCCTTGTGGGAAACAACCAGAAGCCTGTTATGACGATGAGTTGGTCGTCCAGAACCCAAGTACACGCCCGAAATACGGCGATTTGCGCAAATTTGAGTTCCCAAGGCAACCAAGGACGTTCTACGATATCCGATATAAGGTCGATTTCGATTCCAGCGATACCCTCGTTGGCGAATATGACCCACCAGTTTACAAGCCAACAGTGCCAAACTATCGCAGGCGACTCCTAAATATGCTTTAAAGCGGTATTAGCCTCACCTAAATGGACGAGGAGTACAATTTGCCGTTAAACTCAAACGCAATTGGGCTGAGGGGCACCATCGATACAGCTGAGTTCGACTTGACGGAGTTCGAGGCCCAAGTGCAGCCTAAATCTGACGTGTCGGATAGGAGTGAGCTCATCGAAAAGGCGATTGCCGAGGTTGGCGATGAGGACTCCATGATAGAAGACGATGACGACGAACTGGGGATTTTCGACGAGAATGATCAGTCGTCCAAAGACGGCGATTCGTCACACGATGAGATCCCAGTCGACATATCGCCACTTATAGCGCCAACAGCGGCAGTAACGGCTGCCGTAGTCGTCAAAGACTCCGTCAAGCATATCAAGAACTGCCAGGAAATCAAGGAGAAGCTGAAGGCCCTAACCAACCAAAATCGCATCAGCGGCAGCGAATACAACATGAAGAGGATCGAATCGGACCCAGAATACGCAGCCAACGTCAACCAAACCCTTCACGACATCTTTGAACGGGATAATCGCTGCGATTCGTGCAAGAACTTCCTGGTATGCGTTTATCGGGGTATAGAGTCTATCTGCGACGGGGAGATGAAGATCCTGGGTAAGACGATGCCGAACTTGAAGGGTCTTGGAGACGAATTAGAGGCCCAAGCTAGTACACCGTCCTTCAAACACAAAGCGGGGGCTGTTGTTGATTTGGTTAACGATAAGTTGGGCAGCAATATCTTAGACGCATTGCAAACGGTAGCTATTCTTGGGATGCCATTTGTCCGGACGTACCAAAACAACCTCAAGCGGGATGCTGGTGAGAGAGTCTTGTCGTCCAATTCCGACATCAACGACCTCGAAGACGAGTCGGTTTGGTAACATTTCGCTAATTATTTTTGCGCAGCCGTAAAATGGTTGAGGGAGGCGCAGCAAAATCCAAGGCATCTAAGCCAAAAGTGTCCAAAGCATCCAAGCCCAAAGCGGCTAAGCCAAAGTCACACAAGCTCGAGGGCGGAGTGGCCAAACACCACAAGAAACACCACCACAAACTCGAAGGAGGCGGGGCTATCCCACCTTTGTTGCGAAAAATCGCCGAGAAGAGCGTCGAGATGCGCAAAAAGGACTACAAGAGGCTACATGAATTGCTTAAGGACCACCCGCAATATTCTGGACCACGATTGTTGTCCTTCTTCGGCAAAAATGCTGCCAATGAAGTCAAGGGCAAGCCCAAATACGACGTTAGCGTTGCCGGCTACCTCAAATTCATCAGCGAGAACGGCGCCAAATTGGCCCAAAATCTCAAACAAGCCCAAGCTAGAGCTATCGAGGCATCCGTCGAAAACGAAGGCCGAAAGCTATGGATCGCCAAAATGGAGGCCCAAGTCAGCAAGGGATACCAAATGACCCCTGTTGAAAAAGCCAAGTTAGCCAAATACAAAAAGTGATCGTCGAGCTACGTAATCTAACCAGTGTGCCGTACACATACAGCCACGAAAACAGCGACTACGACCTAACCCCAGGCGAATCTCGCTGGATTATCGCCACAGACACAGTGACCATCAAAGGCAACGGGTCAACAGCCATAGTGCCATACCCAAGTCGTCGCACGCGGGACCACACAAGGATCGCTATCCGCACCGAGCCACATCCCGATGAAGACCTTACATTGGTCAATGGCGAGTTCTACCAGCGAGGCGAGCCTGTATCGATTGACGCCTATGTGGCCCAATCAGGGCTCGTTTGGGTTTGGGTGGGCCTGTGTCTACTCATCGCGCTTGTCCTGCTAGTGGGGATCCTCGTATATTCCGGCGTTTCTCGCGAAAAAATACGGAGCGCCCATTTCTAGGCCTTAACGAGCACGAAACACATGTTGTATCTCGCTAAATCGCCGCTGTCGTAATAGTACTCGAATGGCACGTCCATACTTTTTTTGAGGGATTCGAGCGGTTTGTAGGCGTTTCGAAAGTGGACTGTCAGCTCCTTGTAAAACGCTTGGCTGGTCTTCAACAACGACTCCTCTAGCCGGTCTAACATGACCCGAGCTGGGTCTCCGATGGGGATATTTGGCCTGATATCGGTTGGGGCCATAGACCTAACGAATTTCAGCACGACGTCATATTCGCCCCATTTCATGAGGGTTGTGGGGATGCTGGATTTGACGAACTCCTCCTTGATGGCCTTGAGCCACGTAGAGAATTTGGCCTCCATCAACTGCGAGTAGATCAGCCCAAATAGCTCATGTCCAACGAAGCTGGTAGCCAGGCCGATTACGCGATTTGTGGTATTGATGTGCTCAGCCCTGGTGGCCACTAATGCCTTCCGTTTCTCAGCCAATTCGGCCGTGGTTTGATCGATTTGGGCTATAGTTGCATCAATTTCGGCACATCGTTTCTTGGAGGCTATTCTCGTGCTGGTGAGGAACTCAACGGTTGTCATTTAGTGCCATAAAAAAGCGCTCGATGCGTAATTAAACGTCTGTGTGTCTGAATCGTCGAGTCATTCGCCCAGCCTCGATAACGTTCTCCTCAAGGAGAGCCGCTTCTGGTGGGATGAGGTCATTGAGGCGCCTCTCGTAGTCGACTTGCAGCACCTCGGCTTCGTCATGCTTGTCTTGGGCCCTTAACTCCCTGATTTGCTTCTGGTAGTCACCGATGATCTTGGCGTCTTCTGAGCTGATTTGCTTGCCAGCTTGCCCTAATTGGCTGCTCATCTTCTTCATAGATGCCGCTTGGGATGATTTGAGGGATCTGAAGGCCCCTTCGGCGTCTACGTTCTCCAAATTCTCTCGGAATGGGTCAAGCAAGATTTCTCGGCCTACTGGTAACTCGTAGCACAACGAGCGGATATTGGCCTTATGAGCCGCCTTGTAGCTATCAAGCTCTTCTGGTGTGTCAAAGGCGCCGTGGATGTAAATGAGGTGCTCGCTGGTGTATGGAAGGCCGGTGAGGATGGAAGCGGTAGCCCTAGCCATAGGCAATGTGGCCTCTCGTTGTCTCATCAAGTTATTCCAGTTTTCGGCTGTTGGGGCGAATTCTGCGGCGTACTTGGCGTATTCGGTAGGGATGATGTTGCTTGGGGCGTTTGCGTAGTACTGGTTGTAGATGTTGCCGAATGCGTCTACGCCTGGCCCAAAAGCCTTAGCTAGGAATTTCTTGATGACTTTGGTGTGTGAGGCCTTCATAGTGGGCACTTTGGCTCGTTCAAGTAGATATGAGTGCACGATAAGCGCCCATTCCATAGACTGGTGATAAATGGATGTGTGCTCGATTTCGGCCAAGACGGTTGTGTGTTCACTGGGCTTGTGGAAGGCTCCTGGTGGACGATTGCCTCGATCAGTTTCGTTTAGCTGCATTAACAGCTTAACTGCGTCCGCAGACATCCTGGAAACCAACCGGTAGTGGAGCTTCTCGACGTCCTCTCCGGCTAACTTGGCTTGTGTCATAGCTGTCTCGTATTTCACGTATTCTTCGGTAGCGGCTTTGCTGATCGTTATAGACATTTTAAGTTCTCTGTTGGGATTCCATGGGAAACCAATTTGCGTTCGATAGCCACGCAGTTATCAAAAATGACTGACACCCCAATTTTAGTAAATCGATATCGCCGCTTACAGAATTTAGCAACCATCTTGAAAAACATCGATGACGGCCGATTTGCTGATTGCTGGCCTCATTACCTCTATGTAAACGAGAACAGCTCAATACTCAATATGCGGCCAGCACCAGAAAGCCACCTGATGGATATCAAAACAGCCATGCACAACTTCTACTACCACCTGGAGCTCGCTTTGCAGGGCTTTCCAGCTACTGACGCGAACCGCAATATTATGCTGGCTGAATGCAAGAACTACGATTCCAGGGAGCTGTTCAAAATCGAGCAAGCCGATACCAAGGTATGCGAATGTGGCACCTTGTTGAGCGGTATAGACGGCCTAATGACGTGCACGTTCTGCAATAGGATATGTGAGGGTGTTTATGACGATGGGCCGTCTATGGAGAGCGGTGAGGATATCAAGGTCAAGAAGTCGAATATCGCGAAGCATTGGGCGTACATCATGTCCCAAATTTACGGAGAAGTGACCGATGAAATCCCCAGCGAAATCATCAACGGGGTTCGGCTCCAACTTGAGAGGCGCAATATCAACATCATGAACGCCGCCAATTACTCCAATGCGATGGGGGAAGCTCTCAAGCAGATCGGCTCCATTAACGGCGTTTCGCTCAAAAAATACATCCCGGTCAAGAACAACTTCATCAAGAGGATCTATAACGTGGAGATACCACGCCTTAATTACACGAAAACCAGCAAATTGCGCTTCATTTTCCTGCGATTAGCCTCAGCGCGGTTCGTAGTGAACAGGGACACCAAATATCAAGCCAGATATTGCTACACGATTGCTCGCATTATCTATTTAACAATGTCCACCGATCCTACGAGTATGGCCTTGTTGCGATTTATCGATATGGGCAATACCAGGACCTTCGCCAAGAACGACGAGATGTTAGCGGCGTCCAATCGAGAAGCCAGGGTGTTTAGCAAATTTGAGCCAACTAGCGACTCGTGCTACACCGATCCCAAGTATTATCTGCCGTTTCACAATTAATAAAATTCGTTTCACGGCCTAAATAAATGCCAGGTGAGTCCATCCCCAGTCAACTCGCGAGCCCAACCACCAAAATCACCGAGATTATCTACGCTCCTCAATTGCTTCATGGAAATGTAGCTGAGCTCACTGCCCAACGACGAAGAGTCAGGGATCCAAGAGATGACATCGTCACCCCTACTTTGGCAGCAGCCACCGCCACTCACAACTTCGTGTTTGCTAGGTCATTCAGACCATGTGTCTTGGTTGCCTCCGAATACGTCACAGTCACCGGATGTGGCAATGGCTCTTGTGGAACCAAGACCATCTTCAACCCCAAATCCAACCCAGACTACCATAACGACGGGTATTTCATGTGGAGACTCCCATCCGTTACATGCAGCTTGGCCAATCTCCCACACATCGTTGTCTACCCAGCTAACGACAACATCGCCACCTCAAATTCCAACATCCCATTCGATTTCGCTACAGGAGCCCCAGCTGATGCCGCCAACCAAAAGCTGATCATGGTTAGAGACGGGTTCAACTACACATACACTGGTGGTGCCCCAGTTGCCACTCTCTTGCCTTCCGATGGAGTCAACTACGTCCTCAATCCAGCCAATCTCAAGGGAGGTATCAGATACACCTACGTCACTGGAGCTGGAACCTTCCTTGCCGACGCTGCTGGTAAGCCATTCCAACCACTCGCCACTGGTATGCCAAATACCGCCGCAGCCGGATACGCAGCAGCCGCAGTTATCCAACGAAGAAACTACGTCAGAGCAGCAGATTTCTTGGGAGCCAAGTTGCACAAAAAGTCCACCTACAAAGTCGACGACAACGTCATTGAAGAGTACACCGACATCAACATCCTCACCATGAGAGAGCTCTTCATGGCCAGATATGGCACCCAAATGGCCTTTGATAGACTTATCGGCCAAGAAGTCCCTGAAAGCAAGCCAGGAAAGGCCCTCTACTCCAGAGTCGGCCAATCAGCCTCTAGACTCGGCGAAGGAGGACTCAACTCATCAACCATCCGAGCTTACACCCATTTCGCCAATGGCCTCCAAACACCAAAAGAGATCCAACCAGCTACCGACATCTACGTACCTGGGCTCTTCTACCACATGAGATGCAAGGAGAACGCCATGCCAGTCTGCTTGTTCCCTGATGCCAATATCAGCTACGAAATCGAGACAGCCCCACTCGCTGAGCTCTACCACGCCGTTGAAGGGGACACCTTCATTTTGGAAGAGGTCTACGCCGAGAGACTTGACTCTGCTATCACCCCAGCACTCACCCCAACCCTCGCACCAACAACCAGAGACAACATGGCCCTCTACCACTCTAGAATGATCCCCGTTAAGATCCCTGGATCCGTCCCAGTTTTCGAGGAGGAGAACCTCTGCCCAGAGCTTGTTCTTGGGTCCTACTACTTGGAAGACGTCCTCCACGTCTGCCTCATGAGCAGAGTCTACTACGCCATGATCCGATCATGGACAGACATCACCACCTGCAAGATCACCCCTGATTGCCCCGACATGAATTACGAGCTTACTGGGCTTAGATACCCAGCTGAGCTCATCGTTCTCCACGAATCGCCATACACCAACGGCTCAAACACCCTCTCTACCGCTGTTGACCCAGCTGAAGACTGGTGGGTTAACGGGGAGATCCGAAAGGAGAACGTCCCACTCACTACCTATGTCCAAATGACCTACAGAACCGGAAACGCCCTTGCTCCACTTGAGTTCATCCTCGAAAGAACCCAAATCCAACACAACCAAATCAACAAGGTCTACCCACTTATTGACAGACTCGGAGTCAAGGTCTATGACACCGAATACCATCCACTCAGAAAACGGGTGTTCTACAACGATTACACCAAATTTACCTATGGAAGCGGTGTCCTCTACTCCGGGGAATCACCAAACGGCCAATTGATGGTCAACTTCACCCAATACATCAACTGGGACTCCCCATCATCATTCGGAGTCGTTAGTGCCTCCAGAAACAGGTACATCTCACTCGTTATTGACAGCACCCCTCAACCAGACATGCCTGCATTCGTCCTCAGAGACGGTATTCAAGGACCACTTACAACCGTCAGAAGCGACAAAGTCAAGCTCACTGCCCAAGTCCTCAAAATCAACTTCGTTCACGGAGCTGGTGGACAATGCTACATCAGATTCCAATAGACGAAAAAACGCTGCTAGAACGCTGGCACGAGGATGTCAGAACGCATGATGGCTCTCGTCAAGTAAACGCAGTCCAACGCTCGAACCCGTGATAGAGCTACGTACAGCTGGCCGGGATAGAACCGATTTTTTTGGTTGTCGACGATCAGCTCGTCTATAGTGGACCCTTGCGACTTGTCGATGGTCGTGGCGTAGGCGATGACGAACGGGAACTGCGATCGGCGATACTTGATCACATCGGTCTCATACGAGAACGCCACTCGCTCAATAATGTGTTTCGAGCCGTTTTTCAGCTGAATTCGCACCTTGGTGATCGGCATACCAGCATTCCAAATCACCTTGTCGCCGAGCACTTCATTGCCGATTTCCAGCACGACGCCGAGCGCACCATTGACGAGCCGCTTCTCCTGTGAGATGTTGCTACGGATCATAATGAAGGCCCCAGTGCATATGGTGATCTCTTGGCCAACAATTCGGTCAAATTCGCCCTCCATTTTCTTCAAGGCGTACTCGCGCTGCTCGGCTTCTAGCTTGGCGTCTAACGGGTTGTAGTACCCATTACGAGATGGCGCACTGCCAATCCCGGAACTGATGTACTCGACTGTATTCTCTGCCAGCAATGTATGCTTTTGGGCGAGAATGGCATACAATTTCGAGTGATTATGGGCATTCACGATTTTATGAGACGGGGCGATGATGGGGACGTTTGCTGGTGGTGGGATCACTCGGGAATTCAGGATGGCCAAATCCTCATCGGTGATCTTGCCAACCCTCAAATCTCGCATGATCTCGAAGTACTTCTGGTCGGTGTATCGCCTGTTGATTGTGAACTCGATCTCGTTGAAATTCAGTTGTTTCCACAAGGCAGACCTAGTTACTGCGAGGTCCTTTACAGGCGGCAGTTGGTACATGTCGCCCAGCGCTATCACTTGGACGCCTCCCATCAATTTGGAGTTTTTGGCCCGCAATTTTGACTCAATTATGGTCAGTAAGGACGCCCCAAGCATGCTAATCTCGTCGATGATAAGCACGTCTGGCAAGGAACGAATGGGCTTCTTCGATTCGCGATAGATTAGCGCGTTTAGCCGATCGATAGTATTCGGTGGCTCATAAGGGGCGATAGCGAATTGCGAGTGGATGGTCCGAGCGCTTATTTGGTATTCACCAGGGGCGCTCTCAGAAATCTGTAAGGCCCCCATAGCGCTTGGTGCGACTACAACGACCTTCTTACCAGCATTTTCGAGCATTTGCACTACTCGTCTAGTAGCTGTTGTCTTGCCAGAACCGGCCATAGCGTGCAAGAAGACGTTCTCGCCATTCATAACTGCTGCGATGTATTGATCCATTATTTAGACCACTCAGCGACTTCAAATTAATACGAGCGCGACATCGGCTACAACCACAATCGCACACATCAACAAGATGACGATAACCAGGACGATGCTTGTTTGGCTTACTGGGAGCGTTTTGGCCGTATTTGGCTCGATTTGGGCCGTTTCTAGGTCTAGCTTATCGGCTGACCCAGCAAACGCTTCGGCTGCTCGACAAAACACAGAGCCATACGAACACAGCTTGCCTCCCTTGATAAGCAGCCTAGCGGATGATGGTGAATATGGCTTGCCATCAATCGTAAAAGGGCCGAATGGCATGCTTGTGACGACATTTGGGAGCAACACGTACTCCTGGTGGTCCAGTTGCGACACGGCTGTTATGGAGGTGTCTTTTGAGTTGAATATCTGCAACTGCATTTTATGGGCTCCAAAATGAAACCGATTACCACGAAAGGTGGCAAAGAGATACCATATTACGACTTGGGCGACCAGTCCCTTTTTCGGGAGCGAAGCGTGCTGCTCCTGGCGCCCTCTAAATCCGGTAAGTCGGTCTTGTTCAACACGTATGCTCATCGGGCCCATGGCAAATTCCATAGGGCCTACATGTTCTCAGCAACCGCTGAAACTGACCGCAAATTCCCGGCCAGCCTATATTGCGCCAAGCCATTCGTGTACACGAAGCTCGACCCAGACAAAATCAGCAAAATC
>Ga0075158_10003232_pt1 | contig 11522 bp, 8 predicted proteins | sample JI91814BDNA_FD_70968 | JGI IMG/M metagenome (GOLD analysis project Ga0075158, IMG submission 70968) | Wastewater effluent complex algal communities from Wisconsin, to seasonally profile nutrient transformation and Carbon sequestration -... | ecosystem: Engineered > WWTP > Effluent > Algae... | reverse complement strand
ATCCATATTCTCGCCGGCCAGACCTTGCGACTGCTTGGCCGCCTCGGCGAGTCGGAGGATGCCTTCCTGCGGGCACTCGCGATCTCACCGAACGACGCCGGTCTGCACGAAAACCTCGCCGCGCTGTTCATCGATTGCAAGGAATATCAGGCTGCATACGAGCATGCGAAAAAAGCGGTTTCCCTGAATGCACAGTCGCCGATGGCATGGGCGCTTCTGAGCTCGACTGCCCGCGAACTGAAACTGCCCGATGAAGCGATGTCGGCGGCGGAACATGCCTGCCGCCTGTCGCCGGAAGATCCGGAGTGCCGACGCAGTCGCGGAACCATGCTGAAGGAACTCGGCAATTTGCGCGCTGCCGCGCTTGATTTCGATTTCGCGACCGGCAGGCGTTTTGCCGAAAGCCCGGATGGTTTCAGCAATATGAAAGAGCATCGCTTTCTGAGCCGTGCAAAACTCGAACATGATATCGAGCAGCTGGATTATCTTCATGCCAATCACAAAGACGAACGATTTTTCAGTCTCGGTAATTTATACCGTTCCGTTTTGAAGGATCTCCCGGAATCGGCACGCACGGACATATTGCCGGTTCCGCACGATGTTCCTGCCCCGTTCAATCAAGCCTATAACCGCTTGCTCAACCTGCAGCCAACGGGTTTTTCCGGCACCGCTTTGTCTGCCTCACTGGACACCGAGGCAGTGGAAAACGATTACTTCAATCGCGAGCCCGGCATTACCTGGATTGATGATTTACTGTCCGATGAAGCACTCGCCGCGCTGCGCCGCTACTGCCTGGAATCCACGCTATGGTTCGATTTCAACCACAGCAACGGTTATCTGGGTGCCGTGTTCGAAAGCGGCTTTACCGATCCGCTACTGCTGCAAATCTGCGACGAATTAAAACTCCGGTTTCCACGGATATTCGGCCGCTATCCGCTGATGCAGATGTGGGCCTTCAAATACGACAGCCAATTGCAGGGCATCCAGCTGCATGGCGATGTGGCTGCCGTGAACCTGAATTTCTGGATCACGCCCGACGAGGCCAATCTCGACCCGACATCCGGCGGCCTGCGGATTTGGAACAAGGCGGCACCGGCAGATTGGCGATTCAAGGACTTCAATAGCGGCGATGAAAATGCGCAATCCCGCATTCACGAATTCCTGTCCGCGAATGAAGCCAGCGAGATCGTCGTGCCCTATCGCCAAAACCGCGCCGTGGTTTTCAATTCGGATTTATTCCACGCCACCGACGAATTTCATTTCAGGGACGGATACGAAAACCGGCGGATCAATATCACGATGTTGTTCGGACTGCGCAATGAGGGCAGCACATCAGGACAATGAACTACAGAATCCGGAAGACCGTTTCTTCCGGTATCGATGTCATCTCGATAACTTCAATATTACCTACCTTGGCAAGCACTGGACCTTGCCAAAGCCATTGCTCCAGCTTGGCAACCGCCTCGGCAGCTCCCTGCGCATGCACCTCTACGCGCCCATCCGCCAGATTGGCCGCATAACCGCTCAAACCCAGCAATAAAGCCTGTTCCCGGGTGCCGGCCCGAAACCAGACTCCCTGCACTTTTCCGGAAACCGTGAACTGTCTGCGGATCATTTTGCCGTGTTGGTTTTTCCGGAGTTCACAAGTACTTTTTCAAGATCCGCCATGGTGACCGGACCGAGAAACTTGCTCGCCACCTTGCCATCGGGTGCAATCACATAGGTGAGTGGCAGGCCGACCGGCGTATCGAAATCGGCTGGCGGACTGTAAACATCCAGTATCGCCATCGGGTAATTGATCGGAATGATCTTCAGGAAGGCATCCATGTCCGCACGTTCGATTTCTTCATAGGCAAGGCCGATGAAATCGACATCCTCACGCGCCTGGTCGAGTTTGTTGAAATCCGGAATTTCCTTCTTGCAGGGTTCGCACCAGGTAGCCCAGAAATTGACGACCACCCATTTGCCGCGATGGTCGGCGAGCTTGTACGGTTTACCGTCGTAGGTAGTGACTTCCAGTGTCGGCACTTCCGGTTTTTTTGCAGGTGCTGCTGGCTCCGCGGGTGCGGCGGCTGCCGTCATTTCGGGTGCAGGCGGTGCTTCAATCGCCGTGTCTTTTTTATTGCAGGCGCCAAGACATATCAGGGCGGCGAGTAAAAATCCGGTTTTATTTTTCACGCTGGGTTTCCTTCATTGCTTTTATGAAACTGCCGACACTGCGGCCAAGGGGTTCTTCAAGGGGTTCGCGCAGATGCGACAGGGCATCGATCGCCGCCTTTCCGTAAACATCATCATGACCCGGCAAATTTACCTGCCTGCTCGGTATGCGCAAATGCAATCGTTCATAAAGTTCGTTCAATGAAACGGCATTCAGATCACGGGTCAGTACCCATCCGCCGTTCTCGCTGCGCATCACGATATGCAAATTCGACAGACCGGAAAGCAATTGCTGCAGCAAATCATCGGTCATCATCGGCTCGATTTCCTGCATCTGCTGCATGTGGAGTCCGTGGCCGGTGCCGCGACAGGCATCCAGACGTCCGAGCAAGCGCAGGTAGGCATAGAACTCCTGTCCGGGCGGCAAGCGGTGAATGCGCGGCTGGTAACGGAATGCCGACAAACTGGCCGCCACCGAAGCGCCGAACAGAATCACGACCCAGCTCGAATACAGCCAGACCATGAAAATCGGGATCAGTGCCAGTGCGCCGTACAACTGCTCGAAAGAGGTATTGCGGATATAGCTGGTGAAACCGAATTTCAGGCCTTCAAACAGCAAGGCTGCAAGCAATCCGGCCGCCAGTGCGAAACGAATGGGTACGTAGCGATGCGGTATCAGCCAGTAAGCCAGAGTCATCGCGGATAATTCGATCAGGAAAGGTGACCAGCGCAATAAAACATTGCTGACGCCCTGTGTCTGCAAACCGGATAACTCGGCATAGGCAAACAGGCTCGACGAAGCGGAAATCGCAGCGACCGTCAAAATCGAACCGAGCGTCAGTAAGGCCCAGTAGAGAAGAAAACGCGTGAACTTGGGACGAATCGTCGGCACTCGCCAGATGCGGTTGAAAGTCCGCTCGATACTCCACATCGTCAACAGCACCGATATCAGCAATGCGGTGATTCCCACCACGGTAAGCGATCTGGCGGATGCGGAAAAACCCATCACATACTGCTCGATCTGCCGCGCCGAACTCGGCACGAAATTATTGAACACGAAATTGATCAGGGTGTTGGTCCACTCGTCAAACACCGGAAATGCCGACATGACTGCCAGAAACACCGCACTGAACGGCACCAGCGCAAACATGGTGGTATAGGCCAGCGCACCGGCCGACGCAAACAACTGGTCATCAATAAAGCGCTTGGTGATGAAGCGGGAAAAACTCTGCACTCGATACCAGTCGGTACGGCTTAGCCAGCGCTTCACGGTGTCAATGAATATCATGGTGCTAGGGTAGCAGACTGCCGCCAAAGCGGCCCATAGGTTAGGCTACACGGATTGTTCGGGAGCATGTATGCAAGAGATTCTGGTTTTGTATTATTCACGCGGCGGTTCGGTCACTGCGCTGGCGCGGCAAATTGCGCGAGGCGTTGAAGAGGCCGGACTGCAGGCACGTTTGCGCACGGTTCCCGCCGTGGCGCCCGTTACGCAAATTGCGGCCGCTGCCGTACCCGAAGAAGGTGCGCCCTATGTCGAGAAAAAAGATCTGCAGGAATGCGCCGGCCTGATCATCGGCAGCCCCACGCGCTTCGGCAATATGGCGGCACCGGTGAAATATTTCATCGACACCCTTGGCGCCGAATGGGCCAGCGGCACTTTGGCCGGCAAACCTGCGGCAGTATTCACATCCACCGCGACCATGCATGGCGGCCAGGAATCGACCTTGTTATCAATGATGACGCCGCTATTGCACCACGGCATGCTGATCGTCGGCATACCGTTTACCGAAGCCGCGTTGTCGACGACAAAAACTGGTGGCACGCCCTACGGTGCCAGCCATGTCGCAGGTGGTGACGATGATGCAACACTCAGTGCGGACGAAATGCAACTGGCTCGGGCGCTCGGCAAACGCGTTGCGGAAACGGCAAGGAAACTTTCGGCATGAGCCTGTCAAAACGCTGGACGGTACTCGGGATCATCGCGCTTTTTGCTTACCAGATTTTCTGGCATTCGCTGATGGCTCCACCGGAAACGGCGGCGGCATGGCTGGTGACTTTGCTCTTTGCATTACCACTCATTCCGGTTTGCATTCTGCTGGTTATGAAACACCACACTTTTGCATTCTGGGGCGGAACGCTCGCGCTTTTCTATTTTTGCCACGGCGTGATGGAAGCATGGACCCTTCCGGAAATATGGCCGCTAGGCATCGGCGAAGCGTTGATTTCAGTATGGGTTATCATGGCGGCCAGCTGGGACGGCATGAAGGCGCGTTTCAGCAAAAAGCCGGCAGAAAAAGCGGCTTGAATGCCTTGAATAATTCTGGAATTTGCAATGGATGAACTTCTGATTGTCACCACCGGTGGCACGATCGACAAAATTTATTTCGACGACAAATCCGACTACCAGGTCGGCGACCCGCAGATCGGCGGCATACTGCGCGAGCTCGGCGTCGGGTTCCGTTTCACCGTGATACCGATCATCCGCAAGGATTCGCTGCACATCAACCAGGAAGACCGCGAACTGTTGCGTGCGACCATCGCCGCGCAATCGGCAAGGCACGTGCTGGTCACGCACGGTACCGATTCGATGGTGGAAACCGCGAAAGTGCTGGCGTCCATTGAAAACAAAACCATCGTACTGACCGGCGCACTCAACCCCGCCCGCTTCCGCGGCTCGGATGCCGAGTTCAATATCGGCACCGCCGTCGGTGCCGTGCAATCCTTGCCGCCAGGAGTTTATATCGCGATGAACGGCCGGATCTGGGATCCTGCGAAAGTGAAAAAGAACGTCGCCGCGAATCGCTTCGAAGAAATTTGATCCTACATCGAAGCAAAAAAAACGGCGCTCTAGGCGCCGTTTTTTATCCCATGCATGCAGTCTACTAGAAGCCGGTGGCGACGACGTTCGCGGTGACCGTAATTTCGTAGAACTGGCCGACCGCGAGTGCCGGCAATGCGTAATTCCCTGCCTGCAATTGTGCAATGCTCGGTGTGGCGGGTCCCGTACATTGCCCAGGCGTTGCCGAACATGCAACGCCGGTTACGGTAAGCCCCGTCACGGCAGGGTCGGCCAGCAATGCACCCGTAACGGCAGTCGGCCCATTATTGGTGATGCGAATCGTATAGGACGTTGCACCGCCCGCCTGCACCGAGCCCGCGGCATTGGTTTTCGTGATGACCAGATCGGACACTCTGCGCGTGTTCGTATAAGTACACGTGATGGCGGTGTCGGCAGCGTTGACCGTCAACACGGCACCGGCGAGGGCGTTGGTGTTTCCGGTGCACGCAAGGGCCTGCGTATAGGACGCCGGCACGGAGAGCGTTTCACTGAATGTCAGTGCTTCTGCCGAATACACATTGATTGCAGTGGTTGCATCGGTTTCGTTGGCGCTATTGGCGGTCGAATTCAGGGCGACATTATTCGTGCCGCCGGTCGTGCTGATGACGGCCGTGTCGTTTACGGTGGCATTCACCCAGGTTTTTCTTGCCGTCAAACTGGCGGGGGTTTCGAAGCCGAGATCCGAAATGCCGATGAACTGCAACGAAGGATTGGCCGCTGCATCGTTCGACGACATGAAAGTGATGGTGACCGTGCTGACCAGAATGTTGCCGAAATTCAGGTCCAGGTTCCCTGCGGTACTAGTAACCGCAGCGGTGGCATTGCCTTCGTAGCCGTTGATCGCCGCTTCGTCATCCAGTATGACGCCCGGCCCCAAAGTATCGATCGCGGTGTTCCTGACATTGTTGGCGCCGTTATAGAAAACCTCCACGCCATCCACGAAGCTGAGTGGCGTTCCGGTGCCGACATCGATATCCAGAACGGTGAACTGCAAACCCCTGACCGGACGACTGAAGGTGAGCGTCACGGTATAACGATCATCCGGATCGTTCAGGTCATTATCCAGACTCAGCAGCAAATAGCCGGTGTGGTTACCCTGAGTAGTACTTCGATATTCGATGGTATTGATGATCGTACCGCCATCGGTCGCCAACGCATTGTTGACGGTCACGGTCGCACCGCCGGCGCTGCTCGGAAAAACCTGACCGTTCGCGATCGCCGTGGTGTTCGGCAAGCCCTGGTTTTCCCAGATCACGGTTTCATTCGCGGCCCATGCACCGGATGCAAACGCAGCCGCGGCTGCAAGAAGTAAAGCAACAATAAATTTCCGCATGATTTTATATAAATCCAAAAATAGATCGATAACGGCTTAGTACACGCCGGTCAAATTCAGGAACCAGCCTTCATGGTCAAAATCCAGCGAGGTCAGGTTGTCGCTGAATTGCGTGAAGTTGTAGCCGACGCCAACGCGGAAATTCTGGTTGATGTGACGATCGACGCCGACCAGCCAGCCTTGACGAGTGCCGTCGTCTTCCACCGTGTTCAACCAGCGATATTCCAGCAAGCCGTCCCATTTGTAAGTGGTTTGATAACGCGCCTGCGCCGCCCAGAAATTGGCGGTGCTATCGAACCAAGGTCCCGCCGCACGCGTCAGTCGCGCTTCGCCATGACGACGCGCCACTTTGCCGGCGAATTCCCAGCGATCATTGGCGCGGTAAATGCCTTCGAACGAAAGAATCTGCGAACGCTGGTCGTAATCGGAAAGGGTTTCCTGACCGAAACTGGTCAGGTCATACAGATAGGTATAACGGCCGAGCAAATTCCAGCGATCGTTAGCGGCAGGACGATACGAGAAGCCGACATTGCCTTCGATGAATTTCGCATCGGCGGCCGGATCGAGCAGATCCTCGGTGTTGCCGAAATTCAGTCTTGCCGCGAGACGCAAATCGTCGTTCACCTTGTAGGAAAGGCGATTGGTGCCGACCCATTGCCTGCGTTGTTCGACGCCGGTATCGCGACGGTATTCCAGTTTGCTGCTCCAGCTGACGTCCTGATCGGTGAACCCGCCGCTTACGCTATAGGCATTGCGATCAACGATGCCCGCAACGTTTTCGAGTTCGCCGTGCTGCAAGGTGAAACCGGTCGTCCATCCCGGGCGCGGATAAAAATCCATGCCGAATGTGTGGGCAATGCCGCTTTCGTTGGGTGTCTTCAGGAACTGGCTTTCATTGAACAAATTGACCTGGTTCGAAATCCTCCAGCGTTGGCCGAGCGTGAAACCGGTCGGATTCTGGCGTCCGAACAAGGTGTCGCCGGTCGTGGTATCGGTCGAATAAGTGTAGGCGCCGTAAATGGAATGTTCCGGGCTCAGACGGTATTCGGCATTGATGCGCGCCGCGTCGCCGCGATCGCCGGTAGTGTATTCGGCACCGACCGAAGACAAATTGCCGAAGGTATATTTCGCGCCGGCGGTATAGGCATCGTTATTCGCGTAGTTGCCGTTGTCGTCGTCCAGCGTTACCTGCGCAACGCCGTAGAGTTCGAGATTGTTTGCCAGGCGCTGGCCATAACGCAGGGCGGCAAGCGTACCGGAAGCCGAAACGCCGGCGACGGTATCGGTGACGCGACGCACTTCGCCCGTGAGTTCCGCGTTGGCATTCGGACGCCATTGCACCTGCATCTGCGATTGCTCGACTTCGTTCGCACCGCGTTTCGCATCGCTGTAACGACCAGTCAGGCGCCACTGGTCGTTGATGTTGCCGGCAAATTCAAAGCCCTGCTCTTCGGCCTTCTGTCCTGTATCGGCACGCGAGACGGAGAAGCCCGCATCGACCGAACGCCACCAGGCGCCCGCGGTCCATTCCTGTTCGGTCCAGCCGAGTTCCTTGAAGTTCGCACGCGCCTCGACGCTGTCGGCGTCGCCTTCGCGATTGACCGAACTGACCGGATTGAGCTGCGAGAACGACAAGCCGCCATTGTCAGAGAAAAATACCGGCGCACTGGTCGCTTCGGAACTTGCGTGTTCCAGTTTGAGATAGGTACCGCGTGCGGCTTGCAAAGTCAGGTCAACGCCCTGCAATTGATAATCATCGCCGGCACGATTTTCATCGACGTAGGTTCCGCCAACGGCAATATGGTTTCCGAACCATGCACGACCACGCAGACCGGTGCTCATTTCGTCGCTGCTGAAACCGGACGGAATGTATTCGTAATCCACCAGCAGGCGGTTTTCGAAACCGTCCAGCGGTTGGTCGCGAATGATGCTCGGCAAATTTTCCCGCACGATTTGCGATAGCGGACGTGTCAGGATCAGTCGACCCTGTAATTCGTCGATATCGTAATCAACACCCATCAACAGATTGGCACGCGTTTCAACACGGCCGGTCGTGGTGTCGCGCACTTCCAGCACCACTTGCTGCGAACCCGGCAATAAATCGGTATTGCGCAGATAGTACAAACTGCCACCGGTACCGAGGAATTCGGTATGGCCGTAGGCACTTTGCGCATTGGCGGCAAAACCGCGTAATTCATGTTTCGGGTCGCCCAGTCTTGTCGTACTCGGACTGCGCCAATTCAATGCCGCACCGTAAAGGCTGCGACTGTATTGGCCAAATTCCGTGCCGGAAAAACCGGTGCCGAAATTACCCCAGAGCGCCTGGCTTTTATCCCAGTCGACGCGGACATAAAGCTGCCCTTGCGAATCAACGTCGCGATACGTCGTGGAATCATCGCCGTACACTGGATAGTACTGATCGGGATCCAGGCGGCGGAACACATCGCGAGGATCGGAATCGAGGAAGCCGTTGAACAGGCGCGTGATTTCCTGTTCATGGGTATCTGCTTGCGCGGTGATCAGGTATTTGCCTTTCACTTTTCCTTTCAGATAAAACGCGAGGCGACCTTCGGTGATGAAACCATCGTATTTGTCATCGGTACCTGCCGGCACCATCGAGCCGCTGACCGAATTGTCGGACAGGGTAACGTCGGCCAAGGCCACCATGAACATGTAACGACCGGTCACGGCAACATCCATGCTCTGACGTGTTGTCTGTGCCTTGTCGAAAATTTCAACATCAAACCGATGGGTACCCACCGGCACCAGATATTCGGCGACGAACTTGCGTTGCTGATCTACCGGATAACTCTGTCCATTGATTTTTACCTGTGCGCCTTCGGCAATATCTTCGCCACGCACGCGAACGCGGGAACCGTAAATGCGGATGTTTTGCTGACGCAGGCCGTTCGAGGAAAAACTTCTATCCAGCAATTGCCTTGCCTGTATTTGCGAAGCGGACAAACCGAGTTCGGTGGCAACGGCGGAATTGGACAAACCTTGTTGCTGTTTCTTCACGTCTTCCGGGCGAACCAGCTGGATGCGTTGCGCTTCGGTTTCATCGAAATTCCCTTCGTCGTCATAGGCACGGGCGACGAAGATCAGGTCGTCGCCCTGACGCAGATTCAGACCGGCCGGCAATTGGCCGTCCCATTGAACGGTGGTCACGTTTTCAAGCGGCACGTCGATTTTCGCGAGCGCTTCGGTGTAATCGGCATCGGTGCCGCGATAAACCGAAATTTCGATTCGCTTCATGAACGCGACATAGTTGGTGCGCGAAAAGAAACTGATCGGCTCCTGGATTTTACCTTCCGCATACGCGGCAATCGAGTTAGCCGTGACATTGAGTTCGGGCTGCGACAACTGCGGATCTTCTGTAGCCCAGATCAAACCGCCATTCGGCAATTCGATTTGTGCGCGACCAAGCTTCGGCGCCTGCGCCGGTTTTACCTGCCGGATATCAACGCGACGATTGTGTTGCAAATCGGCTTTGTCGTTCGCGGTCGATTCCACTTCACCCATGCTGCGCACTTGAACTTCGGTAACGGGTTCATTGGCCACTTCCTGTGCCTGTACTGCCCCGGCACCGAGAGTGCCGAGGATGCTGATCAAGGTGTAATCCAGATACTTCATGCGCGTATTCATTAACCAAGGCTTCCTGTTCATTTGCCTGCTCCCGGCACCATCTCGGCAGCCTCGACTTCCACTTTCAGATTGGCTTTCGCTTCCGGGCCAAGGCGGCTGGCGATATCCGCCAACACGGCCTGGGCACGACGCAGGGCCAAGTCATGATTGTATTCGGCACTACCGCGCATATCGGCATATCCGGTCAGCACGACCGTGCCGCCTTTTGCCGTTTCGATCTGTGCGGCGATTTCATCGAGCATGCGGGTGTATTCCGATTTGATCGTCGTACGATCGGTATCGAAATACACCGCACCCAGTTCGATGGTTGTTGCCGCTTGCGGCATCGGTTCCGGTTCGGGTTCGGGTGCGACCACTTTAGGAGGTGGTGGCAACTTCACGCCGAAGTCGAAGCGGACCGGAATCGCAGGTGTCACGCGGCGCAACAATGGGTTTTCGGTCGTAAACACGGCACCTTCCGGAATCGTGGATTTGTCGACCTTGACCACAACGTTTTGACCACGCTCCTGATTCGAAAGCGTAATGCCTTCGAAATGGTAGCGACCCTTCGAATCGGTCTCGGCAATCCAGCCTTCCACGGTCGCTACGCGAACACCCGGAATGCCTTTCTCGCCTTCATCCTGCCAACCGTCGCCATCCTTGTCGTCCCATACCTTGCCCCAGATGCGGCTTTGTTCGAACAGCGGATCGGTACCGCCGGCCATTGTTACCGCAGCGGTCGCCGAGTTACTGACGGCGACGCCGAACTGGAACACGGTCGCTTCGTTGACGAATTCGCCTGATGGCAAGCCCGCACTGACACGCAGCAAATAACGAATGGTGGCGGTGCCGCCGACCGGCACATCAATGCCGGAGAACGTGATCGGACCGGTACCGCTGGTCGTACCCGCATTATCGGCGTCGATGATCACCACACTGCCCGGCACGAAGTTGAAACCGGCCGGCGGTGTATCCACCACATTCGCACCGATCACCGGAATCGCACCGATGTTCTGGATCGTGAGCGTGTAACTGACCAGCGAACCGGCTGTCACATTTTTCGGATTCACTTCTTTCAGCAGGCGCAGTTTGTTCGGCTGCGGCAAGACCGTCAGCGTTACCGTTGCTTCATCGCAATCGGGCGGCGAATCGGAATCGCAGATCCGGTACACGAAGCTGTCGTTGCCGACAAAACCCGGGTTCGCTGTGTAGGTGAATGAGCCATCCGGATTGAATACCAGCGAACCATTGGTCGGACCAGTCACCAGACTGAACACGCTAGGACCATTGCCCGGTGTGTCATTGCCGACGACCGTGCCAGATACCGGCGCACCTTCCGTGAATACCGTGACATCGTCGTTCGCGACCGGAATCAGATCCGCATCGTTATCGAGGATGTTGCCCGTACCCACCAGCACCGGACCCAGATTCACCGAACCCGACGTGACCGCCGTGATCGTGATCACCACGCTTTCGCTGACTTCGTTCTGGATGTCGTCGATCGTCGGTACCAGGACATTGACTGTCGTTTGTCCGGCCGGAATCGTCACTGTCAAAGTCGGTGCG
>Ga0075158_10003231_pt1 | contig 11527 bp, 10 predicted proteins | sample JI91814BDNA_FD_70968 | JGI IMG/M metagenome (GOLD analysis project Ga0075158, IMG submission 70968) | Wastewater effluent complex algal communities from Wisconsin, to seasonally profile nutrient transformation and Carbon sequestration -... | ecosystem: Engineered > WWTP > Effluent > Algae... | reverse complement strand
CCCCAGATGGTCCAAGACCCTCCTGGGGGCTTCAGAGCGACCGCCAGCTGGGACAGGTCCGGGCAGGACAAATTGATGTTCAGGATCGCCTCTGCCGGACTGATCCGCCCGTCGTCGGCCACATCGGCCCAAACAGTGGCCGGGACGCCCGGAATCACCACGATCAGGAAGGCCCCCAGCGTGTACGTATGGGCGGTCTCCAGTGCGCTCCGGGAAGCCTCGAGGATCTCGATCTGAGTCGGATCCTGATACAAAAAGTAGGGCTGAACGATCGCCCTGATGTCGTCGAGGGAGAAGCTTCCGCTCATCCGGAGCCGTCCCAAAACCGCATTCCGCCTCTGATCGGGAGTACCATAGAGTGCGATCGGGGTCTGGTTGAGGCCCAGCGCTTGCTCCCAATCGGGAATCAGCTCCAAAATGGTGGAGGGGTTTACCTCGCTCCGGAGCTGTTCGATCCGGTCCGTGAGGGTTTCCTTGAGCGCTCCCGCGAGCCCCCACAGAGTCCCCCCTATTCCGTCCTGATTCCCAAGCGCGTACAGCTGATCGGAACCCGATGGGAGCAGATCCACGAGGAGCTGCTTAACTTCCGCACGACTCCTGAGCATTAGGAAACAACCTCGATCCCACCATCACGCAGATAGGTGAGTTCCGGAGGGGTCGCGAGCAGGTCGTTAGGTCTGTACGATCCGGGAGCAAAAGCACCCAACCCGACCGCGATTTGGGTCGAATTGATCAGGTGGCCGGGAAGCTCCGTGACCATCCTGGTCCCGTCGGAATCGCGAGTTTCGAGCACAATATTCTCGATCCGCTCCAGCAGGGCCCGGTCCTCCCACACATCATTTGGATCCGCATAGCTCGAGATACGGCTCGGTCCGAGCGAGTCGACGTAATCCCGGATCCGCTCCGCGATCGGGACCACGACGGAGCTTCCCGCATAGAAGTAGTCGAAACCCGCGACCGGAAGGACCGTAAAGCTCCTATCCAGCGTGAGGGTCGTACCCCCGACGGTGAGGACGCGAGCGATAAACGGGATCGGTCCCGCTCCGGCTCCCGAGATCAGAATTTGGATCCGAGGCTTCTGTCCCGCCACGAGTGCGGCTCCCAGGGTGGCCGGAACGACCGCACACGTAACGGTATTTGCCGTCGCTGCCGTGATGAAGGTGAAGGCCGATCCGTCGTCCCAGTCGTAAAGGTATGCTCCGGTTTTGGCCGTACTGGGCTTTACCCTGACCCGGATTCGGAGTCCCGTGGGCATACCGGGGGCCATGCAGTTTACCGTCGCGGTCACCGGACGGACCCGGTTGAGGTACGTCTGGGCCTTCGCGATCTCACCAGCGGGGGGCCTGCGACCGAGTCCGGACCCCGCGTAGGTGCAGACGAGGTCGAAGCTCCCAAGCCCGCTCCGGAGTGGGAATCCGTAGCACCTTGTGAGGCCGAGAGGGGCTCCGTTTGAGTCGGTCGCTTCCTCCCCCCAGGTGCGGTAATCGGCAGCGGTCCCGCCCCGTGGGGGCTGCTGGATCCGCCTCAGGAGGCGTGCCACGAGGTCCGAGTCCGACTCCCGGTCCTTTGCCCCCGCCAATCCCGAAGTGAGCGTCACAGAGGGGAGCAGACCCACCGGGGGACTCGTCCAGGTCAGGACGGACCCCGCCGGGAGGTTCGCAGCCGTACCGGTCGATACGGAAACGAACTGGATCGGGAGGTTGTTGGGAGGGCCGTTTGTCGTCAGGGTCGCGGTCGTCTGGACCACCACCTGACCGGTCGAATCGTTCGCTTGGGACCCCGCCGGGATCACGATCGGAGCCAGAGTGGTTCCGGGAACCCCGATCCCTCCGGTCGAGATGGTGGGGCCGCGCCTCCCGTACACTCCGGGCGTACCGGATGGGAGTCCGAATACGAACGCCCACGCATCGAGCGCTTCCGACGAGCACTTCGATCGAATCTGCCCGTCCGCGTCCTGCTGGTAAGCGGGAACAGAATCGTTTCCGACCTGGAGGATCTCCTGCTGGGCCAGTACGAAAAAGCGCGCAAAGTCTCGCGCGAGCAGCCCGAGGAATCCGTTATCCGAGAGGTCTAGCCCTTGGAAAGTGAGGCGGAAATAGCCTAACGCGCTGTTGAAAAGTTCCTCTTCCGTGTAGACCTGAACCGCCATACTAGGCCCCCACCGATACGGGATTTACCGACGAGCCATCCAGCAGGGTCCAGGCGAAATCGAGGCGGAACTTCCCCGACCCGATCCGAGCCGCACTGACCCGGTAGGACCGGATCTGTTTCGCATCAACGAGCCGGGCCCCCACATCCTCCCCGTACGCCTTGAGTTGGGAAGGAGTGCTCAGTTTGTCCTGCCCGATGGTCCAGATCAGACTCCCTCTGGACCCCGTCGGATCGTAGTAGTAGCCCCCCTGTGGAGCGGAGCCCATCCGGGATCCTCGCTTCCGGCTCATCAGGCTCGTGAGGACCGCGTGGGTCCTCGTATCGTCGAGAACCGGGTTCCCTTTGTTCGGTCCAGAGCTGGAGATCACAAAGTCAAACTTTCCGGTGAGCGGGTCCCGCTTGAGTGCGAGATCCCGCCCGGTAAATTGGAGCGCCATGGTTAGATCCGATCCCTTGCGAGTACGTTCGGAGAGGCCGCCTGGGAGGTCAGGTTCGAGGCCGTTCCGGGAAAGGTCGCGGTCGGAGGCGTACCGGGAGGCCCGTGAACGTGCGCGTTATAGGCGAGGATGAGTCCGTTCACCGTCCCGGCCAGCGCGTCAAACTGCACCTTCAGAGACTCAAAAACCGCTACGTGGGAGAGCTTGGCCGGGTCATTCGTACCGAGCCGAGCTGACCCAGAGGGGTTCGGAATCACATCCACATTCCCGTCCTTGTCGACGAGGATCTGATTCCCAGCCTTCCCCACGATCCGGATCGAGCCGTCCTGGTAGAGCCGGATCGTCGACCCCGCCTTATCGAAAACCGCGACTTCCCCTTCTTTCAAATCGGTCGGTCCGAGTCCCAAATTGTCCGTCGCGATCACGGTCGCGTTGGAACTCCCACCCCGTGGCGAGACCACGATCCCCTCCCCACCAGCGATGACGGGAGCGGAACGGAACCCGAACCAGGACATAAACCGGACCGGTTGGGACGTATCCTGCTCGCCCTCTGACGGGTCTGTCGGGACTCCCTGAACGGTTCCGTAGCCCCACTTTGAACCGAGGGAGCCTAGCTGGGCCCACTTCACAAGGCGGGCCGCTACCTGCAGGATCTGCCAACGATCTGAGGTCATTGCGTCACCTCGGTCTTCGTCTCTGTCTTCGTGATGGCCTTAGGAGCCACCTGGACCGACCCCTTGATCCGGGGCGGCTTCTTGTAGATCCCGTACGCGGCGGAGAGCAGACCGGGCCGACGGAGCGTGATGGTCGTGCGGTCTCCGGATCTCGCGTCCCGGTCGAGCCTTACGCTCTGGATGTAGAAGTTCCCGGAGAGCCCGTTCAGAGAGTCGTTTACGCTGCACATCTGGTCCGACTCCCACCAGTAGGCTCGGCCTCCCGGCCACGGCCTCTGCCAGTGGCCCCGGACCACATAGACCGCCTGCCAGGAGTCGAAGATCCCGCGTAGGAATTTCCACTGGGCGACCTTCCGAGCCGTCTCCGGATCGTAGACCTCTCCGTCGCAGAACGTCTGCCTCCGGGCGAACGGGAGGAGCTTTTCGTATACGAAATCACCACGTCGTTTCCCCGCGTTCTGATTCGTGCTGTCCGTGACGAGCTGCCCCCCTACGATCTCGCCGATGCAGGTCGTGTTGGTGAAGAGCGGATCGATCGATTCCTCTATCGAAACGTCGAGGACGTTGTTATGGTTCCGATCCGGATCGCTCAGATCATGAAGCTCGATCCGGAAGTTCGGAACCTGCTCGTAATCGGGATTCCAGATCTGCAGGAACCCATCGCAGGAGACGTTTACCAATCGGTTTATCCGTCTCGCATAGGTGATGATGTGGTCGAGGACTTTGTCTCCGGGCTCAACCTGTAGGTACGTAAACGTCCCAAGGATGTTCTGGTTGTCGAGGTTCGCCTGAGCGCGCCCCTGATTCAGCCCCTGACGGAGGAGTCGGTTGGTTTCGTTATCGGTCCGGATCCCCCTGATTCCCCAGGAGGGATCGATCCATTTGGGATCCTCGAGGAGGTCGATGAACCGCTTCCCTTGCGTTCGGTACCACAGGGGGGCCGAGTTCTCTTGGAGGTGACATCCAAGATCCTGACACTCAATCCGGATCATCCGGCCCTCATGGGGGCTCGCAGAAGTCCGACGACGTTTGATGATTCCCAAGTGCTTGAGCGTCAGCTGTCCCCCGTTCACGTTGGGATTCCGGAGGAAGAGCTTCACCTGGGATCCCGCGATGAATCCCGAGTCATACTGGCCACGGGGATTCGGGATCTCCAGACTGAACGGATCTCCCACCTGCAACATGTCGGAGGAGTAACTAAACCCGACCGTGTTGACGATCCGGTCCAGAGCGGTGACCGATGATCCCTGCTCGGTCGTCGCGGACACGATCACCGCCTCGGTGGTCGTGTCCATCTGGGCGGAGGTATCCATGATCTTCAGGGCTTGATAGGGGCCTCAGGGGCCCTACTGGATCGGCTGCGGAGAAACGATTTGGAGCCTGGTTCCCGCCGAGACCCACATCGCATCCGGGATCCGGTTCAGCGTGAGGATCTCGTCGAAATGTGAGGCCGCGTCGTTGCCGTAAATCCCGAGCAGAACCCGGTCGAGCGGCATCGCGACGGGGACCACGTAGGGGATGATCTCCGGCTTCTGGGCCAGTACTGATTCGTACAGGGCGATACAGGTCGAGTAGGTCATGTACGCGCCATGCCGGATGGGAGTAAGCGAAACGTCCGGCTCCCTCGTGAACGGAAGCGTGGGGGGGAGCACATCGAGCAGCCCGTCCATCGCGTCCCGGACCGTACCGAGCTGGCCCCGCAGAGCCAGATCCGGGAGGGTCGATTGGGCCGAGATGAGAGCGGATTCCGTGAAGGTCGCGGCGACCTGGGCGAGCCGCTCGGAGGCCAGCGTCACGTTCTGGATCGCCTCCCGATACAGAGGGATCCCGGGATTCCGGTCACCAAACAGAGCGGTCGTCGCGGCCAGCACGTACGAATACGCCGTGGCGACCTGGTTCGCCCGCCCCTGTGGGGTCGGATTCTGTTCAAAAGAGAGGGCCTGATCGAGCTGGTCCTCGATGAACTCCAGGGTCAACTCGATCTGATCGACCGCCTTCGCGGGGGTCTCGGACGCTTTGATCTTAGAGAATCCCGCTTGGATCCGACCGAGTCTGGGATGAACCAGAAGCCCCCTCGGGGTCTTCCGCTGGCACTCGACGAGCGTTCTGTACCGGTCCCCCGCCGAGAGTTCCGCCCCTCCCTGTGTGAGCGGAGCGGACCCCATCAGGACGATCCGGAAGACGAAGCGGGACTGGGCGGCCCCCATCGGTTCCAGCTCGCCCCCATCGCGCTTCAAATACTCGTGGGACGCAAACCGCGCCCCCAGGTCGTCCTCGCTGGAGAGGAGGAACCCGGTCAGCAAGAGGGCCTCCGATCCCTTCGGGGTGAAGCTGAAATTTCCGTAGAATTCCTCAAACATCAGTTGGCACCGAGCGAGCGGTTGTGGGCTTTGTTCGCCTCAACTGCCGTTGCAGCCGGGCTCCCTTCGGGGCGCGCAATGATCGGAGAGGAGCGGACCGCCTGGGCCATCCGGTCTATCGAGGCCGCTCCCAACTCGACCGTTGGGGGCCCCCTCCGCGCGTCCACCTCGGTCTTGGCCTCGACCCCTGCGGCCTCCCCGATGTCGAGGATCCGCTCGTACTTGGAGGGCAGGTAGGAGCGGGCCGTGTCGACGGCGGCCTGGGTTCCGCGTCTCCCCTCATAGAGCGCGTTCCGCTTGTCCCGCTGATCCTGGATCGTGTCCCCCACGGACAGCTCGACATTTTCCCGCTCCACATCGGTCCGGGCCCGCTGGCCCGCTCGGGTCGCGGCGAATCCGGTTTTCTTCCGGTCGAAACCGGGAAGCATTGGGGCGATCCCCTCCAGCTGGGACTGACTGAGCTGGTCCACCGGGAGGGCTCCGGACTCCTTCAGGAACTTCCTGAGCCCCTCTGCGCGCTGCTCGGCCCGGTCCACCTGGGTCAGGTCCGCATCCACGAAGGTTTGGGCCGCTTGGAGCCCCTGCATGGTGCTTCCGAAGAACTGCTGTACCGCTCGGGGGGATCTGTTCTTGAAGTAACTCTGCAGCTCCCTCAGCACGCCCGGCTTCATCACGGTCTGGCCGGTCTGATCCGTCGTGTAGGAGGTGAACCGGGGATCCTTTCGGATCTCCCTCATGGTCTGCTCGACGAGCATCGTGTTGGCCCCACCGAACGCACCCAGAATCGATGAGGTGGTTTCCTCCGCGACCCGAGCCGACTTCCCCTTCCCAAACGTCGCGAGAAGTGCGGCCCGCCGGTCCAGTGATCCGCCCTCGAACCGGGCCAGCAGGGGCGCGAGCCTCACGAGGGAGTTCTCTAGCGCGACCGGCCCCCCGACGTGCGAGAAGTCGAGCGCGATCCCCCGGACCTTCTGGAGCGCCCCCCCGATCTGATCCAGAGAGACTCCGAAATCCGAGTAGAGACTCCGCCCCGTATCGCCCAGATCCTCAAGAGTCCGGCCCGTATCGTTCGCGTACTTCCCGAGCGCCTGCACCGCCTCCCCGGCGTTCAGCGCACCGGTTTGGTCCGTGAGGTTCTTGGTGAAGTTCGCGACCCGCTGGGCCGAGACCCCCAGATCCTCACCGAGTCCCCGGAACTTCTGCCGCATCGCGTCGGAGTTCCCTCCGGTGCGGAGAGCCAATCTGGTTACGACATCTTCAAAGGATTTGGCCTTATCCGCTGCCGATCCGAAGTCGATCGGTTTGACATCATTCATGGCCCGAGCCGCATCGCTGGCCGCGTGGAACGCAGCCTTCCCGATCTCCGCGAGGGCCTTTTGCGCGACCGAGCCGACTGAGCCGAGATTCCGGACCGCATCCGAGACGGAATTGACCTCAGAGCGTGCCCTTCCCGCCCCCTCCGCGATCAACTTGATCTTTGCTTCCCGGCTCATCTAGCGCTTACCCCTGTAGATCTCTTCCGCGACCCGCTTGCAAACGACGAATCGGATCAGATCCGCGTCGTGAACCTCACGCAGTGACCGCCCGAACCAGCCCAGCGCATCGCACTCTAGGAGGCGGAATAGGAGGCCGGGCCGGGCCGCTATTTTTTTTCGGCTTCACCCTCAAGGTCCGCAGACGGGATCGCCAGCTCCGGATACTCGCGAGCCACGAACGCTCGGTACCGCTCGTAGAGCCAATCCACCTGCTGACCGAGGATTCCGTCCCGGAATTTCGAGTAATCTCCGGCCCCTACGAACTGGACCATCGGGTCCTCCGCGTCGTACAGGGCCGCCACGAGGAAGTGCAGAGTCGTCTCGAAATCCACCTCTTCCTGCGGAATGGGAGGCGCGATTCCGTCCTTGGGCGAGTATGCCGGAGTCGAGCGAAGGTACGCAGTCGCGGCTTTCCGTGCCGCTCGCCGCTCGGATTCCGAAACCGGATACAGGTTCGCCTTGACCCGGATCCTCTTCTTGCCCGTCGGAGTCTTCCGGCTCAGGTAGAACTCGACCGGCTCGAAACAGGACGGCTCGCCCTGCTCGCATTCTAAGAATTGTCCAAGCTGCATGGGATCCCCTTTTGAAAGGCGGGAGGGATAGGGGCGCGACCAAGGGGGAAGCCGGTCCCCATCCCTCCCAGAATGGTTAGTTCAGGGCCTTCAGGACCTGACCCATTATCGAGATCGAGCGGGTTGATTCACCCGATTTGGGATTGTTCGTAAGGGAGAAGTTGCCGAGGAAGCAGCCCGTGATCATCCAATGGATTCCGATCCCCACTTCCCCCTCCCACCAATCGTAGGTGAAGCCCTTCCCACCGCTCTTCTGTTCGGCCATCTTGGCGAGGAAGTTGAATTGGTCCCGAGCGGAAGTGACCGCGAAGGTCAGCTTCACCTCGTAGGGAGCTTGCCCTCGCGAGATGCCGATCGAGCCTCTCGGACCCGCTTGGAAGTTGAGCGGAGGGCTGTGGCTGAACTCGAATTGAGTACAGGTCACAGCCTCGGAAAAGTCGATCGAATGAACCACGGCCCCCAGGAGGGCCGTGGGTAGTCCGGCGTTAGCCATGGGTTAGGACTCCAGCGTGGTGACGACCGAGACCTGCTCAGCCGGGATGGCAAATCGTTTCGGAAGGACCGCGTCCATTCGCGATGGGAGAACCCCGTTCGTGATGGCCCCTACGCCGGGGATCAGATCGTCCGATCCGTCGAATATGTCGAGCGAATCGTAGAACGCCATCCGGGACGCGAGAGCGGTCCGGATCGATTCCGGAGTGAAGGTAAATTGCGTGTTCGGAGGCGAGTAGTTCTTGATGTTCCGGCCCCGAAACACAGCGGGAAGGGAGGTCCGGAGATCATCTCGAACGTAATCATCCGCGAGCGCCACGCCCCAAAAGGAGTATCGGAAATCAAGGCTAGCAGAGGGCTTCGCGGTCGTCCTTCCGCTCACGATCTGAAGCGTTCCCTCCTCGGTCCGGAGCGGACTTAGGAAGTAGCTCAGCATCGCGGCGTTCACATCGGGATTGCTCGGGCGGACCGCATCGTGAGGGAGCAGGAAGGGGACTCGGGAATCGGTCCGGAGCGCCTGCCCCGCGTAGTTGAAGTTCGGATAATCGATCCGATCCATGATGAGGGCGGCAATCCTCGAGGAAAGCTCGTACGCCTGCTGCGGATTGGCCGGGCTCCATCCGAGGAAGTACCTGGGGGACAGGATCAGATTGGGAGCCGTTCCGGTCGGGATCGATCCGGTCACCGCGAGGCTACGGGTATCCGCGATCACCAATTCCTGACCCTTACAGATCAACCCGTTCGCCTGCTGCTCTACGTGGGAAGCCAGAGTCCCCAAAACGGAGTAATCCGAGAGGCTCCCGTACTGGGTGTATCCCGCCTCGGTGATGCGGGCCCCCGCCCCGGTAAAGCTCGTCACGATCAGCTTGAAAGCCTCTTGGGCTTCAAGATTCGTGAGAACCTGAGACAGGCTCGGGGAGGAGCTGCTCGGGAGTCCAGCTCCATCCGCACCCCAAGCGAGCGTGAGGGTCGTGGTGATGCCGGTAGAGACTGCAGCCGAATTGAAGTTGAAGGCCCTCTCCGGCTGGTAAAACAGAGTCGCGGTATCGCTCGGAGCCGTCTGGGCTGCCGAGATTGGGAATGCGTTTGCCGAGTTGATCGCGGCAACCAGAGCCCCCGCAATCACGTTCGCCGTGTCGAGGTTCGCGACGGAAGCTTGGGCCGTCTGGGTCGAGATCCCGACCTTGACAAACCCGGCTCCGGAAGCGGCCCCGACCGCTTGAACGGTTCCGGGGGAGACCGCGATTCCCATCGAGGGATTCGCGACCTTCACGATCACGGGAAGATCCGCACTCGATAGGCTCGCGTGACGGGCCGTAAGCGTAATGGTCGCGCCCACGACGGTAGCGGTACAGGGGAGAACGTCCTGACCCGCCTGGATCTGAGCCGCGAGGTTTGCCGCGATGGCGGCGAACGTGTCCCCGTTCGCGACCTGCAGATCAAACCTCTGCCCACAGATCCAAACCGTCAGGGTTCCCGCCGCGACCGCACCGGTATTCCCCGTTCCCAAAGCGGCCCCGGAGGGGCTCTGGAGGATGGTCAACAGGCGGGTCTGAGCGGTTCCGCTGGGCGCATTTAGAGGCAGCACGTACAGGTCCGCCCCGGCTCCGCCCTGCGCGGTGAAGGCCCGGAACATCCGGTGTAGCTCGGACCCCTTCCCGGCCTTTTGGAGCAGATCGTCCTCGGACAATACTCGCTCAGGCGAGCCCGGAAGGGCCGATCCCGAGCTGGTTTTGTACCCGAGGAACAGGACCCGCCGGTTCGTCGCGCTCGGAGCGGCTCCGGCTCGGCTCTGATAAACATAGACCCCCGGTACTTGGTACGAAATCGGGAGATCTGGATTCAAAGGAATCGCCATTAGGAAGGCTCCTTCTCGGTCTGGTCAGGCTCGGAAACGACCTCCGGATCGGCCCCTGGTGGAGTGACCGGATCGGGCTCGATCGGACCCGCCGTGATGGCCCCCTCTAGGAGCCTCTTGTGAAGAAAGGAGTCCCAAAGGACTTCCTGGCCCCCAGTGGGGAGAAACTGGCCGTAGAGCCCTTCGGCGCGCTGCACGCGCACCTGGGCCGATACGGGCTTCACGAACACTCGTGTCCCATACGGAAACATGCTGATACCTCGTCGGAGAAACGAAACAGGCCACCCTGTTTGGGGTGGCCCGATAGGACAGATAGGGGGAGTCCGGAGACTCTCTAGATCACTCGGAACGGATCGCCCGGATCCGCTCCGGACGGGACCACGTAATCACACAGGTACTGATCCGCGATGATCCTGCTCTGGTCCGTAACGGTGACCCCAATCCGCATCGCCCCCTGAGTGACCGGAGGGGCTTCGGAGCCGTTCGGAACGGACCGGTAAACCAGGCTCCCATCCGGTCGGAGATCCCGGTACGAGTCCGAGCTGGCCGGGAACGTGTGGGGCGGAGGCGTGCTTATTACGAGCTGGCCCCCGACGTACGCGACCCCTGGTGAGGGAGTCCCGGTGAGGCCAGGAGCGGAAACGAACCTCAGCCCCTCCGCGACGTAGTTGGACAGGTCGATCGGCTCTTGGCCTGCGGTTCCGGCGTCTTTCCGCGCAATCCACACCTCGGGATCTTCGAAAAGATCCTCGTCTATTAGGTGAACAGAGGCCCTGACCGTGAGGGGAAGTTCGGCTCGGAACCACCTCTGGGCGAGGTCTGTCTCGACGATCTGAGCCGACCCATCGATGCTGGCATGCTTCACTCCGGGTTCGAGTCCCAAGCGGGATCCGGCCAGCAGGTACTGAACGTCCCCCAGCATTCGAGCCAGACCGGGAGCCGGAGCGGTTCCAGAATCCGCTGGAACATCACTCCCGACCAGTGCGTCCGCCCCATCCCGAAGGTTCCGCGATAGGCAGTGGACGACGAACGAAAGATCGAATTCATATAGAGATCCGTGCCGCATCCCGACGGACTCGAGGTCGTTCCGGACCCACTCCAGAAGGAACGCGGGGGCCTGCCCGTAGATGCGCTCGAGCATCTCGTCGTCCTCCCCCTGGTAGAGCCCAACATACTTCGCGTACCCGGTCCGTACCGTGTGGAGCGGGCGGCGGAAGTCGTGGCCGAGCGTGAGGGAGCTGGATTCCCGGATCCACCGCCCGTTCCCCCCGTCCCCCAGGGTGGACGGAGCCACCACGTAGGGAGGAAGAACTGGGAGCAAGCTGGCCGGTTCCCACCGGTAACAGACCCCCTCGGTCGCAACGAAAGTCAGGCTCCCCGCGAGGAGCTTGAAGGCGTCACGCCCTACCAGTTCGGAGAGCGTCTGGGCCTCCGGATACCGGTAAAAG
>Ga0075158_10003229_pt1 | contig 11534 bp, 10 predicted proteins | sample JI91814BDNA_FD_70968 | JGI IMG/M metagenome (GOLD analysis project Ga0075158, IMG submission 70968) | Wastewater effluent complex algal communities from Wisconsin, to seasonally profile nutrient transformation and Carbon sequestration -... | ecosystem: Engineered > WWTP > Effluent > Algae... | reverse complement strand
CGCAGAACGCGTACTGATCCGCCGCCTGCTCGCCCGCCCGCCCCGCGAGCCGCTCCGGCGCCATGTAGGCCGGCGTGCCGCCGTGCACCGATGCCGTCGTCTCGACCGCGTCGTCGATCGTCCCGGAGATCCCGCGCTGATCCTCGTGCAGCCTGGCCATCCCGAAGTCGATCACGCGGGCGTGCCCGGCCGCGTCGATCACCACGTTGTCCGGCTTGAAGTCGCGGTGGATCAGCCCGACCGCGTGCGCCGCCGCCAGCCCGCGCCCGGCCGCGATCAGCAGCGCCACGATCGCCTCGCTGCCGCGCGGACGCTTGAGCCACTCGCGCAGGTTGTCGCCCTCGACGTACTCCATCGCCACGAACACGCTGTCGTCGAGCTCGCCGACCTCGTACACCGCGACCACGTTCGGGTGCTTGAGCCGCGCCAGCGCCCGGCCCTCGCGCAGCACCTCCCGCCGCCCGCGCTCGCCGCCGCTGCGCAGCACCTTCAGCGCGATCTTCCGGTCGAGGTCCGGGTCGTACGCGAGGAACACCACGCCCATCCCGCCGCTGCCGAGCGGCTCCAGCACCGTGAACCGCCCGAGCCGGAACGGCTCGCCCGCCGCCCCGAGCAGCCGGCGCCGGACCGTCGCCTTGAGCGACGCCGCGAACGCGTCCTTCTGGGCCGGCCGCATCGCCGCCAGCTCGCCGAACAGTTCGTCTTCGGTGTCGAGGTTCATGCCCGCCCGAAGCTCATGAGTCGTCACACCGCCGGCTTTGATCCCAGGTTTTTCACTTCGCCGCCCCGAGCTGCTCGAGCGCCTCACGCAGCGCCGCCCGGGCCCGCGACAGCCGGCTGCGCACCGTGTTCTCCCCGATCTCCAGCGCCTGCGCGATCTCTCGCCCCGACAGCCCCTCCCAGTGGGCCAGCTCGAGCAGCAGCCGCTGCTCGAGCGGGATGCGGCGCATCGCCTCCTGGATCATCCGCTCGCGCTCGCCGCGGGCCACCGCCTCCGACGGCGTGGTCCCCAGGTCGCGCAGCGAGTGCACGTGCACGTCGTCGTGCTCGCCGCGGCGGTAGACCCGGCGCAGATGATCGAGCAGCAGGTTGCGCGCCACCCCGAACAGGAACCCGCGGAAGCTCCCGTCCACGCCGAGGTCCTGGCGCCGCACCGTGCAGATGTGGAACGTGCGCTGGATCAGGTCCTCGACGTCCTCGCCGAGCTTGCTGCGAAAGAACCGACACACCGACTCGAAGTGCCGGCGGATCAACGCGTCCCCCGCCTCGTTGTCGCCGGCGCACCACGCGTCGAGGAGCTCGATGTCAGTGCCCATCGCGTCCGCGATCCTACCCGTCTCCGCGCGCAGACGCATCCGTAAGTTCGGGGGCGGCAACCCTCACTCGCCATCGCCGCCCGACGGCCTCGCCGGCCCCGCCGTCGCGCTCGTCGCCGGCACGTGTCGCCCGCGCCCTCGTCGCGGTAGATCAACGGCCGTGAGCGACGACGACGCCCGCACCCGCGAGGAGCTGCTCGCCGAGCTGGCCCACCTGCGCAAGCAGCTGGCCGCCCCCAAGCGCCCGACCGCCGGCGACTCCGAGGAGCTGCGCCTGATCCTCGACGCCATCCAGCCGCTGGTCGCCTACGTCGACGCCTCCGAGACCTACTGCCTGGTCAACCGCAGCTACGAGGCGTGGTTCGAGCGCCCGCGCGGCGCGATCGTCGGCAAGCGCCTGCGCGAGGTCCTCGGCGAGGCCGCCTACGCGAACGTGCGCCCGCACGTGCGCGCCGTCCTGGCCGGCGACCGCGTCACCTACGCCGCCGAGCTCAACGACCCGCACGGCACCCGCCACGTCGAGGCCTCCTACACCCCGCACCTCGTCGACGGCGAGGTCCGCGGGTTCGTCTCGCTCGTCCTCGACGTCACCGACGCCCACAAGGACCGCGAGCACCTGCGCTTCCTCGCCCAGGCCAGCCGCACGCTCGGCGCCTCGCTCGACCTCGGCGCCACCCTGCAGGCCGTGACCCGCCTCGCCGTCCCGCAGCTCGGCGCGTGGTGCAGCATCTACCTGCTCGGCGCCGACGACCAGACGATCGACCTCGTCGCCGTCAGCCACGTCGACCCCGCCCGCGCCGAGCTGATCAAGGAGCTCCACCGCCGCTACCCGCCGCAGCGCCGCGGCGAGCAGGGCCTCGCGCAGATCCTCCGCGACGGCAAGACCCGCCTGGTCCCCCACGTCGACCCCAGCGCCAACCGCTCGGTGTTCCGCGACGACACCCACCACGCCCTCATCACCAGCCTCGGCGCGACGTCGTGGATCCTCGTGCCCCTGGCGATCCACGGCAACCTGTTCGGCGCCATCTCCCTCGGCCTCACCGACCCCGCCCGCAGCTACGAGCCCGCCGACGTCGCCACCATCGAGGAGCTCGCCCGCCGCGCCTCCGCCGCCCTCGACAACGCCCGCCTGTTCGCCGTCGCCGACAAGGAGCGCGCCCGCGCCGAGGAGGCCAACAAGGCCAAGGACCTGTTCCTCAGCACCCTCTCGCACGAGCTGCGCACCCCCCTCACCGCCATCCTCGGGTGGACCCGCCTGCTGCGCACCCCGAACCTCCCCGACGACCGCCGCGAGCGCGGCCTCGAGACCATCGAACGCAACGCCCGCGCCCAGGTCGCCATCATCGAGGACATCCTCGACATCAGTCGCATCGTCACGGGCAAGCTGCGCCTCGAGCTGCGCCTGGTCGAGCTCGTCCCCCTCACCCTCGCCACCCTCGACACCGTGCGCCCGACCGCCGACGCCCGCGGCCTGCGCCTCCACGCCGCCCTCGCCCCCGACGCCGGCTCCGTGCGCGGCGACCCCGAGCGCCTCCAGCAGGTCGTCTGGAACCTGCTGACCAACGCCGTCAAGTTCACCCCGCGCGGCGGCGCCGTCGACATCACCCTGACCACCGACGCGACCACCGCCGAGCTCCGCGTCCGCGACACCGGCCAGGGCATCGACCCCGCCTTCCTGCCCCGCGTGTTCGACCGCTTCAGCCAGAGCGACGCCAGCACCACCCGCGCCCACGGCGGCCTCGGCCTCGGCCTGGCGATCGTCCGCCACATCGTCGAGCTCCACGGCGGCACCGTCGACGCCACCAGCGACGGCCCCGGCCGCGGCGCCTGCTTCTGCGTGCGCCTCCCGCTCGCCCCCCAGGGCCCGCCCCAGCGCCAGGACGCCGCCACCTCGTCGACGTCACCCGCCCCGCTCACCCCGCCGCCCGACCTCACCGGCCTCCACGTCCTCATCGTCGACGACGACAACGACACCCGCGAGCTCGTCGTCGGCGCCCTCGAGAGCTGCCACGCCACCGTCACCGCCGTCGCCACCGCCGACGAGGCCCTCGCCCACATCCGCCGCTCTCCGCCCCACGTCCTCGTCTCCGACATCGCCATGCCCGGCGAGGACGGCTACTCCCTCATCCGCAAGGTCCGCGCCCTGCTCCCCGCCCAGGGCGGCCGCATCCCGACCATCGCCCTCACCGCCCACGCCCGCGTCGAGGACCGCACCCGCGCCCTCGTCGCCGGCTTCGACCGCCACGTCGCCAAACCGATCGAGCCTACCGAGCTCCTGATCACCCTCGCCAACCTGTGCGGCCGCCTGCCCTACGCGTGACCCTCATTCACACGCGAATGCTCTCGCCCCGGTGGTAGCTGAGCTTGCGCCCCTCCGGGTCGAACACCACCACGCAGTCGTCCTCGCCGGTGCTGGTCGCCCGCCGCGACCCCGGCTCGAACAACAAGAACGACCGCTGATTGAGCCCGACGCACGCGTGGTGGCGGAACCGCCGGGCCAGGTACGCGAGGTTGTCGGGGTCGTCGGTCTGGATCCGCTCGGTGCAGTGCGGGAACAGCTGGATGTCGCGGACCAGCGCGAGCCCACGGTCGTACAGCTGGAAGTCGCGGCGGGTCGCGGCGAGGTCGTCATAAATGATGACCCGCTCGCACAGCACCATCGCCCCCGCCGACATCGCCACGATCTGCGCCCCGCGCCGCAGCGCCTCGCCGAGCGCGTCGCGCAGGCGAAAGAACCGCAGCGCGTCGAGCAGCCGATCCAGCCGCCCGCCGAACAGCATGATCGTGTTGGCCTCGAGGATCCGCCGCTCGAGCCGCGCCTGGGCCGCCCGCCACGCCGGGTGGTACGCCAGGCCCGACGCGTCGAACGCCCGCTGCTCGATCTCGTCGAGCAGGTCGACCAGGTGATCGTCGTTGGCCTCGAGGGTCGCCAGCGCCTGGTGCAGCTCGCGCGACAGCGTGTAGCGCAGCAGCTTGCCGCCGCCGCCGTGGTGCCCCTGATCCGCCGCGAGCCGGGCGACCGTCAGCGACGCATCGTCCTGCTTGCCCGCCGCCAGAGTCCGGCGAAACAGGTTGATGAGGTGCGCGTTGTGCTCGAGATAAAACGTGCGCGCCATCTCGGCGACCCGCCGCCCCTCGAGCCACTCCTCGAGCAGCCGCGGCGCCGCTCGCGTCATGCCGCGGACCTCGTGGGCCAGCGACAGGTTGACCAGCGTGCGATCGAACCCGCCCTCGAACCGCGAGACCAGCCCGATCGCGTTGAGCGACCGCTTCACGTGCGCCTCATCGTGCTCCCCCTCGGCCCACGCCGCCGTCACCAGCAGCACCCGCCGCGACGCCGCCACCTCCGGGTCCTCGTGCCGCGACGACAGCAGCAGCGGCGCCGCCCCGCGGACCAGCACATCCACCGTCTCGGCGTTGCCGTTGAACAGAATGGCGCCGCGCATGCGAGCCCGAGGATACACGCGTCCACACCGTCGGTGCAGGTCAAGCGACGCGCCGGGACATCACTCGCCCAGGTGAGCCATCGATCTCAACGCGGCTCGTCGAGGAGGGCGCGCAGATCCTCGACAAGGGCACGACCACGGGCAAATCCACGACGCTCGATCAGCGCCACGGCGTCGAGAGCCCTGCTCGACTATTTCAGGCTCGATCCCGGAAGACGCGAATGACAAATCCACGACCACCGCGCCCCTGCCTTCAGTACACGGTACGAGGCGAGCCGTCGCAAGTCGCCCCACGACGTCCTGCTCGATCATCGCCTCGATGCGGTAGCCTGACGCGATGAGGCTGCGAACCAGCGCCTCCGCATCAGCATCACCCGTCACAGTGACAGCGAGATCGATATCCCTGGTGAAACGCGGCTCACAACGCACCGACACCGCGAGCCCACCGATGAGCGCCGCCCGATGCCCGGTCCGCTCCAGGTCATGAACAGCGCGTTGAAAGATGCCTTCGAGCTTGTTCACGGCGGAAAGCGGAACGTGTAGGGACGCCCGGGATGTTCGCCTCCCGGCCTTCGCAGCCAGTCATCGAGACGCGCTTGAATCTGCGCATCGCTGTCCTCCGGGTGTCGCCGTCGGAGATTTTGGAGCATGAGATCGCAGCCTGTCTCGAACAGCGAAAAAGCTGTGCGGAGCCGCTGAGCGTCCGGAGTCATGGGACGGGCACCATACCGTGTTCGGACGATCGCGTCATCCCGGGTCACGCTGGGCCGTGACGCGTCGGTCCGGGCTATCGGCGCCTGCGATCCGCTGTCCTCCAGGTGCCGCCGTCGGAGATTTTGGGCCCGCCGGCTGGGCCCGGCGCGCGCCTCGGCGCCTGCGCAGCGCACCCCTTCGCGCCCTCCGCGGGGTTATCGTGCCACCGCATGGCGGAGCATCGGCGCGGCGATCACGTGTTCAACCTGGGCCTGCGTAAGACCCTGCAGGACCTCGCTCGCTCGGTGGACGACGAGCTCGGCGCGCACGGCGGGGACACCCGCATGGTCCTGCGGTCCGCCCAGATCCACGAGCGCGTCGAGTCGCTCGTGTCCGTCGTGACCGGACCGGCGTTCGACCTCACGGTCGAAAAGCAGGCCGCGATCGGCAGCGACTCGAACTCCCAGAAGTTCGGCCGGACCAACGAGCACGCCGTGCTCGCGTTCCGCGAGTTCCTGACCGCCGTGCGCCACTACTACACCGCGAGCGACCTGGCCGGCGCCAGCGCCCTCATGATGCTCGGCACCGCCTGCCTGCAGGCCGAGCTGGCGATCAGCCGCTGGATCGACGAGGCCTTCGACCCCGAGGCCGCCGCGCTCGCGACCCGCGAGGACCGCGACGCGGCGCGCTGGATCGTCGACGGCCAGTCGCGCCTCGACAAGCTGCGCAGCGGCTTCCTCGATCTCATCCAGCGCGAGTCGCCCGGCCGCGCGGCGATCCACGGCTTCCAGTAGCGCCGCGGTCAGCCCCGTCCCGGCGGATCCGGCACCGGACCCGGGTCGCGCGGCGGAGGCGGGGGCGCCGGCCGCGGCGCGATGCGGCCGGCGATCGGCCGCGGTACGGGCCGTTGCGGGTCCTCGGGGCGCGGCGTGTCGGCGAACCGCAGCCAGCCCGCCGCGTCGCTCTCGTAGCGCACGCAGCGGTGACCCGCGCACGGCCTCGCCAGCCACTCGGTCGCCTCGTCGCGGGTCAGCGCCGACAGCATGACCACCGAATGATCACACGCGTCGCAGTGTCGACGAACGTCGTCGCCGATCATCGTCTCCCACGGTCGCTCGCAGGGCTCGGGGATCGGCACGTCGTCGCGGTGCATGACGTCGCACCATATCGCAGACCGGGCCCGCGTGGCAGCCCGCGGATCCGGTGTACCATCGCGCATCATGCGTAACTTATCCCTCGTGGCCCTGCTCGGCCTGCTCCTCAGCACCTGCACCGACGACCCCGACCGATTCGCGTGCGGCGACCACGGCGGCACCTGCGACCGCGCCAGCGAGCTGTGCATCCTCGGCGGCGACGACAAGTGCTCGACCTGCGTGCCCCTGCCGGACGCCTGCGACCCCGACGCCACCTGCGGCTGCATCCCGCCCGGCGACGACCCCATGTGGGGCGCGTCCACCTGCAACGACGAGGGCACCTGCGCCGCCGTCGACGGCGGCCTCGTGCTCACCTGCGCCGACGTGTCCTGGGGTTGCGGTTGACCCGCGACCGCGAGATGCTGCCGGCTCCTCCCGTATGCCCAGGCTCGACAGTCCCCTGCGCGCAGCCTTGAGCGTGCTGCTCGCGCTCCCCACCGGCTGCCGCGCGGGCGCCACCACCACACCAGACCGCGACGCCGAGCGCGCGCTCGAGATCGAGGCCGCCGACCGCCAAGCCAGGGAGCGCCTGACCCTCGCGGAGACCGACCTCGCGGCGGCCACCGCCACGCACACGCGCGCCGCCGACGACCTGAGGGCCGCCGAGCAGCGCAACAGCGACGTCGCCGCCGCGGCCACCAGCGACAACGAGGAGGTCGACCGCTACGCCGCCACGATCGCCGAGGCGCAGGCCGCCGCCGCCGCGTGCGACATGCTCGTCGAGCGCCTGATCGAGGTCCACCGCTACCTCGGCGGGTTCGTCGGCGAGCCGCGGCGCGACGCCGCGATCGCCGGCCTCGAGAGGTGCCGCAAGACCGCCGTCAAGGCCCGCAAGAAGACCCACGAGATGGCCCAGGCCGAGCGCCGCACCGAGTTCTCGGATCGCATCGAGGCGTCGTTCGACGCCGCCTACCCGCAGCTCAAGGGTCGCCTGACCGCGAGCGTGCGCGGCGAGGACCTCGAGGTCAGCATCCGCGAGTTCTTCGAGTGGCGCGCCAGCGAGTCGCAGCGCGAGGTCGACAACTGGTGCGACACGACCCCGGACTTCGCCGAGATCGTCCTGCGCAACGCCCACGGCACGTTCCGCTGCCGCCCGAAGGAGCCGCCCAAGGACGGCGTCACCTGGCTGCTGCGCGTCGACGGCCTCGCCGACCCGTGGGTCCCCGTCGCCCCCGGCGCGCGCGCCACCCCGCAGCTGCACGCCGCACCACCGCCGCCCGTCGACCCCGCCGAGCTCGAGCGCCTGCGCCTGCACGCCGCCGGGACCCAGCAGGGCGTCGAGGCCGCATCCGCCGCCCTCGCCCACGCGCAGGAGGGCGTCGAGGCCGTCGCCGATCGCTCGAAGCACCTCGAGTTCGCCGTCGAGGGCCAGCAGAACGTCGAGGCCGCGCGGGCCGCCCGGACCGCCCCCTACTTCCTCGCCGGCGGCCTCGTGGCGACCCTCGGCGCGCTCACCTGCGTGTTCGTCGGCCTCGCCTACACCTCCCGCGCCGAGGGCATCCGGGACGGCAAGATCACCTTCGACACCGACGCGGAGCGCGACCGGGAGCTCAAGCACGCCCGCAACCTCGGCCTCGCCACGTACCTCATCGGCGTCCCGATCGCGGCCGTCGGCCTGACCCTGTCGCTCATGGCTGGCAATCGCTACTCCGCGGCGAGCCGGGTGACCCTCGCGCCCGGCGGCCTGCTCCTGAGGTTCTGATCCGTTGCGCCCGCGCGCCCGCGATGGGACCATGCGTCGATGCGGCGCTGTCTCATCATTCTGACCCTCGCGATGATCACCGCGTGCGGGGGTCCAGGCGGCCGCTGCGATCAGGCCGCCCTGCGCGCCGCCGCCGACGCGGGCGACGCCATGCTCGCCGCCTGGCAGCCGCGGGCCGGCGCCCTCCCCGACTACCTGTCCGTGGCCCGCGGCGTGCGCTCCGCCTGCCCCACACTGCCCGAGGGCTTCCACTTCTTCCTCGACAACGGCGTCTATCCGCTCCCCGACATCCACGACTACGCCCTCGGCAAACACACCCCGCTGCGCGACGACGCCGCGGCCCTGCGCCCGTTCCTCGCCCACTGCCCCGACCTCCGCGAGCACCTCAAGACCGTCGGCACGCTGCCGGGCGACGCGCGCACCCCGTACTTCTACGACGCGTGCCGGCTCAAAGCGCTCGGCGTGTTCACCCCCGACGAGCTCCCGTCCACCATCGGCGATCCGCAGGGCTGGATCGGCCACGCGCTGTACCTGTGGCTGGTCGACGACGGCGCCCCGCCAGACGTCGCGCGCAGGCTCGTGCGCCCGATCGTCGCCGGCTCCGAGAGCATGTTCCCTCGCCCCGACGAATTGACGACGCTCCCGTTCGCCGCCCGCGGCGGCCCGCCCGGGTGGCCCTCGATGCCGCTCCGCGCCTCGCGCGAGGCCATCACCTTCGACGACAAGCAGCTCGCCCGGCTCACCGCCGGCGCCCTCGATCCATCCATTTACAGCGAGGCCCTGATCGGCCCGCTCTACGACAGCATCGTCGAGGAGGCCGACAAGATGGCCGACCTCAACGCCGCCACCGACCAGACCACCCCCGTGCAGCTCGCCATCGCCGCCGACCCGCGCCTCCCGTGGGCCACCGCCGGCCGCATCGCCTGGACCGCCACGCGCGCCGAGTTCACCCGCATCGACGTCCACGCCCTCACCCCCGACCCGATGCGCCCGCTCGTCGCCGTCCCGCTGTTCACCCGCGGCCCGCCGCCGACCGCCGAGCTCACCGTCCGCGGCGCCGCCCTCACCCTGCAGTGCGGCGAGACCACCAACACCCCCGCGCTCCCCGACCTCCCCGCCGCCCTCAAACAGTGCAGCCCCGGCCCCCTCCGCCTAGGCGCCAGCGACGAGACCACCTGGCAGCAAGTCGTCGACGTCCTGGTCACGCTGGGCGGCGCCGCCACCATCACCGCCATCACCCCGCCCGGCGCGAAGCCCACGCCATGACGCCCATCAGGCGTGCCGGTCCCAGCCGCGCTCCTCACCTCAATACGCCCGCGCCGCCGCCTCCGCGAGCCCGCGCGCCACGACCGGAGAATCCCGCAGCCGCTCCACGGTCCGCGCATACGACTTGTCGGCGTCGACCAGCCTCTGCGCCGGAAACCCGCGCCGTCCCTGCACGAGCGCCTGCTTGTGCTCCTGCGACAGCATCAGCAGATCCTTAACGTCCGCGATCTCGTCGAGCTCGCCCAGGTCCTCCGCCCACCGCGACAGCGCCGCCAATTCGTGCTCCCGCGCGAGCACCCCGCGGAGATAATCGACGTTGGCGAACGCCCAGCTCTCCATCTCGAAGAACGGCATCGCCAGGATCAGCGCCTCATCCATCTCGAACGTCGCCGCCCCCGGACGCGCCAGCACGCTCCCGACATCCCGGCGAAACCGCGGCCATTGCTCACACATATGCGCGCAGCGCTCGCGGTCGCGGTACACCGCGTCCGCGTCGACATGAAAGAACACCACCCGCCCGAGCCTGAGCTCCGTGGCCACGGCCTTGATCAACGCCCGCCGGTGCTCCTGCGCCCCCCCCCGCGCGCTCTCCCGGTCCTTCCAGTACGACCCGCAGATCCTGTCCTTGCGCACCGGCTGCACCGGCGAGATCCGCACATGATTCGTCTTCACCGCCGGACACACGAGCCTCACATGCCGAGCAGCACCTCGCGCAGCAGAGCGAAGTCCGCGTCCGCATCCGCCCGATCCTCGGAGTACAGCACGAACTCGATCGCCGGCCCCACGCTCACCACAGCCCCTCCGCCCGCAACACATCGCTCGGGCTCTGAATGGCGACCGCGATCTTTTTATAGACCTCGCCCGCCACCTCGGCGTCGAGCACCTTCACCGTCTGCCGCCCATCCTCCCCGCGCTGCACGATATGCACCTTGCGCTGCACATCCTCCGGCCCGGCGAAGTTCACATAGTCAATCACGAGCTTGTTGTGGCTGACGAGGAACACCTGCCGCTCCTCCCACAATTTTAATAATGTCTCAATCAACCGCGGGTGCATCCCATTGTCAATTTCATCGACCAGAACCGCCGCCCCCGGCCGCATCAACGACACGATCCCGCCATACAAATAGCGCCGCTGCCCGAACGTGAGCTCCGACTCCACCACCTTGTCGCCGTTTAAAAATTCGCACTCAAAACCGAGCCCCCGGCAATGCACGACCTTACCCTCCTGGCGCACGACCTTCGGCATCAGCTTGACCGTGCGCATGCCGAGCGGCGGGAACAGCGACAAGAATGGCGTCGAGCTCAACCCCGACAACCACGCCAGATCCAATCCCGATGCGACATCTCCCGTCTTCGGCAAGTTTCTAAACGCACCGAGCAGCGGAAACAGATCCCAGGCCAAGGGCGCATGGACCTTCGAATAGGCGACGAACCGAGTACCACGTAACGTGAATTCGAGCCCCTCACCGAGCACACGGAATTCGTGCTCCGATTCACCGAGATAGCTCGCCTCCAGCAGCGAAAACGTCGCGCCAAGCGCCTCGTGCAATCGGTCGTCCTCTATATCCCTGGAGTCTTGCTGCACATTGCCGGGACCCTCCAACGGGGTCACTTCCTCGACGGCGGGATTCTCTATCCAGTACCTGGCCTCATCCCCACGCACATCGTGGTGAATGACTACACCAGCGCGCTCCCAGCGGAGCGACGCGGTGAAGACATTCGACGCCCGAAATATGTCTCCGTGTCGGTCGGTGTGGAGGGTATAGACATTCTTTATCCGTCCAGTAACCCCCCCTGGCTTTGCATCGTCGGCTTCAACCACCGCCTCGAATTCGACCTCGAAAGCCGCCTCGAGCAACTCACCGAAATTCAGGCTCAGCACCGCCCGCAGCAGCCGCAGCAGCCGCGTCTTGCCCGC
>Ga0075158_10003226_pt1 | contig 11541 bp, 11 predicted proteins | sample JI91814BDNA_FD_70968 | JGI IMG/M metagenome (GOLD analysis project Ga0075158, IMG submission 70968) | Wastewater effluent complex algal communities from Wisconsin, to seasonally profile nutrient transformation and Carbon sequestration -... | ecosystem: Engineered > WWTP > Effluent > Algae... | reverse complement strand
GGTGCCGCGCACGCTGAGGGCGGCCGTCGGGGTACGGATCTGGTAGCGGGCCGCCGGGCCACGTTGCGGAGCCACGGTGGTCTCGACACGCCCCTGTTCCAGGAAGATCCGGGTGTTCTGGCCGGGCAGGCCCTGAAAGCCCTGGACTTTCTCCAGACGGGCCTCGCTGCCTGGCTGTACTGTCAGGCGGGACTCATCGGGCATCGACAGGGTGATGAAGCCCCCGGCGCCGGTGCGCAGGATGGAGCCCGCGGGCACCTTGGCGTCGAGGGTGAGGGGGTGCCCGTCCATGGTGACGTCACCGCTGAGGGCCACGACCCGGGCAGTGCGTGGTTCCACCCGCAGCCAGTTTTCAGGGATGCGCAGAGGCGTGCCAACCGGGATGCGCATCGGGTTGCCGATGCGGTTGAGAGCTTTCACACCCTTCCAGCCGAACGGCGCAGCCAGGTACTGCCGCTCCAGTCCGATCAGCGTGTCGCCGGCGCGGGTGGTGTAGATGACTTCCAGATCGGCAGCAAAGGCGCCGGAACAGGCCGCCAAGCCTAAGGCAGCACCCAGGAGACGAACGGATTGACGAGCCACGGAAGAGATCTTTCTGTCGAATTTGGCGAACTATATTAGTTCGCGGCCCGATGCAGGGTGCAAAACTTCGCAAATTTGGTTTGAAGTAGTTCCTAATATGCCAATTACGCCCTGATGAGGGGCTGTCGGGGCCCTATCATTGCTGCCGAGACACCTGGCCCCTTCCCCGGTCGGTGTGTTGTCATATTTTTCCCTCTTTTTATTACTCTCTCAAAGGAAAACCCATGAGCTTTGTTCAGGAATTCAAGGAATTCGCCATGAAGGGCAATGTCGTCGACCTGGCGGTCGGCGTCATCATCGGCGGTGCCTTCCAGAAAATCGTCGACTCCCTCGTCAAGGACATGTTGATGCCCATCATCGGCAAGCTCCTGGGCGGTGTCGATTTCAAGCACCTCTACCTCAATCTCGGGGACAAGACCTTCGAGACCATGGAAGCCGCTGAAAAGGCGGGCGCTCCGTTGTTCAAGTACGGTGTCTTCGTCAACTCGATCATTGACTTCACCATCGTCGCGCTGGCCATCTTCGTGGCCATCAAGGCCATGAACAAGCTCAAGCGTGACGAGCCGGCACCGGCGCCCGAAGCGCCCCCGGCAGAACCGGAAGATGTGAAGCTGCTGCGGGAAATCCGCGACGCGCTGAAAAAGTAAGCGCGCAGGGCAGGGGTCCCGGCCCGGGACCCCTGATGACATCAGGCCGGCGACATGGCGGCCTCGCCGAGGGTCGGCGATTCGGACGGGTCGATCTTCTCCAGCCGGTAGCCGAAGTTGTAGGTCGGCGTCAGCCGGAACCCATTTTCAGGCCGCAGGTTGAGCTTGCTGCGCACGCGGCTGATGTGGGTATCCACGGTGCGCGTGGCCAGATCGGGGTTGCGCCCCCAGACCGCTTCCAGCAGATGCCCCCGGGACAGCAGGCGACCCAGGTTGCGGAACAGGAAGGCAGCGAGCTCGAACTCCTTGTCGGTCATCTCCACTGCCACGCCGTCGACGGTCAGGGCCTTCTTGACCAGATCGAAGTGGTAAGGCGCCACCGTGAGGGTCTGGTTGGTGTTGCGCGGCTGGGCCCGACGCAGCACAGCCTCGATGCGCGACAGCAGCTCGATGCGCCGGGGCGGTTTGATCAGGTAGTCGTCAGCGCCGGCGCTAAAGGCATTGGCGATGTCCTCTTCCGCGTCGCGGGAGGTGATGAAGATCGCCGGGGTGTCGTTGCCCCGTTCCACCCTCAACCACCGCAGGACCTGCTCACCGGTCAGATCGGGCAGCACCCAGTCCACCAGGAACAGGTCGAAACTTTCGCGGCTGGCAACCCGCATCAATTCGCGGGCCAGTCCAAAGCCATGCACATCGTGCCCGGCTTCCCGCAGCCAGCCCGTCAGGACTTCCATCTGGGCCGGATCGTCTTCGAGAATAGCGAATCGCACGCTGGTTTACCTTTATCGAGAAATTGAAGCACACCACTTAAGACTACGCGCCGGCCGCGCCGGCAGAAATGCCCCTGGGCCTCTCTACGCGTAATCACCCACATACGGATTGCTTTCCCGCTCATCGCCGAAAGTCGACATCGGCCCATGACCGGGAATGAAACTCACATCCTTGCCCAGCGGCCACAGCTTCTGCCGGATCGAATTGATCAGGTCCTTGTGGTTGCCCCGCGGGAAGTCCGTGCGGCCGATGGAGCCGGCAAAAAGCACGTCACCGACCACCGCCAGCCGTGCAGCTTCGCTGAAGAACACCACATGACCGGGGGTGTGCCCGGGGCAATGAATGACCGACAGGGTTTCTTCCCCAACGCGGACGGTATCGCCGTCCACCAGCCAACGCCCGGGTGTGAACGCCTCCACGTGGGGAAAGCCGAACATCTTGCTCTGCTTGGGCAGATCGTTGATCCAGAACGCGTCTTCCTTCTCCGGCCCCTCGATGGGAACATCCAGCTGACGGGCAAGCCCGGCCGTGCCGCCGGCATGGTCGATGTGACCATGGGTCAGCAGGATGAGCTCGATGCTGACGCCAAGGGTTTCGGCTGCCTTGAGGATGCGTTCGGAGTTGCCCCCCGGGTCCACGACGGCGGCCTTGCGGCTCTGGTCGCACCACAGTATTGAGCAGTTCTGTTCGAAAGGAGTGACGGGGACGATCTGGTATCTGAGCATGGTTCACATATGCCTGCCAAAGGGGCAGGAGTCGATCAAAAGACTAATTACGCCTGGGCCACAGAATTTTCAAGACCGGCGTAAAAGGTCTCTACATGCGCCAAAGTTTATCACGCTCAAATTGGGGGGCCCTAAACCCTATCGCCCCCCCGGCCTTTGTAAGCCCTGCCGACACGCTTGTTTTCACAGTGGATTCGTCGGGATTTATTCAAACGTCAAAAAGCAATGCCAGGCAGGAGCGCGGGCATCCGGAATGTGTCGCGGAGATTCTTGTCCCTGCTGGTCTTGGGGGTATTGCTGCCGGTAAAGGAAACGTCGCCCGACGAATATTTCCGATACCGCCTGGTGGCGGTTGCCGCACCCGACTTCAGCGGGGGAAGGGGCGGGGTTCGGTGAGGGCGATGTAGCGGCTGCGATCCTGCTCGTAACGGCTGCGGATGGCTTCGATGTCCCGCCGCTTGGCTTCGATGATCGAGCTCTGGGCCGCCAGCTCGCTGTCGGACTCACGCAGGGCGGCCGCCAGGTTGGGGGGCATGGGGCGCTTCTGGAAGAACTCTGCCTCGCGCAGAAGACCTGAACGCTTCTTCATGAGCTGGGCCTGGCGTGCCTCTGCCTGCCTCAGCTCCAACTCGACGGACTCGACAGCCCTATCGCGGCGGGTGTCGATGTCAGCCACGCTGGAATAGGTTTCGAGCAGCGACTGATTACGCCGCATCTCCGCTCGCTGGCGGGCTACCTCGGCCCGCCGGGCGCGCTCCTCGGCTTCGCGTTTGGCGAGTTGCTCGGGGCTCAAGGGCGCCTCGACGGTGCGTCGCACCGTACCCTGGGGGCTCATTTCCCGGTAGCTCTTGCCGAAGCATTGGGGCGGCAACACGTCGCCACACACCTGGTGTCCGTTGTCCGTGCAGCAATAGACAGTGCCCCTCGGCACCGTCTGGGCGTGGGTGGGGGGCAGAGCCACCAGCATTGAGACAAGGACCAGGCGCCGCATGGGTTTATGCGTCTCCGCTCACACCGTAGGTATCCCGGTAGCGCTGGACGGCATCGAGGTTGGCATTCAGGGCCGGGCTGTCGGCCAGATAGCCGATCAGATCCTTGAGGCTGGCTACCGCCAGTACGGGAATGCCGTAGGCCTCACGCACTTCCTGAACGGCAGACAGGCTGCCGGTGCCGCGCTCCATGCGGTCGAGGGCAATGACCACGGCCGACGGCGTGGCACCGTGGGCACGGATGATCTCGACCGATTCACGTACCGACGTACCGGCGGAAATCACATCATCCAGAATGGCCACGCGGCCCTGCAGCGGCGCACCGACCAGGGTGCCACCCTCGCCGTGATCCTTGGCTTCCTTGCGGTTGAAGCAGAAGGGCAGGTTGTGGCCGTGCTCGGCCAGGCGCATGGCCGTGCCAGCCACCAGGGGGATGCCCTTGTAGGCCGGCCCGAAGAGCATGTCGCAGGGGAGGCTGGCGGAAAGCAGGGTGCGGGCATAGAAATCACAGAGCCTGCCGAAGGAGGCTCCGTCATTGAAAAGGCCTGCATTGAAGAAGTAGGGGGAAAGGCGACCGGCCTTGGTCACAAACTCCCCGAACTTCAAAACGCCCTTGTCGCACGAGAGTGCGATGAAATCACGGCTAAAATCCACGATGCTCCCAGCTAAAAAATCAGACCATGTCTCTAAAAATGTTACGCGTCGTTTCCGCCAACCTCAACGGCATCCGCTCGGCAAACGTGAAGGGTTTCCTCAACTGGCTCCATAAACAGGACGCCGACGTGGTGTGCGTCCAGGAGCTGAAGGCCCAGGTTGCCGACCTTTCGCCGGAGATGCGCGAAACCGGCATACATACCGGATACTTCCACTGCGCGGTGAAGAAGGGTTACAGCGGGGTTGCAATCTACACCCGCCGGGCCCCCGATTGTGTCATCGAAGGCCTGGGCAACGAGGAGTTCGATGCCGAGGGCCGCTACCTCCAGCTCGACTTCGGTGCCCTCTCCGTCGTGTCCCTTTATCTGCCGTCCGGCTCAAGCTCGGAGGAACGCCAGGCGGCAAAGTTCCGTTTCATGGATCTGTTCCTGCCCCATATGGCTGCCCTGCGCGCCAGCGGGCGCGAGGTGATCGTGTGCGGTGACTGGAACATTGCCCACCAGGCCATTGATCTCAAGAACTGGCGTTCCAACCAGAAGAACTCCGGTTTCCTGCCCGAAGAGCGTGCCTGGTTCGGCCGCCTGCTGGCCGAGCAGGGCTGGGTGGATACCTACCGCAGCCTGCATCCCGACGCCACCGATGCCTGCTACACGTGGTGGTCGAACCGCGGCCAGGCCTGGGCCAAGAACGTGGGCTGGCGTCTGGACTACCAGCTCGCCACCCCCGGTATCGGTGCGCTGGCCCGCAGCGCCACGGTGTACAAGGACGAACGCTTCAGCGATCACGCCCCCCTCACCGTCGACTACGAGCATCCCTTTGACGCCTGATCTGCGCCGCCGCCGTGCGGCACGTTGTCGCGCCTGTTCCCTATGCCCAGCCAGCCGGATGCCCACCGGAAAGAGCCTTACCCGCAGAGCTCTCAGGTGCATGGCTGGTGCGGCAGGGACGATCATGCTGGGCATGGGTCCGGTGCTGGCCGACAGCCCGTCGTCTCTCGACGGCCAACTTCGGTTGGGCATCGAATACGAGTACGAAAAAGCCGCGGACGGCCGGGAGCGTGCGGATGCCCTCACCCTGATCCCCGGCATCAAATGGCGCTCGGGTTGGCTGACCATGACCGAGTTGCTCATCGAAACCGAACAGGAGCGGGAGGCCGGCCGTGTCACCGACCGGGCAGGCAAGCTGGGTATCCGCCTGCGCAAGGACTTCGCTTTGAACGAGCGTACCCGCCTGGTCCTGCGGGGCCTGCTCGGCCGCGCCCTCGACGGCAACGAGAGCTACACCTACGCTTACCTTGAACCCAGCCTCAAGTACGCCTTCAATGACCTGGAAATGATGATGGGCTTTCGTGCCGTGCGCGCGGTGGACGGCACGCCGGGCCATGACTTCAACAAGTTCCGCGTCGGCCCCAGTTTCGATCTCGGCAAGGCGTCGGAAATCGAGTTCCGCTTTGTGCGCAACTGGGAGGCCAGCACCGGCCGCCATGCCAGTGATGCCTACATCGTGGAGTTCGTGCAGAAGTTCTGATGTGCCCCTCCCTTGATGGCCGGGGCGCGCGTATCAGGGTTCGGCAACAAACCGATAGCCGATACCGGGTTCGGTCACGATATGGTCCGGGTTGGCCGGGTCGGCTTCGAGCTTCTTGCGCAGGTGTCCCATGTAGACGCGAACATAGTGACTGTCCTCGGCATGGGAAGGTCCCCATACGGCCTTGAGCAGTTGTCGATGCGTCAGAACGCAATCGGGATTGGCCACCAGGTAGGCCAGCAGACGAAACTCGATCGGGGTCAGATGAAGTGGCTGCCCGTTTTTTTCGACCAGCCGCCGGCCCAGGTCAACCTGGATCGAGCCGAATGCCAGCAGGCTGGGCCCGTCGGCGCCTGCGCGCTGGCGTCGCCGCAGATGGGCCCGTATGCGTGCCAGCAGCTCCGCTGATCCGAACGGTTTGGTGAGGTAGTCGTCGGCACCCGCATCGAGCGCGGCAACCTTCTCGGCTTCGGCGGTGCGCGCGGACAGGACGATGATCGGAATCTCCGACCAGGTGCGCAGCTCCCGGATCAGGTCGATTCCGTCACCATCCGGCAGCCCGAGATCAAGCACCAGGAGGTCGGGTTTCCGCGTTCCCGTCTCGATGAGGCCACGCTTGACCGAGTCCGCTTCGAAGACCTCGCAGCCTTCGGCTTCCAGCGCCAGGCGCACGAAGCGGCGCAGGTTGGCTTCGTCCTCGACGACAATGACCGTCGGCATTGAGTGAGACATGGATGTTTCCTCCCAGACCTTCATGGTGCCGTGTCGGCTTCGTCGGTCTCAAGTGTCGGCGGGGAGCCCAGGGGCAGGGTGAAGATGAAGCAGGCTCCGCCACCGGGGCGTTGTCGTGCATGGATGGCTCCGCCATGCGCTTCAACGATGGCACGACAGATCGCCAGCCCCAGACCGACTCCAGGCGTACTGCCCTCCGGCATCCCCCGCTCGAATTTCTTGAATATCGCTTCCTCGCGACCCGGTGGCAGGCCCGGGCCGTCGTCCTCGAGGCGTACCTCCATCGTGCTATCCGCCGTGATGGCCCGGATCCAGATATGGCTGCCCGACGGCGTGTATTTCAGCGCATTTTCAAGCAGATTGCAGAACACCCGCTGCATCAGAACCGAATCCACCTCGATCAGGGGCAGGTCCTCGTCGAGCTCCACCCTGACCTGATGGGCGCCAAGAACGGGCCGCAGGCTCTTGAGCGCACTGCCGACCACTTCCTCGATGGGCTGCCATTGACGGTTCAGTTGAATCCGGCCCGCTTGCAGGCGCGCCATGTCGAGCAGGTTGTCCACCTGGGCGTTGATCCGTAAAGCCTGTTCCCGCAGCTTCCGGGAGATGGCGGCCTGTGCGTCGGTGGGCGGCGGTTGGGTCAGGAACATGGAGTCCGCCAGCCCGATCATCACGCTCAGGGGTGTGCGCAGATCATGGGAAATGGCGGAAAGCAGCGAGTTGCGCAGGCGCTCCGACTCCATCTGGACGGTGCTCTCCTGGGCCACGACGACGTAATGCACCCGTTCCAGGGCAATGGCGATCAGCGACGCGAAGGTCTCCAGCAGACGTCGCTGCTCGGGAATGAGAAGACGTGCCGGATTGCGCATCTCAAGGGCCAGCACGCCACGCAGGCGCATGGGCGCCTTGAGGGGCAGGTAAAGGACAGGGCTGGCGGGCAGTGTATCTGTCCCCTGGCCGGCGGGCTCGGCGTGGTCGAAGGCCCACTGGGCAATGCCGGGATCGATCTCGGGCAGCCCCGCAGAGGCAAAGATGGGGGCTTGCAGGTGGTCGGCCTCGTCGGTGAGCAGGAAGGCCGACCGGGCGCCCATCTCCGCCACCAGGAACCGCTCACCAATCTCGGCAATCTGCTCCGGCAACAAGGCCGCGGACAGGTCTCGCGACATTTCGTAGAGCGCCCTGACACGGCTCTCCCGGCTACCTGCGACATAGGCCTGATATTTGTACCCGGCGGTAAGCTGACCTACCACCAGGCCCACGACCAACATCACGGCGAAGGTCATCAGGTATTGAACATCGCTGACCGCGAAGGACATCCGTGGCGGGACGAAGAAGAAGTCGAAGATGGCCACGCATAAAAAGGATGCCATCACGGCAGGGCCCCGGCCGAAGCGCACCGCCACGAACACGACCCCGAGCAGGAAGACCATGACAATGTTGGCCAGATCAAACAGCGGATGCAGCGGGGTGGCAAGCAGCCCGGCCAGGCCACAGACCACGACGGTCAAGGCGTAGGCGCGCCAGTCGGCCGCGAGCTGGCCTGCGTGCCGTTGTGAAAGGTCTTCAGTGGCGGGAGCATGCCCCTCTGCGCGCGCCACCTGGATGACATCCAGATCCGGAGCGAGCTGTCCGATCCGGTCGGCCACCGAGCGCGTCCAGGCACGCCAGGGCGAGGGCTCGTCCCGGCCGACCATGATCCGGGAGAGGTTATGGGTGCGGGCGTAGTGCACCGCCTCTTCTTCGACCTTCGTGCCGGCGACGGTCGCGGTGGTGGCGCCAAGCTCCTCGGCCAACTTGAGTGTTTTCAGGATGCGGTCCCGGCTGCCGGCCGACAGGCGCTGGCGATCCGGGGTCTCCACATGAATCGCGTGCCAGGGCGCCTCGAGGCGCCCTGCAATGCGCGCGGCGGTACGCACGATCTTCTCGCTCCCTGCGCCGGGGCCGATGCAGGCCAGCAGTGAGTCCTGGGTCTGCCAGACAGGAGACACCAGCCGATCGCGCCGGTACTGCTGCACATCATCGTCCACCCGGTCGGCAGTACGGCGCAGGGCCAGTTCGCGCAGCGCCAGCAGATTGCCCTTGCGGAAGAAGTTGCGGATCGCCCGTTCCGCCTGATTGGGCAGATAGACCTTGCCGTCCCGGAGGCGCTCCAGCAGCTCATCCGGCGGGAGGTCTACCAGAACGACCTCGTCGGCATCATCGAAGACCTTGTCCGGCACGGTCTCCCAGACGCGAATACCGGTGATGCCGCTGACCACGTCGTTGAGGCTCTCCAGGTGCTGGACGTTGACCGTGGAATACACGTCGATGCCGGCCGCAAGCAGCTCGTCCACGTCATGCCAGCGCTTGGGGTGGCGGGAGCCCGCGACATTGGAATGGGCCAGCTCGTCCATCAGGATGAGGGCCGGTTTGCGCACCAGGGCCCGATCCAGATCGAACTCGGCCAGCATGCGCCCCCGGTAGGGCACCTCGACCATCGCAAGGCGCTCGATACCGTCGGCCATCGCCTCGGTTTCCATGCGCCCATGGGTTTCGACCACGCCGATGACCACATCAACGCCCTGGATGAGTTGCTGGCGCGCCGCCGCGAGCATGGCGCATGTTTTGCCGACGCCGGCGGAGGCGCCGAAGAAGATCTTCAAACGCCCGCGGCCGGCGCGCGCCTCATCCTGCTGCACCCGCGCGAGCAGTTCGTCGGGGTCGGGACGGCCCTTGCCGGGGGTTTCACCGAGGGCCATTCCTATTCCTCCGGTTTCCTGAACACACGGGCCAGGGAGGTCCACTTGGCCCGGAGATCGAGACGCTCGTCGGACATGGCTTCCAGGAAATCCGAGAGTCGCTTGGAGCGGGCAACAGCAAACAGCACAAGGCCCAGGGTGGCGCCCGTCACCAGGCTGAACTGCAGGAGCTTGCGTGACTCCGGCACCTCCGGGAAGCTGAACAGGTTCATCCCGAAATAGCCGGTCACCACCGTGGCAATCAGGCCGAAGATGGTCACCACGGTGAGTCGCAGCACGGTAGCCGACTGGCGCCGCTGGCTGTCGCTATCCAGGTAGGCGCTCATCTCGCGGACCTGCTCCTTCACGTCGGAAAACAGCTCGTCATTGCGCAGCAGGCGCGTGGTGCGCTGAAAGAGTGCCTGCACCAGACCCTGCTCGGAAACCTCGTGAAACCAGTAACGATGGGTGAAGCGCAGGAAGGTCTCGAAGGACTGACGGATGCGCCGCTTGAAGCGGCGTACCGACTCGCTGTCGCGAATATCAAGATCATTGACCGCACTGGCCAGCCCGTCGGAAAAGGAGAGGAGGGCGGCGCGATGGAAGTGGGCGATCAGGAAAACGAGGAAGTACTGGTGCCGGAAGCGGGCCAGAAAGCCGTGATCCGCATCACGGAAGTAGTCCGATCCGGCTTCGCCCACCAGCATCAGCGCGTTACCCGTGCAGATGAAGCGGGTGTTGGGCCCGCCATCCGACTCGGTCCAGTAGCGATCCTCGCAGTGCAGTCGTTCGAAGCGGACTACCGCCGGATCGCGCAGCGGCACGGGATCGCGGGACGGCAGGTTGGCGGCGAAGCCGATGCGGATGAAGTCCTCCCGGCTCAGGTGGCGGGGGTCATCGATGGCCAGGTAGGCCATCATGGGCATCCGGTAGTACTCGATCAGCCGGAAACGCAGTTCGCTGACCTCCTCCTCCTGATCGAGTACCAGCGGCCGCAGTAGCCAGGCCCACAGGGCACCGACACAGGGCGCCCGGTTTCTGCACACGAAATGCAGATAACGCTCCCGGTTTTCGGAGTCAGAGGTGGCGAGCACCCGCCCCTGCCGGTCCAGCAACTCGGAGCGATACACGTTGTGCACGCCCTGTCCGCCGGTATCCCAGCCCGTCGGGTAGGCCCGCCCGAAGCGGTAGAGCAGTTCCAGCGCGGTGGCGAGGGGCAGATCGTCGGCAGCCACCTCCACATTGAGAAGGGCCACATCCATGTCGAGGAACAGATACAGATCCACGTGCGCCACGCGCAGGTGGATCGGCGTATCGCCGGCTTGAGGGGTAACGTTCAGGCCGGCCACGTCGGTGCGCCGGAATACGGCCATCGGTGCCGCCTGGTGCGCTTGCCCGTCAAAACAGCCTGAACGGCTGTCGCCATAAAGAAAGCGCTGCACGTAGGGCAGAAAGGCCACGAACTCCTTGTAGTGGCGCTCCTGAAAGTCCGCCGGATCGGTGGTGAACTCATCGTCAATCGGTGCCCACTGGCCGTCGGCGGTCATCAGGTGATGAATGCGGGCGACGTTTTCACCCGAGAAGCCAGGCCGGATCTGAACCGGCCATACCAGCACATCCCGGAAATGGCGAACGACCTGGTCTGGTTGTGAAAGCATGCGTCTCCTCTTCTCTAGGGCGCGGGATGCGCGAAATTCCGTTGCACGGCATCGTGCCCGGACATCATGCGCTAGTCTTCCCCCGTGGCTCTTTTCCTGCGGCGGAGGTCTGCGGATTCAGCCATTGCGGCAAGTGTGCGCTGGCGGGCGAGCGCCGCCAGTGCCACCTTGCATTTTGGTGAGCATGTCAGCGCGTACCCGCAGGCAAGACGGTGGAGCACCACCGACACTTCATGCCGGGCACCACATACGGGGCACGCATGGATGGGCATGCGTTACACGGCCCGCGAGGCATAACGCGCCAGGGCGACCGGATGGTCCGCCACGCCACGGGCCACGATATAGATATTGCACCTCTCGGCGGGGCCCACGGCGAAGGCCAGACCCATCGCAGCATCGCCGGAAACCGCGAGGCGCAAGGGGCGACTCTGGCCGGCCAGGAAGACCCGCAAGGCCGCGCGTCCCAACTGAGAGCCTGTGAAAATTCCCTTTTCATGCCTATGGTATAATTTGTGCTTTCACAGATTCGACGATTGCTG
>Ga0075158_10003225_pt1 | contig 11541 bp, 17 predicted proteins | sample JI91814BDNA_FD_70968 | JGI IMG/M metagenome (GOLD analysis project Ga0075158, IMG submission 70968) | Wastewater effluent complex algal communities from Wisconsin, to seasonally profile nutrient transformation and Carbon sequestration -... | ecosystem: Engineered > WWTP > Effluent > Algae... | reverse complement strand
CGCCGCGCGCTGCAGCGCCAGGCTGGGCGCCTGCTGGATCAGGGCTCTACGCAGGTTCATGCTTGCCTCGCTTTCAGCATGTTCGTACCCCACCGCATCCAGCGTGGCAGCGACCGCGCTTTTGTCGTCACCGCATGCCTTCCAGACAGCGTCCAGCAGGGTCTGCAGCTGCGCATCCAACCGCGCAATCTCATCCGCCGCCGCGCGCTGCAGCGCCGCGCGCTGCAGCGCCAGGCTGGGCGCCTGCTGGATCAGGGCTCTACGCAGGTTCATGCTTGCCTCGCTTTCAGCATGGCGTCGGCCAGCGCGTAAGCGCATTCCGCAATGACGTCCGCATGCTTTGATGCGGCAAGCGGTTCGCCGGCAACCCGCGCGCCGTCCATAGACAGAACACCGGCCATCGCCTTCGCTGCAAAATAGTCGCGCATCGTGACGCCAATAGATAAGACGTACTCGTTAGTTTCGGCTACCAGCGGGAACGCCGGCCCACCAGTGTCGGTCGTGCTCATCGCGTAACCCTCCCGCGCTGCAGACCGAACTCGATGGTGCCGGTGGCGTTGAACTTCTCGCCCAGCTTGCTGGGCAACTTCTGGACCTTCACGCCCTTGGGCGGCTGCACGGGCTTGTTGGCCTCGGCGTTGGGCTGGCGGCAGGTGGGTTCGGTGGCCATCAGATCACCCCCGCAATCAGCAGAGCGCAGACGACAGCGAACACCACGGCGATGGCCCAGTCAGCGCTGCTGCCCGAGCGGCGCACGCTCTCCGGGTGGCCGACCACGAACGTGCAGTCGGCGAGCTGGCGGGGTGCGGTGAGGTGGGAGGGTTTCATCTGTCCGTCCTTGGCTGGTTGCGATGCCTGAACTGTAGCGCGTGCTAAAGCCTTTACGTCTAGGGAAAACCCTAGGTTGGCATCGTTTCCAGCACGTGCGCCCACAGCAGTGCCTCGGCGTCGCTCTGCGGCACGCCCTGGCGCAGGGCCAGGTAATACTCGCTCCGCGCGCTGTGGATGCAGGCACCGCTCCCGCGACGGTGCGGGAAGTGGTAGCCGCCGCAGGTGCAGCCGCGCCGGTTCATCCGCTCGCGGTCCACGTAGAACCGGTCGTGGCCGCAGTGCCGGCAGCGCTTGCCGCGCACGTAGTCGCCCAGCGCGCGGCGGAACGTGTTGCGCGTGCGGCAAGCGCTGCAGCGGTAGATGTGGCTCACAGGAGCGTGCGCCGATTGCCGCGCTGGATGTTGCAAACGTGGGTCTTGCTCGTGCCGTACTGCGCCGCGAGGTCAGCCTGGCTCACCTTGCCGCGCATCGCACGGATGGCGGCAACCTCTTCATTGCTGAGCTTGCGCATGGTCGGACGCCCTGCAGTGCCATGCTTCACGCAGTCGGCACGGTTACCCGCGGGCGTGTCGTAGCGAAGGTTGCCCGCACGGTTGTTCAGGTGCATACCATCGTTGTGGCAGACCTCCATGCCCGCCGGGCGCGGTCCATGAAAGGCAGCGGCCACCAAAACGTGGACGTGCACGCGGCGATCCGCGCCGTTGCGCTTCAAGGTGACCTTGCGGTAGCCGTACTTGTCGCCGTACTGCTTCAGTAGGACAGACGGGTAGACGCGCCGGCGCCCGTCGCTATGTTCGATCAGACGGCGAACGCTGCGCACGCGGCCTGCGTCGCTGACCTCGTAGAACCCCTCCCAGTCGGGCACTGGGCGCCAGGTTTCGTCGTGGTAGTTGTGCATCACTCTTTGCGGTATCGAAGGGTTTCAAACCCAGCGGCCGCAAGAGGGCAGTCAGCCGCCCACTCGGGGGGCGTGCTCATGATCTTGGCGAGCTGCTGGTGCGAGAACTCCGCTGTGTCTGGCGTCTCGGTCAGCAGTTCGTCGTGGATTTTGACGAGGACGCTGTAGCCCGCCTCTTCGACATCCGGCACGCGAGAGAACAACACATCGCGCGCCCATGCCTGCACACAGTTTTCACAAATTTTACCACCATACGTGCTAATCCGTGACCACTGCCGGGTGTACTGGTTTATGCCGTGATAGCTGATGCGGTTGTCGGCATCCACCTGCGGGTTGACGTAGCAGAGATACCGGCCGCTGGGCAGGCGCACGCGCAGCCAGGCGCCGTCGCGGCGCACCTTGAGCTGGCGCACGGTGAACGTGACGCCGGGCTCCAGGATCGCGCTGCGCACGGCGTCCTCGATGTTCTTCCACAGCGCGACGGTGGCCGGGTGCGCAGCGCGCCACTGGCTCACCAGCAGCTGGCAGGCAATGAACGTCTGGTCGCTCAGGCCGAAGGTGCTGCGCTTCTTTTTCTTGGTCCACGCCAGCATGTCGCCGGCTTCTTTCAGCGCTTCGCGGTCGGCCACCTCCCACACGCTGCGCGCCATCGCGTCCAAGTCCATCTGGTAGACCGCGGCGAAGGTGATGAACGCGCCGACGCCGCCTTGGTAGCCCAGGCCCAGTTCCTGCACCTTGCCGACCTGGCGCTGGGGCTTGGTGACATCCTCGGGCTTGATGTTGAAGCTGCGCGCGTAGGCCAGCTTGTAGAGGTCGTGCCCGCGGCCGGCGTCCACGTCGCGGAACGCCTGCACTTTCCACTCTTCGCCGGCCAGGTAGCACAGCCCGCGGCCCTCGATGTTGGACAGGTCGGCCACGCAGAGCTTGCGCCCGGCCGGCGCCACGATGCAGCCGCGGATGGTGTTCGCCGTGAGGCTCATCACGTTGTCGAACAGCAGCGGCGCGCAGCCAGCCTTCAGCGCCTCAATGCCGAGCGCCACCTGGTCGGCGGGCATGTCGCCGCGGGGCATGTTGCCGGGCTGGAACAGTCGGTGCGCATCGCGGCCCGTGCGCGAGGCGCCGCAGAACTGGGTGGTGTTGCGCAGCCGGCCGTCCGCACTGGTCGCGTTCACCAGCGCCTTGTATTTGGCCGTACTGGTCTTGGTGGCCTCCAGTCGGATGGCCAGCAGCAGCTTCACGGCGTCGGGCAGCTCGGGGTCTTCCAGCCGGCGGCGCAGGGTGTCGGCGCGCATGTCGGGCAGCGACACGCCGTGCCCCATCAGGATGTGCACCAGCAACTCGTCGCGCTTGCTGGGGCTGCTGACGGCGCCATCCGTCAGGTCGGAGAGTTCAGCCTTGAGGCGAAGCTGCTCACCGGCGACTGCGGCAATAGCAGCTTCAGCAAGGGAAACATCAACCGCGAATCCGCGATCATTAATCCTCTGATCCAGATGCCATAGGGCCAGCTCGGCACCACCTTCACGCAGATTCCACTGGGGTAGGCGACGGTGGATGGCGCGCATGGCCACGATGTCGCTGCGGGCGTAGTCGAGAAATTCCGACCACTCGGTGGGGTGTGTTTCACGGGTGGCTCTCCTGAGTTTGTGGCCCTTGGGTCGGGGTTTGCAAAAGAGCTGGATCAGCTCGCGCCCGCGCTTGTCCTTGGCCTGGTCAGCGGTCAGGCCGACAATCTGGCCGATCTTGTCCAGGCCGCCGGGGAGGCCGTGCGCAAGGGCCTGGACCATCGTGTCGCGCCAGCGCTCGACGGGCACGTCGATGCCCCAGCAGTGGCGCAGCAGGGTGCGGTCGAAAACACTGTTATGCGCCACGACAGTGACGGTGGGGTCGCGCAGGAGAGCGACCAATGCGTCCTGGTCGTGCATCAGCGCGTAGCCTGCGCGCGTGCAGTCCAACACCACCGGCTCGCCGTCGTCCACGGCCCACTGCGTCACCGTAATTTCGGTGCTGGGGTGCTCGGCGTAGCGGTGCGTGCCTGCGGTGCGCAGGTCGCACTCGCTGTAGGTTTCGCAGTCGAACCAAAGAACCGGCATAGTCAGGCCAAATCAGTGAAGTCATCCTTGGTCGGCGCTTCATACGCTGCGGGCACGAACCAATCTGCCGCCATCGGGTTTTTTGCGGTGATCCTGCGCGGGGCAATAGCCACCACAGTGTTCCCTGTTTTGCCGACAACGACACCGGGCGCCGTACCGTTCTGGTGCAACTCGCCATGGTACGCGCCAGCACGGGCCGGTAGGCCGTCGACATAGGCCAGCGCTTTTCCTGCGGCTGCCAGGATGTCGGTCGAGTAAAGGGAGGCTTGGCCGCTCATGCTTTCCTCGCGCGGCAGTATTCGGCGCCAGTCCGGAAACTTGCCCTCCACCGCCTTGAAGGAAATCAGCAAACCGTCGCCGCCTCCGATGGCAAAACCGTCAGGTGTTGCGAAAACTGAGACGGAGACGGCCTTGTCCTTCAGGAGCTTTGCAAGGCTTGCTCGTGCAAGCGTGAAGGCCCACGGTCCGGGGCGCGCCACTTGCGCTCCCATCTCCTTGTGTACGAAGACGGCGGTGCCGTCGGTGGCGACCACATGCACGTCACCCGTGTGCGTACACTCAACGTGTACGCCGTTCAGGTAGTAGCGTATATCGCTTTCGGGGGCGAACAGCAGCGCAGCCTTCAGCGCTGTACTAGGTAAGGTGATGATCGGTTCCATGTCGTTTTCCCTTTGGGTTACAGGACCCACTTGCCCAGCATCCCGGCAACTGCCGTTACCCGCCGCCCGCCGGTGGACTAGGTGCAGCCTCGTGGATGACCGCAGGGGGCCGAGGCCGGCCCGATGCTGGACCTGTGCGCCGCGCAGGGTGCTCGCGGTCAGGAGGTGGGCGGCGCCCAAGAAGAGGGTGGGGGCGGGTACTGCTAGGGCCCGGATAGCGAGGGCCAGAGGTTCGCCACCCCCGAAACTCACGCGATGTCGTCAGCGTCGGCGCCTTCGGTGACTTCCTCGAACTCGTCGCTGTCGGCCGGGCGACCGGCGGCGAAGGCGTCACCGTCGCGGACGAACTGCACGCCGCGCAGCTGGGCGTTCACGCGCTTGCCGTACTTGTTGTCCTGCGCCCACAGGTCGATAGACACGTTGACGTAGCAGCCAGCGTAGGGCTTGCCGTCGCGCTCGGTCAGCGGCGACTTGCTGGCGTCAATGACCGTGGGGCGGGCCGACTGCTGAGCGGCGGCGCTGATGAAGAAGTTGCCGGCCACGCCGTCGTACTGGGCCTTGGTGTCGCCGTCGTGCAGCGCCAGCTTGTCGGTCTTCTCGAGCTGGGTGTAGACGGCCTGACCTTTGTCCTTCCACTTGTCCTTGGCGACGGCCAACATCTTGGCCTTCACCTCAGCCATCTGCGGGTGGTCGGGCGGCAGGATCAACATGGCGCTGTAGCGGGGCTCGCCCTCGCCGCCGACCGTGGTGGGCGTGAACAGGTTGGGGAAGCCGAGACGCACATTCTTGAGCATCATGCGGCCGATGGGAGCAGGGTTGGGCATGGTGTTGGTCCTTTGCAGTTGATACAGGGTTGAGTGTAGCCTGCGCTAAAGCGTCAGGCAATAGTACGTAGCGCAGCCAACTGGAACTCAGCAACGGCCCAGTTGAGCGCCATTGCCGTGGCGGCAAACCAGCCGGTGCTGTCATCTTTGCGGTACAGCGTGATGGCGAGAACGGCGAAGTTGAGAACGAAAAGGGCGAGAGCAAACCACTTCATACAAGATCGCTTTCTGCTGCCGAGGCAGCTTCAAAGTCGTCGGCGACCGGGCGGATTTCCAACGCCGGGCGCTTGTCGCTGAGCGGCGCGACGTGGGGTTTGCCAGGGGGCTGCTTGATGAGGGCGGCCACCTTCGGCCACTGGCGGGGGCCGATGATGGGCATGGGCTCGCCGGGCTTCGGCGGCTTGGGCTTGCCTTCGCTGTCCAGCGCGGGCCCGAGTTTGGCAATCTGCGTCGGGCTCTTGACGGTGAAGTCGTACATGACATCCGACTTCAGGCGCATGGTCTTCAGCAGCTTCTCGGCCTCGGCCTCGTCTGTCCAGGCACGCGCACCGCGCTTGCCGGCCACCAGCTTGTAGCCGGGCACGGTGTCGCCGGCCAGCAGGCGGCGCTCCACCTCGGCGCGCACGGCCTTGCACCAGTCTTCGATCAGATCGACCTTGGACAGGCAGGCGGCGAGCCAGGCGGGGTCGTCTTTTCGGGTGTCCAGAATGGCGTCTGGGTCGCTGTCGCTCATGCTGACGAACTCGTCAGGGCTTGCGGGCAACGCCTCAAAGACCCGGCCGACCACTTCATCCCGCAGCGCCGGGCACGTCGCCTTGGCCTTGCACCAGCGGCACGCCTTTTCTGTGGGGTTCAGGTAGGTGTCGTTCCACGCAACCGGGAGCGCGTCACGGTCGTGGTTCTCGGCGTTGATGACGCTGCAGGCGCCGCTGCGTGCGCGGCCGGTGAGCCAGGCCGTCAGTTCTTCGACGGCGATGCACCACTCGCTGGGCGCGCTCTTGATGCGCGGCTGGTGGATCACCATCCGCACGGTGCGGATGTCGGCCAGGTCTTGGTACTCCAGCAGCGCGCCGCCGGCATAGAGCAGAAGTTGGCTGTTCCGTTCCGCGTCAACTTCCACGCCCATGCCGTGCTTGTAGTCGTACACCAACAGCTCGGTGCCGATGACCGCGATGACGTCGGAGGTGCCCCACGCCGATTCGGTCGGAACGTTGAGCCAGTGCGCGTAGTTCACGCGGCTCTCGCCGACCAGGATGTCGGCGTTGACGGTCATCTCCCGGACGGTGGCCAGTGCCACCTCCACGGCGTCCACCATCTCCTGCGTCACGGTGATGTCGTGGCCGTCGATCTGCCAGACGGTGCCCAGCATCTCGCGCGGCTCGACGCCGTTACTGATGGCGCCGTCCAGCAGGCGGTGGGCCGCCGTGCCTTCCGACGCGTAGTAGCTGGGGCTGTCGGGCTTACCCTGCGACAGCACCATGCTGCCTGGACACGTCAGCCAACGCTCGGCCGCGCTGGCCGAGAATTTTGAATGGCCTTCAGACACGTTGAACTTCCTTTCCTTGAAACAGCCGCCCGTTCGCCGGTGCGGCCCATACGGCGCCGCCTTTGCGACCGAACGCCCTGGCGGCGGCATTGATGCTCGGGAACGTCTGGTCGCCAACCCTGACTGCGCACTGCCGTCCATGCGGACCTATCAGGCCGGCCGCTCGCGCGTGCTGCATGTTCTCGGCGTGCGTCACCCACTCCAGATTGCCGGCGGCGTTGTGCGCCTTCTGGCCGTCTTTGTGGTTCACGTGCAGCGAGGTGTCGCCCGGCACGAAAGCCGTAGCGACCAGGCGGTGCACGTAGTGGCGGCGCTCACCTTCGTCGCTCTGCAGCTTCACCTCGGTGTAGCCGTTCTTCATCAGGAGGGGCTTCAGCACGCGGCCGGTGCGGGTGTTCCGCACGGCGCCCGTGTCGCTGACTTCGTACCGGCCTTCGTAGCCGGGCACTGCGCGCCAGTTCATCACACCACCTCCGCCAGCTTCGCCTCGACCTTGGCCAGCGCTTCGGGCCACTTGTCCTCGGGCATGGCCTTGAAGTTGGCGAAGCCCATGCCCTCGGCGATGGGCTTGGCGGCGGTGGCGTCAGCCTTGTGCAGCTTCAGGGCCGCAGCCTGCAGCTCGGCGTAGGTCACGGCCTTCGGCGCGGGCGCATCGTCCTTGGCCGCCGAGGCAGTAGGCTCGGTACGGACAGTCGCCGCAGGCTGGGCGTTTCCCGACGTGGACTCCAGGCCGGCGGTGTCGTCCATCGCGTCGGTCTGCGTCTTGCTCAGGGCGGCGGGCTTGGGGTCGGCCTTCGCCTTGGTCGGCTTGGGCTGCTCCAGCGGCAGGGACTGCTGGGGCGAGGGCTCGCCGGCGAGCGCAGCCATGACGGCGTTCAGCTGGGCGGCGTTGGTCAGCGTGATCGTGACGGGGAACATAGGGTGGTGTCCTTTCAAGAACGGTTGGGGGAGAATTCAGAGCGGGCGCCAGAAGGCGACCATGTTCTGCACGCTCGTGGTGTCGGTGCCCAGGGACTCCCACTGGCGCAGCACCTTTTTGTCGCGCACGTCGATGATTTCGACAATTGCGTGCCCGGGCTCGGCTCCGCGCTCGGCTTCACGGTACACCCAGCGCTCGCCGGGGGCAGGTTGGCGCAGGAAACGCCAGAAGATGAAACGAAGAAGCTCCATGTTGCGCCTTTTCAAGAACGGCTGGGGGTAGCAGGCAGCCCGAGGCGAGCGCGCAGGCGCAGCGCCTCGACGGCCAGGTCGGTGTGGAATTCGGCGAGCCCGCGGTAGGTGCCGAAATTCTTGTCGTGCAGCGCGTCGGCCATGTCCTCGGTCACGTCCCGCATCTCGCTCTCGATGAGCGTCAGCTTGACGGACCAGAACCAGTGGCGGATGGGGTTGAGCAGTTGCATCATGGCAGAGTGTAGTGGTTGCTAAAGTTGAGGGCAAGCGGTCGGCGGACCTAGGTTTACGTGGCGATACCGTTGGCGCGAAGGAAACTGCGACGGTCGCTGATGTTCTTCATGGCAGCGGCGCGGCGCAAGACGGCGGCCTTGGCCATGTTCTCGGAATACCGATGGGCCAGGCCCAAGACAACCCAAGCCGGCAGGCTTTCCTTGGCGGCGCTCTCAAAGAATTCGGCAGCGGCCAAGAGCCACTTGGCGGAAACGGTCGGCTTGCTGATGTCCATGTCGCGCTCCAGTTGTTGACGGCTCAACTGTAGCGCCTGCTAAAACCGTAGGCAAGCGAAAGCCGACTAGGGGAAACCCTGAGTCGGCCGGCTTTGTGCATCGCTCACGGGGTCGGTGGTTTATCGCTTTGCAAGAGTTGTGCTGTTTGCTAAAGTCCGGGCATGAACACCCTACTTGAGAAATGGTGCCGCGCTGCCACCACGGCGGAAAAGCAGTCGCTGGCCGAGGCCGTTGGCACGTCCTACCAGTACCTCGTTTTCCACCTGGCCAAAGGCCGACGCGAGCCCGATGCGCTGCTGGCCGCCAAGATCGAAGCGGCCACGAAGCTGCTAAGCCGCGGCACGAACGGCCGCCTATTTACGGTTTACCGCACCGAGCTGAACAGCGCGTGCCGGTCGTGCCAGTTCGCGCAGCGCTGCCTGGGCGACGCGGCCATTGCGTCGGAGTTCCCGCTGGTGGGGTGATGCCGGGGGTTTACCGTTTGCTGAAGGCTGGCTAAAGTCGAGGATAGCCAAGCACTGTAAAACCGAGTGGCCCTAGGAGGGTGCAGCGCCCCGGATTCGGCGGGGAGTGTTTGGCGACACGCTGCACCCTCCTAGGGCCTTTTGCCTTCTACGGCAGAAAGAAAGTCGCCATGACCTACGCTTTCGTCCCGGCCGCGCCCGGCACCTTAATCGCCGAGTTCGTTGAGCCGGAAGATTTCGACGACATCACCCCTCTGGAATGCGTTTTCTACATGGCCCCTGTCGCGTGGCAGGTCGATGAGGACCACGTACCGATTCCGTTGGGCGCGTTCGAAGGCCACGACGGCCATCTGACCTGGACCAAGGCGTTCGTGTTGCCTGACGGCAGGGCTGTGGACGGGGACGGGGTTCTGCACCCGTCTGTGGCCGAATGGGCCGGCCACATGCACGCGCACCTCAAGAGCGAGCGGGCGCGCAAGCAGCTGAAGGAGCTGGTTTGATGGCCGGCCTGTTTCAGCGTCAGGGCCGCGCGCTGCTGGCCCAGGGCTATCTCATCGTCCCTATTCGGCCTGGCGAGAAGCGCCCGGCCATCAACGGCTGGGAGCGCGCCCGGCTCGGCGCCGGCGACCTGGGCCGGCACGCCGACTGCGGCGTGGGCGTGCTGACAGGGCAGGGTGCGAACCCGCTGTGCGCGTTCGACGTGGACTGCCTGCACCCGGCGGTGGTTGACGAGTTCGTCAAGTGGTGCAACAGCTTCATCGGTTTCGCGCCGGCGCGCGTGGGCAATGCCCCGAAGATTCTGCTGGTCTACCGCGCCGCCGAGGACGGGTGGGGCAAGGCGTTCAGTACGAAGTTCGTTGACCCCGCGCGGCCTGAGGCCGGCCAGCGTCTGGAGGTGCTAGGCACCGGCCAGCAGTTCGTGGCCTACCACGTTCATCCCGACACCGGGCGCCCCTACGAGTGGGTTGACTTGCTCGGGGGCCTGGATTCCATCCGCGCCGACGCGCTCACCGAGGTCAACGCCGAGCAGGTGCAGGCTGCCATCAAGGCGTTTGACGTCATCGCAGCCAAGCATGGCTTGGTACCGGCAGAACGTAAGACGCGCGCGAACGCACCGGCGCAACCAAAGACGCGCACGCCGGCCGAGGATGACGATTTCTTCGGCCGGGTGAACGAGGCCGCGCTGCAGAGCCCGGGGGCCTGGGTGCCGGTGCTGTTCCCCGCGGCGCGCGAGTACAACGGGGGCTACCGCGTCGAGTCGGTGGACCTTGGGCGCGATCTTCAGGAAGCCATTGGTATCTCACCGAAGGGCATCGTGGACTTCGGCGTGGCCGACATGGGCGACGAGCGCGAGGGCAAACGCAGCCCCATCGACTTGGTGCTGGAGTGGGCGCCCCGCCTGGCCGATGACCCACTGGACGCGCCGCTGACGCCGTTCGACGCAGCGTTGTGGCTGTGCGGCTGCATGGAGAAGGACAAGACTGAACTGGGGTTCGGTCTGCGCCGCAAGAAGGAAATGCAGGCCGAGCGCCAGGGCCGGCGCGTCGAACTGGACGCGCTGCGTGCGGCAGCAGCCAAGTGCGAGGACTCGTTGGACCTGCTGGGCGGCATCGCGGACACCGCGCGCGACCTGGTGCTGGCCACGCCAGCGCTGAAGCCCGAGGTGGCCGCCATCATCCGCGGTCGCTACAAGGAACTGACGGGCATCCTGTTGCCAGCGGCCGAGCTCAACCGCGTGCTGCGCGAGAGCGCTGCCCCGACCGTCAAGGCGTCGCGCCCACTGACCGAGTTCGGCAATGCCGAGCGCATGCTGGACCGCTACGGCCAGGGGCTGATGTACGTCCCTGAGATGGGTTCCTGGTACAAGTGGACCGGGGTGTTCTGGCGGCGCTGCAATGCTGTCGAGCTTGCGCACCTGGCCAAGGAAACCGTGAAGGCCCTGCCTCGGGAGCTGGAGGAAGGGGGTCACGACGCGGCCGAGTTCTTCAAGTTCTGCGCCATCAGCCAGCAGGCCAAGATGGTGAACAACATGGTGGCGCTGGCCGCCAGCGATCCGCGCGTGATGGTTCCGGCCACCGAGCTGGACAAGCACAGCCACCTGCTCGGCGTGCGCAACGGCGTCGTGGACCTGCGCACGGGCGAGTTGCTTGAACCCGACCCCGAACTGCGCGTCACCAAAGCGTGCGCCTGCGACTACAACCCGGACGCCGCGGCGCCGGTGTGGGAACAGACGGTGCGGGAGGTCTTCAGCGACGACGCCGACATGGTGGAGTTCTTCCACCGCCTGATGGGCTACACGGCGATGGGCGAACCCAAGCACCACATCATGGTCATCCCGCACGGCAACGGCTCCAACGGCAAGAGCACGGTGTTTGGCGCCATCCGCGAGGTGCTGGGCGACTACGCCCGCGCTGCCGACGCGTCAACCTTCGTGACGGACAAGATGAACGCAGGGCAGTCCGGCGGCGCGGCGCGCGAAGACCTGGTGAGGCTGAAGGGGGCGCGCTTCGTCTTCGTCAGCGAGCCGGACGAGAACAGCGAGCTGCGCGA
>Ga0075158_10003223_pt1 | contig 11543 bp, 12 predicted proteins | sample JI91814BDNA_FD_70968 | JGI IMG/M metagenome (GOLD analysis project Ga0075158, IMG submission 70968) | Wastewater effluent complex algal communities from Wisconsin, to seasonally profile nutrient transformation and Carbon sequestration -... | ecosystem: Engineered > WWTP > Effluent > Algae... | reverse complement strand
TCTTATTGTCACCATACGCGACGATTTTTTTGGTCACTTGTGTGATGTCTTTAAACGGGATCCAGTGAGTATCGTTTTCAAAGTAAGTATCGTTTTCACCTGATACTTCTATCATTACGTGAATTTGGGGAATTTGGGGCACAATGATCATTTCTGTTCTACCTTTACGAATTTAGGTGATTTCATAGCAGCATCGCATGGCACATTTGACACCATGTATGAATCGCCTTATATTTCAACCAAATTAAAATTGCTATAAATAACAATGAAAGCATTATAACATATTTATAGGATGATGTAAACATGATTAAGCTAAGTAAACTTGCTAAAGATTTAGGCGTAACCAAGATGACACTGTGGAACTGGAAATATAGAGGTGAGATTGAGTTCCATAAGATCGGTTTCATGAATTACGTGGATGTCGACACATACAATCGCCTCCTAGGAATCAAGGAAAAGAAAGAAGAAAAGGTCGTGATTTATTGTCGAGTTTCTTCTAGTGCAAACAAAACCAACCTAGAAACACAAGCTTCTAGAGTCACCACTTATTGCAACGCCCGCGGATATCAGGTTGCAAAAGTCATTACGGAAATCGGTTCAGGGTTAAATGACAAAAGACCCCGTTTAGAAGCACTACTGAAATCAGGTGACTTCACAAAAATCGTAGTCGAGCATAAGGATAGATTGACGAGATTTGGATTTAATTACATCGAAACATTACTAAATGCGCAAGGTAAGCAAGTCGAGGTCATCAATCAAGTTGATGACGACAAGCAGGACATCATTCAAGACTTCGTGTCTGTTATTACTTCCTTCTGCGCTCGCATCTATGGACAGCGCAGAAGTAAACAGAAAACTGAAAAGCTAATAGAAGAGCTTCAAAAAACAGATAAATCCGAAAGCATTCCTATAAATAACTATGATAATGAAATAAAGGATTGATAGCTTTGGTTTTACGTGCTTACAAATACCGCGCATATCCGACGAAGGAACAAGTTGAGTTCTTGTCTCAGAACTTCGGATGTGTGCGTCTTCTTTGGAACAAGCTCGTTTCCGCGTTTCATTCGTGGTCTCCTACTGGACCCAACCCATATGTCTCCGAAAAGACTCTGAAAGATAACCCAGAATACTCTTTCATGAACGACGTCATATCCTACGCCTTGCAGCAGAAACGGATGGACTTCGACGAAACGAAGAAGCAATACTTCAGCAAGAAGCGCAAAGTTAAACTCGGGAAGATGAAGTTCAAGTCGAAGAGTAGCAATCGAGATTCGTTTCGGATTCCAGGGCAAGCACTCGGGTTCAGTGCTTGCGTCGATTTTGATTTGGGGACCATCAAGCTCCCAAAGATGTCTCCCATGAAGATAGTCATCGACAGGAAGTTTACAGGAACACTGAAATCAGTTACCGTATCCAGGAACCCAGCAGGGCAGTATTTCGTTTCAGTTTTGGTCGAAGAAGAAATAGAACTGAAACGAAATACCGGTCGTTCGATTGGTATTGACCTCGGGCTAACTCATTTAGCAATTCTGAGTAATGGGATCAAATTTGAAAACCCGAGGTGGTTTCGTGAAAGCCAAGCGAAACTGAAGAAGGCACAGCAACATTTGTCTAGAAAGACAAATGGAAGCAAGAGACGGAAGAAGCAGCGAATCAAAGTTGCTAAGATCTATCAGAAGATCGCAAATCAGCGCAACTGGTTCCACCATAATCTGTCTTCGTGGTTGGTGAATAACTTCGATGTGATTTGTACTGAAGATTTGTCGGTGAAGAACATGGTCAAGAACCACTGCCTTTCGAAATCCATCTCAGATGCAGGCTGGTCGTCTCTCGTTTCCATGATTTCCTATAAGTCAAGTTGGTATGGGAGAACCTTTCACAAGATTGATAGATGGGAACCAACCAGTAAGACGTGTTCATGTTGTGGAACCAGAGAAGAAGCGATGGATTTGTCAATTCGTGAGTGGATTTGCAACTCATGTGGAACCAGTCATGACAGAGACATCAATGCTGCTAGAAATATTCTGAATACAGGTCTGAAAGACCTGTATTCCCTTACATCGGCCGAATTAGCCGATTACAGACGTCGAGAGGCAGTAAGTCCTGAGGTAGAAATACCAATGGCATCTTCGATGAAGCGTCTAGCTGATCTTTATAGAAAAGCTTAATTATGATGACATGAAGCAGAGATTTGTGGTCGTCTCTTGAAAGAATAAAGTGTTCTCATTTATGCTGTTAACTGTTTTTTTGCTGAAATTCAGTGGCAAATTCCAAAGAAAGCTTGCACCCACTAATTACAAGCACGCATGCTGCGCATACCACCATCGTTAGTCTAATCATTCTTTACGCTCCATGATCGGTTTGGGTTCATAAAATTTTGCGTAGGATTCAACCTTCAACATTTCACGCTTGTTGATATCGCCAGCTTTCTTAGCAACGATGGTGTAGCATTCAGCAAGATTGGGATTCATGTAAGCAATAACCGAACATGCATAACCCGATGACACATTTGACAAATTGTCGTAGATTGCTCGTTCCTGTTCGGACATCAATCCGTTAATTCTGGGATATACAATTTTTCTAGCATACATATAAATGGTAAGTACTCCTTTTCCTTGCTATAAGCTATAGCTACGTTCATCTTAAGCGCATGATCTCCACTCTCCAATGCTCTTTGAAACCATAAATGATTTCCTTTGATTTCGATTAAGCGCCATTTACTTTCTTGCTGTATTTTGAAATCTACATGATACCGATGCTTCTTATTGTCTTTGATATATGGTATGGTGTCACCATTCACAACTCTTACATTATTTTGCTCACAGAGTTTTACAAATTTAAGTTCCAATTTCGATTGATAATAAATTTCATCACCAAACTTAGTTGTATATTTCACCATCCTGTTACCGCCGCCTAAGTGAGCATATTGCCCTTTGCCCTCGTTTCGCAATATCGATCTGTGCTCATAGACGCATTCATCACTGCAACATTTTTTATAACCGCCTTTTAATGAAATGAAGGCAGTAGGTGCATGACATACTAAACAAATTCCTTCATCTGGTTTTTTTCTAAATTTATCGTAGAAATCTTGTTGGGATAAATCCCTATGTTTCTGCATTAAATGCCTAGATATTCCTGATTGGTTTTTGCAAGGCCAGTTACACAATTCGCAGTAGACTTCACCTTCTCGTCCTACTATCGGCATCCCGGATTGGTGATACTCTGGGTGATATCGCTTGTAATATTCCGAAAGACTCATTTCTGTTTTATGCTTAAAGGCATAATGTGTACTAAACCCATTCTTATCTGCCTGTACGCTACCACATATTTTGCATGTTACTGTTTTTTCAGGATCCCATTTGCTTTCTAAGGCATTTTTTATTTTTCGTTCAGGACTTAATCCATTTTCATACATCTCGTAATAAGCATCGCGATTAACGTGATGCTTATTACTAATATGAAGGTGCTTGCCTTTCAAATTCTTAGATTGGTAACCACAAATTTTACAATCTAGGATTAATTCTTCATTTTCTTTAGACATGTATTTTCTCCTTTTGATATTTATAGGAGAAAATACATGTCTACATTTTTACCTATTCAACCGAGGACCTCGGAGTCAAGAAGTATTTTTCATTTTCCGCTTCTGCTCTCTGTAAAGATTTAGAATTGAAATCATTGCGCCTCTTTGCTACAACAGTGTAGCATTCAGCTAAATCAGGATTCATGTACGCAATCACTGAACACGCATATCCTGAAGACACGCTAGACAGATTATCATACAGTGCTCTTTGGTCTTCGTTCATGCGAGGCTTCATGTATCGGGCCTTACCTAACCACCCACGTGTGATTTCTGGATAGAATCCTTCATCTTTCAGAATGTTCATCATTTCCCAAAGTGCATATTCATACACATGCGAATCTTCCCATACGAAATGCTGACCTTCGTGCTTTTTGGGATTAGGCGTTGATACGATGAACACGCCGCCTGGGCGTAGCTTGTTGTATGCGTCCTTGATACAGCGCAATGCAGCGTCCTTCGGCAGATGTTCGATTACTTCCTGCATTACGATCACATCGAAATCACCGTCGAGATTCGAGATGGGGTCAGTGATCACGTCACGTAGGTACACATTACACTTATTCACTGACTTGAGATTCTTTGGTCCCCAATGAGCATTTGCTTTATCGACAGGTTCCTGTCGTACTTCCAGACCTACATAGTCAAGACGAGGGCGACCGGGATTAGCATACGAACAATTCCAGAAAGTATAGAGGTTTGCAGCAGAACAACCAATGTCGAGAACGCGTACTTGTTGTTCGGATGATTCACGTTTGATCTTTACGAGCTGATTTGCTACTGTCGCGTAGCGCATCAAATTTGCTTGGTCCCATCCCGAGTGCCATGATACTGAACCCAGCTTTTCTTTCGTGAAGAGACCTTCAACCGAATCGTCATGTGTGTAGCTGTAGTCACCGGCTTGATATTCCTTACCCCATTTAATCACCACACCGTCGTTTCCGTCGATTGCTTCATTGCTCATCAAGCTTCACTCCTAGTCATGATTTGAAATTTTAAGCTATTGTAACACAAAAGGACTCGAAAGTAAACACTTTCAAGTCCCTGTTTTTTAGTTATTTTCGTAGTGCTGTCGCAGCTGTTCTAAGAGTTCTACTATTTCAGCACTTGAACTTTTACAATTACCCGCTACACATTGTAACGGCGAACGTATTTTTGTTCTTGGACGCCACCATTCCTTCCAATGCAAAGTGATCACATCTTCTACAACAAGCTTAAAACGATGGTGCTCCCGTTGGTAGGTGTAAAACTCTAAAGAATCTAAACGTGATTTAGGCAGTAACATGATCACTCCTTAGTAAACGAAGAATTCGTTCATAGCTTCTTCAAAGATATCGTCAGGATCACGGAATCCACCTTTACCATCTGACACGTCGATCATCACCTTGGGAAGCTGGCTGCGATAGAAAGCTTTCTTGAAGTCTTCTTGTTCTTCTTCTTTCTTCGAAAAGTCAAAGGACAGACCATCGTCTTGAATGAAGGAAAAATCAGAGGTTGTTAGCAAGATGAGCTTTGGAATATAGAATTCGTTTCGTTCACTCATACGCTTTAGATGAACAAATTCCAAATCAAACACGTAATCGCCGGAGTATCCACGATAGCGAGGTGAATAAACTGTTTCACCCAGATGGAAACGATCGCAAATCAGTGGTGCGCCAGATTCCAGCATCTTGAATCCAGCGATGAATGATTGGGCTTGATATTCTTGCTGAGCCGCTGCAATCCCGTGCGTTTCTTGTTGATATACTGCAAGTAATTCAGGTTTTTCGTAGTGGATTATCTGGTGAAACCCGAATTCATCTTTGATGCGCTTGATTAGCGAGGATTTTCCGAGTCTGTCCACGCCTTCCAATATAAATGAGTTTGTTAATTTTTCCATTACTCTAAACCGTTCCGTTTCAGATCATCAGATGATTGTAATTCTTTTCGCAGTCGAAGTAAACGGGAACAGAATTCGCGCTCCGTCAGCACGGTATCATTTATCTTGCTTTTACCGATCGAATGTGTAATCTTTGCATCATGAGTAGCAAGTAACGCGTTCACAAAACCTTCATTTTGCGCAAGAGCTGCATATGCACGATCTAGCAATTTCTGATATTCGTCAGAATCGCGCTTAATTTCCACTCCACGCCAGTATAGCGTCTGTGTAGTCTTCCAATTTTTGTCTTTACCTGCTGCTTTAGCAGCACGACCTACTAGACTACAGATATGTTCCTGCATGTCTACGCCTTTAAATTTCACCGATTGTAAGAAACCCTCCATCGATGCGCATTTTACACCATCGATTTCAAAAGGATGAGGTGCAAAGTTGCTTAACGCACCTGCTGGATATGGTTTTCCTGATCTAATGTCCATTTACTTCTCCTAGATTAACATCGACGAGTGTGAGATTGAAAATTCTGGTTTCCACACGTTAATTACTGATGCAAAAAGTCGTTTGAGATTAGCATCTAGCAGATACGTGACCGCGTAATCATCTTCACTTCTCACAGAGCGACCGATGCCCTGAACTACTTTCATGATACACAGAGTCTCGTAGATATCCGGATGATGCTTTAGAATGTACGCCATGCGCTTGTCAGCTAGTGATGGAAATGGCGCCTTCACTATCACCTGATACCGTGAGAGATCATCAGGCAGGTCAATACCTTCATACATCGATGGGCTCAACAGCACTGACAGACCTTTGTATTCTTTGAAGTCGGCTAATACATCTACCAGCTTCTGACCTTGCTTGTGCTCGAATATCTTCGATTCAGTCTTACAACTTCTTAGCTTGTCTGCTAATTTTGCAGTGATAGCAAAAGATGGCGTCAAGAACGCACCACGATCGCCCTGCTTTGAGTGTAACTTGAAGATGTCTGCAGCATTTTTCAGAAGATCTTCTACCACCTTAGGATCACTCATCGTCTTATATGATAGTGAGATGGGCTTGTAGATTATGACCTTTTTGTTCTCTGGTGGGAATGATGGTTCCAACTGAATGAATTCAGTTTTGTCGTACGGCAACTTCAATGTTTCTACCATGAACTTTGGGTTCAATGTAGCTGACATGAACAACGTGTAACGTGAATTCTTCAGTACTGGATACATGTTACCCACAAAGATAGGTTTTACAGATACTTCAAATTCCTCATTCTTTTTGGTGTCACCCTTTACATCTACTACATGTTCGTAATTGTACTTTGTGAGGTCATCAATTTTGCAACCAAGTCCAAAGTATTTTTTGTACATGCGTGAGAACATGGTATAGGAGTCGAAATTCTTCATCCCACGTCTGATGCATTTCTGCATCATATTCTCAAATTCTTCTGATGCAAGTTTGTAGATGCTATGTAGCTCTTCGAGATAGTGCTGATAGGACCCCTCATCAAAAAGTCCTGCAAGTAGATCACCCTTGAGACTCTTAATGCGTTGAACGATTGTCTTGTTAGACAGCCCAATCGTCTTACTAATTTCGGCGATCATAGCATCTAGTTTACGCTCGGAGATATGAATTGCATTATGCTCAGTGAACGCGTCATTTAGCGTGTGTGCTTCATCCCATACCATAAGTAAACGTTCTTCTAGTTTTTGCATCGAGTACATGCGATCAACGAAGGTATAAGAATAGTTGGTTATAAGGTGCTTGACTGCGTTGCGCTTTTGTTTCACTTGCATCAATTCGCATTTCACGCAGTTTTCGGCGATCACGTCTTCCATCTTCTCAGAGCGTAGCGCACCCAACAAACAAGATTCACCGGAATCTTGCGTCACGCTACATTCATAGTTGTTCGCACCTTTAATGGTTGCGAAGTTTTTATTACCTCTGAATGTTTGGTAATACTGCTCGACTAGTGCATTGGTGCCCATTGAGATTATTGATGCCAAATCCTGTGTGGTTCGTTGTTCGTCGAGAGCATGTAAAACTTCTGCGACGACCACCGCGATGATGGATTTGCCTGTACCAGTCGGCGCCGACAACAGAACATTTTCCATTCCATCTTTCAAGAATGCTGTAATAATCTGATCGACTGCTGACATCTGATTACCTCGAGGTTTATATCCTAACCTCGAGTAAGCTTCTAAAATTTCTTTTTCGTAATTCATTGGATCCTCAAAAGGGAGCGTTGCTCCCTGTCATCACTCAGAAATAAGACTGACGTCGCCGCCGAAGAAGTGATATTTGATCAAATTCTGCCAGTATGGAGAAAGTTGTTGATACGCGGAAGTACTAGTCATCTCGGCTTCTACTTCCTTAGACGATTCGTGTTTAGTGCGCCACTCTTTCTCGAAGGAGATCAGATTTGCAATATCAGAATCTTTCAATTGCATCGGTTTCATTGAAATCACCTTTGTGGGTAATTCTTCTTTTTCGATCTCTGCGAGCATCTCAAAGTGACGCTCATAAACGTGCATAGACCCTGCTTTGTGCATGTAGCTCCCAAGTTGCAGATTTGGGAAACATTCGCGTTTCAATTGCACCATCATCATCTCTTGAAGCATTGTGAACTGAAAGAAATCCGAGGTATACCCGAGCACTACATCGTTGGACCTCATTGACACTGCCAGATGAAGTTTATTTTCTCGAATAAACCACTGTAGTGCAATGGTGCATGGTACATCCTTGGAGGAATTTACGTAGTCGTAGCCTGCGTTGATGTGCATTATTGCTTGACGAGAATCTGGGTCATGCTTGAGAATGCTTTTCACCTTTTCCCATTGATTGTACGGGACATCAGGTGACATTCCGAAGATTCGATACCCATAATTGGAATTAACAGTGCCTTTTTCTGAAGCAATAGTTGCCCAAAACGGCGCATAGTCTACGATAGAATCGATGTGATTTTGACCTGATAGATACCAGATCCACTCGGCGAGCAGATAGCGCAATGGCGTTTTACGAGCTTTCGATTGTACGATACGAGCGCGTGGATTGGCTACGACTACGCTGTAATCTAGAAGTTCTTTCACCTTCATCCCACGAGGAGCAGTCTCCAGCCCATGATGGGAAACATCCTCGCAGATTTGGTAAAAGGATTCGGTGACATCGGACGCGTTGACGCCGTACCCCATATAAGTTTCATTTGACATTTATTAACTCCGGTGGAATTGAAACAGAAAAACTAGGGAGCATTGCACTCCCTACTTTGATAAATGTCATTGTATCATAGATAGATTACGATGTAAACAAGAATTTACCTGATGTCTTGCGGAACTGGGATATCGGTCTTTTTGAAATGCTCTCTAGCATTATCAAGAATGTGCTTGCGTTCTTCTACTGTAAATCTGTTCGATTTTATCAGTTTCAGAACATCTTCTGCTGTCATTAGCTCATCAGCGCTGACTCCTTCACCAAACAGAAATTCTGCCACTTTATCAGGGTCTGTAATGGGATCGGCGTTCTTGTCGAATTTGACGCTAGGATCAAGCTGCTTGAGCTCTTTTGCTAGCTCTTCAGGAGATACCTTTGCGAGCCCCTTGCTGCGTTCGCCATTCTTTTTAAGAGGTGCGAGCTTAAACAGGCGTTCGAGCCCTGTCGTGAGCTTGAATGATCTTGACGCTCTCGCGACTATATTTCCGTCTTTATCATGGATGATGAAGTCTTTACCTGGCTCCTGTCTAACCTGAGCTACAGAAACCAACAGCACATTTCTCACCACGCTCTTATAAGCAGAAGTGTCACCCTCACCGCTAAAGTATGCAAATTTTGCCCAGTCTAAATCAGGCAATAACATGAGATCGACCTGGACGTTACCAGTACGAGTTGGAACTGCGAATGAACCTACTCTATTAGCTTCATTCCAAACACCTTTGTCTCCGGTCGCTTTCATCATCGCCTTTATGAGTGCGTCTTTGTCGACCTTTTTATCATCCAGCCCGATGTCGATATCACCAGATGATTCCTTCTTGCCTTTTAGGGTAGTTCCTGTAGACCCTAGTAAATTATCTCTAAGCGTCTTTAGAGAAATTCCTGTCGCTTTTGCAACGAATTCCAGCGCATCCTCGATGTCTGCTTTTGTTGCTCTTTTGGTGTTCCACTTAGCGGTTGCAGCACCGCCTTCTAGCAGAAACATCTTGAATGTACGCATTACTTTGTCCCATTTCGGATAAATAGATGATCAGCTGTATTTATGGGCATCCCTCTACATTTAGCTTATGTGTATTAAGTTAATTTTTGCTAAAGCGTGCGTCGAGGATGCGCAGACATTTTGAATCATCGTAGTAAAAACTGGAGATCGTTATGAAATTCTCGAATTTTCTTAGAACGTTGGTGCTGATACCACTAGAACTTGTAGTGGAGATACTCACCTTAATAGTAGTTCCTGTGGTGTTGCTTTTCTGTAATAAGGATGCAGAGCGATTACCCAAGTTGTTCTCTTGGTGGGACGAGTATAAGTACGGCATCAATGGGGACCCGTATTGGAAAGGACCTGAGCACGCAAACGGCAAACAGAACACGTACCTATGGCGCTTGAAATGGCTGTTCAGAAATCGCATAAACACTTTCAGCTGTGCAGTGTCAGGTATTGATATGACCAAATGCACTGAGATATCTTACGAGGGTGATGTCTTCACTGCTAATAAACCACTATTACATGAAGGCAGCGTTCTGATTACTGCCAAAGTAGATGGTAAAACCTATCAGACGAAGTACTTCATCAAAAAATGGTGTTCGCGTTACTGTCTACGCATTTATTGGGGTTGGAAGACTAAAGATTGGGCTGAACCGGGTCGCTTCGCCGAAGCCACTGAATCGCGTCGCTTTGCGCAGTTTGTGTGGTACATAAATCCATTCTGCAGTTTCGGATCGTAAAAACAGGAGCGCCTAGGCGCTCCTGATAAGTTTTTAACCACGCAAAATTTGAATCACTGTTCGTCTTCGTCTTCCAGAGCGCGTTCATAGAAGGCGATAACTTCCATTTCACCTTCCACTTCCTGCATCAAATCTACCTCATAGCCCCAAAGCTGCCCTACGTGGAACGTTGTGTCGATGGCACGACCACTATGCAGATCACGTGCTACTCCATCTACCTCATATGGGAAGTATTGTAGCGTAAGAACACGATCACCACTCAAGTCGACATCTACCACTTGGATATTTGGTACCATATTGATTCGAGCGCGTGATGCTGCTACAGCTTCACGAATATTCTGATATCCAATGTCATCCTGAATCTCAGTGACAGTGGCGAGTGCAGAATCTTCCAAATCAACCTCGATCTGGAACATCTGTAGGTCACGCATTACCTTAGGCGACAAGAACTGCATCAAGAACGATTCATCATTGTAGTCTGATGCAGCTTCCTTAACAACCTCAACCCAGTTACGACCGATGAGATTCGGAAACCATTTACGATCTTCGTCGGTTGGATCAGTACAGATTCGACGCAGATCGGTGTAGATAGCAAAACCTAGTGCATACGGATTAAATCCACCAGAGTAATAAGGGCTATCAAAGCCTGGCTGCATGATCACTGAAGTGTGGCTTTTCAAGAATGACAGATAGCTGCCTGAATCAATAAGTCCTTTTTCTTCCAACCGAGTCATGATGTAGTGGTGAGTAAAGGTAGCAAAACCTTCGTTCAAAACTTGCGTCTGCGATTGGGGGTAGAAGTAAGTAGCCATCTTGCGCACGATGCGAATCAATTCACGTTTCCACTGTGGTAGATTGGGTGAATGCTTCTCGATGAAGTACAGAATATTTTCCTGCGGCTCCATGCGATTGTCTTTATTCTTAACCGGCTTTTCAGGCAGCGTCTTCTGCATGAGATCATCATACTCTTGAAGAGTTTGCTCAAAGCCAAGTTTTCGTGCAGCTTCAGCAGCGTCCTGCGACATCTTAGGATAATGTTTGCGTTTGTAGAAATCGACGCCGTGGTTCATTAGCGCATGACATGAATCAAGGGTCCATTCTACTTCTTGAACACCATACCGCTCTTCACATTTGCGCACAAATTCTTTTGCGAAGTTGATGTAATCCACG
>Ga0075158_10003222_pt1 | contig 11545 bp, 15 predicted proteins | sample JI91814BDNA_FD_70968 | JGI IMG/M metagenome (GOLD analysis project Ga0075158, IMG submission 70968) | Wastewater effluent complex algal communities from Wisconsin, to seasonally profile nutrient transformation and Carbon sequestration -... | ecosystem: Engineered > WWTP > Effluent > Algae... | reverse complement strand
CTCGCATCAATGTAGAATATGAGTTATCCGATAAAAATTCTCTTTTAAATACCTACAAAGCATTACTAAATCTGAAAAATAATAATCCTACTTTTCAATCAGGAAATCTAACAGTTTTAGAAGACTACAAAGATTACTCAGACCTACTGGTTTATCGCCGTTATTCACAGGCTAAATCTTTTCTAGTTTTTATAAACTTCGGCTACAAAGATTTAGAAATAAAGATTCAACAAGTAAAACAAATCGCCTTAACCGTTGGCAAAGTAAAATTAATTGGTAACTCTAAACTACAATTTGCGGCTTACAGTGGTATTGTGCTTGAGATGTAAAAATACTTTAGTTTTTTTAAAAGAAGAATGTTTTTTGGGAATATAAATCACAGTAATTTGGAAAAGAGTTTGAAAACTAATACATTCCTATGATTAATCGATTTTTTGTTTAATGGTAATTACTCAATTATTTCATCGATTAATCGCAGTTAACTTTGTGTATATTTTTTGCCAAAATCCCAGAGAGACTGAAGAACAGGACCTAATTCTCTTCCTAAAGGAGTTAGTGTGTATTCATATCTTGGAGGATGCTCAGAATATAATTTATTTTCAATGATTCCATATTCAGTAAGTTTCTTGAGTCGATTTGATAGGAGATTCGGAGATATTTTCTCATCAGCACTTAAAAATTCTTGAAAGTGTTTCATTTTTTTCTTAAACATATCTCTTAGAATCAGCAATGTCCATCTATCTCCAATGATTTCAAGACTTCTTGCTACCGGGCACTCGTTACCTTTTATTTGAATTTTTTTTTCCATTGCTTTATCTCTTTTTAGACAGCTTACCAATTTTACTCATCCAACGACTCTACAATACTGATTTAAAAATTGAATGTCATTATGGCTATTATTTTTTTAATTTTTACATTGACATATTCTGTAAATATGTATTTTATAGTAACTATCATAATAATAGTTACTATAAAATATAAATGCTATGACCGAAAAATTTACTACAAATACCGATAAACCTCTTGCAGTTTTTTTAACTGGAGTTCAATGCAGAAAAATTACCTCTATGTGGAAAATACCAATGATTACAAATAAAATGATAAAGATGCAGTCTGAATTAAAATTGGATAAAAAGGCTGGATTTTACCATGGAGAAAATTTTTTTACTATGACTCCACATTTTACTACCCTGTTTTTATCTTACTGGGATTCTCCTGGTAGTATAGAGCGCTTTGCAAATTCAAAATTTTTTTCTCATTTGGAATCAGCAAAAGACTATTTGAAAAATTTTTTATCTGATACTAATTTAGGGATATGGCATGAAACATTTGTTGTCGAACCCGAAAAAGTGGAAAGCTTATACTATAATATGGAACCTTTTGGTTTATCTGCTTTTCAGCCCCATCAAAAACTAACCAGTTTGAATTATAAATTCAAGCAAAGAATCAACATCGGAGAAGAAGAAAATGAAAAATAAAGAATGGGCGTTAGTCACCGGAGCTTCTAGTGGAATTGGTAAGGACTTCTGTCTAGAACTTGCAAAGAGAAACTTCAATTTAATTCAAGTTGCAAGATCTAATGATTTACTAAATCAAAATGCAAAGGCATTAAAAGAAAAATATGGAACAGAGTCATTCATTATTTGTGAAGATTTAAGTAGTAGAGAGAAAGTAGAAATAGTTTTAGAGAAAACTAAAAATTTTGATATTAGTATTATTGTGCTTGCTGCCGGTTTTGGTACTTCTGGAGATTTTATCGATATCCCAATTCAAGACGAATTGAATATGATTGATTTGAATTGCATAGCAGTTGTGCAAATTTGTTCAGAGTTTGTAAATAGATTCAAATCCAGAGGAGAAGGTAAAATTGTTCTGTTTAGTTCCCTTGTTGCTTTTCAGGGAGTTGCTAGAGCTGCAACCTATTCTGCGACAAAAGCATTTATCCAAAGCTTTGCAGAAGGAATTTATACTGAATTAAAAAAAATAAACATTGATGTAATTTCATGTGCTCCAGGTCCGATTCATTCAGGGTTTGGCTCAAGAGCAAAAATGAATATGGGACTTTCTGCAAAACCTAATGGAATTGCAAATGAAACGTTAAACGCAATAGGTAAAAGTCTAACAGTGCGACCCGGGCTACTTTCTAAAATACTTGGGTATTCGCTTGCGCCTCTTCCACGCTTTTTTAGGAGAATGATTCTAAACAAAATCATGGGAGATATGACAAGAGATGTTAAATAAATTGATTTTATTTTTTACAGTTTTTCTATTCAATTGCAGGATTGCTACTCCGTTTCTAATTTCTAAAGATTCAGCGAATGATCCGGAAAAAAATGTAATTGTTAGTATTACCTATGCCCAGATTGCGGATAGCAGCAATAAAAATAAATCTTTTTGGAAAAATGTTGGTCTCATAAAAGAAAATGCAAAAGAAAATTCTGGTTTGATTGGAATATCTATTAGTAAAAAAATTTTTGGAAACGAAGCCTGGACTATGACTGTTTGGGAGACAGAGGAAGACCTGGAAAATTATATCATAAGTAAAAGACATTCTCAAGCGATAGACGAAAGCGAAGAAGCTCTTAGTAATAGCAAGTTCGCAAGACTAAAAATGAAACGTAAAGAAATTCCCCTGGCATGGGAGAAAGCGGTAAATATTTTAGCAGAACAAAAAGAAAGATTTCACACTTACTACGATAATTGACAACATAATTATCCTATAATTATTTCATACTTATGCATCTAAATTTTTCATGGGATGAGCTTTAATTTAAACCTTCTCGTTGTTAGTCACAGTTTTTTGGAAAGGGCTGGAATAATCAGGATTATATCAGCAAGAAAAGCTACAAAAAAAGAAATTGTAATTAAAATGGAGTTAAATGTATTCTATATCTTTAGGAGAACTGTTTGAAAAATAAAATACTTTTAGGGCTAATCGTTGTTTTGCTTCAATGTAGTTCCCCGCAATCGTTTTCTTATACTCCCACAGATCATCCAGAGCCTAAAGTCAAACTGGAAAAAAGAATCGGAATTTTGCCGTTTAAGGATTTGCGTCCTGAGAAAGATGAGTATAAGATAGTTTTTCCTTATTTTCTTATTCCGTTTATTCTCTGGCAAACATTTGAAGATGAACGTCCGCGTAAATATGAAAGAAATTATAAATTTTATTTCGATATGGATTTAGCTCAAGCACTTCGAAGCGAATTAGAATCCAGTAAGCAATTCTCAGAAGTTTATCTTACTCAAAAAGCGATGCCAGAAGGTTATGATTTTAAAATAGAAGCTGAAATATTTTCAACTAAGGAAACAGATATATGGATAACTTATGGCTTGAGCTTATTCAGGGGAATTATCGATTATTTACCAATTCCGATCACTAAGCGGCAGAATAATATTATGCTGAATGTAAAATTATTCGAGACAAAATCAAACCAAGTTCTGCTTACTAAAACATATGAGAAAAAAATGGAACGATATTTAACTAGGTATGGATATATTAACAAACGGTTGCAAAATGAAATTGAGATCGTTCAAAGAATGTTTCCTGAAATTGCAAACGATATTGTAAATGCGATTATGAAGAAGTAAAGCGCATAACATATATTATCCTTAAAATAACAAAGCCCCGGGTTAGGGATGGAAGCGGCGTCCATTTTTTGCTTATGCAAGAAAGTCTTCGCAATCAAGAAGTAAGGCAGCAAAAAATGGACGAGAGCGAGAGCCCGACCGGCGCAATTCCTGTAGGTGACGCATACATGCGTTCACTATGTATAAAGCCGACGGGAACCCCCCAAACAAATCAAATCCAAAAAAGTTTTTTTGTCTAGACGAAATACTAAAACTTTAAAAAAGTTAAAAATATAAAATCTTACAAGGATAGTATAAAATCCACATCGGTGTTCATCCGTGTTCATCGGTGGTAATCTTGAAAAGGATATTCCAAGGAAACAAAATGAAACTCTTAAACCCTAAGAAAGAAAAGTATGAACATCTAGATGAAAAATCTAGAAACCTAATGTTAAAGACAATAGAATTTTTTGAGACTAAAGGCAAACTCAAAGTTCTAGATGATGACCACAAAAAAGTTTGGTATGCAGACTTTTTAGAGTTCGTGAAAAAAGAAAAAGCATTTTCCATATTGATGACTCCGAAAGGTTATGGTGCTGCGGATTCTCGTTGGGACTCAAATCGTATCATGGCATTTAATGAAATTTTAGGTTTTTATGGTTTATGTTATTGGTATACATGGCAAGTTTCTATGCTCGGGCTTGGTCCAATTTGGCTTTCTAAAAATGAAGTTATCAAAAACAAAGCAGCGAAACTTTTAGAAGAAGGGGAAATTTTTGCTTTTGGTTTATCTGAAAAAGAACACGGGGCAGATTTAATTGGGAGTGATATGATGCTTATCCCGAACGGCGATGGAACTTACAAAGCCCGTGGAGATAAATTCTATATCGGGAATGGAAACAAAGCGGCTATCGTTTCTACATTTGGTAAAGTGGAGGGAAGCGGCGAATTTACATTCTTCGGTGTAAACTCCCAACATCCTAAGTATGAATTAAAGCAAAACGTTGTTACCTCCCAGAACTATGTTGCCGAGTATGAACTACATGATTATCCAATCACAAAAGACGACATTATCTCGATTGGTCGTGAGGCTTGGGATGCGTCTCTTGCAACTATCGCATTTTGTAAATTCAATTTGGGTTGGGGCTCTGTTGGGATTGCGACTCACGCTTTTTATGAGTCTATTAACCACGCTGCTCATAGAAGACTTTTCAATCAATACGTAACTGACTTTGCTCATATCAAACAACTTTTTATGGAAGCATACACTCGCATTGTGGCGATGAGAATGTTTTCTTTCCGTGCGACTGATTATATGAGAACTGCTTCTGCGACTGACAGACGTTATCTCCTCTATAACCCAATGGAAAAAATGAAAGTCACCATGCAAGGCGAAGAAGCCGTAACCGCTCTTTGGAATATCATTGCTGCAAAAGGTCTAAACAAAGATGCTTACTTTGAAATGGCAATTCGTGACATCCAAATGCTTCCACGTCTAGAAGGAACCGTTCATGTGAACATGATTTTGATTATGCGCTTCATGCAAAATTATTTCTTTAAGCCAGATGCAGCGCTACCTGTAATCCCAAGAGTTCATACTTTGACTGATGATACATTCTTATTCAATCAAGGTGCTACTACAAAAGGATTTGAGAAAGTTGTATTTCATGATTATAACATTGCGTATAATAGCTATAATCTTCCGAACTTAACTATCTTCAAAGAGCAAATCGCTGTCTTTAAAGAACTACTCGAGAAGGCTGCACCTGACAAAGCACAAAGAGTGGACATCGACTTCATGCTCACCGTTGGCGAAATGTTTACACTTGTGGCTTACGGTCAGTTGATTCTTGAACAGGCTAAACTTACAAATGAAGAAGAAGCTTTAATCGATCAAATTTTTGACTTCATGGTTCGTGATTTCTCACGTTATGCGACACAGCTTTATTCAAAACCAACTAGCACAAAAGAACAACAAGAATATGCTATGAAGATTTTGCGTAAACCTACCAACAACCAAGAAAGATTCGATAACATCTACAAAAACCAAATCATGGCTCTTGTGGATACGTATGAGATGAATCGGTAATTGATTATTATCCACTGTAGGTTATGCATGTATGCATAACCTACAGTGATTTGGTAAAATTGTGTCCATTCGTTCTACGTAGAGATAGGTCTCAGACCTGTCTCTACTCCTATTAAGGTTTATTTTATTCTATCTTCTTCATCTCGTAAAAATCAAACATTTCTTTTTTAGGAATACTTTGATCTATTGTATATCCATCGCAAGTCGAGTTTCGAATTTTAGAAATATTTTTTGAGTTTAAAATAAATTCCATTTCATAGTAGCCTTCTCTTCTTAAAAGTTTTAACTTTACATGCTTATTTTTTTTAAGATTCTGTTTGAAATTTTGTAATAAGCCCTCATCTTCAAATAATTCTGAGACCTTACGCTCATTAACTTTAGTAATGGTATCATTTCTGTTTAATCCTATGTATCGTAAGAAATGATCTTTATGCATTCTGTATATTTTAAATCCAAAGATTTTTCCTTTTCTTAATACCGGTCCAATTCGCTCAGATGGAACTGAGCAAGCTTTTACTTCTATCGGCAAGAATAAAAATGATAGGCTAATGGCAAATAGGATTAGAAATAAAAAAAGTTTTCGTTTTGCAAGTGGATTTTTACCCATTCAGGTATATTACAATACCTCAAAAAAATTTGCAAGATGTAAAAGAATCCAATGTCAAACTTTGTTTGAAATCGACTTATTTTCTTAGAATACTATTTGACAATAAAAATTGAAATTTCATTTTAAATCCATGAATAAAAAAATACTATTACGAATTGCTGCGGGGTTGATTTTATTTACCTGCATGGGTCATACGATTGGAACTTTTATGCCTGTTCCGCAAGAAGAAGTTGAATTAGTAAATACAGTCAACGCGATGAAATCAGCGTTAGTTCCTATGCCTATCGGGAAAAAGCAGAGTTATTTTGATATTTTCTTTGGAACAAATATTAGTTTAAGTATTTATCTTCTAGTCACTGGCTTAAGCTTTCTTTTATTTGCCTCTGCGGATAACACGAATACTACGATTCGAAAAATGTTACTTCTACAAAGTCTTGGGCTTATTGGAATTGCTATTATCAGCGGATTGTATTTCTTTCCAATGCCTGCTATTTGCACAGGAGTTGCTGGAATTATGGGTTGCCTGATTTATTTTCGTGATTAAATGTTTTGGAGAAATAAGTGCAAAAGATAACACCGTTCTTATGGTTTGATAATAATTTAGAAGAAGCTATAAAGTTTTATACTTCTGTATTTAAAAAGTCTAAAGTAAAAAACGTTAGCCAATATAATATAAAGTTATTAAGCTTGTATCAAACCTAAATCTTGCACACTTTGAATTGATTTCAAATCTTTTGCAAACTGCTTTCTAGATTCCTCTAAGTCAAAATAGTTTTGAAGATTGAGCCAAAATTCTGGCTCGATACTAAAAAATTTACCTAGCTTTAAAGCTGTCTCTGCGGTTACAGACCGTTCTGCGCGAATGATTTGCCAGAGCCTTGTTTGAGAAAGTCCGGTTTCCTTTGCCAATTTATATACAGAGATATTCATCGGAATTAAAAATTCTTCTTTTAGCACGTCACCCGGATGAATGTTTTTTATTTTCTTAGTCATAATATAATACCTATTTAATGATAATCTACAATTTCTACATCACTTGCATTTCCATCTGTCCAGAAAAAGCAAACTCGATACTTTTCGTTGATTCGAATACTCCATTGCCCTTTTCTATCTCCAGATAATTGCTCTAACCGGTTACTCGGAGGAATTCGCAACGAGTCGATACTGGGTGCAGACGCAATCATACGTAACTTTCTTCGTGCTACCTCAAACAAAGCAGGGGATACTTTTATTTTCTTAGAAAATTCTCCTTCCCAGATCATCTCGGTTTCATTATCTGCGAAGTTTACTATCATATAGCGATAGTAAACTTCGCAGGGTTGTTTTGTCAATGAATTTTTTAATTAATGGTCTAAAAACTTAGAGGGATCAACAATAAAATTATTTTCCTCAGAAGAATTATCCCAATCTTTCTTGAACTTATTTGGAATATCATCTTCAAAGTATTTTTCCATAGTAACAGAGTTTTCATCCCATTTTAGAATAATAAATTGAGATGCGGTAAATTTTTCAGGCGTTGAGCGATAAGAATAAGAATCAGAATGTTCATATTTTCTTTTATAATCGATTTCAGCTTTATCATCGTCATTACGACATTTCCCATGCTTTGCGAAGGTATATATCGTTTTGCCTTGGGGATTGTATCTATTTTTTATAAATGGTGAGAATCCCCCAATCACTGCATCCATAAAACAATACCCGTTTGTATCTGGATGAAAGGGAATTCTTACAATTTTATTTTTCAGAAAAAAAATAAAATAAGAACTGATTTGTCCATGACAGCACTCTATGTCATTATATAAGATAACGCTATCTAAAGGGTTTTTAAATTGAATTATATCACCATTGTCCATCCAATCTTTTGTATTAAACGAATAATATCGATTATTCTCCTTATTTAAGAATACTACTTTTTTAAATTCATTTCCACCCTTTACCTGTTTTAATTTCAAAATCTTGTAGGAATTCAAATCAATACTTTCAATAATTTCTAATTTGGATATTTCTTCTTTAGAAAAATCAGATTCGTTTGCTTCTGAAATATTTTTTGTATTTCGAAAGTTCCTGTAAAAATCTAGTTCAGAATAAACACCACCAGTTCGTTCTTTCATTTTCTCAAGACTTTTATCAATTGTTAAAAATCCGGAGAACACCCAACCTTTTCTTTTGTTAAAATTAATTTGTATCCAAAAACCTTTTTTGTTCTGAATAGTTTCTTCTTTTTCATTCCATTTTAACACTTCCCCCATCGTATCGAATGGTAAAAAATCAATAGTCTTCGACTTTTGGTTTGGTTCTTCCCGTAAATTGATCCCCTTGGGAGTATCTACACCAAAGTATAAAAATCCTTCTTTATCATGTAATTCAGATTCTTTTACCCATCCTTTTTTCTTATTATATAAGACTTCGTAAAATGTTTCATATTGAAAACGCATTTCTTGGGTTGTTATTAATTTTATTCTATTTGGAATTCTATCTATTTCTTTTAAACTTTCATTCTCTATTTCGTATAACGCTGTATAAGGAAATGCATGGGAATATTTGACTACTTCAACTGGTTTTTCTTTTGAACAATTTAAAAAAACGAAAATTATGAAAAATATTAGATGAAGTTTAGAAAATATAAAATGAATTGAACTCATTTCTTCTTATTTTTCTTCCAAGCCTCATATGTCTTTGGAATATTTAATTTCTTTAACTCATTCCAAGCGGCTATAGCTTGTTTTCTGCTAGAATTTTTCTCTTTAGCCAAATATTCTGAGAGAAAATTAATATACCGCACTACAGGAACTTTTTCAAACTTACCTTCGACCTGGTTTAACTTTACGTATTGGCGCACTAAATCGCCGTAGGTGATTTTTCTTCCTTTGTTGATTTGTTCTTCTCGCCAGCGATTGAGTCTGTAGCTAACACCTGATTTGCGCTTTAGGTTCGGTGCAATTTTTAAAGCTTCTTTCAAAATAAAATCTTTTGTAATCCGATTACTGGTATAATTATCGATTGGTAAATTTAGACTTAACCCTTTTTCTAAATCTTTTATTTTTGATTTGGAAAAATTTTTCCTTTTCGGATTTTCTATTTTGCCTGTTATCAGAAAGATTTTGATTATTTTTTCTAGTTCGTCTTTTCTGAGTTTTACAGCAAGCGGTATTCCAATCTCTTTTGCAAATGCCTTTATTTCAAATGCATACCAATACCCGTTGTCGAAATCCGATTCTGACATTGACTTAGATAGTTTGATTTCTTTTTTCATAATACCTTAGCATTAATAGAAACGCATATTCCTATTTATCCGCTGAAATTAAAAATTAGAAAAACTATTCTGAAAGCGAAAAGCCATTTGCCAATAAATCATTTAGCGCAATTTTCAACTGTTTAAAATGCTCTGGTGGCGGATTTAGTTTCCTAATTTCCAGAGTATAAACATCGTTATTCTTATTACTTTGTCTTACAGTCATAAAGAACCAGCTTACGAAATGTCCTTCTAGCATAGAATGGGAATAACTCATAACATTATTTTTAGATGGCTCGACCATAGTTATCTGACCATTTTCTAATTTCATTCCTCGTTGCGTATAAAATTGTCCAACACTAGCCAAATACTTTTCTTGGTTTATTTTTTGTTTTAAAGAAGTATCCTTCCAAAAAGAAACGTTAAAGCCAAAATTCAGAGACGATGCGGTAAATATATTTTTTTCATCACTTGGCGTGAACAGCCAGTCATTATTTGCGGGTAAATGCAGGATAAACTCACCGGGTCTTTCAATTTTAATTAGAGATGACTTTTCTACTGGAGCAATAACGATATTTGCTTCTTTAAAATTTTCAACTCCTCCCTTGTATTCCTTTTTAACCATTTCTGATTTACAGGCTGATATAGTTACCATCCATAGAATTAAAATTAGATTTCTAAGCATTTTATCCCCTTAACCAATATTTTATTTTATTAACTTCGATGTAGAAATATTATTTAAAAATAAATATAGACAATAATTGTCTAGTTAAAAAGATTTTTACCGTTAATTTATATTCACTTATACCCACTAAACCCGGAAGCACAGCCCAAAAAATAGGAATTATAATTTGCCGTTAGCCCCACGCTTCTAAATATATCCGTGACTGATTTTGCGTTTACAAATTTTTCCGTATATTGCCAGAGCATTTCGTAAGCAGTTGGATCACCCTGGAAAAGTCTACCTAGAATGGGAATGATATTTCCAAGATAAAATCCATAAAAGAATTTTAAAATAAAACTTTCCGGTTTAGAAACTTCGACAAATAAGAATTTGCCGCCTGGCTTTAAGATTCGGTTTGTTTCCATTGCGAGAGTTTTTAATTGTTCGGGGTTATAGATATTATCCGTCATTTATTATAATTTCTTAAAATAAGGAATTTGCATTTCTGGCTGAGCCTCATATTTTTTATTATGTAAATAAATAACTAATGTGCGAGCAATGAAAAGTGGAATGAAAAAGAGAAGTGCAATTAAAAAAGTAGAAAGTAAAATATAATACTGACCATTCATCATCTTGGCTTGCCAGATATTGATTGCCTTTGCGGGACCTGATCCTGTTATACCAATGTAAGCCGCTCCTACGAAAATTAGAATTGCAAATAATCCAAATCTTCCATTTAATTTTTCTATAAAATCTCGTTTTTCTTTATTCATGGTTTTTCTCTCTAAAATTATTTAGTCTCATTTTTCTAAGATAAGATTATTTTTCTATCAAAATATTTCTTAAGGCTTCCTCTATTGTAGAAAATCGGAATTGAAATCCAGCTTTCATTAATCTTTCGGGAATTACCCAGCGGCTTTTCAGGATTAGCTCCGTTTCTGTTCTAATTACAAAAGCTCCAATTTCTAGAAGAAATTTAGGAGAAGGTAAACCAAATTTTATATTCATTGCTTGTCTTAAAGATCGCATTAAAATTTCATTGGAAACAGGATTTGGCGCAGAACAGTTGTATGCCCCTTCCATCTTTTTGTTCGCTTGAACAAATTGAATTATACCAAACAAGTCTTCAATATGAATCCAACTGAACATTTGATTTCCGCTTCCTTGTTTTCCACCTAAGCCAAAGCGAACCAGGTTTTTAAAAGGAATCATCACTCCGCCGTCCTTTCCCAAAACGATTGCCATTCGTAAAGCTACTTGCCTTGTCTTTGATAACTTAAAATCAAAAAAAACTTTTTCCCATTGAGTTGCTACACCGACTGAAAATCCGCTTCCAATTTCTCCAGTGCTTTCTGTCATTGGTCGATCTTGCGCATGACGGTAAAT
>Ga0075158_10003219_pt1 | contig 11556 bp, 8 predicted proteins | sample JI91814BDNA_FD_70968 | JGI IMG/M metagenome (GOLD analysis project Ga0075158, IMG submission 70968) | Wastewater effluent complex algal communities from Wisconsin, to seasonally profile nutrient transformation and Carbon sequestration -... | ecosystem: Engineered > WWTP > Effluent > Algae... | reverse complement strand
CGCCCGGGCGGCCGGCGCCGCCGAGACCATGGACTACGACGAGGACTACTGCCGCGCCCTGGAGTACGGCCTGCCGCCGACCGCCGGCCAGGGCATCGGCATCGATCGGCTGGTCATGCTCCTGTGCAACCAGTCCTCGATCCGCGACGTCATCCCGTTCCCGCAGCTGCGCCCGCAGAGCGATGAGGCGGCGGGCCCGCGCACGCCCGGCGGGGCGAAGTAGCCGTGCAGCCGGAGTTCGAGCTGCTCGTCGCCTCCCGCTACCTGCGCGCCGATCGACCGCCGGGCTCGATCAACCGGCTGCGCTGGGCCACCTTCGGGCTCATCCTGGTGACCGCCGCGATCTATGGCGGCGACCGCCTGGTCGAGTACTACATGCGCGACCACCTGAGCGAGCTCCTGTGGGACCTGCGCAGCGTGCTGCGGGTCGCCAAGTACGTGATCGTGGCGGTGACGGTGCTGGTCGGCTTCTTCCTGGAGCTCATCCGCCGGCTGACGATCTTTACCTCGATCTCGACCTTCGGGCTGTTCCTGGGGACGGCGGCGCTGGTGACCGCGCTGTCGGTGATGAGCGGCTTCGAGCAGGACCTCAAGGGCAAGATCCTCGGCACCCACGCGCACATGGTGGTGACGACCCCCGATCGCCAGTTCACCGACTACCGCGAGGCGCTGGCCAAGGTCGAAAAGGTCCCCGGGGTGCTGGCGGCGACGCCGTACCTGACCAGCGAGGTGATGATCGCCAGCTCGTCGAACCTGTCGGGCGTGGTCATCAAGGGCATCGATCCGACGACGGTGGGCAGGGTCACCGAGCTCGTGAAGAACACCCAGCAGGGGTCCCTGGACAACCTGCTCCACCCGGAGCTGCTGCGCCTGCTCGGTAGCGGCTCGGCGACGGTGCCCGCGGGCGGCACCGGCGCGCTGGCCGCCCTGCCCGAGGCCCCCGGTCCCAAGGACGGCGGCGCGGCGGACGCTGGAGCCGGCGCGCCCGACCTTGCCGCTGTGGCGAGAGCGACCCCGGCAGCCCACGCGGCGCCCGCGCCCAAGCCCGCCCGCGCCCCGGCGGACGCCGCGGACGAGGCGGCCGACCCGGCCGAAGATCCGTCGGACGAGCAGCTCGCCGAGAAGTTCGATGAGTTCGCCGAGAAGAAGCGCCTGGAGCAGCAGAAGCCGCGCAGCGAGCGCAAGGTCCTGCCCGGCGTGGTCGTCGGCCGCGAGCTGGCCAAGAACCTGCGGGTGTTCGTCGGCGACGACGTCAACGTCATCTCGCCGACGGGAGACATCGGCCCCACCGGCCCGATCCCCAAGGCCAAGCCGTTTCGCACCGCCGCGATCTTCTTTTCCGGGATGTACGAGTACGACAGCAAGTACGTCTACATGGCGCTGCCGGCGGCGCAGAAGTTCCTCGGCCTCCCCGACGAGGTGACCGGCCTGGAGCTGAAGCTGCAGAACCCCGAGGACTCGGGCGCGGTGATGGAGCGGGTCAAGGCGGCGCTGGGCCCCGGGGGCTTCGAGACCGCCGACTGGAAGGAGCTCAACCGGAGCCTGTTCTCGGCGCTGAAGCTTGAGAAGATCGCCATGTTCATCGCCCTGTGCTTCATCATCGTCGTCGCCGCGTTCTCGATCGTCAGCAACGGCATCATGCTGGTGCTCGAGAAGGGGCGCGAGGTGGCGATCCTCAAGTCGATGGGCGCCTCGGACGGGTCGGTGCAGCGGATCTTCGTGCTGCTCGGGCTCTATATGGGGGTGCTGGGCACGACGTTCGGGGTGCTCACCGGGTGCGGGGTGTGCTGGGCGCTCGATCACTTCGGGCTGCCGCTCGACACCGACGTTTATTACATCACCAAGCTGCCGGTGAACGTGAACCCGGGCGAGCTCCTGGCGGTGCTGTTTGCCTCGCTGATGCTGTCGCTGCTGGCGACCCTGTATCCGGCGCGGCTGGCGGCGCAGCTGCGGCCGGTGGACGGGCTGCGTTAGGCGGCCGGGAAGGAGCCCGATGGACGACCATATGGACGACCTGATAGATCGGCCGCCGCGGCCGGCGCCGGTGCAGGTGCAGATAAACGGCACCGCCGGCCTCTTGCTGGTGCAGCTGATGACGGAGCTGCAGACGACCGATGGCGGCGGGGTGCTGGTGCGGGCGCTCGGGCTGCTCGACCTGGCGCTGCGCGCCCGCAAGACCGGCAAGGAGCTGTGCCTGGTCGACCCGGCCACCGGCCAGCGCAGCGACGTGGCGTTCTGAGCTAGCCCGCGCTAGCGCGAGGGGCGGGGGCGCTCGCCGGTGCGCCGCCACTTGAAGTAGTCGGCGAGCACCGTGGCGTGATCGAAGGCCAGGGCGGGCAGGGAGTCCTCGGTGAACACGCCGAGGTTCTTGGCGTCATCGGCGGCGCGCGGCAGGCCGCGGGCGCGGCCGACGAACACCGTCGAGACGGTGTGGCGCCGCGGGTCGCGCGCCGGGTCGGAGTAGGTGAACAGCTGCTCGAGCAGCTCGACCTGCAGCGAGGTCTCCTCCTCCGCCTCGCGCACCGCGGCGCGGCTCAGCGGCTCACCGACGTCGACGAACCCGCCGGGCAGCGCCCAGCCGAGCGGCGGGAAGCGCCGCTCGATGAGCACCAGCGCCGGGCGCTCGGCCCGGTGCAGCGGGTGATCGACGAGCTCGATGATGCAGTCGACGGTGAGCGCCGGGAAGGTGGTGGGGAGGGTCATCGTCCCAGGCTACTTCGTCTTGGCGAGCTTGTTGCCCTTGAACTTGATGACCTCGCTGCCATAGTGCCACTCGCTGGCCTTGGCCGCGCCCTTGGGCCCGGGGTCGCCGTCGTACTCGGGGAAGGCGTCCTCGTGGCTCTCGAAGACCTTCTTGCGGTCGCCCTTGAGCTTCTTGACCCACTTGGCGCGCGGCACGCCGCCGTCGCTGCCGCCCTTCTTCTCGGGCGCCGCGGCGGGCTTGCTGGCGGTCTCCGTCGGCTTGCCCGAGTCGACCACCGCCGGCTTGCCCGAGTCGGCCGCCGCCACCGCATCGCCGCCGCCGCCGCGCGTCTTGGCGGCCTCGCACTCGGCCATGTCCTCGCGCAGCGGTCGCGCCTTGCCGGCGGTCAGCTCGAACTGCAGCGTCAGGTTGGCGCCCTGCGCCTCGGCGTCCTTGAACGCCTGGATGCAGGCATCGGCGGCCGTGGCGAGCGCCTTCGGATCCGGCTTGGGCTGCGCGTTCAGGTCGGCGACCGCCTTGTACGCCGAGCGCAGCTTGGCGACCCGCGGGGCGAGCGTGATCTTGGTCCGCAGGATGTTGATCGCGCTGTCGAACTGGACGCGCGCCCAGTTGACGCGGGCATCGCTCGGGGCCTTGTTCATGATGACCGTGGCCTGCGCGATCTTCGTCTCGGCGTCGCCCGCCTGGCCGTTCTCGAGCTGCTTTTCGACCTCGTGGAGCAGCTTCTTGGCGTCGTGCATCGCGACTTCGCCAGGAGGGGCACCGCTCTTGAGCTCGCCGTCGCAGCCGGGGAGATCGGCGATTCGGCTGGTGCGCTTCCAGGCCTCGACCTTGCCGCAGCCGCGCTCGGGATCGCGCCACCACGGCTCTTCGGCCTGGGCCACAGTATCTGACAGGAGTACAAGCCCTAGGAAGGGCAGGGAAGCAAGAGAAAGCCTGACCATAGCTTATTAACTGACCATGACCTAACCCGCCGGTCAAGAGTCCGGATGCGCTCCGAGGGATATTAAAAGAAACTCAAGGCCGCCGGGGGGCTCGACTTTTACGGGAGGCGGCCGGGTTCGCGCGAATAACTATTTTTTCTTGGGAAGGCGGCTGCCGCAAGCAGCGGGGATCGCGCCGCTTGAAATGGCTAGTGGCCGATGAGCGGATTTGGCTGCCGCAGCGTCGGCGCCTGCGAGCAGGACTGCGACCTTGCGGGGTTTTTGTCTTTGTCTGGAGGGCTAGGGGCCGGGGCGTCCCAGCCCGGGCCGAAGTTTGGCAGCGGCACCCCGGGCAGGGGGCGATCGCTTAGAAGTAGCGGCTGGCCTTGCGACTGCCCGGCTGCAAGGGCCGCGGCGGGCTTGCCCGAGCCGTCGCTGCGGCTTGAGCTTTCAGCGCTGAGGATCGCCAGCAGCTGGGCGCGGACCTCGTAGGCGCTGGCCGGGCGCTCGGCGGGGCGGCGGGCGATGAGCCGGGTCATCAGGAGCTCCAGGGCGTCGGGCAGGCGCACGCGCGGGTTTACCTGCCGCGGCCAGCGCCGCTCGGCGTCGAGGTGCGACTTCATCATCACCGCCTGGTTCTTGCCGGGGAAGGGCAGCTCGCCGACGATGCACTGCCACAGCAGCATGCCCACCGCGTACAGATCGCAGCGGCCGTCGACCGGCTCGCTGGCCAGGGTCTCGGGGGCGATATAGGCGGGGGTGCCGAGCACGTCCGAGGCGCGGGTGCTCGGCCCGCACAGCCGGGCGACGCCGAAGTCGACGACCTTGACGAAGTCCGGATCGGCGTCGTCGCTGGCGCCGCGGCGGACGAGCAGGATGTTGTCGGGCTTGATGTCGCGGTGGACGATGCCGGCGGCGTGGGCCTCGCCGAGCGCGGCGCAGACCTGGGCCATGATGTGCAGCGTCCGCCGCGGGGCCAGGACGCCGCGCATCATGTCGTGGCTCAGGGGCTTACCGGACAAGAGCTCCATGACCAGGTAGGGCATGCGCGCGGGGGGCGGGGTGACCGCGTAGTCATGCAGGGTGACCACGTGCGGGCTGCGCAGCTCGGCGACCATGCGCGCCTCCTGCAGGAAGCGCTCGCGCATGCGCGGATCGGCGAGCGCCGAGCGGTTCAGGAGCTTGATCGCCACACGCAGGCCGACCGCGACCTCCTCGGCCTCATAGACCGCGCCGAAGCCGCCCGAGCCGAGGCAGCGCAGCAGCCGATAGCGACCGCCGAGCAGCGGCTCGCCGGCGCCCGCTGAGCCGGCGGTGGACGGAGCCGCGCCGCCACCCAAGGCCGCCCGCTGCGCCTCCGCGGCGGCCAGCGCCTCGGCCAGCGCCTGGGACGAGCCGAGCTCCGCGGCGTCGGCGAGCGCCTGCTCGCTGGCCGTGAGCTCGGGCGCCGGCGGCGGCTGCGTCGGCAGGCGGGCGACCGAGATGCCAATCGGGGCCGCGCAGCGCCCGCAGAAGCGCGACTCCTCGTCGTTTGGGTAGTAGCAAAAGGCGCAGTCCATCGGCCAGCGCAGGATAACAACCGAGCCGAAGCTGGCAATTTTCTTGGCCGCGCCGCCGGCCCCAGCGCCGATACGACGGTCGCGGAGCTCCCAGGGGGCCGGCTCATCGCGACCGCCGAGAGCGGGCCGGGGGCGTCCCCGGCGGCGGGCCCCGCGGCGTGTTCGCACCGGCGGCGGCGCTTGCTGGAGCCAGGCCGGTGGAGGGACGGCGGACCCGATGCGCCGCGCGCGTTCGCAGCGGCGGCGGCGCTTGCTAGGCCACGTGGATCTGCATGGTGTTGGTCGAGCGGCCGCTGCGGAACGGGATCGCCATGGTGATGATGACCAGCTGGCCGGCCTTGGCGATGCCGTGCTCACGCAGGAGCCGCAGCGTCTCGCTGATCAGCGCGCTCTCGGTGTCGACCTCGGGGGCCATCATCGGCAGCACGCCCCAGTAGGCGGCCAGCTGCCCGTAGACCTCCTTGCTGCGCGTCATGCCGATGACCAGCGCCTCGGAGCGGTACTCCGAGAGCAGGCGCGCCGCGCCACCCGAGTCGCTGATCGCGACGATCGCCGGCGCCTCGACCAGGCGCGAGGCGACCACCGCGGCGTGGGCCACGGCGTTGCTGGTGACGCGGATCATCGGCCAGTCGAGCAGGCGCATCTGCTTGTGGTAGCGATCGCTCTGCTCGACCTCGCGGATGATGCGATCCATGGTGCGCACGGCGAGCAGCGGGTAGCGGCCCGAGGCGGTCTCGCCCGACAGCATGACCGCGTCGGTGGCGTCGAGCACCGCGTTGGCGACGTCGCTGGCCTCGGCGCGGGTCGGGCGGGCGTTGGTGGTCATCGACTCGAGCATCTGGGTGGCGGTGATGACCAGCTTGGCCTTGGCGTTGGCCAGCTCGATCGCCGCCTTCTGCACGAGCGGCACCTTCTCCGGCCCGAGCTCGACCCCGAGATCGCCGCGGGCGACCATGATGCCGTCGGCGGCGTCGATGATCGCCTCCAGGCAGGTGACCGCCTCGGGCTTCTCGATCTTGGCGATGATGAGGGTCGGCGGGCGGCTGCTCGCTCCCGGGATGTGGGCGCGCGCCGCGGCGATCGCCGCCCGCGCGGCGTGGATGTCGCTCGGCGAGCGCACAAACGACAGCGCCAGCAGGTCCACCCCCAGCTGCTGGCCGACGACCAGATCCGCGTGATCCTTGTCGGACATCGACGGCGTCGAGACCTTCACGCCCGGCAGGTTGACGCCCTTGTTGTTGGACAGCGGGCCGCCGACGAGGACGCGGCAGATGACCTCGCGGCCCTGGATCTCGAGCACCTCCAGCTGCAGGAGTCCATCGTCGAGGAGCAGCAGGTTGCCCGGCCGCGCGTCGTCCGGCAGGCCCTCGTAGGTGATGCTGGCGCGGCTGGCGTTGCCGACGATCTCTTCGGTGGTCAGCACGAACTCGCTGCCCGCCTCCAGCACCGTGCCCGGGGTGATCTTGCCGACGCGGATCTTGGGGCCCTGCAGGTCCTGAAGGAGCGCCACCGCGCGTCCGCGCTTGCTCGCCTGCTCGCGCACCGCCGCGACCACCGCCGTGTGATCGGCGGGCGAGCCGTGCGAGAAGTTGAGCCGCACGACGTTCATGCCCTCGTCGATGAGATGGCCGATTACCTCCGGGCTGCGGCTGGCCGGGCCGATCGTGCAGACGATCTTGCAGCGACGAAAAGGGCTAGCGAGCGGGTGCTTCTCCAGCGCGGGAACAGACTGGGCTGGGGGTGATGCCATCAGTGAATTCCTTCCAGGAGTGAATTCCTTCCAGGTTGCCGCAGCGCCCCGCCCACCGTGCCGGGCAGCGGCCGCGGCGTGGACTACAGGACGGCGCTGCGCCGAGTGATATGAGTTTACACCCTTAGCCCTTATATCGTTAACCCGCAGGCTTTACTAAAACTACCGCGCGGGCCGCCGAGCCCAGTTGCATCCGCGCTGGCGCGAGAGCCGAGCTTGCGGTACAAGCGCGCCACTAGGGAGGTCGCGGACTTGCAACGACCGATGAAGCGGACCCCGGAGGTCTCCGGGCTCGCCGCAGTGCGATGGACACCGTGGGCGCCGCCGGCCGGGCTTGGCCGGCTCGGCGCACTGCTTGGGCTTTTTGTGATCCTGGTCACGGCGCTGGGGCTTGGCGGCGCCGGCTGCACCCACACCCGCGAGTCCGAAGATCTGCGCGGCCAGGACGTGCGCCTGCTGCTCGTGCACACCGCCGACGTCCACTCGCGGCTCCTGCCGTATGAGTACGCGCCCAACCTGCCGGATCGCAACCTCGGCCTGCTCACCCTGCCCGGGGTGTGCCGCAGCGACTCGGTGTGCAGCACCGACTTCGGCAAGTCGTGCACGAGCGACAGCGACTGCTCCGCCTTCACCACCGCCACCGTCGGCGGGATCGCGCGCATGGCGACCGTGGTGGCGCGCCAGCGGGCGCGGGCGCCGCGGTCTTTACACCTGGACTCGGGCGACATGTTCGAGGGGGCGCCGATCTTCAACGTCTTCAACGGCGAGACCGAGATCCGCTCGATGGGGCACCTGGGGGTCCAGGGCATGGCGCTCGGCAACCATGAGTTCGACAAGGGCGCGGTGCTGCTCGGCCTGGAGATCATGAACAACGGCCCGAGCTTCCCGATCCTCGCCGCCAACTACGAGTGGGCCGATCCCAACGACCCGCGCGCCCCCAAGCTGGGCCGCGTCATCCAGCCGTTTTCCGTCTACAACGTCCAGGGCGTGCGCATCGGCGTCATCGGGCTGGGCAACATCTCGTCGCTCAATAGCTCCGTCGAGGGGGACAACTCGCTGGGCCTGCGGGCGCGCGACGCCAAGCAGGCGGTCAACGACCTGGTGCGGGTGGTGCGGCCGCAGGTCGATCTGGTGGTGCTGCTCAGCCACCTGGGCCCCGATGACGACGCCAACGTCGCCTCGGACGTCAGCGGCAACGCGGCGACCGAGGCGATGAACGACCCCAACGCGCAGATGCTCGGCGATGTCTCGGGCATCGACATCGTGCTCGGGGGCCACCTGCACGTGGTCTACAACCCGCCGGTCGACCTCTCGCACTACGACGACCAGGGCGTCTTTCAGGGCCACACCATCATCGTCAACTCGGGGGCCTTCGCCAAGTTCGTCGGCTCCCTCGACCTGGTCGTCCACATGGCCGACCCGCAGGCCGCCGATCCGACGCTGCGGCGCTCGTTCATCAAGAGCTACACCTACCAGGTCACCCCGGTCACCGACCGCCCGTGGCAGCAAGGCGATCCGACCGACCCCTGCGACCCGAGCATCCGCTGCGACCCGCCGCACCCGTCAAACCCCGCCATCAGCTGCCCGTACGCCGGCCCGATGCCGCCGCCGCTGCCGCGGGTGGTCTGCGTGCCGCCCGACGGCGAGATGGCGCGGCTCATGGAGCCGTACGAGGTCAAGATGAAGCAGCAGTTAAACCTCGGGCAGGTGTACGCGGTGGTGCCGTGTCCGGCCGGGGCGACGACCTGCCCCAAGGTGCTGCGCAACGATCCGGGCGGCGGCGACTCGCAGCTCGGCAACCTCGTCGCCACCGCCATGCGGCTGCGGCGGCGGGTCGAGGCGGACTTCGCCCTCACCAACTCGCTCGGCATCCGCGCCGACTTCGAGTCCGGGCCGCTCACCCTGGAGCAGCTCTACAACGTCTTCCCCTTCGACAATACGATCACCACCCAGTTCCTCTCCGGCGACGAGGTGCTGCAGATGCTCGACTTCGTCGCCGCCCGCACCAGCGAGCGCGGCTGCCGGACCCAGGTCCAGGTCTCGGGCATCTACTTCTCGCTCGCCTGCGACAACCGGCCGCTTAAAGATCGCAGCGTGCCCGCCAGCTGCAGCGCCCGCCAGAGCGCGACCGCCGCTCAGGAGCAGGGCTGGGTCGGGGCCCACGCCTACGACATCGTGCTCGGCGACGGCTGCCGCAAGCCCGACGGCTCGGTCGACACCACCGCCTGTCGGCCGCTCGACTGCTTCGCCAGCTACAAGGTCGCGGTCAACGACTTCATCTCGGTGGGCGGCTCGGGCTTCGTCGTCCTCAAGCGCAACACCACGCGGTTCAACACCGGCATCAGCCTGCGCGACGCCCTGGCCGACTACATCCGCACCCTGGCCCTGGACCCGCAGTACCGCTGCAGCGGCAGCGACCCGGCGTGGGGCAACATCAAGGGCAAGGGCCCGAGCGGCCTGTTTGACTACAGCAACGTGACCTGCCTGCTACCGGCCGCCGGAGCGCACGACGGCCGAATCCGCCCGTCGGTGCGCTAGCCCCAGGAGGACCAGATGGACTCGATGCGCTCACTCTCGGCCGCCCGCCCGGTGGCCACCCGGCTTGGCCTGCTCGCGCTGGGGACCGTGCTGCTCGCCCAGTGCGACTACGCCACCCCCGGCGACCACCGCCTGACCAGCCTGCGGCTGACCGTGCAGAGCCCCAAGCCGAGCGAGCTCGGCACCCCCGCCGCCCCCCAGCGCAGCGACAGCGTGCACTTCGATGTCGAGGCCCTGGATGAGAAGGGCCAGCTCATGCCCGAGAGCCCGCTGCTCAACGCGTTCATCGCCGCCGGCGGCTCGCGGCTGTCGCTGCTCAACCCGTGCGCCGCCACCGCGCCCGGCGGCGACCCGATCTGGCTCCTCCAGCGCTTCCCGCTGACCGCCGGGCGCGCCAGCAACGTCGCCGTCGACCTGAGCAATCCGGTCATCTTCGGCCGCGTCGAGCTGAACCTGGAAGACCCGCAGAGCCAGGCCCTGGGCAGCTCGCCGTCGCTGTACTTCCCCAACCCCACGATCAGCCGGCTGGTTACCCCGCTCGACCCGAGCGCCGCCAATGCCTCCTACTGCTCGCCGTTCCTGAGCCGCCAGGTCGTCATCGACCACCCGAGCGGCGCCGGCAAGCTGGTCGTCTCCTCGCTGTTTCAGACCGGCATCGGCGTCAGCGACAGCGGCGTCTCCGAGTACGGCAGCCTCTACGTGTTCACCTTCAGCCAGCCGCCGAGCTCCCTGCGCCTGGGCACCGTGGTGACCCGCCTGGCCGGCTCGATCGCCAAGTTCAACGGCATGACCCAGCTCGCCAACCCCGCGATCACCGCCACCAGCGAGCTCCGACCCGACCTGGTGCCCGAGCCCATCGAGCTCGACAGCAGCCGGCTGCCCGACAACAAGGCCGCCGATCCGGTCAACAACCGGTGGCTGACCAAGTACATCGCCGCCCCCGCCCGCATCACCGGCACGATCTGCGAGGTCCAGAACGACCCGAACCGGCGCGACAACTGGCTCAAGTACAACACCGTGGTCATCAACCTGATCGACTCCGACCCCGCCAGCACCGACGGCTGCACCCCCGGGGTGGATTTCTCCTTCCGCTACTTCTCGGTCCAGCTCCCCGGCAAGGGCTTCGCCGGCTTCGACCCCCTGAAGCTCGCCGGCACCGAGGCCACCTTCGTCGGCATGCTCATGAACAGCGCCAGCAAGTCCGGCAAGACCCTGTACTGGACCGTCGCCGTCCGCAGCGCCAGCGACGTCTGCCTGACCCCGCGCACCGGCTGCTAGGCCCTACGCCCCGTCCTTGGCCGCCGCCGGCGAGGTCCACTGCGACCGCATCACCACCGGCAGCTGCAGCGCCCGCTCCCGCTCCAGGTCGAGGTTGCCCAGGTGCAGCGACAGCGGCGCCTGCACCCACTTGTAGATCGAGCGGGTAAACAAGCTGGCGAACTTGTTGGTCCAGCCGGTCAGCGTCGCCGCATCGTACGCCGGGAACAGCTGCGGCAGCACCGTCGCGATCTCCGTCGCCGACAGCTTCTCGTTGCAGTAAAGCGCCAGGCAGGCGTCGAGCACCGCGTACGGCATCAGGTCGCGCTCGTCCTGCTGGCTTGGCGCCAGCTCGGCGCTCGCCGGCACCTTGATCGTCTCGCGGATGCCCTCCAGGTTCTCCGTCGCCAGGAGGTAGTCGAGCAGGTAGTTCACCACCGTCTTGGGCAGGTTCGCGATCGGCGCCAGGCACCCCATCAGATCGCCGCCCACCGTCGTGTAGCCGACCGCCTTCTCGCTCATGTTGCCGGTCTGCAGGAACAGCCCGCCCACCGCGTTGGACCAGTTCCACATCCGCTGCGCCCGCAGCCGCGACTGGATGTTCTGCAGCGTCAGCGGCGTCAGCGCCTCCCCCGGCTGCAGCATCTCCTTGGCCGCCGCCGCCTCGCGATCGAACGCCTCGTCGATTGACAAGATCGTCAGCGGCACCCCCAGCTCGCGCGCCGTCACCTCCGCCGCGTGCCGCGTCTCTGCCGACGAGTAGCGCGTCGGCATGTAGAACGCGCGCAGCACCTCGGCGATGCGCCCGGCGCGCTGCTCGGGCGA
>Ga0075158_10003218_pt1 | contig 11566 bp, 9 predicted proteins | sample JI91814BDNA_FD_70968 | JGI IMG/M metagenome (GOLD analysis project Ga0075158, IMG submission 70968) | Wastewater effluent complex algal communities from Wisconsin, to seasonally profile nutrient transformation and Carbon sequestration -... | ecosystem: Engineered > WWTP > Effluent > Algae... | reverse complement strand
GTCAAAAACAATACTGGCAATGTGGCATGACGCTCGTCTTGTCTGATATAGCGAGCCAGCTCATAACCGGTCATACCGGGCAGCATCACATCCAGTAGCACCAGATCTGGCTGGAAGGCTGACATATAAGACTCGAAGTTTTTGGGATCTGTGCAAGTGCGCACCTGATAGCCAGCAGACTCCAAAAAGGCGCGAATGAAAGCAGCTTGATCGGGATCGTCCTCAACAGAGAGGATACGCGGTGTCTCTTGATAGCGCTTATCGAGTAGATAGCGCAAGCGTCTAAACATCGCTTTGACATCGACAGGTTTTTCGAAGTGGGCATCAGCTCCGCAGTGAATTGAGCGCACTTTGTCTAAAAATCCAGTTTGCTTGGAGACAATGACAATCGCCATCTCGTCTCCACCAGGCATAGCCCGCACACGCTCAACAAGCTCATAAGCATCGCCATCAGGTAGTGGAATCTCAAGAATGAGACCCTCAGGCATGCGTTTTTCGAGTTCGATAATTGTGGTGGCAAAAGAACGCGCTGAGCGAAAAGAAAAGCCATGCTCTTCTACTTGCTTGCGCAAACTTGCCAGATCTTTCTGGTCCTCGTCAATGACCAGGACTTCCTGTCTGCCAGAGTTATTGATGCTGCGCACTTTACCGAGATTGGTTGTCTCAGGTGCGTCCTCGCCACCAGTAAATTGCACTGATAGCTCTTGCAAGAGCACTTTGAGTTTTTCTAAATCAACAGGAGATGCTGGTCCGGTCTGAGCGGTGATACCATCACAAATGCGCTCGCCTTCCAGCCCCATGGCTGAAACTTTTTGAAAGCCATACATACTGCCAGAGCCCGCCAACCAGTGGAAGTGACGGCTCAACTGCTGCACCAGATCTTTGTTCATCGGGTTAGAAATGAGCTTGGTGACAAGCTCAATTATCTGCGCGAGACGATCCGTAGAGCGCTGGACATATTGGCTCTTTAACTCAGAAAAGGTCTCCTGCCAGGAAGCCATAAAGTGCTTTATGCCTCCAGAATGGCCCGCATTTGATTGGCCAACACTGTGGGATCAAAGGGCTTGGTCAAAACTCCTCTAGCACCCATGCGCTTGAGTTTTTCTATTTCAGAGGTCATCGCTTTTGCTGTCAAGAAAATGACAGGAATATTGCGCGTGCGATCATTGCTGCGCAAGGCTTCAAGCGTACTCGGTCCATCCATGATCGGCATCATCATATCGAGGAGAATCACATCAGGCTGCTCTACAGCTGCCTTATTGACGCCGTCCTGACCGTTTTCTGCCTCAATTACATCCAGGCCACCCAAGAGACTCAGACTCATACACGCAATGGCCCGTGTATCTTCTTCATCATCAATGATGAGAACTCTCATTAGTAATACAGCTCCTTAAATGGGGTCAACCCCCGATACGCCAACGCCTTTTCCAACTACTTATATATAGGCAAAAAAATACGCCACTAAATGATTAATACCCAGCTTGTACCTTTTCACCCTGGCAAAGTCTCTAGTTTTTGACCAGCTACTCCACCGACTCCATATCGCCTAAAAACTCTTCAGTATCGGTCACCACCAGCCTTGGTGCAGGGCCAGTACCAGCCTCGCTACTGGCAGCCTCGGCCTTTGCATTTGCCAAGATTTTGTTGATTTGATCACCTAGCTTGAGTGGGTCAAATGGCTTGGTAATTACAGCCAGGGCACCCATTGATTTCATTTTTTCAAAACCTTCAAACATACCTACTGTGGTGCAAAAAATCACAGGTACATCACTGGTCTCTGGGTAAGTACGCAAATTAGTAAGTGTCTGTTGCCCATCCATACCAGGCATACAGAGATCTAGCAAAATCACATCAGGCTTTTCTTCTTTGGCAAGTTCAATGCCTTCCTTGCCTGACGCCGCCTCTCGCACATCTGCCCCGGACAAAAGCCCCAGACAACTACTGGCCACTGTGCGAAAGTCCTCCTCGTCATCAATTATGAGAACCTTCATTGATACCTCTTAAAAGTGCTTATGTTATCAGGTCTAAAATCGAAAAATTACTGCTGGTAGACAGCAGGCACTGGAATAGATTGTTGCGGGGCGCCTGTACCAGGAGGTTGGATAGTGCTCTGGGCAATTGGCACTCTAAACCAGAAGCAGCTACCACGCCCTTCTTCAGACTCTACACCAATCGAGCCGCCATGCTGCTCGACAATACCCTTACAGATTGCCAGACCTAGACCGGTACCACCCTTCTTCTTGGCGTCAGAGGCTTCGACCTGTTGGAATCTCTGGAATAGCCGGTTTTTAAAGGCCTCAGGAATACCACGACCTCGGTCAATAACTTGGACCTCGACAAACCCGCCTGGATACTCCTGCGCTGATACCGTGACAGCCGCACCCTTGGGTGAGAATTTGACAGCGTTTGAGACAAGGTTGACGATAACTTGAACGAGACGATCACCATCAGCATGCACCACAAGTGGCGTGGGCTGGATATCGAGAGTGACACCGTTATTGGCAGCAAAGGCACTGACAGCTTGCTCGGAGCGCTCCAGCACATTGGTCAAAGGAGTATTTTCCATGACCATATCGAGCTTGCCAGCTTCCAGTTTTTCGATGTCGAGGATGTCGTTGATAAGACCAATCAGTCGGATAGTGTTGCGCTCGGCGATACCCACTACCTTTTTGACCTGATCAGGCAAGACACCCATGGCGCCTACAGCCAGGAGGGTCAGTGAACCACGGATAGATGTAAGTGGTGTACGCAATTCGTGCGATACAGTCGATACGAATTCCTTTTTCATACGCTCGATTTCTCGGCGCTCTGACACATCAAGGATGTTAAGCATGTAGTGGGCCTTGCCATCACCAAACTCGGTTTCTGCAAGTGATATTTCTACAGGGAAGTCTTCATTGCGAGCATTGAGACAGTCAAATTCACCGATGCGGTTATGGGCTTTGCTAAACAAAGTCTCCATAAATGCAGCACGATCATTAGCATCATTGACGTTAAATATGCGACTGTCGCCAAAGAGAGACATAAGGTGCCGTCCCACCATCTCATGGCTGCGCATAGCAAACATGCTCTCAGAGCGGGGGTTGACTGACTCCACCCGTCCATCGCGGTCGATGATGAGTAGTCCCACCAACATATGGTCGATGATTTTGCGGATGCGCATTTCAGATTGACGCAGAGTGTCTTCTGCAAATTTACGCTGAGTGATGTCGTGGGCTACGCAAAACAGAGCGCGGTCTTTTTCGGACCAGTCTGCCGACCACAAGACATGCACCAAGTTGCCATCACGCTTTTTGACTCGGTTTTCAAAACTGACTTTACCAGTGGCGCCGCGGACAGATCTGACCGAGCGGATTGTGTCAGGCACGTCTTCTGGCAAAATAACTTCGATAAAGCGACGCCCCATAAGCTCGTCTGGATAATAGCCCCAGCTCTCATAAGAGGCGGGGTTGATAGCCACAAACTTACCGTCCATGTCAATCGAGCAGATAACGTCAGCGGCGTTTTCGATAACGGCACGCTCTTTGCGGCTGGCTTCAGCGAGGGCTTCTGCCATGCTGCGGAAGGCATCGTCCAGTTGGGCAATCTCGTCGGCACCAGCTAGAGGTGGATTGAGTCTTTGACCACGAGCCAGACGGAATGAGTTGTCTGTGACTGTGTTGAGACGGATGGAGATACTCTTGAGGAAGTAATACAACAATAGGAAGGCTATGGCGATGTTGACGACGACGCCCACCACCAGGAAGACCTTAACCATGGTCCTACTTCGGTTTTGTTGTTCCGGGCTCTCGTTTTCGATTTTGCGCTCATCCTCAGTCAGGCCCTTAAGCTCGTCCTGCAACTGGTCCGCCAGTTGCCTGATCTGCTTATACATGTGCCTCGCTCTAAACTGGGCTACGTCTACGCGGTTGTCATCGATAGCTGATTTGGCTTCTCCCAGGATTTTTAAGCCGTCTGATGTGATTGTTTTGAGGCGGACAAGAATCTGCTGTTGCTTGTCGTTGTCGCCAACTAGATTGGACAACTCTCCAAGGTCGAGCGGAATCTGGCGCACAATCTTGTCATAGCGGTCGCTAAATAGCGGGCTCTTGGTGATACTGTAGCCGCCCATCGCCACACCAGCGTCATAAAAGAGCTTGGACAGGGCGTTGGCTTGCGAAATAATAGCTTTGGAACGGACCTGCCTCTGCACCTCTTCTTCGGCTTTTTGGAGCAAGACAGAGAGAATGATCAAAAACACCAACTCAAAAACGAGTGGTACTAAGACCAGGATAAAACCCTTATGAGAGATTTTAAGGTTGAGGTTTAGTCTCATAAATCCAGGGGAAATCAACTTTGCCAAGGCATGCTTCAGGCATTGTACCCATCCGCCAGCAAAAGCCTACATCCATTAATGGGAAATTTTAGCAGCCATTTTTCGCACAGCGGCATCAATCTGGGCAATTTCATCTGAGCCTTTGAGGGCAGTACCTAGCTCCTCTCCGCGTTCGAGTTTACCTAGATTATCGGACACGGTCTTGAGCCGCCTTAAAATCCCGAAGATAAACACTAGTAGCAAAATTGCCATTAGCGAATTAACTGCCACACCACCAATAATTACCAGTGCCCGGCTTGATCTCTCACTCAACCCACCTGCTACTTCTACACGTTTGCCGTAGGCTCTATTGTCGGCGCGCTCACTAATGCCTGCTAGCTCATCCTGGAGTTGATCTGCGAGTTGTCTTATCTCCTTGTACATGTGCCTGGCTCTAAACTGAGCGACATCTACATGGTTGTCTTCGATAGCTGCTTTTGCCTCAGCCAGGGTCTTAACTCCATCTGTAGTTATCTGCTTTACTCGTTGCATAGAGGCAACGCATTCTTTGTCATCACTGACAAGATCAGACAATTCGGCTACATCTTGCGGTATTTGTTTGACGATAGTATCAAAGCGAGTGGCAAACAGTGGACTCTTAGCAATGCTATAGCCACCCATAGCGACTCCAGAATCGTTAAAGAGCTTGGACAGGGCTGCTGTCTGAGCGTTGATCGCTCGGCACCTAACTTGCTCAGCAACTCGCTCCGAATCCTGCCTGATCATCTCGACAAGCGCGTAGGCAAAACAAAGCTCAAAAATTAGTGACAGGACTACAAGGATAGAGCCCTTGTGCGAGATTTTAACCACTGAATTAATCCTGCTCAGCTAAGCAATTATCATCATTTAGAACAGTCAGATCATTGGTGCTACCAGGGGCAGGCAACTCTATCTCTTGTACCCTTTTACCTCGATTTAATGGCCTCTTATTATCAGCATTATCGGCTTCCTCGCACTGCGCAGAGTCCGATACCGCGGCTGCAGGCAGCGTAATCGGCCTTAGCGGTGATAACCCGCTCCACTCAGCTTTTGTAAGAAATCTCAAGGCCACTAAAGAGCCTGTTATGCAGGTAGAAACGGCCAATGACAACCAGACACCAAAAGCACCATGCGAACAATTCACTGCCAGTAGGTAAGCGAGACTCAAACCTATTACCCAATTGGATACGAAGCTAAAAATCACAGGGATACGGCTGTCATTCATAGCTTGCAGCGAAGCTCCCAAAACCGCTTCCAGAGCTGCAAATGGCAGCCCGCAGGCAGCGACACGAATATAGCCAACAAGAATCAAGCGTGTCGTTTGATCAGTAGTGGCGCTCTCGGCCAAAGGTGCAGCACAACAAAAGAGGACAATACCCGCCAAAACAAGTAGACCAATTGCCAATAAGGTCATACTGTACGAAGCTTGCCACGCTCTCTGCAAACGATTGGAGCCGATGTTTTGGCCAACAGCAACGAGTACCGCCATGGACAGAGCACTCAAAGGCAAAATGGCAAAAGCCTCCAGTCTCTGCCCTATGGTCCAAGCAGCAACAGCTGCAGCCGGCGCATCCAAAAGAGAAAGGATCCAGAATAGGACAAAAGTGCTACTGCACCAGGCGATATCCTGGAGCGCTGCCGGCACTCCACTCACAAGTAGCGGTCTGACAAACAAAAATGGACTTGTAATTGTCGATGGTTTAGACAACTTATCTCTGACCCGAAAGTCCGAACGCCACCATGCCAATGCCGCAATCAAAGCCGCCACGCTATATCCAGAAATGGAAGCGATGGCAATACCAGTGATGCCCGTATCACTTACAGGCCATCCTTTGACCAACAATAAATAGTTAACAAGGACATCTACGCCTGCCATTACAGATAGTGTGATCAATTGAATTCTTGCATTGCCAACTCCGACAAAGGTGGCGTTGATTGTAGATACCACTGCGCAAGGAATGAGTAAGAACGCGACAATATCGAGGTAGCGTTTACCTTCATGAATAGTGACACCACAGTTATTGACACAACCAGAAAAAGAAGCCAGGAGTGCCGTACTGAGACTCAGCATCGAGACAATCATCAGTATCGCCATAACCAGCAGCAAAACAAGCAACTGACCAGTCAGGGACACTAAGTCCTCTTTGCGATTAGCACCATAAGCTTTGGAAGCGAGCGCTGTGCCAGCCGTCGCTAACGACGTGATCACGATTGCACAGATCATCATAAACTGATCGCAAACCCCGATCATCGCCTGCGCCTTGGTACTGAGAATCCCAGCGCACTGTACATGCACCAGATCAACTATTGAAAGACAGAAAGTAGTTACCAATATCGGCCAGGATACTTTCCAAAGGCCTAACCTCAAACTACCCTGGGTAATGGTTTGCCCCTTAATGTACCCTTGTGGACCGGCAAGAACCTCTTCTCCCTGGATAAAGTCTTGCAATTGATTTTGGACACCTGCCGCCATTTCTCGCGTTGCTCGAATACGCATGCTCTATAAACAGCTCCCAATTTGGTGCTAAAACTCTAACCGATCTTGAAAGAAAAGAGTTATTCAGAGTTTAGACTATCAGCGAAACACCTCTGAGAATAATTAGAAAAGCGGGCAGCTCTCAAGGGCTCAGCAAAGCTGATTAAAACAGACTTGGCATGCTCAAATACTAAACTTTAACTTCTACATTTCCAGAACCTTGCCTGACACTTGTTTGATACTACTGGTAGTACCTCACGTTTAAACAGCAGAAGCAAACAGGAAGCAAAAACTCCAAGGTGCAACAGCAAATCAAACCGGAAACACTGACTAAAAAGTGTCCTCATCTTATGCTGAGTGGCCGGGCTTTCCTTTAGCAATACCCTCTCTTTTGCTGTCAACTCAGCACATTCATCTTGCAATTTGTCAGCCAGTTCCCTAAGTGCTTTGTACCGATGATGACTCCTAAACCCACAACAAGAATAAATTCGATCATCATCTATCGCTATTCTTGCTTCTCGAAGAATCTTAAGTCCACTTAGAGTATCCAACTCTATAGCCCGAACTAATTCGGTCTGTTTCAGACTTCCACTCGTAAGCGCCCTCAATCTTCGAACTTGATCTGGAATTTCACGACATATAGCCTCATACCGCTCGCTCATAATCCGGCTCTTAGTAATGCTGTAACCACCCATGGCTAATCCCGACTGATGAAAACGTTGCCGAAGTTCATCAACCTGACTGACAAGAAATTTTGCCCGGTGCAATTCCGTTGCCTCCCTTGTCGCTGCACCATTACAGACCAGAAGTAGGCTAAGAAATATCGACTCCAGAAAGACTGGTACAAACAAAAGACTTACTTGTTGTTTAGTCAACTGCGGACACACACACATCCACCCGAGTGAAGACAGAACAACACCACCAGCAGTACCACCAGAATCAAAATCACGATGACTATAGAAGTACCACTGTAGCAAAAAAAGGCTAGAGCCACCGAGGTGCAACACCAGCAAAGCCAAAATCATGGCATTAAAAACATTTTGCCAACTTATAGCAGTCCCAAGCAAGGTATCGCGAGAACGGCAATAGCTAACACGCAAAGAGCTAACAGTACGATCTAGCTCATCCTCTAGGGCCGGAAGTTGTCCATAAAAGGGCATTACTCCTCTATTTAAATTCTCAGGACAAGCCTCCTTAATGTTGCTCTGAGCCGCCAAAATCAGCTGGTCGCAATTCCTCGCCACGCTCTCTAACTTAGCAAGCTCACGACTCGAACAACTGTCATTTCCGACTATAAACCTAATGTCATCAAAAGTAGAGTTGAGCACAGTATGAGACTTTGATACTTCATAAAACCAAAAAGGTCCTTGAATCGCAGCATTGCAATACAGGGCATAACTCAAACTGCTAAAACGTGATGCCACAACTTTGGACTGGGCAGCTAACGCCTCTGCCTTTAGTTGGTTATTTAGTTCAATCTCTGCATTTTGATGCACGCCAAAAAGCGCCCCAAGAGTGATTAGCTCAAACAACGCAAAAGCGGCAACTGTTTTTAGTGTGTTGCTAGACAAATGCAGGTAGTTAATTAAACCAGATCTATTCAAGACATTACCATTATCCTAATACAGTGGGCGCTCCCCAATTGGTCAAGATTCTTTCAATGACACCACGCATACCACTATGACTAAGATACCTCAATCGCCTATCTGTCGCTCCGCCTGGATAAAACATCACAAGCGCAATTTGCACCAAAAGCCAGAGTAATAGTCCATCAATAAAAGGACCACGCCAATCGGCATGTATAATCCACAAACCTGGCTGGTCTCTTATCGCTGAGCATTTCATACAGCAGTCGACCAACAACTTATCTTTTCCGTCAAGTAAAGCAATTTCTTGGCTAATCTGCCAACCGAGGTCTTCCAAGCGCTCAAAGGCAAATCGCAGTCGATTGCAATTGCGCTTGTATGCACCGTCCACTTCCGTTTCTTCCAGTATCAGTGGATTATCATAGACAAGATACGTCTTTAGATTGCGTAGACTCTGGCAACTACTTGCTGACTCAGGCGTTGCACTATGAGCCGCAATAAAGGTCTCCACATCACCATCAATTTGTTGTAGTCGTTCATTATATCTAGCTTCAAAACGTGGACTGCGCGTCAGACAAAAGTTACACAAACTACTCTCAGCAGATTCAAGGTCCGCTAATACCAGAGCCGCCTGCCTCGTCCTCGCTCTAGCTGACATATGCTCAAGGGCTTCACTTGTAAGACCTTGAGTGGCAAAAGCCAAACCTGCAAACAAACAAATTTCTAGCGTGGCAATCAAAAATGCCCTGGCAAGTGAAAACCCCAAACTAAGTCTCAACCTCATGCTTTGAGGCAAGCAAGTCTTTAATTCCAGCTTTTGACTTTGACCCATACATCTATCAAAGCACAGCAAAGCCAGGGTTGGACCGCGCCAGAGATGAATTCTCAGACCTTACTTGTTACCCTTCATCAGAGCTTCTTTGATCTTCTGCAGCTTCTCTCTATCAAGAGTCATACCACCAGGTAGCTGGATTGTGGGATTGTTGCCCTGTCCGCTACTTACAGCTGAGCCAGTGCTCGTCGCTGTCGAGCCATAGGGATTTTGTTGATAGCCGCTACTGGTAGCACCTGTAGGCTGACTGTAGCTCTGCACCGGCTGCGGCGCCACACTGGCATTGTTACCAGATGATAGCCCGGGCTGGTCAGAGGCCATGTCGTTAAAGATTTGCTTGGTCTCGTCATCCATCATTACTTCAGCCTGACTGGACACACGGGTAAAGCCCTGAGGTACGCCAAAATAAGTGATGGGGATAGCACAAGTTTGAGAGCGGTAAGTGTCCAGTGCGACCGTGGGAGCGCCGTTTTGCACCAGTGAGATACGCAATGGAAAAGACCGGGTATTAGGCAAACCATAAGTGTGCGCAATCATCTCCGAAATTTGGTGCGGTACTTGTATCTCATCTGCCACCCAACAGTCAGCAGCACTGACTTGCTGCCTGTGACCAGCACGGGCACCGACCGAGGCATTGCGAATGGAGTACTGCGTAGCTTTGAGACCAGCGACACCGCTGATACCGCCCCTGGACCATGGTCTATCAGCCAAACTCTGCCCACGCGCCTGCATGCGCTGAGTCACTTCCTGATTCCACTTCTCAAAACTAGAGGTGTAATACTGCCTGGTACGCTCATTGTAAAAAGTAACAGCCCAGCCAGGAGCACAGGTGACGATGGTACAACCCATTTTGGGGCTGACCATACGCAGACCCTCGGGGCTGATATAGATATAAGCGTCACCAAAGTTAGATGACCGCTGCGTCAAGACCCAGCCGCGGCTATCAGCCTGAGCATGGGGCGCCAATGCCAGAGAGACACCAGTCAAGACCCCGAGCAAACCCAGAGCTGGTAATACCTTTGACCACAATCGCACAGCCATATTCACCGCTTATCCTCAACTGACCGGGGACTATTTTAATCCGTCTTTTAAGACTTACCCCTTATATATGTAATAAAAACAGATCCCGCCAATTCCTGCCGTATCCCCGGCAAGCCTCACTGCTGCTTCCACCCGACATCTACTTAAATTTGTTGAGCCTGGTGCGTGGGTCTAGAGCATCGCGCAGGCCGTCGCCTAAAAAGTTAAAGGAGAGCACAGTCAAAAAGATAAACATGGACGGGAAGAAAATCAAATGAGGATGGGCTCTCAAGCTGCGCCAGCCGTCAGATGCCAGAGTACCCCAGGAGCAAGCAGGCGGCGACAAACCAAGACCGATAAAGCTCAGGGTCGACTCGGAGAGTATGGCTGAGGGCACAGTAAATGTCAGAGCGACAATTATCGGACCCAGCGCATTAGGAAAGAGATGCTTCAAAACAACGTTGAGCCCGCTTTGTCCTTGCGCGTAGGCAGCCTCGATAAATTCTTCGTTTTTGAGTTGCAAAAACTGAGCCCGCACAAGTCTGGCTGTACCCATCCAGCTGACCAGTCCAAGAGCGATCAAAATACCAATCGTGCCGCGACCGACAAGCACACCCACGAGGATCATGACGAGCAAATCCGGCAAGCTATAAGCGATATCAACACCGCGCATCAAAAGTGAGTCAAGTTTACCGCCAAAGTATCCAGATACAGCACCGTATACAGTACCAATGACAAAAGCAGTAAGGGCTGTTGTCAGACCGATTGATATGGACAGACGAGCGCCGTAAATAACACGCGCCAGGACATCGCGTCCAAGCTCGTCTGTCCCCATGGGGTGCAGCTGTGAGGGACCGGCTAGATAAATATTGCTGGTTTGATCATATGCAAAGGCACATAGAGGCACATTAAAAGCAGAGAGCAGTGCCACCACACAGATAAGTCCAATTATCACCATACCGGCTACGGCGGTAGGTATCTTGAGCAGTCGCTCCCAGGGAGTGAGAGTAACTTTGCCATCGCTTACTGTGCGTGTTTTGACTGTAGCTGTAGAGTCCATATTAATCCTCCATCCGCATGCGAGGATCCAAAAATTGATATGCGATATCGACAAAAGTATTGGCGATGATAAGCAATACAGCAAAAATCATAGTGGTGCCCAGGATTAAATCATAATCGCGGTTCATCACAGCCGTGATAAAAAAGCGCCCCATGCCAGGGATAGCATAGATGTATTCGACAACAAAAGAGCCAGTAATCACAATCGCGGTTAGCGGTCCAAGCACTGTCACCACTGGTATCAAACTATTGCGCAGGAT
>Ga0075158_10003216_pt1 | contig 11569 bp, 10 predicted proteins | sample JI91814BDNA_FD_70968 | JGI IMG/M metagenome (GOLD analysis project Ga0075158, IMG submission 70968) | Wastewater effluent complex algal communities from Wisconsin, to seasonally profile nutrient transformation and Carbon sequestration -... | ecosystem: Engineered > WWTP > Effluent > Algae... | reverse complement strand
GCTTCTTTTCGCGCTTCAGATCAGCAATCTTTTTATCAAAAGCTCGATGCATACGGCGTTCAATGTATTTGTGGCTGCACTCTTTTTTTCACTGAACTGGAAAATAGGTCTTGCATGGCTGGGAATCGCTATTTTGGTCGGAATCACCCGTATTATTTTAAAAAGGCATACCGTAAAAGAAGTATTTATGGGGGCTGGAATAGCTTTTCTGGTATCTTTTATCTATCTTTATTGCAATATTCAATTTCAACATTAGAATACTCTATGAAAATACATCATCTTACTGCCGCAGAAGAAAACTTTATGAAGCTGTTTTGGAAAATGGAATCTTTCTATCTGAAGGACGTTATGGAGCAGCATCCTGAACCGAAACCTCACCAGAACACGGTTTCCACTTATTTGAAAATATTAGTTGAAAAGGGCTATCTCTCTACTGTAAAAGAAGGAAGAATCTTCAAATACAGTGTGCTTGTTCCTTTAGAAGAGTATAAAAAATTCTTGTTAAAAGAGCTTTCACATAACTTTTTTAACAATTCAGGGAAGGAAATTCTGGAGCTCTTATTAAGCGAGAAATTAATCTCCCAGGAAGATATGAAAGGTTATTTTGATCTTAAAATAGAAATAAAGCCAGCCAAAATTGAAGAGCCGAAGTTTGAATTTGCTGAAGAAATCTTAAGTCCGAAAAAAGAGAAGAAAACCAAAGGAAAAGAAAAGGACAAGGACAAAAAGAAAAAAAAGAAAAAAGATTAATCTAAACCCAAAAAACACCAAATCATGAAAACAAAATTCCAGGAAACTGTAAGCCGGGCCAATGAAGTCATTTTCCGATATCCTATGATTTTGGTAATGGCTTTATTAGCTTCTGTAGGTGCCATATGTATTGCGGAAACAGATCGCTTTGAAATCACTTCTTATATCAAATTTACCATTTGTGCCTGCTTGGGAATTTCCCTGATGTTTGCATTAAAAATGCTGTCACAAAGAATCGGAAAAGAATTATTACTGCACGTATCCGGCGTTATCTTTCTCATCGGTTTTTATTGTATTCTTCCTGACAGAAAGGAAAGCTTTACAGAAGTGTATGCTTATCTTATTGCTGTTACCGCTCTTCTCTCCCACTTACTGGTATCATTTGTTCCGTTTCTGGAGAAAGACAGGGAGCTCAGATTCTGGCAGTACAACAAAAACCTTTTTATCAATATCTTCCTTACGGCTGTATTTACAGGAGTTTTGACAGGTGGCGTTGAATTGGCAATCTTAGCGGTTGATAAACTTTTTGATTTTAACTTCCACGACAGAATTTACAGAGATACCTTCTTCGTACTCGCTATTTTTGGAAGCAGTTTTATTTTTCTTTTGTTTAATGATAAGGGCTTAAATAACCTTGAAAAAGATGGCACCTATCCTGTTGTTTTGAAGTTTTTCACTCAGTTTATTTTAATTCCGTTACTCCTTATCTATGTAACGATTCTTTATTTCTATTCTGTTAAAATAGTCATCAACTGGAAGCTTCCCAGAGGCTGGGTTTCTTACCTTGTTTTAGCGTATAGTATTGTTGGCATTCTTGCGCTGCTTCTGGTTCATCCGCTGAAAGAAGAAAACGCAAAATCATGGGTCAGAATATTTTCAAAAGCATTCTATTATACAATTGTTCCTTTGATCATTCTGCTTTTCACTGCTATTTTTACCAGAATTTTAGAATATGGCTATACAGAACCAAGGTATTTTGTTCTCCTGCTTGCTTTATGGTTGTTAAGCATTGTTATTTACTTTATTTTCAACAAAAAAGCTACGATAAAGTTCATTCCTGTCAGCTTATTTTTATTTGGTGCTTTTGCATTAATTTTCCCTTACCTTAATGCATTTAGTGTAGCTAAGAGAAGTCAGAAAACAGAATTGATGAATATTTTAAACCAGCATCAGCTGATCAGTGCCGGCAAGATTAATTTTCAGAAAAAGGTTACAGATACAATCCGTACTGAAATTGCCAATAAATTTGAATTTCTGGCTGAAAGAAAACAAGGGACATTCCTATCGGGTTTACTGAATGAAAAAGATCAGGCTGAATTGTCAGAAAATATTGAAAAAGGTTCCTTTTACAGTATCAATTACAGCATTCAGAATAAGTTTTCAGATGTGAATGTCACTGTAAAAAACAGGGTGTACGAAATGAACAGACTCGTTCTTGTTCGTGAAGAAAAGGCTGTAGAAATCGGTAATTATCAATATTTAATTTCTTTCCATCGTTATAGCAGAGATCCCCAAAAGCTGAATAATGATCAGTTTGAGCTTACGGATCAACTGACAGAAAAATCCTCATTAAAACTAAGCTTAAATTCCCAGGAAGAAATAGACTTCGGTCCACAGATTATTAAGCTATTTGAGGAAAATAAAAACAAAACCGGAAATGTAAAAGTTCCTGAAATTGCTATGGAATCCGATTTAGGCAAATATCATGTTAAACTTATTTTCAGTGAAATTACACGGGAAAAATACTCTGAAAATGACAATGCCGATATTTATTACGAAAACGTTTACATCCTTATAAAATTACAATAAGTATTAAACAAAAAGAGACTATCCACAAGGTAGTCTCTTTTAATTTATCTGAGTTGTATTATTTATCTGTTAGTTCCAGAACTCCAAAGCGGAGAATTTCTTCCGTAGATCACAAGGTTTCCGTCATTTTGTACTGTAAGTTTTACAGCTCCTCTGTTTTCTGTATTTGAACTCCATACCGCTCTGTTATAAGAATCATATACTACGAGGTTTCCATCACCTTGAAATTCGGCTTTACTTCCTCTATTATCAGTTGCCGTAGCCCAGATAGCACTTCCATTTCTATTAGCAAGAACAAGATTACCATCATCCTGGAAAACCAAATAATAACGCCCGTCTGAAGAATACAGTTTTGCATCCTTACGGAATCTGTAGCCTGTTGAAACATAATCTCTGCTTCCGTAACGGTCACCATTTCCCCAGCTATTATTGTTTCTGATACCGCCTTTAGAAGCCCATAGAGGATTGGATCCGTTATAGATCACAAGATTACCGTCATCCTGAACGGATAACTTGTTTGCTCCTTTACCATCTGTATTGGAACTGAAGGCAACACCATTTCCACGGGTATATACTACCAGATTACCATCTTCCTGGAAAATTGCTCTTACTCCTCTGTTGGTGGTCTTTGATTCCCATGCAGGCGCACCGGATCTGTTATAAAAAACCAGATTTCCATCATTCTGGAATATCAGATAGTATTCATTATTATCAGCCCAGTACTTTCTGTCCTGTCTTATTGTTTGCCCTGCATAAATGCTTTGTGCGTTGACGAACAACCCACCAAACACCATCATTAATGCTAATAAATGTTTTTTCATTATAATTATTTTTGATTGATAGTTTCTAAAATTATGCCAAAACATCATCATAATCCCACCCAAGTTATAATTAAATGATTTACTGGAAATTAAATTCCATAAAAAAAGCGGCTTAAAAGCCGCTTCATATTTTTACCAACGATTTCCGCCTCCGCCACGGTTGTTACCATAGCCTCCGCCTCTATTATTGTTGTTACCATAACCTCCACCTCTGTTGTTATCGAAGCTTCTTCTTGGCTTCTCTTCTCTTGGCTTAGCTTCAGATACGTTTAGAGTTTTTCCGTTGAATTCTTTTTGGTTAAGAGCTTCAATAGCTTGCTTTCCTTCTTCATCACCCATTTCTACGAAACCGAAACCTCTAGAACGACCAGTTTCTCTGTCTGTAACGATTTTAGCTGATGATACATCCCCAAATTCTGCGAATAGATCGTGCAACTCATACTCTTTAGTTGCGTAATTGATGTTTGAAACAAAAATGTTCATTTTAAATAAATTAAAAAATTAATAAAAATTTGGTATATAAAAGAAAAACAACATAAATTAATGAACAAATATTGATTCCAAATATAAACGTATGCAAGATACAATTAAAAATTTCAAATCAAAGCTTTTTTTAAATATTTCTCACATTATGTTGAATCTAAAAAAGAAAAAAGCACACAATATTAGAACAATTTATTGATTATCAAATACTTAACCGCACACATGCTTTATCATAAAATTAGTTAAAGATTTAGAATGTTTGCCAACCCTCAGTCCTCAAAATCAAGTCAATACGCTACACAACATTTATATTTATCAACTTCCTTAACCACCTCATTCTTCATAAAATTTTAAATCCTGAACCAAAATATGAAATCATACACCACAAATTATATCAACACGCTCATTGAAGCTGCCGAAGACTGTCCTGCTTTCCAGGCACAGATCCCTCCTGAGAAGAAAGAAAAAACACTGGCCAATCTTCAATATGAAAAGCTCATAAAGAATCCTTATCAATACTCGTCAGATGATCTAATTTTTGAATGCTATGCTATTAAAAATGAAATTTCAGAAAACGAAAAAGAGAACGAAAGGAAAAAGTTCTTTTCTAAGGGCCAACCCTGTCTCCGTTGTTCTCCTTTGGCAAAAAAATATGGATTTGGATTTCATCATAATTCAGAAGGAAAAGTTGCCTTGGTTGCCATAGAAAGTGAAGCATATCAAACACTGCTGAATGATTCTTCTATAGCAAAAACCAAAGCCATGCGTTCTAAAAGAAAATGATTGAGAAAATGAATGATTCTTTTCAGATCAATAAATACTATTCTTTTGAATAGATCAGCTTTTAACACTAAATTTGTACTGCAAATTATTAAAAGATATGAACTACCATACCAGAAAATGGGTAAAACCCGAAGACTTAAACCCCAACCACTCTCTTTTCGGAGGAAGACTCCTTCAATGGATTGATGAAGAAGCTGCACTTTATGCTATTATTCAGTTGGAAAACACAAAAGTAGTCACAAAATTTATCTCTGAAATCAACTTTGTCAGCTCAGCCAAACAGGGAGACATTATCGAAATAGGGATTGAAGCCACTCATTTCGGATCCTCTTCTATTACATTAAGATGTGATGTAAGAAACAAAATGACTCATCAAACTATTATTACAGTAGAAAGAATTGTCATGGTAAACCTTAACGAAGAAGGCAATCCTGCTCCTCATGGCAAAACCCAGATAGAATTCGTAAAAGACAGGTTAAACAACAGCCTATGAAGATCTTTATAAAGAATATGGTCTGCAACAGATGCATTGCGGCAGTAGAAAATATTTTCTGTAATGCAGATGTAAAGACAACGGAAGTCTTACTGGGAGAAGTAGAAACAGAAGATGATGTTTCTGCTGAAATAATGCAGATCATAGAAAAAGAACTGCTTGATACAGGTTTTGAAAGGATTATGGATTCTGCTCATCAGCTTGTTGAAAAAATTAAAAATATGATCATTGTAAAGATCAGCGAACTGGATATTGCGGAAGATTTTCTTCTTTCTGAATTCTTAAGTTCAAAACTTTACAAAGATTACAGTGCTCTTTCCAAGACATTTTCCCAAAATGAAAATATTACATTAGAACAGTTCTTTATCCTTCAGAAAATTGAAAAGGTAAAAGAACTTCTTTTGTATAATGAATTCAATCTTACCGAAATTGCAGGAAAGCTGGGCTATAAAAGTGTTCAGCATCTTTCTACCCAATTCCGGAATGTAACCGGATTTACCCCCACTGAATTCAAAAAACTCAAAGAACACAATCGCAAAGCACTCGATAATCTATAAGTTTGAATGTTTGAGTGTTTGAGTGTTTAGGGGTGAAGGAGTTAAATATTCCTATTTCACTTACAAACTCTCAAACCCTCTTACTCTTATACTCTTCCACCCTCAAACTCTCCCACTCCAACCTAATTTTATAACTATTATCCTTAAATTTATAACAACCTTAGTTTTCCATTGTGGAAATTTGTAGTATAAATTTAAGAATCATGGAACAACAGTATAAAATACTCGGAATGACCTGTTCCGGCTGCCAGAAAAAGATATCAAATCAACTGAACAGTATTGATGGTGTTACTGCCGATGTAAATCTGGAAAACAATACCGCAACCATCACCTCTGAGCATGGCGTGAAACTTTCAGTTTTAAATGATGCTCTGGCAGAAATAGGAAAATACAGACTTGAAGACCCGAATAATCCTGAAAAAGCCTTTATAAAGCCTCAGGACCGTGTATCTCCGTCTTCGGTATATTATTGTCCAATGGAATGCGAAGGAGACAAAGTATATTTCAAACAGGGCGAAAGATGTCCTGTCTGCAAAATGTATCTGGTTCCTATTGAAGAAAAGCTGGCTAAAGATCCTAATCACAAACCAACCTTTTCATCAACCAACCTTCCTGAAAACTTTAAAGACAGTATCGGGAAGCATTATTGTCCGATGTTTTGCGAAGGGGATAAAGTATACGATGAAAAAGGCAGCTGTCCTGTTTGTCATATGGATTTGGAACCGATTACTGAAGAACTTGCACAAAAAGCGGGTTCACATCAGCATCACGCTCATTCCCTTTCTCACCACCATCATGATCACCATCACAATCATAATCATGAAACACCTAAAGTAACTGATGAAATGGCGGGCAAATATTACTGTCCGATGTATTGTGAAGGCGACAAAACCTACGATTCCAATGTAGGATGTCCGGTTTGTGGAATGGACCTTGTAAAATACCCTGAAAAGAAAACCGCAAAATACACTTGTCCTATGCATCCGGAAATCATCCGTGATGAGCCCGGAGACTGCCCGATCTGCGGAATGGATCTCGTAAGAATGCCCGACAGCAGTAACGATGAAGAGGATGAAACTTATACGATATTAAAAAGAAAATTCTTTACTTCACTGGTATTCACTATCCCAGTTTTTATTCTTTCAATGGGTGGAATGTTTATCAATTTCCCTTTCTCTCATCAGGTTCAGGGATTTATTGAACTTGCTTTAACACTTCCTGTGATGTTTTATTCAGGATGGTTCTTATTAAAAAGAGGATGGATTTCCTTCAAAACATGGAATCTCAATATGTTCAGCCTTATTGCTCTGGGGGTTGCTGCAGCATTTATTTTCAGTATTGTAGCTTTAGTCTTTCCGGATATTATCCCCCATGAAATTCGTGGCCATAATCATGAAATCCCTTTATATTTTGAAGCGGTCTGTGTGATTTTAACCCTTGTTATTTTAGGACAGCTGATGGAAGCAGCAGCCCATAAAAAAACAGGAAATGCCATCAAAGAGTTAATGAACCTTTCACCGGATGAAGCCAATCTTATGGTAAACGGTGAAGAAAAGAAAGTGCTGCTTTCTCAGGTAAAAATTGGTGATCTGTTAAAAGTAAAACCTGGTGAAAAAATTCCCGTGGATGGAAAAATCACTGAAGGTAATTCTATTGTTGACGAAAGCATGATTACCGGAGAACCTGTTCCTGTTGAAAAAAATATAGACGATAAAGTATCTTCTGGAACCATAAACGGCAATCAGGTATTCATCATGAAGGCGGAAAAAGTAGGTGATGAAACACTGCTTTCCCAAATCATTAAAATGGTTAATGAAGCCAGCCGAAGCAAAGCACCCATCCAGAAACTTACGGATAAAGTGTCAAAAGTATTTGTTCCTGTAGTCATTCTTATCGCTGTGCTTACTTTTATTCTGTGGCAGGTCTTCGGTCCGGAAGGAAAAAGAACCTTATTTGCTTTCGTGAATGCTGTTGCAGTTTTAATTGTCGCTTGTCCATGTGCTCTTGGACTGGCAACACCCATGTCTTTAATGGTAGGAATAGGAAAAGGTGCCAAAAACGGAATCCTTATCAAAAATGCTGAAGCTCTTGAACAAATGAATAAAGTAAATGTTTTGATTACCGATAAAACAGGAACTTTAACAGAAGGAAAACCTTCACTAGAACATATTGAAACGGTAAACGGAGATCAGAATCAGATTATAAAACTGGCTTTTTCTTTGAATCAAAATTCCGAACACCCGCTTTCCAATGCTGTAATAAAAAGAGCAAAAGAAGAAAATCTGACGGCTGAAAAAGTAGATCAGTTTCAGAATATATCCGGAAAAGGAGTGAAAGGAAATATCAACGGAAAGACCGCTTATCTTGGAAATGAAAGTCTCCTGACCTCCCATCAGATCATGATTCCTGACGGCTTAAAACAGAAAGCAGTAGAAGTGCAGTCTAAAGCCCATACAATTTCTTATATCGCACAGGATCAGCAGGTACTTGGGTTCATAAGTTTTACAGATAAAATTAAAGAAAGCTCTAAAAAAGCTGTAAAACAACTGATGAGCGAAGGAATAGACGTCATCATGATGACAGGAGACAATGAGCATACCGCCAAAGCCGTTGCTGATGAATTAGGAATTAAACATTTCAAAGCCAATTGCCTTCCTGAAGATAAGCTGAATGAGGTAAAGAAACTGCAACAGCAGGGTAAAATTGTAGCGATGACCGGAGACGGGATCAATGACTCTCCTGCCCTGGCACAATCTGATGTAGGAATTGCCATGGGAACAGGAACAGATGTTGCGATTGAAAGTGCTGAGATCACTTTATTAAAAGGAGATATCTTAGGCGTTGCAAAAGCTAAATTACTTAGTGAAAAACTTCTCAAAAACATTAAAGAGAACCTGTTCTTCGCATTCATCTATAATGTTTTGGGAGTTCCGGTAGCGGCAGGATTATTGTATCCATTCTTTGGAATTCTGTTATCTCCAATGATTGCAGCTGCTGCAATGAGCTTCAGCTCCCTGTCTGTGATACTGAATTCACTGAGATTAAACTCCGTAGATCTGGATGTACAATAATATCTTCTACATAATAAATGAGTTGACCTATTCCTTCTAGTAATAATAGCTTCGACAGGCTCAGCCTGACAATGCTTAAAAATTTCGGTTGGTATTCCGGTTGTCACCCTGAGCCTGTCGAAGGGCTATCAATAAGAAAACCTTTGTTAATCATTAATATCGAGTATTAATTAAAGGGACAAGCTAATAAATGAGTTTTGTCATTCGGTAATGGCAAAACTCATTTATATATTGATATGCATTACTTTTCCATTAAAACATCAACATTGATGGACGGTTCGCCTGAAGAATATTTTTGCCATTCTCCAAAATAAGTTCTGTAGTATGTGTTTTTTGAAAAGGCAAAAATATTTCCCCCAAAATAAAGCTCTCCTTTAAAATCTTCAGAAACACGAAATGAAACAAAAAAATCTTGATCTATCCAGATATTTTTATCCGAAACATCAAGACTTAATGTATTATTTTTAATATCATCTTTGGTAAATGTCAGTTTTAAAGTTTCATTCACCTGAGACTCACCCGGAAGATCATTTATAGAATCTTGAACATCAAAGATAATTGCAGCAGGCTGTTCAAAAGAAAAATAAGCTAAGCTGATATTAATATTCTTTATTTTAATTCTTTTATTATTCTTTACTTTAATAGCATATTCCCGGAATAGCCTTTCTGGCTTATCAGAATTGTATCCTCCATAAGCACGCTTTGAATTTTTAGTTCCGAAGTTTTTCGTTACATATTTTTTAGAGATAACTTCGATATTGGGAATTTCTATGGATTTATTTTTAAGTAAAATAGTATGATCTGACAGAACCAAAAAATCAGAAAGGTTCATACGAAAAGGTTCATATCCACTTATCTCTACTTTTACAACTTTACTTTTTGCTACATCCGTAATATCAAGAGTGTAACTTCCTGTCTTATCCGTAATATCCCCCACATTCTCATTTTCCACTCCAATTCTTACATCCGACACCGGACCTTCTTTATCTGTCAGAATTCTCCCAGAAATTTTCTGAGCAAACAATTGCCCGGCAAAAAGAACAATAATTAAATATCTAAAACTCATCTCTATCAAAATAATCATCCAATATAGCAACAATATTGAAATTCCAGCAGTAGCAGAAAAAGATTATCGTTTTAACATGTATAAATGTTAAAGTTTAAAGAAAACAAAATCATAACTTTACAATTCATCAGGTAATGGAAATATACTTTAAAATAAAGTTCTTAAAATAAACTTAAAAAGAAAAAAGCCTGCACAAATTGGCATATAATTTGTTAATTTTCAACTGTTATTTTTAACGATTTTTAACAACTTAAAACTCCATTATCTTTATGAGAAAAATTTTTGCGGGAAAGTCAAAAAATATGACTTTTCTCGGGATGGTTGCATTGATGAGTGCAACTTCGGCTTTATTGAACAGCTGTAATTTCAAGAATGAGGTGAATAATGACCCCGTCGTCAGTTCACAGGAACATCCTTCCGCAGAAATACTCCCCAATAATATGGATAATGAAAGTGTAGACCCGGATAAAAGAGTGATCTACCTTACCTTTGATGACGGCCCCAATCAGGGAACCGAAAATCTTTTAAAAATCCTGGACAAAAGAAATGTTTGTGCAACCGCCTTTCTGGTAGGGAAACATGCTTATGGCAGTAAAAAACAGAAGGATGACTTTCTGTTACTTAAGCAAAACCCCTTGATAGAACTGGCCAATCACAGCTTTTCCCATGCCCATAACAAATACACAGATTTTTATAAAAACGCTGATGCCGTCGTTCACGATTTTGATATCGCCAAAGACAGCCTGAAGCTTACCGACAAAATAGCAAGAACTCCCGGAAGAAATATCTGGAGGCTCAACAATATTAATGTAACAGATATCAAAAGTTCCACTGTAGCAGCAGATGGCCTTAAAAAAGCCGGCTATAAAGTAATTGGCTGGGATCTTGAGTGGAGACCTTCTCAAAAAATGACTTTAAAAGGAAGTCATGAAGCCATGATCAAGAAAGTAGACAGTATTTTCCTGAACGACCTTGAAAAGACTTCAAGACACCTTGTGTTCCTTACCCACGATCAGTATCTGAGAGATGCAGATTCTATCAATGAACTGGATATGTTTATTGAAAAATTGCAGAAGAGCAACAAGTTTGTGTTCAGAAAAATATCTCAGTATCCTAAGATTAATGAGGTTCTGAATTAGTTTTACACTAAAAGTGCCGTGTAAAATATATTCCCAGCTGGCAACTGTCAGAGAATTTTCGGAAATTTGCATCTATGAGTATTAAAGAAAATTATAAAACTATAAAAGACCAGCTGCCATCAAATGTTCAGCTGGTTGCTGTTTCAAAAACACATCCGGTTTCTGCGGTACAGGAAGTATATGATCTCGGACAAAAGTTTTTTGGAGAAAATAAAGTACAGGAACTGATGGAAAAAGCGCCTCTTCTTCCTCAGGATATCCAATGGCATCTGATTGGCCACTTACAGACCAACAAAGTGAAGTACATTGCTTCTTTTATAGATACCATACAAAGTGTGGATTCTGAAAAACTATTGTCAGAAATCAATAAAGAAGCAGGAAAACACAGCAGAATAGTTAAAGTTCTTCTGCAGGTAAAAATAGCAGCAGAAGAAAGTAAGTTCGGACTTGAAATTTCAGAAGCGAAAGATCTTTTCCAACAATATATTGAAGGCAGGTTTCCTCATGTTGAAGTTACCGGCCTGATGGGAATGGCAACATTCACAGATGATGAGCAGCAGGTTAGAAATGAATTTTTAATCTTAAAGAAGCTTTTTG
>Ga0075158_10003215_pt1 | contig 11574 bp, 9 predicted proteins | sample JI91814BDNA_FD_70968 | JGI IMG/M metagenome (GOLD analysis project Ga0075158, IMG submission 70968) | Wastewater effluent complex algal communities from Wisconsin, to seasonally profile nutrient transformation and Carbon sequestration -... | ecosystem: Engineered > WWTP > Effluent > Algae... | reverse complement strand
GAGGTCGTGGTGCTTCGGGTCGCTGCGACGAGGGTGACTCGTCGCGGGGTGATGCGTCGCTGTCGTGCGCGTCGTAGCGGGCGCCGGTGAGGGCCTCCCACAGGGCGGCGCAGAAGCTGTACTGATCCGACCGCGCGTCGACGACGGCGCCGTGCCACTGCTCGGGGGCCATGTACGCGGGCGTGCCGACCAGCGCGCCGGTTGCGGTCAACGACGACGACGCCGACCCGGGCGCGCCGACGGCTGGCGCCTCGGCGGCGGCGGCGGCGGCGAGGGCCAGGCCGAAGTCGACGACGCGCACGCGGCCGTCGGGTCCGACGATCGCGTTGCTCGGCTTGAAGTCGCGGTGGACCACCCCGGCCTCGTGCGCGCGCGCCAGGCCGCGGGCCGCTTGCAGGTACATCTCGAGGGTCGTGCGCCACGGGCGGGCCTGGGCCGCCTGCCAGCGCGCGAGCGTCGGGCCGGGCACCAGCTCCATGGCGATGAACACCTCGCCGTCCGCCTCGCCGACGTCGTACACCGGCACCACGTTGGGGTGCGAGATGCGGGCCAGCGCGCGCGCCTCGCGGACCAGCCGCTCGCGCAGGTCGACGCCGCGGCGGGTCGGCTGCGGGCGGACCAGCTTCAGCGCGACCTTGCGGTCGAGCTCCGGGTCGTACGCGGTGTAGACCACGCCCATGCCGCCGGCGCCGCGGACGTCGAGCACCCAGTAGCGGCCGCACGCCGAGCCGCGCGGGCGCAGCCGCGGGACGCGGGCCGTCGGGTCCTCGGGTCGCACGACCCGGCCCATCGCGGCGAACAGCTCGCGGCAGGCGGGGCACTCGTCGAGGTGCCGATCGAACGTCGCGACCGCGGCGGTCGCGAGCGTACCGTCGAGGTACGCCGCGAACGCGGTGTCGTCGGGGCACGCCACGGCCCGGCGGTAACACGCGACGCGGGCGGCTGTCCACCTGTCGCCGCGGCTCGCCCGGGTCATCCGCGGTCGGTGAACCCCACGCGGCAGAACGGCCCGGCGATCTCCAGCTCGTTGTTCGCGGTGTCGCACTCCTCCTCGTTGGCGGTCACGCGCAGCCGGATCGCCTCGAGGCCCGCGGGGTCGAGCACGTACAGGAATCCATCGGCCCAGGTGCCCTCCGGCAGCGGGTCCTGCCAGTCGATCACGTCGACCGCCGACTCGACGCCGTTCACCGTGGTGAGCACCTCGATCGTCGCGCCGGCCGTCAGCGCCGAGGCGCCGATGTTGCCGAGCAGGAACGTGAGCACCAGCCCGTCGCCCGTGCACTCGAGCGTGCACACCTCGGCCTCGCCGAGCACCAGGTCGGGGGCCGCCTGGCCGTCGTTCGGCGACAGGTCGCCGGATCTGAAGTTGTTGTAGGTGTCCCAGTTGAGCGCCGCGTTCGCGGGGATGCTCGCGTCGTCGTTCACGTTGGTGATGTGATAGTTGTATTGGTTCCACACCCGCCGCCCCGGGCGCCACGAGTCGTCGCTGTCGCCGAGCACGGTGATCCCGTTGTACAGGCCCTGGCTGACGTAGACGATCTCGACCTGCCCGTCGCCGTCGACGTCGGCGATCAGCGGGTACTCGAACCACGTGCCGCTCGAGTGCTCGGCGAAGCTCAGCTTGACCGTGCCGTCGATGCCCGAGAACACCCACAGGTGCTGCTCGTCGGCGTACACGACGTCGGCGATGCCGTCGCCCTCGAAGTCGTAGACCGTTGAGCCGGTGACCGCCGAGCTGCCGTCGGTGGTCACCGCGGTCCACAGCGCGGTGCCGTCGCCGTTGAACACGGTGTAGTTGTTGGCCAGCGCGACGCCGACCTCGGGCTCGCCGTCGCCGTCGAAGTCGGCGATCGTCGGGGCCCCGCCGCGCCAGCTGGTCGGCACGTCCCACAGCACGCCGCCGTCGGTGCTCCGCTGCAGGCGCACGTGGCCGTCGGACACGACGACGATCTCCGGGGTGCCGTCGGCGTCGAAGTCGGCGACCGCCGGGTAGCCGTCGGCCTGGTTGTTGAACCAGATCGCCGCGCCCTCCGGCGTGTAGAGCGAGTTGCCGGTGACGACCTCCTGGGTCCCGTCGCCGTCGACGTCGACCGCGAACGCCATGCCCTCGAAGCCGAGCGACCCGCCCTTGCCGTGCGCACCCTTGCCGCGCTGCGTGCCGTCGTTGTTGAGGATCACCCGGCCGAACACGATCTCCGGCGCGCCGTCGCCGTCCATGTCGCTGATCGACGGCGGCGAGTAGCCGTACGACCCGACGTCCTCGGCGGTGTACTTCTGCGAGGTCCACTTCATCGCGCCGTCGGCCGCGAGCGCGATGACCGACCCGTCGCAGTTGGCGAGGATCTCCGGCGCGCCGTCGCCGTCGATGTCGCCGACCGCGACCCCCGACTGGCCGAGCAGGCCCGGCGGGGTGACGCTCAGGATCTCCGCTCCGTCGGCGCCGGACACCACGCGCAGGACCGGCGGCTCGAAGGTCACGACGACGATGTCCGGGACGTCCAGCTCGTCGATCTCGCCGTCCGCGTTGTCGTCGGTCAGCGACGCGACCACCGGCGCCATGCCGATCGCCGCCGAGCCCGGGTTGACCGCCCACGCCGGCTTCTTCCACTCGACCACCGGCGTGAACATCCCGACCTGCGCCACGGTCGCGCACGCCGGGTCGCTCTCGCCGACGTGGCCCGGCGGCGCGGCGTCCGGACAGACCAGCGGCTCGCCCGTGCTCGAGGGGTCCATCGTGCTCTCGGTCGAGTTCGTGGTGCTCGTGCTGCCCGTGCTGCCCGTGAGCTCGACGGTGCTGGTGACCGGCTCGCCGGTGGTCGACGTCGACGCCGAGTCCGAGGCCGAGCCGTCGTCCGACGTCGCCGAGTCGGTCGCGGAGCTGGTCGGGACCGGGCTCGTCGTGGAGCTGCTCGCGTCGCCAGACGTCCCGCTGGCGCTGGCGCTGGCGCTGGCGGTCGCGCCGGTGTCGTCGCCGCAGGCGGTCGTCAGGAGGACAAGGGTCAGGGCTCGCGGGAGTCGGCGCATCGGCGCATGCTGCCATAATCGCGCGCGCCGCGGGGCCCGGGCGTGTAGCATGCCGGCCATGCCCCTGTCCCCCGCCACGCTCGCGGCCGTCATGGCCGGGCTGCCGCCCGGGCTGCGCGCATGCACGGACCTCGGACCGCGGTTCGTCGCCGGCCTGCAGCTCGCGTCCGCGGCGTGGCCCGCGTTCGTCGACGACGAGCTGCCCGCGCGCATCGCCCGGAGGCTGACCGACGAGTGCGACCTGGCCGCGCTCGCGTGGGCCGACCTGACCCTGGCCGACGCGTGCCTGCGCCAGCTGCCTGGCGCCCTCGCGGCGTTCGAGGCCAGCCACGGCCACGAGCTGACCGCCGCGCTCGCGGCCGCCAACATCGACGCCGACGCGCGTGCCGAGGCGCTCCAGCGCCTGCGCCTGCGCCTGCTGGTCCCCGAGGACGGCGCGCCGCGGCTGGCCAGCTACAGCGGGCGCGGGCCGCTGCGCACCTGGCTGCGGGTCGCCGCGCTGCGCGAGGCGCTGATGCTCGCGCGCGCGTCGCGACGGCGGGCCGCGCACGAGGTCGTCGACGAGGACGCCCTGCTCGCCGCGGAGGCCGTCGCCGAGGACCCCGAGCTGCACCTGCTGCAGGACCGCTGCCGCGACGCCCTGCGGACCGCGTTCGCCACCGCGGTCGCCGGCCTCGACAGCCGCGCGCGCACGCTGCTGCGCCTGGCCCTGCGCGACCGCCTCGGCGTCGACCAGATCGGCGCGCTCTACCGGGTCCACCGCTCGACCGCCGCGCGCTGGCTGCAGGCGATCCGCGAGCAGCTGTCGGCGACCACGCGCGCCGAGCTGGCGACCACCCTGGCGCTCGCCGATGCGGAGGTCGAGTCGCTGATCCGTGCGATCGGCAGCCGCCTCGACCTCAGCCTCGGGTCGATCGCCGCGCCGTCGCCCGCGACCTGACACGCGCGATCGCGCGGACCCGCGGCCGTGCGCATGCAACCACGCCCCGCCGCCGCCGCCGGGCGTGGCATGCTGCGATCCGGCTCCGCATGCTCGTCCTCCGCCTGCTCCTCCCCACCCTCCTGGCCACCGCAGCCCTCCTCGCGCCCGCCCGCAGCGACGCGTTCTGCGGGTTCTACGTCAGCGGCGCCGACACCCGCCTGACCAACAACGCCACCAACGTGGTCCTGATGCGGGACGGCACGCGCACGGTGCTGTCGATGCAGAACAACTACCAGGGCCCGCCGCAGGACTTTGCGATGGTCGTGCCGGTCCCGGTGATCCTGCAGGAGAAGGACGTGAAGACGCTGTCGCGCGAGGTGTTCGATCGCATCGATCAGCTCGCGGCGCCTCGGCTGGTCGAGTACTGGGAGCAAGACCCCTGCCCTCCGCCCGAGCCGAAGTGGGACTACCGAAAGAAGTCGAGCCCGATGGCCGACGAGATGGCGCCGGTCTACCGGATGAGCGGACCCTCGGATCACGGCGTGCGCATCGAGGCCAAGTTCACGGTCGGCGAGTACCAGATCCTCATCCTCAGCGCCGAGTACTCCGCCGGCCTCGACGCCTGGCTGCGCCAGAACAACTACAAAATTCCTGCCGGCGCCGCCGAGGTGCTGCGCCCGTACGTCGCCGCCGGCCAGAAGTTCTTCGTCGCCAAGGTCGACGTCAAGAAGGTGCAGTTCAACCCGAAGGGCCAGGCGATGCTCTCGCCGCTGCGCTTCCACTACGACAGCGACACCTTCGCCCTGCCGGTCCGCCTCGGATTATTGAACGCGTCGGGCAAGCAGGACCTGATCGTCCACATCCTCGCCAGGGGCGAGCGCTACGAGCTGGCGAACTACCGCAACGCCGCGATCCCGACCAACATCGAGGTCGACGACAGCACCCGTCGCAACTTCTCCGGGTTCTACGCCGCGATGTTCGACCGCGTGCTCGAGCGCCACCCCGGCGCGATCGTCACCGAGTACGCGTGGCAGGCCAACAACTGCGACCCCTGCCCCGTCCCGCCGCTCGACCCGAGCGAGCTCACCGTGCTGGGCGCCGACGTCAGCCCGACCCCGAACGCGTCCCCCAACCCCGGCGACTATGTGCTGACCCGCCTGCACGCCCGCTACGGCGCCGAGAACCTCGGCGAGGATCTGGTGTTCCGCGCTGGCCTGCCGATCGTCGGCGGTCGCGAGACCGGCGGTCCCGAGTCCAACGAGCGCGGCGCGACGATCACCAGCCAGAACAATTTCCAGGCCCGCTTCATCATCCGCCACCCGTGGAAGGGCGCCATCAAGTGCAGGAACCCGCAGCGCGGCATCTGGGGCGGTCCACCGAGCGGCGAGGCCCCGCCGGCGATCGCCGCCCGCGACCTCGCGTTCGTCGCCCGCGATCAACCATTGCGCAGCTTCCTCAAGAAGGAGCTCGCCGACGAGTCGATGCTGCCCGGCGATCCCGTCAAGGTCGACCCCTACCCGCGCGCCCTGGACAGCAAGGAGCCCGAGCCCGCGCAGGACCCGGCCACCCACAACAACACGCCGCTCGACCCCGGTCCGCCCGCCCTCGCCATCCCGATGCCGCCCGCCAGCTCCGGCTGCGCCAGCTGCGACACGACCGCGGGCACCGGCCTCGCCGGCCTCGGCCTGCTCGCGCTCACCGGCCTCATGCTGCGCCGCCGCCGACGCTGACGGTGATCCGCGGCAGGGTGGCGGCGGCGCAGCGCGGGCCGCGGGACGCCGAGCATCCACACCGAGTTCGGGCCGCGAGCCGCGGCCCGTCGTCTGGTTGACGTCGCTGGAACCCCTACAGATTCTGCCTGGATGCGCAATCCATCCATCCCCCGACTGCCTGTCGCCGCGAGCCTGGTCGTCGCGCTGCTGGTACCGGCCTGTGGCTCGGGCAGCGGCGACGACACGGTCGGCGGCACCGGGGGCAGCACCGGCGCCACCAGCGACACCACTGCAGGCGTCCCGACCACCACCGACGCCCCGACCACCACCGACGCCCTCCTGCTGTTCGGCCTGCTGCCTGCGCCGCCGGCCGCCGTCGGCCGCCGTCGTCGTCGTCGCCCAGGGGCTTCGAATCGATGCACGAAAAGCACTACCATCAAGAATTAAACGAGGGATATCATCATGCGTTGCAACGGCTCGCGGCCCACGAATTCTTCGGCTGCGACGAGTTGAAGGCTCCCGGCCCCAGGCCTCGCGGAGGGCGCCACGATCTGCTAGATTAAGGGGATGATCACGTCCGCCATCACGGCCATTATTGTGGGCGTCCTGAATTTCTTCGGGATCCCACCGGGCCCCTACGTGGCCGGGATCTGGATCGCGGTGAAGATCATGATGGTCGGCATCATCGCGCTGATCGTGTGGCGCACGGCGGTCCGCCGCAAGCGGGTGGCTGCGACGAGCGCATGACGTCGCTGTCCGGACGGCGACGCATGGCCTGGATCGTTGGCGCTTATGTGCGTACCGTGCTCGGCTCGCCGCGGACGTGCTGCCGACCTTTTCGCGCCACATTGATCGCACATCCGCGGCGGCCGAGACGGGCGCGGTGATCGGTCAGAGGTCGCCGTCGTCCGCGGCCGAGGCGACGGCGCGTATCCTGGCGGGAGCCTGGTCGACGCCCCCGCGCCGGCGCACGAGCATCGGCGCTCCTTCCGTGGGGCGAGAGAGCACCAGGTACTCGGCGCGGGGCGTGTAGCCCTCGGCCAGCCGGGGAGCGAAGCGCGACGCCAGGGTGGCCACCACCAGCACCGCCTCCATCATCGCGAAGGTGTTGCCGATGCACTGCCGCGGCCCGCCGCTGAACGGGAGATAGGCGAACTTCGGCCGGCGCTCCTCCGCGGCGGGGTCGGCCCAGCGCTCGGGCAGGAACTCGTCGGGGCGCTCCCAGTACGCGGGGTGGCGGTGGAGGATGAGCGGGCTCAGCACGATCGCGCCGCCGCGGCGGACCTTGAAGCCGCAGACGACGTCGTCGGCCGCCACCCGCCGGTTGACCAGGTAGGCCGGCGGGTGCAGCCGCAGGGTCTCGTCGACCACCGCCCGGGTGTAGAGCAGGGCCGGGTAGTCGGCGGCGGTCGGCAGGCGGCTGCCCAGCACCTGGTCCAGCTCGGCGTGGAGCCGGGCGGCCACCGCCGGGTGCTGGTCGAGCCGCGCCCACAGCCAGGCCAGCGCAATGGCGGTGGTCTCGTGCCCGGCCAGGAGCATGGTCACCACCTCGTCGCGGAGCTGGGCGTCGGTCATCTGCTCGCCGGTGTCCTCGTCGCGGGCCTGCATGAACATCCCCAGCAGGTCCTCACCCCCGCCGCCCGCGGCCCGCCGCGCGGCGACGATCTGCTCCACCACCCCGAGCAGCGTGCGCCGGGCGCCGCGGAAGGCCCGGTCGTAGGCGGTGGGCAGTATCGGGGGCAGCAGCCGCATGGCGCCGAAGCGCTCGGCGAGCTGGCTGTTCAGAATGTCCCACGCCCCGGCCACCGCGGAGGCCTGGTCGGTGAGGCCGGTGCCGAACAGGGCGTCGCCCACCACCTTCAGGGTGAGCCGGCTCATCTCCCGCAACATCGACACCGGCTGGCCGGCGGAGGCCAGCCCCTGCCAGCGCTCCGCGGTCTCGGCCGCGGCCGCGGCCATCTGCTGGCCCATCGCCGCGATCCGCTGCCGGTGGAAGGCCGGAGCGGCCAGCCGCCGCTGCCGCAGCCAGAAGCTGCCCTCGCTGGTGAACAGCCCGTCGCCGAAGATGCGCCGCAGCATCTGATAGGAGCCGTGCTCCTTGGTGTAGTTGGCCGCGTTCTCCTGGAGGATCCGCCGGGCGCCCTCGGCGCTGGAGATGAAATAGGAGTCGGAGAGGCCGAAGGTGTAGCGGGACACCGGGCCGTGGGTGTCGCGGATCATCGTCCAGCGCACCAGCGGGTCGGGGCGGTAGCCGCGTAGCAGCTTCCAGAGGCTGACCGGCGCCGGCCCGGTGGGCTCGCGGGCGGCCTGGAACTCGGCTGGGGTGGCGTTGGCGCTCTTCATGGGGTCCTCCTCGGGCGAGCGGGCTCGCGGTCGAGGGCGCCGGAGAGGATGCGGCGCATCTCCCGGGCGCCCCTGGGGGTGCAGTAGGGCTCCAGCAGGGCCACGCCGACCTTGGCGAAGTGGCGGATCGTCTCCTCGTCATCGTGCCAGCCGCGCACGGTGGCGGCGTTGAGCCAGCCGCTGGAGATGAGCTCCCCCTGATCGAACAGCAGGTCGGTGCGGGCCAGCGCCGCCCGCCGGTCCAGGTAGCCGGCCTGGGAGAGCGCCGCCAGCAGCAGGTCGTGCCGCTGCCGACGCCGGGCCAGGTGCTCGGCCGCCAGCGCCTGCAGCTCCGGCGAGGTGCGCACCGCGTCCACGTAGCCCAGCAGGACGAACCGGTAGGTCAGCATGTCGCGCATGGCCGCCTGGGCCGCCCAGTAGAAGCCGGCCAGCGACGGCTCGGCGCTCATCCCGGCGCCCACGTCGGCGTTGACCCGGGCGTGCAGCTCCTTCACCAGGGCGGCCACCAGCTCGTCCTTGGTGGGGAAGTGGTAGGCCAGGTTGCCCGGGCTCATCTCCAGCGCCCGGGCGAGCTCCCGCACCCCGACCCGGGACAGGCCGTGCTCGTTGAACAGCCCCCGGGCCGTATCGAGGATGCGCTGCCGCGTCTCGCCCACGGCCCAGAATTAGGACGTTGTCCTAATTTCTGCAAGCCCGGCAGGGGCTGTCGCTATTCGGCTCGCGCGTTCGGCTTCACGCCCAACCGTTGCTGGGCGCGGTCTGCCAGGTGTGCCACAGCGCGCTGTCGGTGCCCTTGACGAACACTTCGAGGCGTCCGTCGCGGTTGGCGCCGAGGACCGGGGGGCCGGAGAACGTCCCGCCGCGGGTCGACCACGTGCTCCAGCCGTTGTTCGGCGCGGTCTGCCAGAGGTGCCACAGGCCGTTGTCGGAGCCGCGGACGAACACCTCGAGGCGTCCGTCGGCGTCGCTTGTGACCTGCGGATCCGAGACGACGCCGCCGAGCGAGGCCCACCCGCTCCAGCCGCTGTTCGGGGCGGTCTGCCACATGTGCCACAGCGCTCCGTCGGTCCCGCGGGCGAACACCTCGAGGCGGCCGTCGCGGTTGCGACCGACGGTCGGGGCGCCCTGGATCTGCCCGCCGAGCGAGGCCCACCCGCTCCAGCCGCTGTTCGGGGCGGTCTGCCACATGTGCCACAGCGCTCCGTCGGTCCCGCGGACGAACACCTCGAGGCGGCCGTCGGCGTTGCGGGCGACGGCGACGCGGCTGCCCATGCCGCCGCCGAGCGAGGCCCACGAGCTCCAGCCGTTGCTCGGGGCGGTCTGCCACATGTGCCACAGCGCTCCGTCCGAGCCGGTGGCGAACCACTCGAGGCGACCGTCGGCGTTGTTCGCCAGCACGGGGTCGCGGATCCACCCGCCGAGCGAGGCCCACGCGCTCCATCCGCTGTTCGGGGCGGTCTGCCACATGTGCCACAGCGCTCCGTCGGTCCCGCGCACGCCGACCTCGAGGCGACCATCGGCGTTGCGGCCGACGGCGATCGGGCCCTGGATCTGCCCGCCGAGCGAGATCCAGCTGCTCCAGCCGTTGTTCGGGGCGGTCTGCCACACGTGCCACAGCGCGCCGTCCGAGCCGCGGCAGAACACCTCGAGGCGGCCGTCGGCGTTGCTGGTGACCGCGTGGTCGAAGATCACGCCGCCGCGCGAGGCCCAGCGGTAGCGGGCGCCGTACAGCGCCTGCGCCGCGGCCACGTCGTCGCTGGTGAGGTCGCGCCGCGGGCCGCCGTAATAGGCGTACATCACGGCGCTGGCGACGTTCGAATGGCCGAGGCCGATCGTGTGGCCGAACTCGTGGAGCGCGACGGTCAGCAGGTCGATGCCCGAGGGCGGCGTATTGACGGACCACTGCTCGGCCTCGTCGAAGTGAATATCACCGGCGACGTCGCCGCCGTTCGGCGGAGGATAGAAGCCGTGGGCGAGCACGCCGCTGGCGCTGTCGAACGGGTAGCCGCAGCCGTGGTCGCCGCTGTAGAAGCCGATGCGCATGTCCGCGGCGCCGACGGTCTCGCTGAAGCCGAGCCCGCAGACGGCCGACCAGCGGTCGAGCGCGGCCCGCATCTGCGCGCGCGTGTCGGCCTGGGGGAGATCCGGCGTGTACCCGTCGAAGTGGTAGGTGAGATTGCGGGACGTCCAGCGGTTGCCCTGCAGCACATAATTCTCGACCGCCGCCTCGCCGGGCGCGCCAGCGCCGCTCGAACCCGGGACGATGTCGGGGTGGCCGCACCGCGGCCTGGCCATCAGGTCGAGGGTCGCCTGGTTGAGCGTACCGTCGATCGGCAGGCCCTGGGCGCGCTGGAACAGCCGGACCGCCTCGGTCATCCGGTCGTCGAAGCGGCTCGGATCCTTGGGCGTGAACGGCACGGCCGGGCGCCAGAACGGGAGCCTCGCCAGGCGCTCGTTGGGGAAGTAACCGAAGCGTTTGAGGTACTCGTAGAGCTTGGTGACCTCGGGGCCGCTGTCCCCGGTCCTCAATTTCGCGGTGGGGGCGATGTCGATGCGATTCGGCGTCATGATGGTCGGACGGGGCATTTTGTTTCCTTCGATGTGAGGAGCGCGGCCCGATGCGGACCGCTGTGATGAATGAATGGCTGTGCGCGAGGGCCAGCGAGCATTTCACGAGAGTGCAGGCGCCCTCCCTGGACGGCGCCACGGGCCGATGATGAGATGTCGCCAGCCGCTCCCATTGCATGGGCGACACCACCTGGATGGATTGATGGAGATCCTCTGTCCGTCCCGGCAGTGTCGTTCGGTCGCCACCTCAACGCGGATTGCGACCTCGATGCGGAAGTTGGGCATACAACCTCTCTTCACCGGCGCCGCGATGAGCAAGGCGCGTGCCAAGCCGGCTGGAGAGCCAGTTACAGCGTTCGTCCGCCCCGGAACATGCACCGCCTGCATGTCCCGGTAAAGGATGCATTCCGGGGACCTCCACCTCTACACCAAGCTCTATCGCCGGGTGGCTTGCCGACATTCTGGGATTCGGGTCAGACGGGAGCGCGCTGATCCAGGATGGAACATGCGGCTGACCCAAAATGGGTCGGACCGCTCCAAAACGGGTCGGGCCGCCTGAGCCGCGGCTTTTCCTTTCACCGGGTTACGAGTTGGCGCGGCGGGTGCTTTGGCTGGGGACCTCGGCTGGAGCACGCTCGCCTGTTTCGCCAGTCGCGTGTGGTCGAGGCTTGTCGGGAGCTGAGCTCCCACGAAGGAGACGTGTATGTCCGCATCGAAGAAGTTACCCGTCGTCGTCGACGACCGTCCGTCTGCGGCGCCAGACGGGTCCGCAGTGCCGACGGGATCCCTCGCGCTCCGCTCGCGTCCCGGCGACGTCCGTCACGTCGGTTGGTCACTCGGCAACTACTGCAACGCCCGCTGCGCGCACTGCTACTCGTGGCAGGTCCGCCAGAGCCCACGCGTGCTGACGCGCGCCGACGTCGATCGGATCCTGGGGGAGCTGGTGCGCACCGGCGTGCGTACGGCGAACCTCGGCGGCAACGAGCCCCTGTTCACCGACGGTCC
>Ga0075158_10003214_pt1 | contig 11575 bp, 10 predicted proteins | sample JI91814BDNA_FD_70968 | JGI IMG/M metagenome (GOLD analysis project Ga0075158, IMG submission 70968) | Wastewater effluent complex algal communities from Wisconsin, to seasonally profile nutrient transformation and Carbon sequestration -... | ecosystem: Engineered > WWTP > Effluent > Algae... | reverse complement strand
CCATTGAAAATGATTTGAGCAGAATTCAACCAGCCAAGGTTAACGCCGTCAAAGCTTTCAGTGATTTCATCAACACCATTGCTGATAGTAGCATCGAATGAAACAAGTTCAGTAGCAAGACTGTTATAAACAGTGATAGCAAAATACATATCGCGACCTGCAACCACAGTTGCGGCAGGGTAAATTGTTGGAACTGCCTCAAGCATTGGTGCAGCGATAAAATCAGTTACAGCTACGTTGAATCCTTGTGGTTGTTCAGAGATAGACGCATTGTCAATACCGAAACCGAACAACCATCCGCCATCGTCGTTGTACAACACAGAAACAATTACATTCGACATTCCAGCATAATCAGCAAGTGAATATGCAACTGTCTGCCAATCTCCGATTGAGTTTGGAGCAACTTCAGCTAATTCTTCCCATGTAGTTCCGCCGTCAGTTGAAACTTCAATGTAAGAAACTTCAGTAGCACCTTGATATGTGCCAGCTTGGTAATACTGATCATAAATCAGGTATGGTACCAATGCAGTTGTCAAGTCAGTTGCAGGAAACAACAAACGGTCAGCGCTTTTGTCGCAATCACAATCATCATCATTAGTGCTGAGGATTTTTGTGCCATTGTCTGGATAACCCCAACTAGTGCTTGAAAGGTTTGTTGCAGTTCCGCGTCTCCATCCGTCGCTTTCGTCAGCAGCATTGTCAGCCACTGTAAATGACCATCCAGCAGGTAGAGCGGTTCCGGAGCCATTGAAATCTTGTGTCAGGTAAACCTGAGCACTCATCGCTCCGCAGGTAAGTAGTGCAAATACAAAGAGTAATTGTTTCTTCATGTGTTTATTGTGATAAAATTTGGAAGTGCAAATGAAATATGTTTTTGATCGATGCACGCACGTAAATCAAAAGATTGTTTTAATCCTAATTGAAATTCGGTGTTGTGATTTTGTTATGGATTGGCAGGAATGCCGCTTTTATCAATCAAATAAACGAGTGAAGCCATGGCCGCAGCGCCTAACTCTAGTTCACGTTTATTCACATTTTCGAACTTGTCATTGTTGGAGTGATGGTAATCGAAATACCTCTGTCCATCTACTTGCAGGCCGAACAACGCAATTCTATTATCTTTCAAAGGGCGAATGTCAACACCGCTGCCGCCCTGCCGGAATTTGAAAAGATTGTAAGGTTCCAGCAAAGGTGCCCATGACTTGAAAAGCAGAAATTGCGAATCATTTGTTTCACAACTGAATCCGGCAGGGGTAAATCCACCGCCATCGCTTTCGATGGCAGCTACGTGAATCAAATTTTGTTCCTTGCAAACACGCGCGTAGGTTTCGCCTCCATCGTTGCCAAATTCTTCATTAATAAATAGAACAATGCGAATGCTGTGGCGGGGTTTATAGCCAATCGCCAGAAGACTTCGAAGAACTTCTATGCTTTGAACGATGCCGGTACCGTCATCATGTGCCCCTTCGCCAATGTCCCAGGAATCAAGATGTCCGCCAATGGTAATGTATTCATCGGGAAAATCTTTTCCTTTGATTTCAGCAATGACATTGGATTGCATGGTTCTCGGAAATGCCTCGCACGAGAGAGTGAGTTCAAAAATCAGGGAAGGATTTGATTTCAAGTCAACGCTAAGTTGACGGGATGCGACTGAACTCAGAGCGGCAGCAGGAATTTGGGCTATAGAATCTTGGTATCGGGTTGCTCCAGTGTGAGGGTAGTTATCGTCAGCCAGTGTAAGGGAGCGGATTAGACAGCCAACGGCTCCGTATTTGGCGGCTTCACTAGGCCCAGCGCCTCGTATCGGATATGCACCTCCGTATGCTGCGCCGGTGTTAATCAAGGCGGCATCCATCGCTTTGTTGAAAAACACAATCTTTCCGCGGATTTTCTCTTCCCCCAAAGATTTCAAATCATCGAATGATTTCACTTCAACAACCTGTGATTTTATCGTTCCATTGGTTCCCACAGACCCTCCTAATGCGGTTAAAGCCAATGTTGAGGATTCGCCATTTTCTTTTCTATAGCTTCCTCGCTCAAAATTGCCTCGAGTCCAATGAGGCACTTCTACCGGCATTAGAAAAACGCTATCAGGATTGCAGTTCTCTAGGATTTGCTTGCCCCACGCAATTGCTTTTGCCGCACTTTCAGATCCTGCTAATCTGTGCCCTATGTTTTTGCATAAGAAACGTAAATTTTCATAGCACTCTCCATGCATTAGAATTTCATGATGGATTTTATCCAACATGAGCGAATCAGAATTGGACTGTGACCAACAAATTTGATGTGAAACAAGTGTGGTGAAAAATAGAACGCCTAGGTTTTTCATTATATCATGTATGATCCGTTATTGATGTCTAATGCTTGCCCTGTTATGGAAGTTTGTTCTCCCGAAAATAAAAAACGAACGAATTTGCCAATCTCTTCTGGTTGCGAAATGCGATTTAGAGGCACAAACGACATTTGTTCTGTGAAACTCTTCTCATAGGCAACTCCGCTTCTATCGGCTAACTTTTGAATACCGGCTTTAGCCATTTCCGTTTCTACCCATCCTGGACAAATGGCATTGACCAAAATTTTTGATGGCGCAAGTTCGAGTGCCAATGATTTTGTCAGGCCCAGCAAACCAGTTTTTGCGGTGCAGTATGCCGTGTAATTTGGCACGCCAAAACGCGCAAGACATGACGAAGTAATAACAATGTGTTTGAAATCTGAGTTGGATTTTTTAATGAAAGGAAGAAGTTCTTGAATGGTGACATATGTGCCTGTCAAATTAATTGAAATGATTTCGTCCCATCTATCGCTTATACCATACTGATTTTCTCCCCCAACTCCCGCATTGGCAAATACTCCATCCAACGCTAAATCGTCGTTTTGAAATTTTGTCAGTGCGTTTTGCCATGCAGCAGGCTCTCGAACGTCAAGATTGAGACATAAGTGATCATCCGGTCTGGGAAGCATTTGTTTTGTTTTTTCCAGAGATTCAATGTGTCGGCCAACAAGAATAAGATTAACATTCTCATTTTGGGCCATTTGCTGTGCAGTGGCTCGCCCAATGCCTGATCCGGCTCCTGTAATTAAATAAGTTTTTGTCATGAATTTAGCGTGGAAAAGAAATTAATGCATAAAAGATAAAAATGCTGGTACAATGATAAGTGTAAGTTTTTGTTGAAGAACTGTCAGAAGCAGACCCATTCAATACATTGTAGTTTTGCACTTTTTCAATGAATGAATACATGAAGTACAATCTCAGTGAAATCTCACAATTGATGCGTGATAGGCGTTCTATCACTCCCGAAAAATTCAGCGAAAGGAAAGTGCACCGCGAACAGATAGAGCACATACTCACAAATGCGACGTGGGCACCAACGCACGGCCTGACGCAGCCTTGGCGTTTCAAGGTGTTTATGGGAGAAGGTTTGAAGAAAGTGGAAGAGGCTCTGCCCGATTTTTACAAACAACACACTTCAGTAGAGAGCTTTAAGCAGAGCAAATTCATAAGGCTTCAGGAGAGACTTCAGAAAATTTCGGTTCTTGTTGCAGTGTGCATGGAAAGGGATAAAACCAATAAAATTTCAGAAATTGAGGAAGTGGAGGCTGTGGCATGCAGTGTTCAGAATATGATGCTGACCTGCACTGCGTATGGGCTGGGTTCTTTCTGGTCAACACCAAAATTCATTTACACTCAAACAATGCGTGATTTTTTGAACATCGGTGAAAATGATCTATGTCTCGGTTTATTTTACATCGGATACCCAACAGAGGAATGGCCTAAGAGCCATCGCCGACCTCTTGAATATGTTACAGAATGGATTGTTGAATGAAATTTTGTCACTTTCATATCGTTCTCAATATTTGTTTGGTGAGTGCATTGCTTAGTCCTGGCAGCGCATTTTTGGCGCAGGAAAATGTAACAACACTTGGTGTTCAATTGAAGCCCATGATTCCAAGTAAGTTTTTTGGCAATGGCACAAAATCGTTAGAAGAAGAGAATTACACGGTCGACCTGACGCCAAGAATGGGGTTGAATTTTGGAATGGTGGTGCGTAGAGGTTTTACAAAAACTTGGAGTTTTGAAACGGGAATCTGCATGGTTCAGCGAAATTTTTCGCTCGATTTTAATCATCCTGAGTTAAAAGAGCCGAAAAAATTGAATTTTCGATATGTCTGTTATGAAATACCACTTCAGGGAATTGTCTTTGTGAAATTGGGCGATCAGCTCTACATGAATGCAAGCGGCGGATTTTCATTGGATATGTATCCCTCTAATGTGACAAGTTCAGACTTCGAAAAAATCGACACCTTAAATTTCGATTTTTCTCAAAAAACATGGCGCAATGGTTGGCTTCAGTTTGCTTTGTTGGCGAACTACGGATTTGAATGGCGTTCTAAAGAATCCGGTTATTTTTACTTGGGTATTTCATACCATAGGCCATTCAAAGAAATAGGATTAACCCAGATGGTTGTTGAGCGAAATACCGATCCAACACGAATGTCATTTTTACTTTCAGGCAACTATCTTACTGCAGATTTCAGATACTTCTTTCATGAAAAACCTGAACGCAAGAAGCCGAATTCCTGAGCTTATTGCGATTTCGCTCTCAAAATGAAACCTTCAGAACCCATTCGTGTATAAAGCAGACCACTAACTGACTTTAAACATGAAAAAATCACTTCAAATTATACTGATACTCTTGATTCCATGGAGTGTTCAGAGTCAGACGAATATTAAGAGTTTTAATTTTCATGGTCAGGTTTTCGAATTAAACCTTATCGATTCGTCGGAAAAACCAGTGATGGGAATTCCAATCGAAGTGTGGTCAGGTGATGAGTTGATTACCACTTTGGAAAGTGGTCCAAAGGGAAAATATAACATTAGTCTTATCTATTATCCAACGTATCGCCTCAAGTTTGGCAAGTCTCCTTTTATTTCAAAAGTGATAGAAATTGATGCCAAGGGATTTTCGCGTGCTGCCGAGTTTGGCGTGGTGAATCTCGATCTTGACATGTCAATTTTCAAAGACCGCGGATTGCTCGGAATGGACTTTATGAATTACACTCCTGTGGCTATTGCGCGCTTCAATAAGAAAAAAGGCACACTTGAGTGGGACATGGATTACGCAGATCAAATGAACGCTCGTGTTTCTGGTGTGTTGCAAGCAAACGGAAGATAACCGGATGTTGTTGAAAAGCTCTCTTGAAGTGACTAAAGTGAAACTCTATTGTTTTCATATTTGATGATCATGAAAGGTATTTATTCCACCCTCATATTTTTTGTTGTTTTTACCCTAAATCTCATAGCTCAAAAGGGTAAAAAGGATGACATCACAGGTGATTATTTTTTAATGAAAGGTCGCGTATTTGAAGTGAATATGATCGAATCCGCTGAATCCAAAGCATCCAATGTTCAGGTGGTCGTATATCAAGAAAAGGAATTGTACGTAGCTTTTTTCACCAATGAATCAGGAGAGTATTCTTTCTATTTGCCGATAGGTCATGTTTATGAAGTGTGGTTTGGTGGTGCTGCTTTTGTAAATAAAAAAGTAAGCATTGAAGCAGCACATTTCCCAAAAGAGAAAAGGCCGCGAACAATTCCTTTGGACATGGGTTTATTTCGTCCAGTGGAAGGGTATGATTTTCCTATGTTAAATGAACCTATGGCGCACATCAAATATGATCCAGAATTGGATCAAATTGGTCCTGATCTAGATGCTATTGCTGCCAAATCTCTTGAGATTGAGAAGTATTTTAAAAAGATAAAAAAGGAAGAGAGCAAAAAGAAGAAGTAATCTTCGACCTGACATTCCTGTTACAGAATTTGATAGCTGTGCATCTACCTTCGCTGCCTTATCACCTCAATCGGCAAAAGCGTGGAATCAGAATCAAAGGAAAAAAAGAAAAAAATTTCAAAAGAGTCATTTCGGAGAGCACTTGGTGTTTTCTCGTATCTGAAGCCGTATACGCTTCTATTCTCCGTAGGAATGTTTTTGCTAGTGATCTCGGGTCTTCTGGTAATTGTTATTACAGCATTGCTTGGTCAGCTAGTAAGTCCTGTGGCCGATAGCGATGTTGCTGGAGGTGCTATGATGAATAAACTTGTAGACTCTCTTCAAATAAGTTCAGGATGGGGCACAACAGGCCAAGTGCTTACGGCATTGGTTGTCCTGCTCATCGTTCAAGGAGTTTTTTCGTTCTTTCGGGTTTACATTTTTTCTTATGTAACAGAAAATGCCATGCTTGCTTTGCGCAGAGATGCCTACAGCACCATTATTCGAATGCCAATGCAGTTTTTTAACGAGCGCCGAGTTGGTGATTTGAGTAGCCGTCTGTCAAGCGATATCACAACAATACAGGAAACACTAACCACTACGATGGCCGAATTTATAAGGCAGTCGGTAATTATCATTGTCGGGATAGGATGGCTCGTTTCATACTCCTACAAACTAACGCTGGTTATGCTGTGTAGCTTGCCTGTCATTATCGTGGTTATGGTGTTATTTGGTAGGTTTATACGAAAGCTAGGCAAAAACACACAAGATAAAGTTGCTGAGAGCAGTGTCATTGTCAATGAGTCTTTCACAGGTATCGTCAATGTGAAAAGTTTTGTGAATGAAGCTTTTGAAACAGATCGTTTTGGTAAAAGTATTTTAAGCATCAAAGACATTGCAATGAAAAGTGCTGTTTGGCGCGGTATGTTCGGAACCTTTATCATCATTTTTCTATTCGGCGCGCTTGGATTGGTCATGGGTGTTGGTGCGCATTTGCAAGACACGGGAGAATTGCAGCGTGATGTGCTTGGAAAGTTTGTTTTTATCACCGGGCTTGTAGCAGGCTCGATTGGTGGTCTCGCGTCACAAATGGGTACTTTACAGCGAAGCATTGGCGTGATTGAAAGTGTAATGGAAATTCTGAGTTTTAAAACGGAAGAAATAGATCTCACAGAGTCGCCTCGTTCTCATGATTTGAAAGGTGAAATTGTTTTCGATAAGGTCAATTTTCACTATAGTTCACGATCAGACATTCAAGTTTTGAAGGAAGTTTCTTTTCATGTAAAGCCAGGTCAACAAGTAGCGCTTGTCGGCACTTCGGGTTCAGGCAAATCAACGATTGCTGCTTTGATTCAACAGTTTTATCTGCCAGTCAGTGGTCGTATTCTTTTTGACGGCAAACCGGCAACGGATTATTCGTTAGTTGGACTGAGAAGTCATATGGCCTTCGTTCCGCAAGAAGTCATTTTATTTGGAGGGACAATTCGCGAAAACATAGCTTACGGAAAACCCGATGCCACTTCTGAAGAAGTAAAAGAAGCGGCAAGGAAAGCGAATGCTTTGGACTTTATTGAGTCATTTCCAGAAGCATTTGAAACGATCGTCGGCGAAAGAGGAATTCAACTCAGTGGCGGTCAGCGCCAGCGGGTTGCAATCGCAAGAGCTGTTTTGCGAAATCCTACCATATTGATTCTGGACGAAGCCACGAGCTCTTTGGACAGTGAAAGTGAATTTCAAGTGCAGGACGCACTAGACAAACTGATGCGAGGTCGCACTTCCATTGTAATCGCGCATCGACTCTCGACAATTCGCAATGCGGATAAAATTCTCGTATTGGAGCAAGGCGTCATTCGCGAAGAAGGAAATCACGACCAATTGATTGCTTCAGGCGGTTTATATAAACGATTGAGCGAGCTTCAGTTTGAAACCGACCGCACGGAAACTGCGAATCCCACAGACCCATCGACGTGATTTTTCGTCGATGCATGAGTTAAGAATTGGCTTGTCAAATTTGCTTCGATTGCGACACATGGTCAGATCAATAGGAGTGAGTATCTTTGCCAGCATTCATAACCAAAATGAACGTTTACCGCATTTGCCTTGTCGGCGATATAGGGTATACAAGCAAACAATCCCGGCACGGCCGGCAACGGAATGAAAAAGAAAGCACTTATTACAGGAATTACAGGACAGGATGGCGCTTACCTTGCTGAATTATTGTTGAGCAAAGGGTACGAAGTACACGGTTTGAAGCGTCGCAGTTCATTGTTTAATACAGATCGTATTGATCATTTGTATCAAGATCAACATGAAAATGGCGTGAAGATGTTTTTGCACTACGGTGATATGACCGATAGTACGGGTATTATTCGTATTGTACAAGAAACTGAACCAGATGAAATCTACAATCTGGCAGCGCAAAGTCATGTTGCCGTTTCGTTTGAAACTCCTGAATACACAGCCAACGCAGATGCAACTGGCACACTTCGTTTGTTGGAGGCAATTCGCATTCTGGGTCGTGAAAAGAAGACAAAATTTTACCAGGCTTCAACCAGTGAATTGTATGGTAAAGTGATGGAAGTGCCACAATCTGAAGAAACGCCTTTTTATCCGAGAAGTCCATATGCAGTAGCTAAACTCTACGCTTATTGGATTACAAAAAACTACCGCGAGGCGTATGGCATGTACGCATGCAATGGCATTCTTTTTAATCACGAATCGCCACTGCGTGGAGAAACATTCGTAACACGCAAGATAACCCGTGCTGCCGCGAAAATAAAATTGGGGTTGCAGGATAAATTATTCCTTGGTAATGTTGACGCACAGCGCGACTGGGGGCATGCAAAAGATTATGTAGAAGGAATGTGGCTAATGATGCAACAAGAAGTTGCAGATGATTATGTGCTTGCCACTGGCGAAACACATACGGTTCGTCACTTTTGCGATTTGGCTTTTGCACAGGCAGGCATTACGCTTGAATGGAAGGGCGAAGGTGTCAATGAAAAGGCGCATGATTCAAAGACTGGAAAAATTCTCATTGAAATCGATCCGAAATATTTCCGTCCGACAGAGGTTGAATTGTTGATTGGCAATCCCGCCAAGGCCCAGAAAAACCTTGGTTGGAAGCACAAATATTCGCTTCCTGAACTTGTGCAGGACATGGTAAAAGCGGATATCGAACTTTTTACTCGTGATCGCTATTTGATGGAAGGTGGCCACAAGGTGATGAATTACCACGAATAATCAATAGTACTGCTTTATGGTTACAACTATTGGAATGGTGTCCGTTGTATTTTCAAATTAGTAACATTGGCTCAAACGCATTCATTTATTTATGCTGTCTTAAAACCTTGGGTTCGCTTGGGTGCACGTTTATTTTTTAGGAAAATAAAATTTGATGGAATCGAGAATCTCAGATTAGATCGGCCAATTATTTTGGTTGCCAACCACCAAAATGCAATGCTTGATCCATTGATGGTTTGTTTGGCGAGTCAACGCCAGTTGCATTGGCTCACTCGTGCCGATATTTTCAAAAAACCTTCTGTCCATAAACTGCTTCGTAAGATTAACATGTTGCCAGTGTATCGCGAACGTGACAGGGTTGCCGATCTTTCCAACAAAAACCAGGAAACGTTCGAGGAGTGTTTTGCTCGGTTAAAAGAACATGCAATCATTTGCATTTTCCCTGAAGGAACTCACCGCGGGAAAAAACAGTTGGTTCCACTCAAAAAAGGTACTGCTCGTATGGTGTTAGGCGCTGTGGATGCTGGTATAGAACATTTATGTATTGTTCCGGTTGGTCTCGATTATGAAAACTACTATGCGTATCGTAAAAACTTATTGGTGAAGTGTGGAAATCCGATTGAGGTAAATATTCCAGCTAACCAAAGTAATTTTGATAGGGCGCGGTCACAATCAGAATTGACGACTCACATTCGTGATGCCATTTCAAATGTGATGATCAATATTGAACGTGAAGAAGTGTATGATGAGATTATGTATCTGCGGCCGCTATGCGATTCAATTTCCGGTTCAAAGAATATATCAAAGCAGTTTGATTTTTTCAAATCGATTTCGGAAAAATTGCAATCAGATATTTCAAGTCATGCATTCTTGAAAAAGGAAGTGAAGGAATATCATTCGGTTATGCACCAATTGAAATTGCGAGAGGAATTGTACCGTGATTCATTTTCGTGGATGAGCCTATTCATTGTAGTAATCGGATTGCCTTGCGCTATGGTTTCAGGGCTTGTATTTTATCCGATTTATGCATTGACAGAGCGTTTTGTTGCGGTTGTTGTAAAGGATCCGCTCTTCAAAAACTCCATTAGACTTTGTTTTTGGACATTTCTAACGCCGGTCTGGTTGCTCATTTTGTTCGCTATAGCTTATTTTAGTTTGTGTTCTAGCCTTATGGCAGTCGTAGTAATAATGAGTGTTTTAGTTTGTGGGTTGATTTCGCTCAAATGGAAGGATTCGATGGAATTATTCTTAATGCAATTGAAATGCAACAATTACACAAGTAGAAAAAATGCGAAATTCACCGCGTGGAAAACCAATCGTGAATCAATCATTCGTTTCATTCATCAACTCAAATAGTTCGGTATGTTGTACAAAAGAATCAATGGACTTCAGCACATCGGTGTGGCAGTTTCTGATATGGATCTTTCTTTAAAATTTTACCGTAAGTTTTTCGGATTAGATATTCCGTTTTTTGATAGTGTGCAGCCTGCGCCATTGATGGATGTTTACACACGCCAGAAGACCATTACTAAACGCGCGAGCATGGTAATGAATTTGCAAGGTGGTTGCGCAATCGAAGTAATTCGTCCAACATCATTCGAACCATCAAAGGCGAAACATCCGATACAAATGGGTGATCTGGGTATTTTCATCACTCAAGTGAAGTGTAAAGACATTCGCAAAACGCACGAATTTTGCCGCAGCGAAAGAGTTTCTTCACTGACGTCACTTTCAAAAGATCCCGCGGGTCGTGATACATTTTATATTCAAGATCCGGACGGTAATACCTGGCAATTTATCGAAGGCGAAAATTGGTACTCTCAAAATAATCACCACAGTGGAGGTGTAGTTGGCTGCACAACTGGTGTCAGCGATATGCAGCAGGCGTTGAATTTATACCGGGATATATTGGGTTTTGATCAAGTGGTGTATGACAAGTCTGGCCTATTTGAAGATTGGAACAGTCTGGCTTCAGGAAATCAGCGCTATCGTCGTGTATTGCTTACCCAACGAGCGCAACCCGGTGGAGGTTTTGCAAAAGTGACAGGCAAAACGTATATCGAATTGGTACAAGCATTGGACCGAACGCCACATTATATTTTTGAAGATCGTATCTGGGGCGATATCGGATTTGCTCACATTGGTTTTGACGTGAAAGGCATGAAAGCGATTGGTGAAGATTTATCACATGCAGGCTTTCCTTTTACCTGCGATAGCAATGATGCATTGAACATGGGCACTACTAAAGTGCATTGCACTTACATCGAAGATAAAGACAAAACATTGATAGAGATGATCGAAGTTTATAAAGTGCCGATCATGGAAAAGTGGGGCATTTTTCTAAACGTCGAGAAAAGAGATCCGTTGAAACCATTGCCTGATTTTATGCTCAAAGCACTTCGTTTTTCCAGAATTAAAGATTAAATTGGATTCACCCGCGCTCGTTGGTTTAGCGTGATGATTGTCTGCGCAGAATTTTGTCAAAAAGCCTAGGAAACAGCCTGTGGATGGCTAGTCCAAGCATTTCATTGCCACCGACACCAAATTCGAATTTTTTCGCTGTC
>Ga0075158_10003212_pt1 | contig 11580 bp, 7 predicted proteins | sample JI91814BDNA_FD_70968 | JGI IMG/M metagenome (GOLD analysis project Ga0075158, IMG submission 70968) | Wastewater effluent complex algal communities from Wisconsin, to seasonally profile nutrient transformation and Carbon sequestration -... | ecosystem: Engineered > WWTP > Effluent > Algae... | reverse complement strand
ACTTGAAAAAGGTATTAAAAAATTCTGTCACGTAAGTTCGATTGCTTCTTTGGGCAGAGCAGAAAGAGGAGGAATGACTTCGGAAACAACGCCCTGGAAATCTTCTCCTGAAAATTCAAATTATTCGATAAGTAAATATGCTGCTGAACGTGAAGTGTGGAGAGCTTCTGAGGAAGGCTTAAACGTGGTGATTGTCAATCCTTCGTTGATTATGGGCGGAGGAAATTGGACACAAAGCAGCTCTAATATGTTCACAAAAGGATATAAAGGAATTAAATTTTATTCGGAAGGGACCAATGGTTTTGTGGATGTAAGAGATGTTGCAGCGATTATGATTCAACTTATGGAAAGCAATATCAGCGGTCAGCGTTTTTTATTGAATGGTGAGAATGCTTCGTTTAGACATTATTTCGATTTGATCCACCAAGCATTTGGGAAACCGAAATCAAGTATCAAAGCTGGAAAGTTTTTAACCGGATTTGCATGGAGAGCCGAATCGTTGCGTTCATTCTTGACAGGTGCTCCACCCTTGATAACAAAAGAGACTTCTATTTCTGCAAATCGAAAAAGCAGTTTTTCAAATGAGAAATTTCTAAAGCTTTTTCCTGATTATAACTTTATTTCCTTAGAACAGTCGATTAAGGATACGTGTGCTCTTTATTTGCGAGATTTAAAATAGTACGTCAATTCTTTTTTCCAATTCATTACTCAGTTTCATTTTTTCAAACCCCTTATAATTTTTAGATTTTTCTAAAGCAATTTTCAAATCAAAAGATGCTTGAGTTTGTGAAAAAGCAATTCCTTTTTTCAGAAATCGTTCTGCTAAATATTCTTGTTCTGTTTGTCCGGGTGTAGGAATAAAAATGGCTTTTTTGCCCAAACTCGCTAAATCCATAATCGTGGAATACCCACTTCTTGAAATGATAATGTCAGCATTCTGAAGTGCACTTTGCATTTCGTCTGACTTCAAATGCGAAACAATTTTGATGTTTTGAATTGTTTCTTTTTTTTCTTTCGATGCTTTTCCGCATACGACTAATGCTTTAAAATCTGTTTGCTTTAATTGATCTACAACCAATTTTTCAAAGAAGCTTCGTTGTGGTTCTGGTCCGGAAATGATTGCTACAATATTTTCCATTCCTACTTTATTTGTCATTTCGTCCCTATAGCTTTCGGGAGAAACGGAGAAATCGAATCTACTTAACGCTCCAACAAAATAAGTGTTTTTAGGAAGCGGGTATTGATGTGCCAGATCTCCGGATAGGTTATTTGATTCAGCAAAGTCAGGCACCCAACACTCGTCATAGTTATCAATGTACTTTAAAACTTTTTTATGTAATACTCTTTCTCCAATTGGAGCTTTTATCATGAGTTGATGCGTAATAAAAATGCTTTTTACTTTTTTACTCCAACAACCATATCTATTATCTGAAATAACGATGTCAATTTTATGTTCATCAATTATTTTATCGAGTTGAGTATGTTCTTCTTTTATTCCGTTTACAATTTGGGGAATAGAAAGCAACATCTTCAGTTTCATTGACCCCGATTTTGGGTATTGAATGTTATAACCTTTTAGTTGAACAAAAGTTAATTGAGGAAATTCTTGTTTTAGGAGAGCAAGCGGTCCCGCATCTGCAGCAATCACTACTTCGACATTCTTCTTAAGCAACAAATGAATAATCGGTATGCAACGGGTCGCATGTCCCAATCCCCAATCCAATGGGCAAATTAATATTCGTTTGTTCTTTTGCATTAATGCTTATTTTTGTAAAATATGGTTAAAGTTAATTAATTTTTCTCTGCTGGCTCTGCGTATTCTTTGTGAGCTCTGAGGTTAAGATGTATTATGAATTTATGGCGAAAAGAAAATTAAAAAAATTTGCAGAAGTATCTTCCTTTGATAATTGTTTCTTCTTGTCTTTTGAGCAAGCAAGGGCAGAAGGGTTGCCGTTAAAAGGAAAATGGCATAAAGACTATTTTAAGAACGATCATCCGATAGTTTTGGAATTGGGCTGTGGCAAAGGGGAATATACAGTTGGCTTAGCGAAGCGCTATCCCAATAAAAATTTTATTGGTGTCGATATAAAAGGAAATCGAATTTGGACGGGAGCAAAAGCTGCCATTGAAAACAAAATGAACAATGTTGCTTTTATTCGTACGCGCATTGATTTTATTGATGCTTGTTTTGCAGCAGGTGAAGTGGATGAAATCTGGATTACATTTCCTGATCCACAGCCACAAAAAACAAGGACCCGAAATCGATTGACAAATATGATTTTTGTAGAACGCTATCAGCAAATATTGAAAGAAGGGGGAAGTATAAATCTGAAAACAGATAATGAGCCCTTTTATGATTATACCCGCGAAGTTGTGGCAGAAAATAATTTTGAATTATTAGACAGTACGAATGATTTATATGGAGATACAAAAGAAAGGGACGAGGCATTGACAAGTATTAAGACCTATTACGAAAAACTATTTTCTGATAAAGGATTTAAAATTTGTTACTTAAAATTTAGAGTTTAAAATCGTCCTCTCCTTTTTCAAGGAGAGGATAAGAGGAGAGGTAAAATGAATTTAGAAAAACACGAAGATTTTTTTCAAATGGTTTATCAGGTGGTTCGACTTATCCCTAAAGGTCGAGTGACCAGCTATGGTGCCATTGCCAAATATTTGGGTACAGCCCGTTCATCCAGGATGGTTGGATGGGCAATGAATGCTGCTCATAGCCAGAAAAAACCGGTTCCGGCACATCGGGTTGTCAATAGAGATGGAGAATTAACCGGAAAACATCATTTTGCGACCCCTTTTTTGATGGCCGAATTGCTGGAAAAAGAAGGAATCAAAGTGGTAAAGGACAAAATAAAAGACTTCGATAAGCACTATTGGGAGCCAATGAAGGAATTGGAGCTCTAAAATTGACATAAAATCGGGATTTTCCCTTATTTTTGTGCCCTGATTTAATTTAATATCAATTATGAAAGTATTACGTTTTTACATTATTTACCGCTTGCCAATCATTTTAATATTGGCGGTTTTGGGTGGCGTTTCTCATTATTATAAAGATCCGATTACTGCTTGGATTTGTTACAGCTTGGCTTTTATTTCATTGTTACTCTACTTTATGATGGGAACCATGCGTTTGGTGCAGGAAGCGGTTTCGGATGGTGAAGTTGATAAAGCGATGGAATACATCAAGATGATTAAATTTCCAAGATTGCTTTTAAAACCAATTCGCTCAGGATATTACATGTTGCAAAGTAACTTATCTCTTGCAACGGATGATTTAACTTCTGCAGAAAACAGTATTCGTAAAAGTTTACAAACAAAATCAAAAATTGTAGGTGATGTTACCGGAACAAATTTGATGCAGTTGGGTTTTATTCAATTAAAGCAAGGAAAAACAAAAGAAGCACGTCAATCATTAATGGATGCGGTGAAAGCGGGTATCCCAGATAAAGACAGTATGGCGGCAGTTTATTTACAATTATGCTCTATTGAAATTCAACGCAAGCAAAATAAAATAGGAAAAGAATATTTTAGAAAAGCAAAAGCTTGTAAACCTAAGGCTGATGAAATTGTAAAGCAGTTAAACATGATGGAGAAAAACATTTCCCGTTTACCAGGATAATGCCATTTGTTTTAAATAGAAAGCCCTGTGTAATCTTTTACTCAGGGCTTTTTTTATTCCAATAGTTCAGAAAAAAAGAGAGCCGAAGCTCTCTTTTACATATGCATTCAAGTTTGGATTCCCAACAAATCGTCCACTCGAATGATATACTGAATCAACTAATTAAATTTTGCTTTGTCGCGTTTTTGATACAAATACGGACTCGGAGTTACAAATCGTAAAAACACTTCGAAGCCGCCTCTGGAGGTACTTACCTTTGTTAATCCGGAGGTATTAATATCATAACTGCATCCAACTGCGTATTGCCCAAATTCCAACATTACTTTTGCAATCATTGCATCTTTGTTTCGGTAAAATGCACCCAATGAAAAAGTAGAACCTTTTACATATCCCGTATACTTTGAATCTTCTTTGAAATTGTATCGAAACATACTTCCTGCAACAAATTCTTGTGTTGAACCCTGCAAGGCATAAAAATAACTTGGCGCAAATGAGAATTTTGTATTGCGTATTCCGATTAAAAATTTTCCATGAACAACATATTTTGCCAACAAACGTTCGCTTGTTTCGGATAAATATTTTTGTTGGGGCGTTGCCAAATGATACATAGAAACACCAATGTCCATTTTAAATTGATCATTGGCGCCAATTCCTTTTTCATTGTATCCATAACTATAGAGCATCCCTGCGGCAAAATCCGGATAGATAAATGTTCCACTGGTAAATGTTTCGCCATGATCCAACGAATTGTCGTAGCCTGCCGCTCCATATTGGTCGTTCCAAAGTAATTTGCTATAATCGACTTTGCGCTGAACCACACTTGCTTGCAAACCAAGTGATAAAGAAGATTTACTACTAACCGGAATAAATGTGGCATACGAAAGGTTGGCTTGTGTTGTTGCCATGTTGCCATCACCGGCTTTATCACTGAAAAAAGAAAGCCCTAAAGCATTTCTGCTGAAAGATTTTTTATAGGTTTTTGTTGCATGATTTCCAACGCTTTCCCAATTACTCGCCTTTAATTTTAATTCGATAGATGCACCAAATGTTTTATAAGGAACGGTAACACTTCTCCATTGATCACGATAAATTGCAGACGCTTTGATAACATGTGTTTGCCCTGTAAGTGCAGGATTAAGCAAGGATGGTGTTTCATTAAATTGAGAAAAGTGAATGTCCTGTCCAAATATTTTGAATGTGAACACCATGCTCATCCCAAAAATGAGAATGCAGATATTGTTTTTAGTTTTTTTACGCATGTCTAGTTTTTTTAGAATTCAGGATTTACTCAAGGCAATTATTAATGTTTCGATTTTATTTGTTAACGCATTAAGGAGATGTTTCCCTTTTTAGCAATTTTTTCTTCGTTCGGTAATTTGGCTGTGATGTAATACACAAATACTGCAGGGTCTAACATTTTACCTTTAAAAATTCCATCCCAACAAAATGCAGGATCTTCTGATTCAAATACTTTTTCTCCCCATCGATCGTAAATAGAAATGGTGAAATCGGTTACACAATCATTCCAACCTTGCAAACAAATTTTATCATTGTGTCCATCGCCATTTGGTGAATACGCATTCGGTACTTTTAAATCGTTGGCACCCGGACAAGGACTTTCGATGGTGATGCGCACGCATGCTGTATCTGCACATCCGTTGGTATCTGTTACGGTTACACAATAGTCGGTTGTAACGGTAGGCGTCACAACAATTGTATTGGTGGTTGCTCCTGTTGACCATACATAGCTTCCTCCACCGCTCGCAGTTAAAGTAGTTGATGTTCCTGAACTAATGGTAATATCTGTTCCTGCACTTGCAATTGGGCCCACACTGTTTGTAACAACTACGGTTGCAGTGGCGGTACATCCGTTTGCCGGATTTGTTATGGTTACGGTATAGGTCCCGGGTAAATTTACTGTTGGGGTAGTGGTAGTGCCTCCGGAGACAATACCAGGACCAGACCAACTATAAGTTACTCCACTGGTTGTTGAACTCGCATTTATACTTGCTATTCCCGAACTACAACTGATTGTTGAGGATGCAATTGCGGTAACTGTTGGTGGGACACTTGTATTCGTTACGATTACAGTTGTTGTAGCGGTACAACCATTAGCAGGGTCGGTAATGGTTACGGTATATGTTCCTGCTGCATTTACGGTTGGCGAGGCAGTTGTTCCACCTGAAGTAATTCCGGATCCTGCCCAGTTATATGTTGCACCACTTGTTGTTGAACTTGCTGTGATTACACCTGAAGTAGTAATACAATCTAATGTTAATGAACTGCCCGCTGTTACATTTGGAGGTGTAGTGTTACTTGTTACAGTTACAGTTGTAGTAGCGGTGCATCCGTTTGCCGGATCAGTAACAGTTACAGTATATGTTCCTGCTGCATTTACAGTTGGCGAGGAGCTGGTGCCTCCTGCTGTAATACCTGTTCCAATCCAGTTATATGTTGCACCAACAGTTGTTGAACTTGCACTGATTGTTCCACTCGTTGTTGTACATCCCAATGTTAATGGTGTTCCTGATGTTGCTGTTGGTGGAGTTGTATTCGTAGTTACTGCAACTGTTTGTTGTGATGCACATCCTGTTCCTAAATCAGTAACGGTTAAAGTATATGTTCCTGCCGTACTGACTGTATTTGTTGGTGTAGCCGGACCACCAGTCCATTGATAACTTACACCGGGAGTTGTTGAGCTTCCGGTTAAAGTAACGGAAGTGGCTGTGCAGGTAATGTCGCTCGGACTAGCAATGCTGATGTTGGGTAATGCACCTGAAGCAGTTACGGTTACTGTTGAAGTTGCAGTACAACCATTTGTTGTATTTGTTGCTGTTACGGTGTATGTGCCTGCTGCGCCAACTGTAGCTGGGTTTGCAGCATTGATTAAACTTCCGCCATTCCACACCATGGTGCTGCCGGCACTTGTTCCGGTAAGCGTTGCACTTGCAGAGATGCAATCAATGTTGTTGCTGCTTGCTGCAGATACAGTTGGTGGAATAGTATTGGTAGATACGGTTACTGTTGAAGTAGATGTACAGCCATTTGCTGCATCTGTTGAAGTTACGGTATATGTTCCCGCTGCACTTACTGTTGCAGGATTTGAAGCATTACTCAACGCTCCACCATTCCAAACCATTGTTCCTGAACTTGTTCCTGTTAATGTAACACTGGATGTGGTACAGGTAATATTTCCTGATGTTGAAGATGAAACTATTGGAGGAGTTGTATTGCTAGAAACGGAAACAGTTTGTGTGGAAGTACAACCATTGCTCGGATCAGTAACGGTTAATGTATACGTTGCTCCAGAAGATACCGGATAGGTTGCAGTGCCCGGACCACTTGTCCATTGGTACGTTACGCCCGGAGTTGTTGAGCTTCCTGTTAATGTTACACTGGTTGTGGTGCAAGTTAGTTGTGAAGGGGATGCAATACTAATATTTGGAACAGTACCACTGGATGTAATCGTAACTGTTGATGTGGCTGTACATCCGTTTGCAGGATTTGTTGCCGTAACCGTATATGTTCCGGCAGCACTCACTGTTGCAGGATTAGCAGCATTACTTAATGCTCCACCATTCCAAACCATGGTGCTTCCAGCACTTGTTCCGGTTAATGTTGCTGTTGTGGTTGTACAATTAATATTGTTGCTGCTTGCTGAACTAACTGTTGGCGGAGTTGTATTTGAGGTGATGGTAACTGTTGATGTATTCGTACAACCGTTTACTAAACTTGTTGATGTCACAGTATATGTTCCGATAGCACTCACAGTTGCAGGATTTGATGCATTCACAAGAGAGCCGCCATTCCATACCATCGTGCTTCCTAAGCTGGTTCCTGTTAATGTAGCTGTTAACGCAGTACATGTTAAATTTCCGGAGGAAGAGGAAGAAACTGTTGGAGGTGTTGTATTGCTAGTAATTGTCACTGTAGATGTAGCAGTACATCCATTGGATGCATTTGTAGAAGTAACGGTATACGTTCCTGCAGCACTAACGGAGGCAGGATTAGCAGCATTACTTAATGCACCACCATTCCATACCATTGTTCCGGACCCTGTTCCTGTTAATGTTGAACTCAGTGTTGTACATGTTAAATTTCCAGAGCTGGATGAAGATACTGTTGGTGGAGTTGTGTTTCCGGTAATGGTAACAGTAGAAGTTGCAGTACATCCGTTCGCAGGATTTGTTGCAGTTACTGTATACGTTCCTGCAGCGCTTACGGAAGCAGGATTTGCTGCGTTACTCAAAGCTCCTCCGTTCCACACCATCGTACTTCCTGCACTCGTTCCTGTTAATGTTGCGGTTGTTGTTGTACAATTGATATTGTTACTGCTTGCTGAGCTAACTGTTGGTGGAGTCGTGTTCATGGTTGCAACAACAGTTGCTGTGCTGGTACATCCAGAACTTGTATTCGTAACGGTAACGGTATAGGTTCCCGATGTTGTAATAGTTGGTGTTGACGTTCCTCCACCACCTGAAATTCCCGGTCCTGCCCAACTGAAAGATACCGGTGAACTGGATGAAGATGCTGAGATGGTAGATGAACTGCAGGTAACGGTTTGTGCAGCTGTTGCTGAAACATTCGGTGGCGTTCCACTTGCTGCAACAGTATATGTGGCAGTAGAGCTGCAACTTCCAGGATTGATGGTCACTGTATATGTTCCAGCTCCTGTAACGGATGTGCTTGCCGCAGTGGGTGAAACAATTGTTGAACCTCCCGGACCAGCCCACGAATAAGTTGGTGAACCTGCAGATGTTGTTGCTGTTAATGTTGTGGTTGTTGATCCACAAGGAGTTGCTCCTGCCGAGATGGATGCTGTCGGTGCAGCTGTTCCGGTGATCGGAGAAATAAAAATGTATTGGTATTGTGATACACCATAGCGCGGAGGAGAACCAACCGGTGTTGGGCAATGTGTTGGTAAATCCTGATTTGAATACACAATTGTAATCGTAGAGATTTGTTGTCCGGCAGTTCCAACTGAAATGGCCTGATTTGCGCATTGCCCATTAATTCCGTTTGCAATCAAAACTCTGGAGCTTCCAACTACAGTATTGTCAATTGGTCCAACGGTAGTTGCTGTTGGCAAAACAGCGGCTGCTAAATTGTCGGTAGCTGAAATGGTTACTTTATCTTGATAGTTTACATAATTGAAAGAACCATCGTTGTAAAATGTTTCGGTAACATCATAAATATTAAATGTAACAGGTGCACAAAGTGGAGTAGGGAATGTTATTGTAACGGTGATGCTGTTGTTCCAAACTGCTGTTCCTGCGCCATTTCCAGCACCACTCATTTCTAAACGTAAACCAGTGTAAGGCGAACAATTTTGAGCAATATTACCCGCAGTACCAGAAATAGGAGAAGTACCACCTGCTGTACTTGCACGCACATCTTTCGATCCTCCGCCTGCTGTCGACATGGTCATATTGAAGGCAGCAGAAGGATTCCAAGTAGCTCCATTACTCGGATAGCCCACCCAGGTGAATGTTTGTGCATTCAATACAATGCAAAAAAATAGTCCAAATACTAATAATAAAATTTTTTGAATTCGTTTCATGGTCGAAGAGTTTACGTAGAACAAATTTCAATTTTCAATAACATCCAAACAAGGGGGCTGCCCCCTTATCTGTCCAAATTTGTGGTTGGCAAAAAAATGAATTCTTTTTATTGTTATATTTAAGAAATGAAACGTGTTTAATTTCATCCATGAGAAAAGTCCAACTCCTTACGTTCTGTTTGTTACTATTTGTTTTGCCTTCTAAAGCAAGCTATTCACCTGCAATCAATAAGTTGATACGGGAAGTAAAGGAAGCGTCTTATTATGATTCTGCTAAATTGTTCAAGGTAGGTGAACAAACAATTAAACAGGCAATCGCCTCTTCTTCTCAGGCTGCGGTAGCGGAAGTACATTTGTATTATGGAAATTATTTTTTTTATGTCCGCAATCTCGAAAAGGCAAAAAAATATTTTGAACAATCGTTAGAAGAATCGAAAAAATGGAAGAATTCACATATTGAAATTCTTTCTGAAATTCGATTGTTATTTTTGGAGTATGAAACAGGAAGTTCGGAACAGGTGGAGAAAGACTTAAACCTATTATTAGAAAAATCAAAACAAATTGGTGATTTTGAAAATGTAGCAGAGTTGTATAACTTGTTGGGGATTATCAAACAAGATAAAAGTGATGCTCAGGCTGCTGTCAAGTCTTATCTGGAAGGGTTAACAATTTCTGAAATTCATAATTTAAATTATTATCCGGCTGTTTTTAGAAATAATTTAGGGTTGATCAAATTAGGACTTGGACAAACCAAAGAAGCATTAGAAGATTTTGAAAAGGGATTGATAATTGCAGAAAAGGAAAACAGCAAACGCCTAGCAGGTCACATTCAAATGAACATTTGTTTGGCCTATGTTTCGGATAACAAACCTGAAAAGGCTTACCCATTGTTTGAAAAAGTAATTCAATATTCTCGTCAGAATAACTTGCATCAAGAATTGGCCAGCAATTTTATAAACCTCGCTTCAGCTTTTTCGAATGCCGGACAAAATGAAAAAGCCATTTCGTACATTGATTCTGCAATTGTAGTGTTGAAGCAACACCATTTTGATAAAGAACTTGCCAAAGCGTATTTAAATAAAACCAATGTTTTTGTAATGATGAATCGAATTCCGGCAGCTGAAGCTTTACTTTTAGAAATTGAGCAATTGACAAGTAAAACCGGGAATTTGGAAGATTTATCGTCCTATTACTTCATGAAATACCGCATTGAATCGAGCCAACAAAAGTACGAACAGGCCCTGGAAAGTTATTTGAAGTATTCCAAATTGAAGGATAGTTTATCCGGACAAGTAAATGATAAGGTGATTGCTCAATTACAGCAAAATCAAAAGATTCAGAAAAAAGAAATTGAACTTGAGAAGGAAAAATTAAACTCCATTATTTTGGAAAAACAAACGCAAGAGGAGCGTTATCTTAAATGGATTAGTATTGGTAGTGCATTAATTGTGATTATTCTCCTGATAAGTATTTTGTCGTGGCGATATTCTAAAAAGATAAAGGAAAAACAGCAACAATTTAGTCAGCAACTGATTCAAAACATTGAGGAGGAGCGATTGCGCATTTCAAGAGATTTGCACGATGATATCGGTCAATCGTTGTCTGTTATCAAAGCAAAAATGATAAAAGAACAGCAAGGCTCTAAGGAGCCTTCTCATCAAATGGAGATTGAGTTGGGACGGGTGATTGAGCAAACGAGAGAGATTTCACGTAACTTGTATCCTACCAATCTTGAAAAAATTGGTTTGGGACGTTCTGTTGCTGCATTGATGGAAAGTATTCAGTCGGCAACAAAAATGGAATGTAGTTTTGAAATTCCAAACGGAGTAGAAGCATTGCCCATTTCAATTCAAACACATTTGTTTCGGATTATTCAGGAATGCACGAACAACACTATTAAACATTCCGGAGCAAGCGGATTAAAACTATCCATATCAGAAAAGGGAGAAGAGTTTGCACTGTTGTACCAAGATAATGGTACGGGTATAAAAAATAAGAAGCAGCATCTCGGAATCGGTTTACTATCGATGCAGGAACGTGCAAAAATTATCAATGGTTCCATTGATATTGATGACAAAGTGGAGAAAGGATTCAAATTAATTCTTAAATTTAAGGTAGCTTAAAGTGAAAAAAATGAAACTCCTTATTGCCGATGATCATCCTATTTTTAGAAAAGGCCTGAAAGATATTCTGGAGGGTTCATTTTCGGATATTCAGATTATCGAGTGTAGGAATGGGAGAGAAGCGTTGGATGCAATAAAAAAGGAAAAACCGGACATTTCCATCCTGGATATCAATATGCCGGAATTAAATGGAATTGAGGTATCTACGATTGTTACAAAAGAAAAATTATCAACTCGGATTGTGATTCTTACCATGTATCGCG
>Ga0075158_10003211_pt1 | contig 11582 bp, 8 predicted proteins | sample JI91814BDNA_FD_70968 | JGI IMG/M metagenome (GOLD analysis project Ga0075158, IMG submission 70968) | Wastewater effluent complex algal communities from Wisconsin, to seasonally profile nutrient transformation and Carbon sequestration -... | ecosystem: Engineered > WWTP > Effluent > Algae... | reverse complement strand
GAGTCCTATATCTCCTATCTGCGGCGCAAGATCGATACCGCCGGACTCCCGCCGCTGATCCACACCAAGCGCGGCGTGGGCTACGTCCTGCGCAAGCCACCGGCGTGACCTCGACGCCGCAGCCGCTGATCGACAAGCTGCGGGCGCTGCCCCTGCGGGCACGACTGATCGCGATCATGATCGTGCTGATGCTGCTGGCGATTAGCCTGACGGCGGCCGCCACGGCATACCTGATGAACCGCGACCTGATGGGCCGCCTCGACGCCAACCTGGCCCGCAGCGCGGCGGTCGTCGAGACGTCGTTCGCCAACGAGACGGTGCCGCGGCGCGTCCCGCTGCCGACCGGCTATGCCGTGGTGATCTACAACCCCGATCGCCTGCCCGAACCCCTGACGTATGCCGCGAGCGATATCGCCGATCTGCCCGACCTCGCCCACCTCCTGCCCGACGATCCTCGGGTCGTCTCCGGCGAGCCCTTCAACCTGCCCTCGCGCGAGAGTGACACCGGCTGGCGCGCAGTCGCCGGCGAGATCGACACCCTCGGACTCGGCGAGGTCACGTTCATCGTCGCCCGGCCGCTGACCGAGGTGCAACACACCGTTCGGCACTTCGCGACCTTTGCCGTCCTGTTGGGGCTGGGGCTGACCCTGGCCTGCGCCGCCCTGGGCTGGTTCGCGATGCGCCGCGCCTTCCGGCCGCTCACCCAGATCGAGCACACGGCCGCCGCGATCGCCGCGGGTGACCTGAGTTCGCGGATCCCGAGCCGCACCATGCCGGAGGAAGTCACCTCCCTCGCCACCTCACTCAACACGATGCTGGCCCACCTTGAGGGGTCGTTCACCGCGCGCGAGGCCTCGGAGGAGCGGATGCGCCAGTTCGTCGCGGATGCCTCCCACGAACTCCGCACTCCCCTGGCCACGGTGCGGGGGTATGCCGAGTTGTACCGACAAGGCGCCGTCCCCGATGTGCGCGTCCCAGGGACGATGGAGCGGATCGAGTCCGAGGCCGCGCGGATGTCGCATCTCGTCGACGACCTCCTGCTCCTCGCCCGGCTCGACGAGGAGCGGCCGCTGGAGAAGTCCCCGGTGGACGTGACCGTCATCGCGGCCGAGGAAGTCACGGCGGCCCGCGTTCGTGATCCCGGCCGCGCCATCTCACTGCACGGCTTCGGTGGCGCGCTCGGCCCGGTCGTCGTGGACGGAGAGGAAGCCGGGTTGCACCAGGTGCTGGGCAACCTCCTGACCAATGCCATTCGGCATACGCCCGCAGGGACGCCCATCGAGGTCGCCGTCGGCCGGTCCGAGCGGACCGCGGTGATCGAGGTGCGCGACCACGGGCCCGGCATCGACGAGGCCGCCTCGGCCCGGATCTTCGAGCGGTTCTTCCGCGCCGACCCGGCCCGCTCGCGGGCGAGCGGAGGCACGGGCCTCGGCCTGGCGATTGTCGCGGCGATCGTGGCGCGGCACGGTGGCCGGGTCGGACTGACCCAGACCCCCGGCGGCGGCGCGACCTTCGTGGTGCACCTTTCCACAGCAGACTCCCAGGAAGACCTCAGCCAGCCTTGAGCTTGCTGCCGTTGACTGATGGAAGCCACAACGAAGGAGCATCACCTGATGAGCGAGAACGGAACCGGCTCGGGTACCCCCTCCCCCGAGACGACGCCTGGCCACGGCACCTCCACCGACACGGCCCCGCTGTGGTTCGGCGAGCGCGCTGCCGGCCCTCGTTCCCCGGTGGGCGATCCCAGCCCTTCGCTGTGGACCACCCCGCCGCCCCCGGCGACGCCGCTGCAGGCACCCCCTCCCAGCTCGCAGCGTCCCCGTCGCCAGTGGCCGGGGTTAGTCGCGGTAGCGGCCCTCACGGCGGCCTTGGCCTCCGGTGGGACGTATGCCGCAGTGCGGGCGGCCGACGACGGGACCTCCTCCCAATCGTCTTCGGCGTCGGCCGCCCCGCAAAGTTCGTCGTCTGATGCCACGACCAGCAGCCCGATCCGTCAGGTGGCGGCCAATAGCCCCGACTGGACGGCGACGGCCAAGGTCGTCACCCCGAGTGTGGTGGCGATCCAGCTTCAAGTGCAGGGCGGCGAGGCGCAGGGCTCCGGCGTCGTGATCGACGACGCCGGCCACATCCTGACCAATAACCACGTCGTCGATGGCGCCGTCGACGGGACGATCGAGGTCACGCTGTCCGACGGCCGGATCTTCAAAGCGACCATCGCCGGCACCGACCCGGCGACGGACCTGGCCGTCATTACCCTGCAGAATCCCCCGAGTGACCTGACCCCGGTCGTCTTGGGCGACTCCGACGCCCTCGCCGTCGGTGACCCGGTCATGGCCGTCGGCAACCCGTTGGGGCTGGCGAGCACCGTCACGACCGGCATCGTCAGCGCCCTCGACCGGCCCACCACGACCGGCGGCGACCAGAATTCGTTCGGCCAGCAGACCGCCCAGGCGGTCGTGACGAATGCCATCCAGACGTCCGCGGCGATCAACCCCGGCAACTCCGGTGGCGCGCTCGTCAACGCTGATGGCCAGCTGATCGGGATCAACTCCTCGATCGCGAGCACCGGCAGTTCGGGCGGCAATATCGGCATCGGCTTCGCCATCCCGGTCAACGAGGCGAAGGCCATCGCCGATCAGCTCATCGCCACCGGCAAGGCCGAGCACGCCTTCCTGGGTGTCAACCTCGATGACGGCAAGGCCAGCGATGGCAATGCCGACCGCGCCGGCGCCCTGATCACCAACGTCTCGCCCAATACCCCGGCCGCCACCGCCGGGCTACGCACGAATGACGTGGTCGTCGCAATCGACGGCCAGCCGGTCGAGTCCGCCACCGGGCTCATCGGCCACATCCGTGAGCAGACTGTCGGAGGCAAGGTCACGTTGACAGTCCTGCGCGACGGCAAGCGGAGCGAAATCGCGGTCACCCTCGCGGCCCGCCCGGACAACTAGGCACGTAACCACCGCGCCCCACAAGCGCAGCGACGGGCGAGAAGACGTCAGTGGCCGGCCCCGATGGGGTCCGGCCACTGACGTTATGGAGTGGTGCTCCGTTGGTTACGGGAACCCGACCCGCGACTCGCACGACAGCCAGGTGTCATAGCCCGAGCCGCCGTCACAGTAGTCCGTGCCGGCCGACCCGTCGACGCGGTCGTCGCCGCCGTATCCGTACAGACGGTCATTGCCGGCGCCTCCCGACAGGACATTGTTGGAGTAGGTGCCGTAGATGTAGTCGTTGCCCGACCCACCCGTCACGTTCTCGACGTAGGTCGCCTTGTCGTAGCCAGAAGACCAGGTGTCCTGGTAGCCCGTGGTGTTCAGGTCGAAGTAGATGCCCGAGGCGGACGTCTTGAGGTCCCGGTAGCTCAGCGTGTCGGTCCCCGACCCACCGTTCATCACGTCGTCGCCCGGTCCGGGAATCATGACGTCGTTGCCGGGGCCGCCACCGATCTGGTCGTTGCCCCCGAGTCCGCAAATCGTGTCATTGCCGCCGAGACCGTCGATGACGTCGTCGCCTTCGGTGGCGGCGATGATGTCATTGCCCGTCGTGGGACGGGACGAGTCGACGGTCATGTCGACCGTCGCCGGCTTGCCGTCGCACCGGGGGAAGCGGGCACGCGCCACGACACCACCGGTCTCGCTCGACCAGCCGTCGACCTGAATGTAGTACATCGCTCCTGCCGTCACCGGCGCGCGAAGTGCGGAGGAGAGGCCGATGCCCTCGTCGTCGTCACAGCCGAGCGAGACGAGATTGCTCAGGCTCGACCCCTTGTAGACACAGAGAAATGCGTCGCTCAGCTGCGACCCGTAGGTGTCGAAGGTCGCCTTGCCGGAAGCCGGTGCCTTCCACTTCCACCACACCGTGTTCATCGAGCCGTTGCCGCCGGGCTCGCCCGGTTCGCCCGTGGCACCGACATTGGTCCCATTGCCCGCCGCCTCGAAACCGGAGATGAGGTAGGCATTGGCGAAGCGGTCGTTGCCGGGTGCCTTGGGCGAGGACGCGACGGCCGCGCCCGACGCAAACGCGGAAATGGCAGCGACGGCGGCCACTACCGCAGTAGCGCGAAACTTCATGGATTTCCCTCCCAGAAAAGCGAATCGGTGGGAAGCCCCACCGGCGATACCGATCTTGTCGGGGCCGCGCCGCTCCAGGAAGTCCCCGGAATAGAGGACGACTCCGGGGCCCTGGTTGGCACGGCCGGGCCGGGGTGGCAGAGTTGGCCGAATGCCCGACCTCGAACTGGACCGCGAACGGGCATACCTCAGCGAAGCCCGTGCCGCCCTGGAGCGGATGCGCGAGCGCACCGAGGCGATCGAGGTTAAGGCGGCCGACCCGATCGCCGCGGCCTATCTCGCTCGGGCGCTCTACTACCGGGCGGAGTCGCTTCGGGACGACCCGGGATCGGCGCTCTTCTTCGGGCGGCTCGACACCCTTGACGGCGAGCGCTGGTACATCGGGCGACGTCACGTCGGCGACGCCGGCGGCGAGCCGCTCGTCATCGACTGGCGGGCCCAGGTCTCGACCGCGTTCTACCGGGCCAGCCGGGCCGAGCCCATGGGAATCGAGAAGCGGCGCCGGTTCGGGATCGCGGGGGGCGAGCTCACGGCATACGAGGATGAGCACCTCCTCGATGAGACTGAGACCGACCACGCGAGCGCCATCCTGGCGGCGGAAATCGAGCGGCCCCGCGTCGGACCGATGCGCGACATCGTCGCGACCATCCAGCCGGAGCAGGACGCGCTGGTGCGGGCCGACGCGGACACGACCGTCTGTGTGCAGGGGGCGCCGGGCACGGGCAAGACCGCCGTCGGCCTGCACCGCGCCGCCTGGCTCCTTTATGCCCACCGGGACCGGCTCGCGCGCCAAGGGGTGCTCGTCATCGGCCCCAACCGGGCCTTCCTCGACCACATCGGCGCGGTGTTGCCCGCGTTGGGTGAGGTGCGGGTCGCGCATACGACCGTCGCCGACCTGTTCGCCACGAAGCCCGCGCGGGGGGCCGACGACGCCGCCGTCGCAACCCTCAAAGGCGATCCACGCATGGCGGAGGTGCTTCGCCGGGCCGTATGGGGAGTGCTCCCCGCCCCGAGCGACCCCCTCGTCGTGCCGCGCGGGGTCCGCAAGTGGCGGGTTCCTGCCTACGACGTGGCCGACATCGTGGCCGAGTTGCGTGAGCGCGGCGCCCGCTTCCACGCCGCCCGGGCGATGCTGGCGCCCCGGCTCGCGCACGCGGTGCTGGTCGCCATGGAGCGGGCCGGGGAGACGCCGGACGATCGCGTTCAGGACGCGGTTGCCCGCAGCGCCGCGGTCAAGGCCTATGTCAAGGACGTCTGGCCGGAACTCGACCCAGCCAGAGTGCTCTTCGGGTTGTACGCCGATCCCGCGGTGCTCGCCGCGGCCGCCGACGGGATTCTGAGTGCGCCGGAGCAGGCGACGTTGGGGTGGGCCGCGCCGCCCCGCACGCCGGGGAGTGCGCGGTGGTCACCCGCCGACCTGGTCCTGCTCGACGAGATCGCCGACCTGCTCGATCGCACGCCGAGCCTCGGGCACGTCATCCTCGACGAGGCGCAAGACCTCTCGGCCATGCAGTTGCGGGGCGTGGGGCGGCGCTGCTCGACCGGCGCCGCCACGGTGCTCGGCGACCTCGCCCAAGGGACCACGCCGTGGGCGGCCCGGACCTGGGCTGACACCCTGGGGCACCTCGGCAAGCCCGGCAGCCACGTGGAGATCCTCAATCGCGGCTTCCGGGTCCCCGCCTCCGTCATTGCGTATGCCGCGCGCCTCCTCCCCCGGATCGCTCCCGGTCTCGGGGTGCCCGAGTCTGTGCGGGACAACCCGGGCCGGCTGGACCTGCATGCCGTCCCGGTCGACGGGCTGGCGGTGGAGGTCGTGCGCCAGGTCGAGGCTGCCGCGGCGGCGCCGGGTTCGGTCGGGGTGATCATCGCCGACGCGGACGTGCCGAACGTCTCGGCCGCGCTGACCGCCGCCGGCATCGGGCACGGGGTGTTGGGGGCCGACCACGGCGACATCGAGCACCAGATCGACCTCGTCCCGGCGTCCGTGGCCAAGGGCTTGGAATTCGACCGGGTGATCGTCGTGGAGCCGGCGACCATCGTCGCCGCCGAACCCGACGAACGCACCGGCCTGCGCCGGTTATATGTCGTGCTCACCCGAGCCGTGAGCGAACTCGACATCGTGCATACGCTGCCCTTGCCTGAAGAACTGCGGGCGGCATGATGGAGGTCAATCCCCGGGCCGGCGGGTCACCGGGCAGCGCGAAGGCGAGCTGATGAGAGCACTTCAGTATTCGAGCTTCAACGGGCCCGTAACGATCGAGGAGATGCCGCGGCCGGTCCCGGAGGACCCCGACGCCCTCGTTGAGGTCACGCGATCTGGGTTGTGCCGCAGCGACTTCCGCGCCTGGACCGGCGGCGATCAGGATGTCGTGCTGCCCTGCGTGCCCGGGCATGAGTTCACCGGCATCGTGCGGGCGTCCGCCTCGACGCCGGCCCTGGTGGGGCGACGGGTGGTCGTTCCCTTCGTGATGGCGTGCGGGGACTGCCCGGAGTGCCAGCGCGGCAATGCCCAGGTATGCCGCTTCCAGCGCCAGCCTGGATTCACCGACCCGGGGTCGTTCGCCGAGTACGTCCTCGTGCCGCGGGCTCGGGTCAACCTGGTGCCGCTGCCCGATGCGATCAGCGACGACGCCGCCGCGAGCCTCGGCTGCCGGTTTGCGACGGCCTGGCGCGCGGTAACCGCCGTCGGCAAACTGCGGCGCGGCGAATCGATGGCCGTGTTCGGGGCCGGCGGTGTCGGGCTCGCGGCCATCATGATCGCGACGGCGATGGACGTTCAGGTCGTGGCCGTCGACGTCAACGCCAAGGCGTTGGAGATGGCCGACCGGCTGGGCGCAACGACGGTGAGCATCACCGCCAAGACCCAACCCGGCGATATCGCCGAACGGGTGCGCGCCTTCCTGCCCGACGGCCCGGACGTCGGCATCGAGGCGGCCGGCTCGGCCGCCCTAGCCAGCGCCAGCCTGCTGTCGCTGCGGCGCCGCGGCCGGCACGTCCAGGTCGGGCTGATGGACGAGGAGATGACGGCGCTGCCGATCGGCACGGTCATCTCGCGCGAACTAGCGGTCCTGGGTTCGCATGGGATGGCCGGGGCGGACTACTCGGCGTTGCTCGATCTGGTCGCCTCCGGGCAATTGCGCCCAGACGTTCTGGTGACGGGCACGGTCGGTCTCGCCGGGGCGGCGAGCACCCTGATCGGGATGGGTGGGAGTTCGGCGCCGAACGGCATACGGCTGGTTGATCCGAAGTCCTGACAACACCTGAGTAGCCCGCCTCACGACCCGCGCCCACAGGTCCGGGGAGGATGTCGTCATGAGCCGCACCGATATCGACGACATCAAACTCCTCGAGGCGGAGTTCGCCGAGGCGATGCAACGCATGTATGCCGTGGGGAACGGGCTGGATGCCTACCGGCGGAAGCTGGAGGCGGGCCGGTCGGCGGTCCCGGTGGCCGCGCCACCAATGTCCGCGCCACCAACGACCGGGACACCAGTGCCCGCCGCGCCCCCGACCCATGCGGCGCCGGTTCCGCCGGTGGTGCCCGTGCCAGCGACGGCTGTGCCGCCGCCCGCCGTCCCGTTGCCCACCGGGTCTCCCGGGACCTCGCGCGGTGGCGGGACCTCGCGTGGTGGCGAGCCCTCGCGGGATTGGACCGCGTCAGAGACGTATGCCGCGCCGACCCCCTGGTGGCAACGCGAAGGCATGGTGGTCCGCCTGCTCGGGGCCGCCGGCGCCGGTGTGCTGCTCATCGGCGTCGCACTCCTGCTGCGCTATGCCATCGAGGCCGGTTACATCGGCCCGGCGGCGCGGGTGACGCTCGCCGGGATTTTGGCGGTCGGGCTCATCGGGGTCGCCGCCCGGCTGCACCGCGACCCGCAACGCGCGACCGGGGCGATCGCCATTGCAGGAGCCGGCTACGCCACGGCCTATCTCGATCTCGTCGCCATCACCACAGTGTATGAGTGGTTGCCCGCCGCGGCCGGGCTCGCGCTGGCCGGGTTGGTCGGCTTGAGCGGGCTGGTCCTGGCGCGCGCGTGGGGCAGCGAGTTGCTCGGCGTTATCACCGTGGCCGGCGCCGCATTGCTGACTCCTTGGGTGGGCGACAAGGACGAGGTCTTGATCGCCGGCTTCCTGGTCGTGCTCGCGCTTGCGGCGTGGCCGGCGCAGTTGGGGCACCGGTGGCTCGGACTGCACGCGGTGCGGGTGGCCCCGGCCACCCTCGCGCTGTGCGTCGCCGCCGATGGCGGCCACCACCCCGCCATCCTGGGCTGGGCGGTCGCCTTCGCTGCCCTCGAACTGAGTGCCGCTGTCCTCGTCACCCGCCTGGAGAGCCGGACGACCCTGTTGACGCCGACCCTGGCCTTGAGCGCGCTGCCGCTCACGCTCGCGGCGACCGCTGCCGGGATGCGCGTCTGGATCGTGGCCGCCGTGGCCGCGGCGGCCTACCTCGGGGCGGCCTTCCTCGCCCGGACCCGGTCGGCGGACGGTCTGTTGGCCGTGGCCCCGTGGGCCGGGGGCATCGGCACCGTCTATGCCGTGATCGCCGTCGGCGAGGCGCGGCTGGTCAACTGGACGGAGCCCGGCCTCCTCGCCCTCGCCTGTGCGTATGCCGCGGCAGCCCACCTCATCCCGCGGACGTGGTTGCGCTGGTCGTCAGTGGCGACCGGAGTCATCGGTCTCTTGGCCTTCCTGCCGATTCTGGTGAACGTGCTGGTCAAGTCCCGGGCGGGCGACCTCGGTGGGGCCGAGCTGGTGGCATCGGCGCTCGTCGTAGCGCTCGCGGTCCTGCTGCCGGCCCAGGTCGGCGCCGTGGCCAGTCTGGTGGCCGGCCAGCGGGCCGAGCTGGCCAATGCCGGTATGGGTGCGGTGGGCTCCGCGGGGGACGCCGGCAAAGTGGGTAAGGCCGGTGACGCGGGCGACGCAGGGGCGGCGCGGGAGCCCGGCGGGGCGTCGAACGGTGGCGCTTGGGGATGGCTGACCTGGCCACTTCTCCTGGCCGGCGCCAGCGCCTTCGTCGTCACGGCGGCGGTCATGGTGGGCCGGACCTCGGACCGGGCCACCGGCGGGTTTGTCGTCGGACACGGGCTGGCGACGTTGTTGTGGGCGGTGGCCGCGGCATACCTGCTGATGCATGGTCTTGGTCGGAGCAGCAACGCGAGCCGCTCCCTCCAGGTGGGGCTGGCGCTCGCCGCGGTCGCAGTGGTGAAGCTGCTGTTCTTCGACTTCTCCGTGCTCGACGGGATCGTGCGGATCGTGGCCTTCATCGGTGCCGGCCTGGTGTTGCTCGCGATGGGTACCGGTTACGCGAAGGCGCTGGAGCGGGCGCGGGCCGGGCGACCTGCGCCCCGTCAGTACGCCGAGCGGAGTGCGCCGCCGGAGAGCATCAGCCGCCCGGAGTGAGGGAGCGGAGGCCGGGGACGACCTGCTCGGCAAACGTCGTAAGGAAGCGTTCCTGGTCGTCGCCCGGCCCGTGAAAGACGAGGTGGTCGAAGCCGAGGTCGGTGTAGAACTTCACGGCCTCGATCGCCGTGTCCGGGTCGGACGCGACGATCCAGCGCTTGGCGACCTGCTCGATAGGCAGGGCGTCGGCAGCCTCCTCCATCTCGGCGGGGCTATGGATCGAGTGCTTCTGCTCGGCGGTCAGGGACAGGGGCGCCCAGAACCGGGTGTTCTCCAGGGCGCGGTCGGCGTCAGGGTCCCAGGACAGCTTGATCTCGATCATCCGGTCGATCGGCTCGTCTGCCCGGCCGGCCTTGGCGCGGCCTTCGGCGACCGCGGGGATGAGGTCATCGGCATACAGCTCCCGGCCCTTGCCCGAGGTGCAGATGAAGCCGTCCCCGGCGCGGCCGGCGTAGCGCGCGACCATGGGCCCGCCGGCCGCGATGTAGACGGGCACGGGCGAGTCGGGGCGGTCGAAAATCCGGGCGCCGTGGGTGGTGTAGTAGTCGCCCTCGAAGCTGACCTCGTCGTCGGTCCACAGGCGTCGCATGAGCGTGACGGCCTCGCGGAGCCGGGCGAACCGCTCCTTGAACTCCGGCCACTCCTCGACCGATCCGACGGCGATCTCGTTGAGCGCTTCGCCGCTGCCGACCCCGAGGAACACCCGGCCCGGGGCGAGGCAGGCGAGGGTGGCGAACTCTTGGGCGACGACCGCCGGGTGGTAGCGGAACGTCGGCGTCATCACGGACGTCCCGAGCACAACCCGCTCGGTCTTGGCGGCGACGTAGGCCAGCCAGGCGAGGGCGTTCGGCGCGTGCCCCCCGGTGAGCCGCCACGGCTGGTAGTGATCCGAGACGGTCACGCTGTCGAGCCCGACCTCCTCAGCCAGCACCGCGTATGCCGCGAGCCTCCCCGGGTCAAACTGCTCGGCCGATGCCTTGTATCCGATGCGCAGCGTCACCTCGCCGAGCCTAGCGGGCGGGCGCTGAGGCGAGGCCGTGCCTGGTCGGTCCGCGGGTGGGTACGGCGGCGCCGGGTCGTCCGCGGGTATGGCGCGGCGGCTACTCGGCGACGATCGCGTCCAGTTCGACCTCGACCAGCCAGCGCGGGTCGAGCAGGGCGGAGACCACGACCATGGTGGCGGCCGGACGAACCGCGCCGAACACCGCACCGTGCGCCTCGGAGACCTGGTCGGCGACGTCGGTGCGGGTGATGTACATGCGGGTGCGCACAACATCGCTCACCGACGCGCCGAGCTCCGCCAGCGCACCCAGCGCGATCTCGAAGCAGCGCTCGGTCTGGGCCTTGGCGTCCAGGACCATGCCACCATCCGGCCAGACTGGCGCGGTGCCGCTGACGGCGATGTGGTTGCCGAGGCGAACGGCCCGGCTGAAGCCGATCGTGGCCTCGTATGGTGAGCCGGAACTGGCGTGACGACGCTCCATTGCGGTCGTGCTCTCCTTCAGTGAGGTGAATGGGTCCGGCGTTGCCGGACCGGGACTACTTCTGGCCGATCTCGGCCAACAACTCCTGGAACCACGCAACCGAGGGGTCGAACGGCTTCGCGCCCCGGATGCGCGGGAACTCGATCGCGCGCAACTCGTCGCCTTGCTCCTCGTCCTCGCCGACCACGCCACTCTCGCCCCGCAACGCCGCGTCCACAGCGAAGTCGGTGCACCGCTTGATCAGAGCCAGATCCTCGTCATTGGCTGCCGCGGACCGCGAGAAGTAGCCCGACTTCTGGACCATGGTCTTCTCGGCGCCGATGGCCGCGGCGAACTGCTTGGCGAACCACGCCCCCGGGTTGACCTTGTCGAGCATCACGTGGCCGAACGGGTCGCGCGGCACCTCATCCCCAGCGGCTTCCATCTCGGCGACGACATCCTCGACGCCCGCGCCTTCGGACAGGAAGATGTTGACGCAGCCGATCTCGTCCATGACCGCCTTGAGGCGGGACGACTCGGCGGCAATGTCGATGTGCGTCTCGGGGACATAAACCCCGTGGACGTCCCACCGCTCCTTGGTCGTCCCGATCCCGGGCACGAACTCACGCTCGCCCACCCACGCGTG
>Ga0075158_10003209_pt1 | contig 11584 bp, 5 predicted proteins | sample JI91814BDNA_FD_70968 | JGI IMG/M metagenome (GOLD analysis project Ga0075158, IMG submission 70968) | Wastewater effluent complex algal communities from Wisconsin, to seasonally profile nutrient transformation and Carbon sequestration -... | ecosystem: Engineered > WWTP > Effluent > Algae... | reverse complement strand
ACCTGGGGCTCGCGGTGGGGCAGCTGGCGGCGGTGGCGGCGCTGTTCCAGCTGGCGGTGCTGACCCCGACGAGCGCGCTGGCGCTGCAGGCGGGCAGTCAGCTGGTGCTGAGCGCGGCGGCCGGGCTGTGGCTGTGGCGCTGGCAGCTCGCCCAGCCGCCCGGCGGGGCGCCGCCGCCCCTGGAGCCGGACCCGAGCCGGGCCGCACCGTCGCTGTCGAGCCGCGCGCTGCGCATCGGCGGCCGCAACTTCCTGCACATCCTTCCCGACCTGCTGCTGCTGCGCATCGACGTGTACCTGATTCAGCGCCTGCTGCCGGCGGCCCACATGGAGCAGGACCTGGGCATCTACCAGGCCGGGGTGCGCGTCGCCGAGCTCCTGCTGCTCGTGCCGGGGACGCTGAACACCGTCCTTTTCGCCAAGGCCGCCGCGCGTGAGGACATCGCCCGGGTGACGCTGCTCGGGGCCAAGCTGGCGCTGCTGCTTGGCCTCGGGGCCTGCGTCGGGATGGCGCTGGTCGGGCAGCCGCTGCTGGTTGCGTTTTATGGCCAGCGCTTTGCCGGCTCGTTCCTGCCGGCGCTGGTCGTGCTGCTCGGCTGCACGGCGCTGTGCTTCTCGGGGCCGCTGGCGGGGACGCTGTCGGGGGCGGGCGGCTACCCGCGCAGCGTGGTCCTCGCCCAGACGGCGGCGCTGCTGGTAAACGTCGGGGCCAACCTGTACCTGCTGCCGCGCTACGGGGTGCGCGGGGCGGCGGTGGCCAGCGCCTTGTCGTACCTGTGCAGCGCGGTGCTGATCGCGATCGCCTTCGCCCGCCGGTTCGAGCTGACGGCAGCCGACCTCCTGCGCCCGCACTCGCCGCGGCAAATGCTGGCCGCGCTGCGGGGTTCGTCGGCGCCGCAGATTCAGTAGCTGGCGACGGGGCGGACGCGATATAATGGCGCTCTTGTCGTCTCCCGGCCAAGGCTCGGGCGACGCTTAGGGGGTGCTTATGCGAATGCTTACGCGAATGCTTGCTGGATGGGGGCTTGCGGCGCTGACCGGCGTGGTGCTGGGCGCTCCGGGCTGCTCGAATAACGGGACCACCAACGCGGCCGATCTGGCCGTGGCGAACCCGGATCTGGCCGTCGGCAGCGATGGCGGCTCGCTGCTGCCGGATCTGGCGGGGCCGCTGGCCGACCTCACGGGCTCGGCGGTGGTGCGGGTAAACGGCGGCTTTGCCCAGCCGTTCGGCGTGTTCTTCGACGCCGCTTCAAACGCCTGGTACGTCTCCAACGTCGCCGGCGATCTCAGCAACTTCCAGAACCTCAAGGACGGCCGGGGCTGGATCACCAAGGTCTCCGCCGACTATAAGACCGTCGATCACAACTTCTTTACCACCGGCCTGAACTCGCCCTCGGGCCTGCGCATCGCCAACGGCAAGATCTACGTGCCCGACGTCGATCAGCTGGTGGTCATCGACATCGCGGCGCGGACCGCGGTGCGCAGCGCGACCGTGACCCCGGCGATCGCGTTTGTCCCTTATGTCGTCATGACCGACGTCACGGTCGACGCCGCCGGCGTCGCCTACGCGCCCGAGACCGTCGGCAACCGCATCCTCAAGTTCGCCACCCCGACGGTGGCCGGCAGCAGCTACTCGGCCTACTTCCCGAGCGGCGTGTCCTTCCCGACGACGGTCTACATCGACGCGACCAAGCTGGTGGTCGGCACCACCGGCAACCCGATGACCTCCGGCAGCACCGGCAGCCTGTTCACGATGAACCTGGCCGACGGCACGGGCGTGATGAAGCTCGGCACCTTCGCGGCCAACTTCCAGGGGCTGGAGAAGGACGGCACGAGCTACCTGGTCGGCAACACGCGCGGCCACGCGCTCTATCAGGTCGCGCAGGTCGGCGGGGCGCAGACCCTGGTGCGCGACTTCGCCGCCGAAGGGGTGGCGTCGGTCGAGGACTTCGGCTGGGACGCGGCCAGCCGCACGCTCGCGGTCCCGGATGTCGGCACCAACTCGGTCTATTTCTACAAGCTGTAGCCGGCCGGCCTGCCGTCGCTGGGCGCGGGAACGGCGCCCGCCGGCGCGAGGCGGCGCGGGCTGGCTGCGCGACCGAGCGACGTGATATAGGCGATCCGATGTGCGGCGTCGCGGCAGTGTTTGGTCCCCTCCCCGCGGCCCCTCGCGAGGCCCTGGTCGCCGCCATGAGCGATCGCCTGGCGCACCGCGGACCGGACGGCGCCGGCCTGTTCAGCAGCGGGCCGGGCGGCGGGCCGGGCGGCGGGTCGGGCGGCGGGTCGGCGCTGGGGGTGACGCTCGGGCACCGCCGGCTGGCGATCGTCGATCTGTCGACCCAGGCGGCGCAGCCGATGCAGCGCGGCGAGCTGTGCCTGTCCTGGAACGGCGAAATCTACAACTATCGCGAGCTGCGCGGCGAGCTCGCCGCCCGCGGTCACGCCTTCACCACGGCGTCGGACACCGAGGTCCTGCTGGCGCTGCTCGGCGAGTACGGACCGGCGGCGGCGCTGCCCCAGCTCAACGGGATGTTCGCGCTGGCGCTGTGGGACGGCGCGGCGCGGCGGCTGTGGCTGGGGCGCGATCGGTTCGGCAAAAAGCCGCTCTACTACCTGCGGCAGGGCGACACGCTGCTGGTCGCCTCGGAGCCCAAGGCGATCCTGCTCGCCGCGCGCGCGCTGGCGCTGCCGGTGACGGTGGACCGCCCGGCGCTCGCCCGCTACCTGGCCGACGCCGACACCGAGGTGGACGCGATCACCTCGTTTGCCGAGATCCGGCGCGTGCTGCCGGGAGAGCTCATCTGCTTCAGCGCCCCCCGCCCGGGCGACCCGGGCACCGCGGGGCTGACCGCGCACCATCAGAGCTACTACACGCTCCGCCCGCCGCCGTCCCTGGTGCTGACCGTCGACGAGGCGGCCGAGCGTTTCGCCGCGCTGCTCACCGATGCCGTGCGGCTGCGCCTGCGCAGCGACGTGCGGGTCGGCGCGGCGCTGTCGGGCGGGATGGACAGCTCGGCGCTGGTCGGGGTGGCCGGGCGGCTCGGGGCCCGGCTGCGCACGTTCTCGGCCGTGTATCGCGACGGCGATCCGATGGACGAGCGCCGCTACATCGCCGCGGTCGTCGCCCATAACGGCGTCGAAAACTTCCAGATCGCGCCAGAGGCGGAGCTCGCCCGCGCGGGCCCGGAGGGCTTCGCCGCGTTCATCGCCCACCACGACGAGCCGGTCGGCGGCTCGAGCGTGTGGGCGCAGCGCTGCGTGTTCGGCCTGGCCGCGGCGCACGGGGTGCGGGTGGTGCTCAGCGGCCAGGGCGCCGACGAGAGCCTCACCGGCTACAGCGGCTCCCTGTCGGCGCTGGTGGCCGAGCTCGTCCGCCGCGGCGAGCTGCGCGCGCTGGGGCACGAGCTGCGGGCGCTGGCCCGCAAGAAGACGCCGCCGGAGCTGCTGCGCGAGCTGCTCGGCGGGGCGTGGACGGCCCTGCGGACCTTCGCGCTGCCGCCGCCGCTGTCCGAGGCCTGGCTGCGCCGGCGCTGGCAGCGGGCGCTGCGCGACACCCCCTTTCTGCGCCTGTCCGCGCTGCCGCCGCCGCCCCTGCCGGTGCCCGGTCCAGAGCATCAGGCGTTCTGCGAGCGCAGCCTGCTCCACGGCTACCTGTATCGGCTGCTCACCGGATCTTCGCTGCGCACCATCTTGCGCTACGAGGACCGCAACAGCATGGCCGCCTCGGTCGAGTCGCGGGCGCCGTTCCTCGACTACCGGCTGGTCGAGCTGTGCCTGGCGCTGCCGGCGACCACGCTGTGCCAGGGCGGGCGCACCAAGGCGCTGCTGCGGCGCTCCCTGCACGGGGTGCTGCCGCCCGCGGTCGCCGAGCGGCGCGACAAGGTGGGCTTCGCCGCCCCGGAGGACCGGCTGCTCCTCGGGCCGCTGCGGCCGCTGGTGCACGAGCTGCTCGGCTCTGCCGCCATGGCGCAGCGCGGGCTGTACGACTGCGCGGCGCTGCGGGCAAACTATGAAGACGCGACGGCGGGGCGCGGGCCGCTGTTGAGCTACGTCCTGTGGAAGGCGCTCAACGTCGAGCTGTGGCTACGTGCCTGCGGCCTGTCGCTGTAGCCGCTGGCTGGCGGCGTCGCGCAGGCGGACCTGGGCAGCGAGCAGGCGCGCGATCGGCGCCCGCAGCGGCGAGCAGACGATAAAGTCGAGGCCCAGGTGGTCGGCCCGCTCGACCAGGCGGTCCTCGGCGCCGGGGCTGTCGGGCGCGTACAGACCCAGGCGCAGCTCGCGGCTCCTCGCGGCGGCGCGTGCCGTGGCGATCGCCGTGGCGAGCTCGGCAGCGCTGCGGGCCCAGGCGCGGTCATCGGAGCGCTCGGCGGGAGCGACGGGCCGGCGCTTCGGCTGGAGGGCGGGCATGGGCGGCGGGGCGGCGGGTGCCGGCAGCTCATCCCAGGCCACGCCGAGCATGTCGATGTGCGGGATCAGCTCGCCGCAGCGGGCGCTGGCGGAGCTAGCCAGCAGGGCGCCAAGCTGCAGCGCGGGGCCCGCACCGGCGACCCGGGCGGCCCGCGCGAGCGCCGCGATGGTCGCGGTCTCCGCCAGGGCGATGCTGCCCGGGATGAGCGCCAGCGGTCGCCCGGCCGGTGCAGGGTCGCCTTGCTGGGCCCGCGCGATGGCACGCAGCTGGGCCCGCCAGATGGCCCGCAGGACCTCGCCGCCGCTCGCCGCGCCGTCGCCGTACTCGGTCAGCGCGCGGCTGAGCAGCAGGCGCTCGCGGTCGGCGAGCTCGCAGTCGGCCGCGGCGAGCAGCGCCCGCGCGGCCAGCGGATCGAGCAGCCGGAGCATGATCGGCCCGGCCGGCGCCGCCATCAGCAGGGCGCGGTAGCGCGGGGTCAGCGCGTCGGCCAGCCGGACCCCGGCCGCGTCCTGCAGCGGGCGCTCGCAGACCTCGCGCAGCGCCGCGGCCCGCTCGGGGTGGCACAAGAGCCGCTCGCTGCGCGACAGCCCGATGCCGAACAGCCCGAGGTCGCGGCACAGCTGGGCCTGCACCTCGGTGTCCGCCTCGGCGAGGACGCCGACGGTGGCGCGCGCGTCGGCCCACGCCATGAGCTGCCCATAGTCCGGGTTGTGCAGGAGGTGGGTGGTCCGCAGCGGCACCGCCCCAAGCAGCACCTCGCCGCTGTTGCCGTCGATGGTGACGACCTCGCCGCAGCGCACCACGTGCTCGCGGGTGCGCAGCTCCTGCCGGCCATAGTCGATCTGCAGCGCGCTGGCCCCGACCACGGCGCTGCGGCCCATGCCGCGCGCCACCACCGCGGCGTGCGAGGTCATGCCGCCGCGCGCCGTGAGCACCCCGACGGCGGCCTGGATGCCGACGATGTCGTCCGACGAGGTCTCGACTCGCGCCAGGATCGCGGCCTCGCCGCGGCGGCGCAGCTCGGCGGCCGCGTCGCTGCTCAGCACCAGCCGGCCGGTCGCCGCCCCCGGCGAGGCGGGCAGCCCGCGGCCGAGCAGGATGCGCGGCGCCTGGCGGTCGACGGTCGGGTGCAGGAGCTCGCTCAGCCGCGTGGCCTCGACCCGCAAGAGGGCCTGCTCGACGGCGAGCTGGCCCTCGCGGTGGAGGTCGCAGGCGATCTTGAGCATCGCCCGGCCGCTGCGCTTGCCGGTGCGTGTCTGCAGGAGCCACAGCTTGTCGCGCTCGATCGTGAACTCGATGTCCTGCATGTCGCCGAGCTGCTGCTCCAGGGTCTGGGCCACCGCGACGAGCTCCCGGTACGCCGCCGGCATGCAGGTCGCAAGCTCGCTGAGCGGGCGCGGGGTGTGGCCGCCGGCGACCACGTCCTCGCCTTGCGCCCCGGGCAGGAACTCCCCGTAGAGCACCGGCTCGCCGCTGGACGGATCGCGAGTGAACGCGACCCCGGCGGCCGAGGTGACCGCAGAGCCGGCGCGCTCGACCCCGGGGCTGGAGCCAGGGCCGCCGCCGGGTCCCGCCCCGAGACTGCCCCCGAGGCTGCCTCCAAGGTTGCCCCCAAGATTGCCAAATACCATCGCCTGGATGGTGACCGCGGTGCCGAGCTCGTCGGAGATATCGTGCAGGCGGCGGTAGTCGCGGGCGCGCGTGCTGTCCCAGGAGCGCAGCACCGCGTCGATCGCGGCGCGCAGCTGCCGGCGCGGATCCTCGGGCACGGCGTCGGGGCCCAGGCGGCGGCGGATCTCTTCTTTATAGGCCGCGCACAGCGTCGTCAGATCCTCCTCGCCAAAGTCGGCGTCAAAGAGGATGCCGCGCCGCTGCTTGTACTCAAAGAGCAGCGCGTCGAGGGGATCGGAGTCGAACATGCCGGCCGGTCGCAGCCCCAGCACGACGGTGCCATAGCAGTGCAGGAAGCGCCGGTAGCAGTCGAGCGCGCAGCGGCGATCCCCGAGCCGCCGGGCCAGGCCGGCGACCGTCTCGTCGTTGAGCCCGAGGTTGCACACCGAGGTCATCATCCCCGGCATGGACACCGTCGCGCCCGAGCGCACCGCCAAGAGCAGCGGGCTGTCGCGGTCGCCGAGCCGGGCGCCGGCGGCGCTCTCGACGACCGCCAGGGCGGACTGGAGCTCGCTCCACACCTCGTCGGGTAGGTCCGACGAGTCGGCCTGGCGGCCGGGACCGTAAAGCCGGCGCCACAGCTCGGTGGTCAGCACGAGCCCCGGCGGCACCGGCAGGCCGAGCTGCGCCATGCGCACGAGCCCGGCGCCCTTGCTGCCGAGCAGCGCCGGATCCGGACCGCCGGGACCCGCCGCGGCGCTGACCGCCGGGGTCGCCGGGGTCGCCGGCAAAATGAGCGCGACGTACCGCGCCATCGCCACTAAGCTACCGTCTCCCCGACGATGTGGCCGTCCTGCTCGTCGCCGTAAAGGATCTTGTCCTTTTGCGCCTCGCGAAGGAGCGTGCGCGCCTGCGCCGCCTCCTCTTCGGGCACCGCCACCCCGAGGGTGCCGGCCATCGACGCCGGCGCCGGCATGCTGTGCGAGCGCCGATCGTGCAGCCCGGCGCGCAGGCCCTGGGGCCGCAGGATCTCGTCGATGATCATGCGCGCCACCATCTCGTTGTCGGTGGAGAACACCTCGACAAACCGGCTCATGTCAAAGCCCTGCTCGGCGTCGTCGGAGTCGTCGTCGCTGCCAGAAATATTGCCAGAAATACTGCCAGAATTGCTTCCAGACACGAGGCCAGCAGCACTGTCGGCAGCGGCTTCGGAAGCGCTGGGCGGCGGACTGCCAGAGGTAGCGGGGACGGCCTTTGGCCCGCCTTCAAACTCAAATGGCTCGCGCGACATCGGGACTCCTTGCGGTGAGGGGTTCTGGGCGGTCCGTGCTTGCCGGTCGCCGGGGGGCCCGAGCTTGGCTTGTAATTATGCAAGCTCCCCTGGCGGCGGCAACCAGGCTCGGCCCCGTGCGTTAATGTAGCCACCATGCCGCCACCATCCTCCTTGGGCCCTCTTCAATGTGCAGCTAGAGGCGCGGCTGCCCTTTGTTCTACATTGTGATTCGCTTAGATGCGATGCTAACCTACCCGTAAGCGTACGCTAGATCGGTCTACTCCGAGCGCCGCACTATGCCGCCTGGGGCACCGCTTCGCGCTGAGGACGTGGTTGTGAAAAAACCCAATCAGTTCGGAAAGTACTACCTCTTTGACCGCATCAACGTCGGCGGCATGGCGGAAATCTACCGCGCCAAGACGTTCGGCCTAGAGGGCTCTGAGCGACTGGTGGTCGTCAAGAAGATGATCCCGCTCATCGCCGACGACCGCGAGCTCGTCTCGATGTTCATCGACGAGGCCAAGCTCGTGGTGCAGCTCAACCACCCCAACATCGGGCAGGTCTCCGACTGGGGCAAGGTCGACGAGAGCTACTACATCGCGATGGAGTACATCGCCGGGCGCGACCTGCGCTCGGCGGCGCAGCGCTGCAAGCAGCAGGTGATAGACGGCTCGCCGACGATGCCGCTCGCCCAGAGCTGCTTTATCGTCATGAAGCTGTGCGAGGCCCTCGACTACGCGCACAACAAGAAGGACTCGATCGGCAAGGACCTGGGCCTGGTGCACCGCGACGTGTCGCCGGCCAACGTCATGATCAGCTTCGAGGGCGAGGTCAAGCTCATCGACTTCGGCGTCGCCAAGATCGAGTCGGCCAAGCGCCAGGAGACCGAGGCCGGCGTGCTCAAGGGCAAGTTCGGCTACCTGTCGCCCGAGCAGGTGCGCGGCGAGAAGCTCGATCGGCGCAGCGACATCTTCTCGACCGGCATCGTCCTTTACGAGCTGCTCACCGCCGAGCGCCTGTTCCCGCCCGACAACGATCTGGCCGTCCTTGATCGCATAAAGAACGTCGAGGTCCTGCCGCCCACCGCCTACAACCGCAAGATCCCCGAGGAGCTCGAGCGCATCGTCATGAAGGCGCTCGCCCCGGCGGTCGCCGATCGCTATCAGACGGCGATGGACCTGCACGGCGATCTGCAGGCGTTCCTGTACACCTCCGGCGAGTTCTTCTCCCGCAAGGAGCTGGCGGCGTGGATGAAGCGGGTGTTCCGCGCCGAGTTCGAGCAGGAGCAGGTCGAGCTCGACGCGGTGCGTGAGTTCCGCGCCGCCGCGCCGCCGCTGTCGGGCGGCGCCAGCGAGCCTCTGGCGCGGGCGCGGGCGACGATGTCGATGGCGGCCATCCGGGTGCCCGATCCGTCTTCGGCCGGACGCAGCGGGAGCAAGGAGACCGGGGCAATCCTGGCCCTTTCTCCCAAGCAGACCGGGACGGTGCGAGCCCTCGGGGCCGACAGCGCCGCCCCGAGCTCGTGGACCCCGAGCAACGTCAAGACGCGCAAGCACTCCAGCAAGCCGCCGCCGACCCCGCGGCCGACCGTGCAGTCGATCGCCGAGGCGGCATCGAGCATGGCGCGCGCCGCCGAGCCGGCCCGGCCGTCCACCTCGCGCTCCGGCTCGGCGATCCCCAAGGTGACGCCGCCGCCGCGGCCGGGGGCCGCCCACCTGCGGGCCGAGGGCGTGCACGAGGAAGACACCACGGTCGACGGACCGCTGGCGAGCGGCCGCCTGCGCGATCCCAAGGGCGAGGCCGTGGGCGCCGCCAGCCGGGCGTTCCTGGCGTCGAGCCAGGCCGCGGCCTATGAAGGCGACACGCGCGCCTACGCGCCGACCAGCCTGGACTCGGGCCCCGACGCCGGCGACGCCGAGACGCGGGCGTTCGGCCAGTTCCCGGCCGACCTCGCCGAGGGGGGGCCGACGATCGCGGTGCCGCCCTCGGAGAAGACCCCGGTGTCGGCCTCGCCGGAGATGCCAGTGCCGCGGCCGGTTACGCCGGCCGCGAGCCCGCGCGCCGCGGCGCCGCGGAGCGAGCCGGTCGCGCCCGCGGCCGAGCCCGTGCCGGTGCGCGCGGTGCCGATCGCCGCCCCGCCGCCGCAGCTGGCGGTCCCCCAGACCATGGATCTCGGTCCGCCGGTGACGGAGGCCGTCCCCAGGCAGCGCAGCATCGCGCCGCTCGTGCTGCTGATGCTCATGCTGGCGGGCACCGTCCTGGGCGGCGTCTACTGGTTCACCCTGCGCGCCGGCGAGCTCATCGTCGTCGCCGAGCCGGGGCGCGAGCTGGCCGTGCTGGTCGACTCGCGGCCGATCCCGCTCACCGAGTCGCCGGTGCGCCTGCAGCTCAAGCCCGGCGGCCACACGGTGCGCATCGAGCACACCGGCCACGCCCCGTGGACCGAGAGCCTGAATATCGCCGCCGGCGAGACCCTGATCCGCAACATCCGCATGGAGTCCGCGGCGCCCAAGACCGGCGGCTTCACCCTGGTCTCCGAGCCGGTGGGCGCCGCCGCGTCCCTCGACGGGGTCTCGCTGGGCCAGGTCACGCCGATGCGGGTGCAGAGCGTCGTCGCCGGCCCGCACACCCTGGAGCTGCGTCTGGGCAGCCGCATGTGGCGGCAGCAGATTAACGTCGAGTCCGGCAAGCTGCTGGAGGTCAAGGCCACCCTGCCGCCCGAGGACCACGCCGTCAAGCCGGCCCCCGCCCCGGCGACCGAGACGCCGCCCGACAAGGCCGCGAGCCCGCCGGTCGCCACCGCGCCCGCCAAGACCCCGCCGCCCAGCCCGCCGCCCGTCGCCCCGGTCGCCGAGGCCAAGGCCAAGCCGGTCGCCGAGGCCCCGCGCCCCGAGCCCAAGCGGCCCAGCCCCCCGCGGCCGCACCCGCCCAAGCTCGCCCTGCCCAAGGCCCCGGTGCCGGTGGCGACCGGTAACTTCGGCTACCTGCGGGTGAACTCCAAGCCGTGGACCAAGATCATCGTCGACGGGGTCGACACCGGCCTGAACACGCCGCAGACCTCGTACCGGCTGACGCCGGGGACGCACAAGCTCACCCTGTTCAACCCGCAGTTCAACATCAAAGAGACCTTCACCATCACCCTCAATGCCGGGGAGACTCAGACGGTGATCAAGGACTTTTTGAAGTAGCCGCGCCCCGCCCCGCCGCCGCCTCCCCACCCCCCTCCGCTCCGAACGCCCGGCCGCCTCGGCGGCGCCTCGCGCATCTTATCTATTCATTTTTTTCGTAACGTATCTAATAATTTATCATTCCCTCAATCTCCTCTGCTCCGAGGTCCGGCGTGCGCGCATTTGGCTCTATCTTTGGTGCTGTTTTCGGCTCTGGCATGGTCCCGCGGGCGGCGGGCTGGGTGGTGGCGGCGACGCTGCTCGGCGGGGGCGGCGGGCTGGCGACGGCGGCGCCCCACTCGTTCTCTTTTGAGGACATGGTCAAGCTGGCCAAGGTCTCCGACCCCCAGATCAGCGCCGATGAGCGCGTCGCGTTCTTCACGCTGGCCCGCGCCCGCGTCGACCTGAATCGCTGGCAGAGCGCGGTGTACATGCAGCTCCTGCCGCAGCCCGGCCAGCCGGTGACGCCGGCGATCCAGCTCACCTTCCCCGAGCGCGGCCCCAAGCAGGAGGGCCAGGACTTCGCCCCGCGCCTGGCGCCCGACGGCCAGCGGCTGGCGTTCCTCAGCACCCGCGACGGCGCGGCGCCGCAGCTGTACGTGATGACGGTGGGCGGCGGCGAGGCCCGCAAGCTGACTAGCCTTCCCGGGGGCGTGGCGAGCCTGTTGTGGACGCCGGACAGCCGCGCCGTGGTCATCCAGGCGCGCGTCGTCGAGGGCTGCCCGCCCTACCCGGCCGGCGAGGAGTGCAACCGCCACCGCAGCGAGGCGATGGAGAAGAACTCGGTGCGGGCGCGCCTCATCGACCGCCTGATGTACCGCCACTGGGACGACTGGTACGACGGCCGCCGCAGCCACCTCTTGCGCGTGCTCGTTCCCGACGCGGCGGGGCCGGTCAGCCCGCCTCTGGACCTCACCCCCGGCGACTGGGACACCCCGCCGATGGCCCGCGCCGGCCACCAGCCCTACGCGCTGTCCCCCGACGGCAAGGAGCTGGCCTACGTGCAGAACCGCGACAAGGACATCGCGGTCTCGACGAACAACGACATCTGGGTGGTGCCGCTCGGGCGCGACTTCGTGCCGGCGGGGCAGCCGCGCAACCTGACCAGCAAGAACCTGGCGACCGA
>Ga0075158_10003204_pt1 | contig 11591 bp, 7 predicted proteins | sample JI91814BDNA_FD_70968 | JGI IMG/M metagenome (GOLD analysis project Ga0075158, IMG submission 70968) | Wastewater effluent complex algal communities from Wisconsin, to seasonally profile nutrient transformation and Carbon sequestration -... | ecosystem: Engineered > WWTP > Effluent > Algae... | reverse complement strand
AATTTAGGTGGAGTAATAGGAGCGGATAATTCTTGTAATTCAGATGTAAATAAACCCAATGATGGAAGTCACTGCACCCAATGGGGAAACATTGGAGGCAGTGGAGTTGTAGGAAATGGAAATCAAACAAATAATAATGCAATTAATCTAAATTCCCCTTCCTGTAGGAGTATTGCGGCTTTTTAAATCAGCCGCGTTGTAGTAAATTTACATATTCTGCAATTGCATTTTCTAGTGAAGTAAATCCTTCTTCATAACCAGCTGTAAGTAATTTGTCAGTTTCTGCTTTTGTGTAGTATTGATATTTTGGACGAAGGCTTTCGGGCATTTCCACATAATTGATATTAACCGGCAAGTTCATCGCTTTAAATAATGCTCGAGCTAAATCATTCCATGTTTCTGCAATTCCTCTTCCTAAATTAAAAAGCCCATATTTTTTTTCTAAGAGTAAAAATAGTGTGATGCGAGCAGCATCTTTGACATAAAGAAAATCTCTTTTTTGCTCACCATCCGCATAATCACTATTATACGACTTAAATAAATTTAAAGACCCAGTGGATTTGATTTGTTCATAGCCCTTTAATACTACGCTTCGCATATCGTTTTTATGCGCTTCTCCAAATCCAAATACATTGAAGTATTTAAGACCTGTAATTTTATCAGAAATTCCTTTTTGTCTGGCATAGATATCAAACATATGCTTGGAATATCCATACATATTTAGAGGACGCAGATTGGAAATGTCCATTCGATCGTCGTATCCATTCGCTCCATCTCCATAGGTTGCTGCACTAGAAGCATAAATAAAATCTGTTTCATTCGAGAGAGAATACTCGCAAAGAACTTTTGTGTATTCAAAATTATTTTGTATGAGATAAGAGGCATTAGTCTCTGTGGTGCTCGAGCAAGCACCCATATGAATGGTATGAGTATATTTTTTAAAAGGGTTACCATTTTGTATGCGATTTAAAAAATCATCTTTTTCTAAATAGTCTTTGTATTTTAGATCGAGTAGGTTTTTCCATTTTTCTGAATTTCCGAGATGATCTACTATTAAAATATCAGTCTCTTCCATTTGATTTAATTCTCTTACAATATTAGAACCAATCAGTCCGGCTCCACCTGTTACAATAAATTTTCTTTTCATACTTACACTTATGGAAAACCACTTGACTTTGTAAAATAGAAAAATCAAAATTTTTATTCTTGTGTCTGGATTTAGACAGGACAAAATAAAAAACTATGAATAGAAAATTTCTTTATATAGATGTGGGTGATACTTTAATACGGTTACGTTATTCTGTATCAGACATGTATGCAGAAATCTTAAAAGAGCACGGTTTTCTTAAATCAACTAAGCAGGAAGATTTGCATACGCATTTTAAATTAGCGTGGCGAGAGGCTTCTTCTAATTTGCCCGCAGACCATGTAGATAGATATTATGCGCATCCAAATGGACATATTGGTTGGTGGCGTGATTTAATTGATTCTTTTTTATTTCGGATTGCGGGAACAAAAATTGATTCTGAAAACATTTATGAAAAGATTTTTAAAAAGTTTGATGAGCCAGGAAATTGGATAGTTGATCCCACTTTTTTTGAATTGGTAGATTACTTAAAAGAAAAACAAATCGGGTTGGGTATCATTTCGAATTGGGATTTAAGACTGAGAGCTTTATTAACAAATATGAATCTAATTGGTTATTTTGATCATGTGATTATTTCTGCTGAATTTGGCTACGAAAAACCTTCTCCAAAAATATTTCAAGAGGGAATGCGACTAACGAAACTTAGCCCTCAGTCTCATTATTATGTGGGTGACAAACTGGAATATGACTATTATCCGCCGGAAAGCCTAGGTTGGAAAAGTTTTTGGATTTCCAAAGAGAATCGATTAGGAATAAGGAGAGTAGAAAGGCTTGGAGACTTAATTCATTTAATAGATTAATTTTTAATATCCGAACATTTCTTTTACGATTGCTCTTTTTAAACACTGTTAATCAACGAAGCAGTCTAGAGATTCTGAGCGAATCGGTAAAATGCAAATCTAATCTTAATAAATTCTAGATTGTATTTTTTTGAGCACTCTTTGATTATAGGCATAGGGGAAAAAACTATGCTTGAACATTTCTATTTAAATTATTATTCCTTGGCGTCTATCATGGCTTTGTGGCAATGGGTTGCCTGCGCAATATTTTTCTTTTCTCTTTCGAATAAAACGAAAGGTGCCAATTTATTGTTTTACATTAGCCTTGTATCGTCTGTGTTTGCATTGGGTTTTACTCTTTCGCAAACTACCTATTACCCTTCTGCGATCCCTAGAATGCTTTCTATTTCAGTAATGGTTTTAAGTAATGTCTTACACACTCAATTTATTTTACATTTCCCCGAAGTAAAGCATCCTCGTTTTGCAAAGATTCTTTTTATCATAGAAATGACAATTACCATTGCGCTAATTTTATACTTGTTTCTTCTCTGGTCAAATTCCCCGGGTCTAGTTTATGATTTCGAAGCTCATTATTACGAAATGCAAATTCCTGACTATTTGAAATTAGCCGGTATTGTGATGGTTTTGATTGTTTTTCTTTTTACAGCGATATGCCTTTGGTATGCAATTATTTCGAAGGGAGTATTACGCAAAGCTTATCTACTTATGTTATTAGCTCAAGTTGGAATTTCTATTATTCCTATTCCACTTAGCTTGATGAATCGCATGGGAATTATCAGTCGAGAAGTATTTATGAGTTATTATTGTGTAATTGCTACGATTGGATTTTTTATTTTCCTAATGGTATTTATTAATAATACAAATGACAAAACTAGTTTTATTGTGAAGATAATCAGTGTTAGCTTTTTGACGTTTATACTTTTATTTAATTTAATTTCTAATTTAGTGATTAAAGATAGGGACAAAGTATATGATCAATTGCATTTGAATGAACTCAATTCGATTCTTTACACTGACGAGAGACCAAAAGATTTACGTTATATAATTGAATATAAGCCAGAAGTAGACCAGGTTAAGTTTATTTATAAGGATTTTTCAGAAGAATTGCCAATTCAAAGTTTTAAGACAGAGACTAACAATGCCTATCTAATAAAAAGCCTGGAAACTCAATCCCTAACACCTTCCGAGTTAAAAGAATATTTACAAACAATAAAAATAAAAGAAAATGAAAATGCAAAGGGTTATATAAATCTTATCCTCTCTTACTTGGATACTCTTTCACCCGATGATAAGTCTTCTACTAAAAAAGTATTGGAGTATATTCGCTCCAGGGAGACATTTTTATTCTATCGTTATAACAAAGTAAAAGGATTTGCTGATAAAGATTTTAGAGTGAAGCTAGTGGATTTTTTAAATAAAGAAAAGGAAGATTTTTCTCCATTCAAATTAGCCATAGAGTCTCATTTGCAAACGACAACTAAAGAAGGAGTCGAATTAAAAAAAGAAATATTAGAATTTTTAATCAAAATGAAAAATGTAGAGGATAGAAAATTTAGAGAAGCTTCGGATACAAAAGAAGCATTCATCGCATTTCATTTTATAGGAAAAGAAAATGGCGTAATCTATGAAATAGGATTTTCCTATTTGGAGTATAGAAAGTTTATTCACGAGCAAGCGGTTAAGCTATTTTATGCGCTAGTGTTAGCAATGGTTTTAATTCTTTTTGGAACGCCGATTTTTCTTTCGGGCGCGCTTGTTTCTCCGCTCAATGATTTACTTGCCGGACTTCGTAAAGTGCGCGCTGGAGATTTGAATATTACAGTTCCAATCAAAGTCCAGGATGAAATAGGATATCTCGCCGGCTCTTTTAATACGATGGTAAAATCAATTAAAGAGTCAAAAGAAAAGCTCCAGGAATATTCAGAGCATCTAGAGCAAATGGTGGAAGAAAGAACTGCCGAGCTTCAATCGACGCTGAATACAGTGAATGTATTAAAGAGTCAGCAGGATGGAGATTATTTTTTAACTTCTTTATTATTAAAACCATTCATTGTTAATCATGGAAAGAGTGATAAAGTAAAATTAGAATTTTTAATCAGTCAAAAGAAAAAATTTGAATTCCACGGAAAGAAATATGAAATCGGAGGAGATCTCTGTCATACACAAAACTTGGAGTTGAATGGTAAAAATTATATTTTATTTTTTAATTGTGATTCTATGGGAAAATCTTTACAGGGAGCAGGGGGAGCGATTGTGTTTGGCTCTGTATTCTTTTCGATAATTGAGCGGACAAATCAAAGTATCCACATGAAAGATCAATCTCCGGAAAGGTGGATAAAAAATGCATTCATTGAACTCCATAAAGTATTTCTGACTTTTGACGGCAGTATGTTAGTATCCTCAGTGATCGGGCTTATGGATGAGGATACCGGTTTGCTATACTATATTAACGCTGAGCATCCCTGGACAGTTCTATATCGAGATGGAAGAAGTGATTTTATTGAAAATGAAAATTATTTTTCGAAGCTTGGAAGTCCGATCAACGCTAGAAGAGTTTTCGTGAATCTTTACCAGATGAAAAAAGGAGATGTTTTATTTATAGGCTCTGATGGAAGAGATGATTTTGAATTCAAAGAGAAATTAGAACATTTACCAACGGATAGAAATATAAATTATGATGAAAGAGAATTTTTAAAAACGGTTATACAGGCAGAAGGTGACTTACAGAAAATTTATGAGATCACAACTGAAAAGGGAACGATTACGGACGATTATTCGCTCATTCGGATCGAGTATGAAGGAGAAGATTTCGATGGCAAAGCTATCAAGAATCTAGCAATCAAAAATTATAATGCAAAGAATTATAAAGATGCTCTTAAGTATGGATTAGATTATTTCAATCAAAATCCTTCTGATACTGAATTCCTATTTGTAATAAGTCATATTTTTAAACTGGAAAAGAAATTTGAGAAAGCAGCTTATTTTGCTGAGCGGGTAAGGATTCGTAACCCCAATCACTTTAAAAATTTAACCAACCTCGTTCAAATTCAAATAGAATTGGGAGCATTCTCAAGAGCAGAAGAAATTTTAAAAGAATGCGAGATACTTGATTCAACAAGTCCAAAGCTTTCTAAACTTAGAGATTTGCTTAGACTCAACAAAGAATTAGCAATGGACAATACAAAGATTGAGTGATGGATTAGGCGCATTTGCCACAGAGACTCAGAGATGTTAAGTTAATTATCTCTTGATTTTACTGAGATAAATATATTAAAAAAAACTCAGTGTCTCCGTGGCAATCTTATTACTCTATGCTACCAATTTTCCTCTTTCCTGTAGTTTGATTAGGTTTGATTCTAGAATCGCAAGGCTGTCTATATGGTATTCAGCGGCTAATGCGAGTCTGTCGAACTTTTGTTTATCCGTTAGTCTATAGGCTGATCTTTCCAGTAAAATTCCGTTGATGCATCTTGCTGTAGATTCTACGACTTCAAAGGCAAGAGAGTCTCTTGTGGCACTATCTTTGATTTCGGAGAAAGAAGAGGCAATAGATTCAAATAGTTTTCTTACTCGAAGCAGACGATCTGTAGCCGCAAACTTAGAAGTTTCCTTATCTAAATAAGCACGTAAAAAACCAGTTGGTGACATACCCGATACAACACCACCAATGCAGGCTACGATTTGAAGTTGAGTTGTTCCTTCATAGATGTTTGTGATCCTGGCATCGCGGTAAATCTTAGAAACCACATAGTCTTCTGTGTATCCAGAGCCTCCGTGAATTTGTAGTGCGTTATCCGCAATACGATTTGCCATTTCGGAAATATAATACTTGGAGAGGGGAGTAAATAGATTTGCCAGTTTTTCCCAGAATTTAATTTGCTCGTCTTTTTTAATTTCTTTTTCGTCAACGGCTTTGTGTCTTAAATGCTCTTCTCTCCAGAGGTATAAGTCAACCGAGCGAGAAGCTTCAAGAAGTATACTTCGCATAGCCGCAATTTCTCTATCCATATGCGTTATCATTTTTTTGACTGCGGGAATTTCTTCGATGAGCTTGCCAAATTGTTTCCTTTCGGATGCGTATTTCTTAGCTTCAAAATAAGCAGCCGAGGCAATGCCAGTAGCCTGAGCGGCAATTGAGAGTCTTGCCGTGTTCATCATGCCCATTGAGTATTTTACTAGTCCATAACCTTCTACTCCAATTAATTCTGCTGGCGAATTGTCATATACCACTTCGCAGGTAGGAGAAGAGTGAAGTCCCATTTTTTTTTCGATGGAAGCGATAAATACATCTTCTGTCTTAACAATAAAAAAGGATAGGCCACGCGCTCCCCCGGTCGGGCTACCGGTTCTAGCCAGTGTGAGGATAACAGATGGAAACTCCGCAAAGCCGCAGGCATGAGTTATAAAACGTTTGGTTCCGGTTATTCGCCATTGTCCGCTTGCGTCTTTTACTGCTTTGGTTTGGAGATTCGGTAAGTCAGATCCATAATCAGGTTCCGTTAATGCCATAGCACCGCATAACGTTCCTTCTGCCATCTTTGGAACGTATTTATCTATTTGTTCTTTTGAACCATATTTTTCGATAGTCTCAGCAAGGTTAAAACATCCAGCAGCAATCCCAAAGGCTCCATCACCGCGCGAAACCATTTCCATTGCAAGCGCCTGAGCCGTTGCTGGCATTCCAAGTCCACCGTATTTTCTGCCGATTCCATAGGGAAGAAGTCCTGCTTCTCTAACTGCTTTCATTGCTTCTTGCATTGGAGCGGGAAATATTACTTTGCCGTTATCGTATTTTAATCCAATCTTGTCAATCTCTGCTGCTCTAGGAGCTAATTCATTTCCAATTACCTCTCCGACTGATTCGAGAGTTGCTTTGTAGTATTCAATAGCTTCTTGTAAAGATGAAGGGGCTAACGAGAGTTTGTCGTTTCCTGTTTTTTTGTATTCCTCTGCATCTGTAAATCCGTCTTCGTATGCATTTACAATTTCTTCCCAATCTATAATCGATTCGAATTGAAGCTGTAAGTCTTCGTTGTTTGTAAAATAATTTCCAGTAATCATAATTTATTCCTTATAATTTAGATTTAGCTAATATTGCAAAGATAGAGAAAGTGAGCTGCCATTTCTATTTATGCATCATATCAATTCAATCTGTCATTTTAATCCTATTGATAGGTTTGAATTCAAATACACTGGGGTCAAGAAAAATACATTTGCTTTACTATTTATAAATAAAATTTGCACTCTTATTCGTAACCCAATTCTTAAAGAGGGTTCCGTTTGAGTTGATCCAATTTTGAAAATTAGGATATGCTTTTTTTATTGAACTTTTCTCGGACGGATGTTGGAAATCCGGACCTACTAGCATGGCCCAAGGATATCCGCTATTATCCTTAAAGAATATTTTATTCTGTAGATTTGATTTATCATCTCCTGTATTAAATAATTTAGTATCGAAAAAGGAACTCGGTCTCTTATTTGGAAGATGAATTTCTTTTGATCTTGTTTTTACATTGAATAGGAATGGGTTATAAGGAGATGAATCTATAATTGGATTTACGAACGTAGCGTTTAATACTATTTTGTCTCCATTTGTTTGCGGAGATCCTGTAATTGTATTTGCAAATGCAAATCCGGAAGGAATTTGAATCTGATTTCTTGCGTTATCGATTATTTTAAACACTAATTCATCTGTATGACCTGGCTCAATTGCATTGTCTTTGATTATTCCATTTACTGTTCTCTGGCTCGATTCAACGTTAGTTGCAATAGTTTCTAGCATTAGCATCAGACCATTTTGATTTGCTGCTCCCATTGCTTTCAAATTAAATTCCGCAGAAAATTCTTTGACATTTTTATTTCTATCTAGAATTTCTTTTATCCTGAAGGAAACAACCAGGTCATTGAAATCATAGTCTCCTTTTGATGGATATAAATCTTCAAAGGCTAGATATGCATAGGTATCGCTTCCAGGATAATAACGAGTATACGTTCTGTTAGGATCATTCGGGAACGGATCATTATTGTCTGCAACACCATCTCCATCAGAGTCAACAATTCCCGGGACTTTGACTATATTATCTAAATTTATTGCAGTCACAGGATTGACTGTAACAGTAAATACTACATCATTAAAATCATGATCACATACGGCAGCATCTCTGGGTAAATCTTCAAAACCTAATATTATCTTTTTCTCATCTTCATACCAGAGCATTGCGAGATGTTTTTTTAATTCTGCATTTGTTTCATTGTTTAATTCTGGCAAGGAAAATATATTATTTTTCGTTTCAACTATTTTAGAACCATCCCAGCCATCCGAAATAATCCAGAAACCAATTCTTGTGTTAGCCGGAAATCTTCCCAGAAAAACTTTATCACCGGATGATAAGTTCCCACCACTATTCTTATAAGAAGCGTTAGGAAATAGAGCAATTTTATTTACTGCAGAAGGCGATGTAGGTTTTGAATCATCGGTATAAGTAAAATAGCCAAATGAATTTCGATAGCCTGCTCCTTCATGTAAAAATGTTACCCATACGTCTGCTAATTCTGAAAGCTTTAAATTTGTGTCAACTCCAGTCATAATATATTCTGGATGCGTTTTTCTTATATCCTGTGTTTCTGGAAACGCGAAATTAACCGCTTGCAATAACTTGGTTGAAACAGTTTGGTTGGTCTGGGTAATGGCGAGTATACCGTTGTTGTCAAAGGCGCTAACTGTCAGTATTCTCAAATCAGCGTTAGCTGCTTTACAGTTGAGAACCTGACCGGACTGACTAATTGTATTTTTCTCGTTAGAATAAATTAAAAAAGGTTCAGCAGGAACACCTATCGCAATTACCTTTGCGTATAGATTTTGTCCATCAAAGAGGGTAACTGTATCTGTATAGATTCCATTCGAGTCTGTAACGCCCGAGGTTATCAAAGAATTTTTTGAATCGTATATTTCAACTTTGGCACCTACATAGGGATCATTTCCGTTTTTAACAGGAAAGGAAATGATAATCTTTTCGTTTGAGTTGAAATTGAAGGCTAAGTAACTCGGGGCACAATTTAATTCTGATGAACTTGCTACTGCATTAGGCTTTCCTAATGTAGCGAAAATTCCTGCTACCTGGTTTGCATTTAGATTTTCTTTTGTGCTTCCATTTTGTGAACAGGCAATTGTTACCGATAGAATGATTAAAGCGATTATAGTTCTTTTGGAAATGGTTCTATTTTGAAATATATTGAAAGAAGTGTTTAGTAAATATTTAATTGAAGTTTTCATTTTAGTTTTCCTCTCAGAACTATACATTGCAAATACCGTGCTCAATTTTTTTTCTATTTTTTAGTAGAATTAGTCTCAAAATAAGACTAAAACTGTTTCTTCTGAGACTCTTGGAAAAAATTTGAGATGATAGTTTAATGAAGAGTATTCGATGAGCAAATTTTATTTTTAAATAAGAAGTAATTCTAAAAAGAATTTAAATGGATAAAAAGATTTCTAAATAATCACCTTTCCATTTTCTAAATAGAAGCGCTTGAAAAAGGATTGACTTGGAATTGAAAGAGCTAAAGAATTAGCAGAAACAAAAGGATGGAATGTATATGGGATTATTAGATTCACTAAAAGGTATGGTAGGCAAGGGCTCTCCAAAAGTAGAAGTAAAACTTCTTAAAGAGCAGGCAACAGTTCAAGAAAGTGTAAAAGGCGTTGCTACATTTACGGGAGGCGAATACCCAGTAACCATTGACTCTGTAATTCTTTCTATGCTCATGGTGGAAGAACTCAAAGAAAAACAAACTACAAAAGAATCCACTGATAAAGTAGGAAAGATTACATTTAACGATTACATCTTAGAACCAAAGGAAGTAATTTCTCTTCCTTTTCAAATCGTCATTCCTAAAAGTAATCTTATCAGCTCAACGGCTATCAAGCATTATGTGCATGTCCAGTTAGACATCAACGGGCAAGATGTATTCGGCGTTTGTGAAATTAAAATAATTTAATTACAAAAACATAACGTTCGTCAATACTGAAACATTAAGGAAAAAAGTAGGTTCACGCAAAGCCGCCAAGACGCAAAGATTATATTTGTCTTAATGGAGTATTGCGAAAGAAAATAAAAGCTAAGGTATTTTTTATAAACCCTTAGCGACTTAGCGCCTTTGCGTGAAACTTAATCTGTTAAAATGAAATTTTTTTTTGGCAGGCAGTGATGTAATTAAGGAGAAAAAATGCTAAGTGATTTTCCGAAAGTCGAGTGTCCCTTTGTTCGCAAAATTTACAAAGTAAATCCGGGTGATTTCAAAAAATACGGTTCGTCTCTTAAAATGAGAGAGCCAGCTGTGTATTTGGTTGAGCCTGAAATAAATCCCGGTTATGAATGGGTATTTGATGACCCAAATACATTTGCAGTGGAAAAAGTTGACGGCTCTAACCTTGCAATTAGAACAGAAGCCGGTCGCTTACTCGAATTACAAAATCGAATGAATGTGATAGATCCACTGCAAATCATGAAGGGAAATACATATTACATTGAAAGTGTTTTTAACGCAATAGAAAAGGACTATGTAAAATTAGATGGCATTCAATATGGGGAAGTCTTGGGACCAAAACTTCAGGCTAATCCCTATAAGCTACCTGAACATCTCTGGTATCCTTTTTCCAAGGCAAAGGAATCTTTGCGATACAAATCTTTTGACAAGCATCCAAGAGGCTACTGGGAGTTTAGTGAATGGTTTAGACTTTTTCTAAAGAGTTTATTCTATTGTCGCTATCATAAAATCCCAATTTCTGATATGACGACTAACGCTGAAGTTCCTTTTGCAGAAGGAGTTGTATTTTACAATGGCGACAAAATTTCAAAATTAAGAAGAGATATGTGGTTTTGGCATTATTGCGAGAAAGTTGAAATATATGATCTGAGCAAAGAAACTATCGAAACAGCCAGACAGATTGGAATTAGTGTTAAGGGATATTAATTTGAAGAATAGTAAGAATTACTTTCTATTTTTTATTATTACAATACTATCAAGTTTTACTTTGCTTGCGCAATCAAATTCAACTAGCAATGAACTTGGAATCGCTGCTTTAAACAAAAAAGATTATGGAAATGCAAAAAAATATTTTTTGCAAACTTTAAAAAAATCTCCGAATGATGCCTTTGCTAATTATAACCTTGCATGCGTATATGCGCTTTTATTAAACCAATGTGAACTTGATGCAACCGAGGAACAAATTATTCAACTGTTAGAAAAGGCTATTCGTAGTAAGCCTCAATACAAAGATAAAATGCTAAAAGATAAGGATCTTGCAATCATAAAAGGTAAATATAGTTTTAACGCGCTTGCAGGATTTTCCAAAAAGGAAATACTAACAAAAGTGATCTGGTATGGTCCAAGTCCTGGTGCTTACGGACCTTTGGATCAAATAATCTTTTATGAGAATGGAACTTTTACCTATTCTATAAAGAAATTTAGTGACTCCGGAGAAATTTTACAAGAGGAAATTTCTGGAAAATACAATTGGGAAAAGGAAGAAAATTTATTTATTCAATTTAATAAATCCGCATCGATTCAAAATTTAAAGTCTAAAAAATTAAACGTAAAAATTTCAAATGGAGTCCTTGAAATAGAGGGCTTTGATCATTCTTTTC
>Ga0075158_10003202_pt1 | contig 11601 bp, 11 predicted proteins | sample JI91814BDNA_FD_70968 | JGI IMG/M metagenome (GOLD analysis project Ga0075158, IMG submission 70968) | Wastewater effluent complex algal communities from Wisconsin, to seasonally profile nutrient transformation and Carbon sequestration -... | ecosystem: Engineered > WWTP > Effluent > Algae... | reverse complement strand
GCGAAGTGGCTTCAGCGCTTGTCGTGCTTGCCTGGGCGGCTGCGTTGCAGCTGCAAGAGGCCCAGCAAACCTGCACCCAGCAAGGCCCAGCTCTGCGGTTCCGGCACGCTCGACACGAGCTCGACGCTGAGCAAGGGGCGCAACGCTTGAGTGCTGGCTTCGCTGCTGTGGAAATCGATGCCATTGCTGCCGGCGGCAAAGGGCTGCAGCAGCCAGCCGTAGTTCGGCACGCTGCCCGCCTGCAAGGCTTGCAGGGAAGCGGTGAGGTCGATGCTCAGCAGACCGGTGCCGATATTGGCATTGCCGTCGTTGGCGCCAAAGCTGGCCAGCACCGCGCCGAGCGCTTCGGCACCATCGGTCTGTACACCGGCAGCCATGGAGTTCCAGGTCACCGAGGCTTGGTTCCAGTCACGCAGCAGCTGGTGGACCTTGAAGCCGCTGCCGGCATCGAAGACTTGCAGCTGCAGCTTGGCCGAGACGATGGTGTCGCTGTTGCGAATCTGGCCGGCATTCGCGCCGAACAGCTGATCGAAGCGGATCAGACCCTGATTGGGCTTGGCGCCCGGGCTGCCGTCGTCGCCGTCGATGCTCAGGTGGTCGAGGCTGCCGTAGTTCTTGCCGCGGCTGTCGCCGCTGCTGGTTTCATTGCTGCGGATGTGGGCGTCTTGGGTTCCGGTGTAGCCGTTCAGGCCTTGCTGAAAGCTCAGCGTATGCGGCGCGTTGGCGGCCAGGGCCTGGCCCATCGAGGCCAGCAACAGGGCGGTGGTGAGTGCGAGGGTGGTTTTCATGAGAGTCCTGTGTTTGGGTTCAAGAGCTTGGGCTCAAGCGCTGCGGCGGCGTGCAGCCCAGCCGAGCACCGCCAGGCCGGACAGCAGCAGGGCATAGGTTTGCGGCTCCGGCACCGCCACGGTGATGCTGAAGACATCGCCGACCTGGCGGCCGCTCAAGTCCAGCGACCAGTCTTGGGCGCCGGCTTCGAGCAAGGGGTTGCCGATGTAGAACTGCGTGGTCACGCCGGGGCCGCCGAATTGAGCCCAGAGGCTGTCAGCGCTGTGGCCCGCGGCCAGCACCGGCTGGAAGCCGTCGGTGCTCACCGTGCCGGCCGGCGCGGCAAAGCGCACGCCGTGCAGTTGCACGCTGGCGGCCTCAAAGCCCAGGCCCGACAGGTTGCTGACCAGGGCGTTGAAGCTCAGCGCCTGGCCGAGGTCTTGGGCCTCGACCAGGAAGTTCAGCGTGACCTGGCCTTGCTGGGCGAAGCTCAGGTCGAAGAACAGCTGGCTGGCGCTGGCGAAACTGCTGTCCACGCTGGCGGCGCCGGTGTTGGCGCTGCTTCCGGTGTAGACGGCGGCCTGGGCCTGGCCGGCCAGGGCGAGCAGGGCGGCTGCGGCGATGGAGGAAATCTTGTTCATGGAAGGGTCCTGGGTTCGGTGAATGGGCGGGGCGGCTTCAGAGCGGGCCCTTGCCCCAGGGGCCGGTGATGGCGAGGGTGATGCCGGGGGTCTGGATGTTGACGAAGAGGTAGCGGCCGGTCGGGTCGAAGCAGGCGCCGCAGAACTCGGAACTGCGGCGGTCACCGGCCAGGCTGCTGAGCTTGCCCGCGGCACTCAGCTGGGCGGCGCTGACGTTGACGTTGTTCTTGACCAGGATGAAGGTGTCGCCTTCCGGGGTCAGGCTCATCAGGCGGCTGCCGAAGCCGAAGCTGTCGGTGGCGCCGCCGCCGTCTTCGCAGATGACGATGCCGCCACGCGGGCTGACGCAGAGGTTGTCGCCGGCATCACCGACCAGCTCGGAGGCGCTGGCGTAGATGCACAGCAGGCTCTGCTCGCTCAGGTCCAGTTCCCAGATGGCGCCACGGCCGACATTGCCGCCCGAGGTGTCCATCACATACATCTTGCCGGCGTGGTACCAGATGCCTTCGCCACGGTTCATGCGCAGCGCGCCCTGCGCCCAGCCTTGCACAAAGGGGCCGGCGGCCGAGCTGATGGCAGCGCCGTCCGGGCCGACCGCATTGCCGCGGTTGGCGTCGGGGTCGGCAATGTCCACCCACTCCAGCTCGTAGCTTTGCTCCAGCTGAGCCGGAGCGATGTTGACGTTGTTGCGGCCCTTGACCTTGGCCATCTGCAGGCGGCCGCCCTGGGCCAGGCTGCCCAAGCTGCCGGGGGTGACTTGCGGGATGTAGCGGTAGAAGCCGGACTTGCCAGAGCTGTCTTCGGTCAGGTAGGCGATGCCGCTGTTCGGGTCGATGGCCACCGCCTCGTGGGCGAAGCGGCCCATGCCGATGATGGGCTGGGCGCTGGTGCGGCTGGGGTCGGCGGCGCACTCGAACACATAGCCATGCTTGCGGCCGGCGCTGCTGATGCTGTCGGAGCCAACTTCTTCGCACGTCAGCCAGCTGCCCCAGGGCGTGATGCCGCCCGCGCAGTTGGTACGGGTGCCGCCGAGGTTGGCCTCGCTGCGGATCCAGTTGCCATCGCGGAAGACCAGATTGGTGGTGCCACCGTTGGAGAAGCCGGTGCCGGTGTCGTACACCGCCGGGGCGCCGAAGTAGCTGGCGTCCGAGCCGGTGCTGACCTCGTGGTTGCGGATCAGCACCAGCTCGGTGGCGCGGCCGACACGGCGGCTCTGCACCACGCCCATGCCGTCATGGGCGCGCGGCGTGGGCTTGCCATTGCTCATGGTGTCACCGGTCCAGCCATAGCTCTTGTAGCTGAAGCCGGCCGGCAGTTGCAGCAGGGGCAGGCCGGTGCTCAGGTCATTGACCGGTGCGATCGGACCGTAGGGGCTGTCGATCAGCTGGGTGTTGCCGGCGGCCTGCGCCTCGCGGCTGTGCAAGGCGCCGAGCGTGGCGATGAAGGGCAGGGCGGCGGCAGCCGAGGCGCTCTTCAGCAGATGGCGACGGGAGGGGGCGAATTCTTGTTCGGACATGATGGGTGGCGGCAGCGTGGCGACCGGGTGGTTGAGAGCCCGGCGCATTCTGGTCAGCCATCACGACAGTGGCGTGGAAGCCCTCACACCTTCTTGTGAGTCATTCGGCCTATGGCACTCAGGCATCCAGTGCCTGCACCACATTGCGCCCCTGAGCCTTGGCGCGGTACATGGCGCGGTCGGCGCGGCCGAGCACGGCATCGGCGCTGATGTCGCCGGGCTCTGCCTCGGCGATGCCGAAGCTGGCGGTCAGCGGCCAGCTCTGACCCTGCCAGAGGAACTCACTTTCTTCCAGATTCAGGCGCATGCGCTCGGCCACCAGGGCCGCGCCGGCCAGGTCGGTCAGGGGCAACAGCACGCAGAACTCCTCGCCACCGAGCCGTCCCAAGGCATCCACCTCGCGCACGCAGGGTTTGAGCACCTCGACCAGGCGCTGCAAGGCCGCGTCGCCGGCGGCATGGCCAAGGCTGTCGTTGAGCTGCTTGAAGCGGTCCATGTCGATCATGACCAGCGCATAGGGCTTGCCGCGCTGCAGTCGGGCATGCTCGGTGTCGATGGCCTCGCTGAGGGCGCGACGGTTCAGCACGTCGGTGAGCGGGTCGTGGCGGGTCAGGCGCTGGATGCGGCGGATCAACTTGGCCAGGATCAGAAAGGCCATGGTGGCATTGAGCACCAGATTCATGGCCAGCATGGACCACAGCCAGGCAATGTTGAACTCCCCCGCGCCAAGAATGTCGGTGTTGTTGCCGGGCAGGATCAAAGACTCCAGCAGCCTGCCCGCTAAGAGCACGCTGATCACGAACAAAGGGCCCGAGAGCAGCAGCGACATCGCCACCGACACGCGTTGGCGCAAGGCCCACCAGGTGTCCAAGCTGGCCATCAAGGACAGGGCAAACAGGCTGGCGAACACCGCCCGGGTTTCCATGCGCATGTCGCCGCTGTAGGGCAGTGTGGCCAGCAGTGCCGCGCCACTGAGCAAGACCGCCCCGGCGCTGCGCCAGGCCATCGGCCGCCGCACCAGCGTGGGCAGCACCGTGCGCAAAACGGCCAGCGCGGCGATGGACAAGACGTCCGAAGCCCAGAAGGTGAGCAGGGCCGGCGCCGTGCCGCGCAGCGCATGCAGGCTCAGCGAGAGTGCCAGCAAGGCATTGACTCCAGCCAGGCCGAAGGATGCGCGAGGCGCCAGCCGAGCGCCCTGCGCCATCACCGCCCAGAACACGCTGGCGACGCTGAACACCAGTACGGTGGCGGCCAGCAAGGTCAAGGCGTTGGTGGGCGTGTGGTCGATCATGGCTGGTGCACCCGCCCAAGCGCGGCGCCGGGCTCGGCGACGCAGATGCGGTCGCGCCCCTCGGCTTTGGCGCGGTAGACCAGCCAGTCCGCCAGGGCCAGGCTGTGTTCGCCCTGCGGGTCGCCGGTCTGGCAGGGCGCGACGCCGAAGCTGGCACTCAGCGGCAGGCGGTGTTCGCGCCACACCAGGGGGTTGCGGCGCAAGGCCTCGCACATGCGCTGCGCCACGCGGCTGGCATCGGCCAAGGGCGTGTGCGGCAACAGCACGCAAAATTCCTCGCCGCCGAGGCGGCCGAGCCGGTCCAGGTCGCGCATATTGGCGCGCAGCACGGCCACCAGATGCAGCAAGGCGGCATCGCCGGCCGCATGTCCCAGGCTGTCGTTGATGCGTTTGAAATGGTCGACATCGAGCATCACCAGGCAATGGCTCTGGCCGCGCTCCGCTTGCGCTTGCAGGGTTTGCAATTCGCTGCCCAGGGCGCGGCGGTTCAGGGCGTCGGTGAGCGGGTCGCGCAGGGTCATGTAGCGGATGCGGTCGATCAGCCGGGTCACGACCACGCCCACCAAGCCGATGCCAATGGCCAGTGTCAGCAGCAGATAGGCCCAGGCCAGCCAGGCGCTGGCGTGCGCACCCTCCACGAAGAACGGCCGCTGCTCGTTCATGCCCAGCAGCGTGAGGCTGCGGCCGAGCAACATGGCCGCCAGCAGCAGGTAAGGCAGGATGAGGAAGCGGCGCACCCCGACGGTCAGGGTGGCGCGGCCGCCGGTTTGCAGGTCATGCGCGGCCAGCAGGGTCAGCAGGCCCATGCCGGCCGAGGTCGCGGCCAGAGCCGCCGCGCTGTGCCCTGACATGATGCTCAACAACATGGCGAGCGCCGCCATGCCGGCCACGCCAGCGATGTCCAGGCGACGGCGGTGTAAGCGCATCATGCGGCGTATGCCGAGGGTCATCAGGGCGAAGCCAAGCAGGCTCAACAGCTTCTGCAGCCAGTTCTGCAAAGGCGCTGGCCACCAGGCCTGGCAGTCCAGGCAAAGCAGGGCCGGGATGATGCTGAAGTAGCCCGCTGCCAGCAGCAGGGCGGCGCTGGGGGCGATGCGAAACACCTGCGACATGACCAGCCAGACCAGTGCCATGAAGCCGTGGAAGGCGGCGCTCACTTGCAGCAGGGTGTTGGCATCGAACAAGGTCATCGACAGCTCGAAACAGCGAGAGCGGCGCGAAAGGCACGGCCTGAGCCCATGATCGCCGAGCCCAGCGGTCGACACAATGGGCGGCGTGCCGAAACTGGGCCCGATTCGCCGACTTGTTTCAGCGCCTTTCCAGCACCAGGGCCTTCAAGTCGCGGCCGGCCTTGAGTTGCTCAGCCACGCGCCGGGCGTCGTCTCGCGAGGTGTAAGGGCCTGCCTGCAGGCGATGCAGGCTGTTGTCCTTGAAGACGGCAAGCAGGGGAGCGAGCCAGTCGAACTCTTGAACCAGTTCGCGGCGCATGGCCTCGGCGCCGTCCAGGCGCGAGAACGCACCCAGCTGCACCCAGAAGCCACGGGCCGCTGCGCGTGGCGCGGGCGGCAACGGCGCTTCAGCGGCCGTCCCGCTGGCGCTGGATGCTGCGGCGATCTGCTGCGTGGTTTCCAGCGCTGCTGCTCCGGCCGCGCCAGCGGCGGCATAGACAGGCGTGTGGTCTGGCAAAGGCATGGGCACGGACTCGGGAGAGGTCGGCCGGCCGCGTTGCCAAGCGCCAGTGCGGATGTCCTCGAACGTGATGCGCTCGACCTCAACCGGAGCCACGCCTTTGAGCACCCCGAGCTTGAGCGCCGCCGTGTAGCTGAGGTCGATGATGCGGCCACGGTGGAAAGGGCCTCGGTCGTTGATGCGCACCAGCACCTCGCGGCCATTGGCCGGGTTGCGCACGCGGGCGTAGCCAGGGATGGGGATGGTGGCATGGGCGCCGGTCATGGCGTACATGTTGTAGATCTCGCCGCTGGAGGTGGGCTTGCCGTGAAATTTCTTGCCATACCAGGAGGCCAGGCCGCGCTCGACCAGGGGCAGGTCCTCGGTCATGGGCTCGTAGCGCTGGCCGAACACCTCGTAGGGCTTGTTGGGGCCGCCCTTGCGGATGGTCTCCAGCTTGGGCGTCGCGTCGGGCACCTGGTCCAGCCCGGGCGGGATGATGGCCTCGGGGCCGTCGCGGTCGGAACTGGCGGGTGCGGCCCCGGGTTTGCCGGTGCTGCCGGCTGGGTTTGGGCTGGGACTGTTGGCGCAGCCCACCAGGGTGGCCAGGCAGCAGGCGCTCAGGGCATGGGTCCAGTGGAGCCGCGGGGGCATGAATCGTGGGGGCAGGGCGGTGCGGCGCTTTGACATGGCCGCCACCCTACACAGGGTGCCCGCACTTGCCAAGTGCAGGCGCGTGTCGGGCCGGCGCGGTCGTATGCTTGGCATCCTCAAACCGGCACTGCAGGACCGATTGGCCATGAGCTTGAACTACATCTTCCCCCCCGCCGAGCAGCCCAGCGTGGCCGTGCGCGGCAGTCAGGCGCGCTACGCCGTCAGCCGCATTTTCTGCGTCGGCCGCAACTACGCCGCCCATGCGCGCGAAATGGGCTCGGACCCCGATCGCGAGCCGCCGTTCTACTTCAGCAAGCCGGCCAGCGCCCTGGTGCCTTCGGGCTCCACCGTGCCTTATCCGCCCGGCACGCAGAACTACCACTACGAGATGGAGCTGGTGATCGCCATCGGTGCGCCGGTGTTCAAGGTCACGCCCGAGGCGGCGCGCGCCGCCGTTTGGGCCTATGCCGCCGGCCTGGACATGACGCGCCGCGACTTGCAGGCCGAGGCCAAGGCCAACGGCCGGCCCTGGGACACGGCCAAGGGTTTTGAGCAATCGGCCGTCATCACCGAGCTGGTGCGTGTCAGTGACACCGGCGTTCTGCACGCGGGCACCATCAGCCTGGCCGTCAACGGCGTGCAGAAGCAGCGCGGCGACATCGCCGACATGATCTGGAGCGTGCCCGAGATCGTCGCCAACCTCTCGCAGTACTACCACCTACAGCCGGGCGACTTGATCTACACCGGCACGCCCGATGGCGTCGGCGCCGTGCGGCCCGGCGACGAGATCAGCGGCCACATCGACGGCCTGCCGGCCCTGAGCCTGCGCATCGGTGAGCCCGACTAGACTCTCGGTCTTTGTTTTCGCCGGAAGTTGCCCGCCATGTTTGACCACAACGAAACCCTGGACCAAGCCCGCCAGCGCAATGTGCGCGACGCCCTGTTCGAGGATGTGGGCGTGTGCGACTGGACGGCCCAGCTGGTGCCGGCCGGCCGCCGGGTCAAGGCTCATGTGCGGGTGCGCGAAGACGCGGTGCTGTGCGGCCGCGACTGGTTCGAGGCGGTGTTTGCCGCCCTCGACCCGAGCAGCCGCATCGAATGGCTGTACGCGGAAGGCGCGCGCATGGTCGCCGACACCCTGGTGTGCCAGATTGAGGCAGACGGCCGATTGCTGCTGACGGCCGAGCGCCCGGCGCTGAACTTTCTGCAATTGCTTTCGGCCACCGCGACGCTGACCCGCGCTCATGTCGACGCCATCGCCGGCGCCAGCAGCAACCCGCGCGGCTGCGTGGTGCTGGACACCCGCAAGACCCTGCCCGGTCTGCGCCTGGCGCAAAAGTACGCGGTGCGCGTGGGCGGCGGCGCCAACCAGCGCCTGGCGCTGTACCACGGCATCCTGATCAAGGAAAACCACATCGCCGCGGCCGGTGGTGTGTCCGAGGCCTTGCGCGCCGCCCAGGCGCTGAATGCGGGCGTGGACATCCAGATCGAGGTTGAATCCCTGACCGAGTTGCAGGAGGCCCTGGCTGCCGGCGCCGTCAGCGTGCTGCTGGACAACTTCAGCGAGGCCGAGATGATCGAGGCGGTGCGCCTCAACGCCGGCCGTGCACTTTTGGAAGTCTCGGGCGGCGTGGCCTTGGATCAGCTGCGCTGGATCGCCGCCACGGGGGTGGATCGCATTTCGATCGGTCGCCTGACCAAGGATATCCGGGCGGTGGACTTCTCCATGCGGGTGGACGGCCCGGTCTGATCGGCGCTTCGGCCCCGTGTTTTCCCAGCCCCCCCCGTTTTCGCGAAGCAATTTGTCACAGGTCTGCGCTATTCTTGAACTCAATCGTGGGTGCTCACACGGACGCCTCGCTTTCGTTGAAGGACATTGACATGAAATTTTCGACCTTGACCGTCGCGGCCGCTTTGGTGTTGGCCGGCGGTGCTGCACAAGCCGCTGTCTACAACCTCGGCGACATCACAGCCACCGGCGCGCTACAAAACTCAGCGCCCCTCGCCAACGGCGTCAGTTTCAGCGACACCTGGAATTTCACGCTGAGCAGCTACAGCGATGCGGCCGTGTTGATCAGCGCCAACTTCTCTCGCCCCGAGTTCGCTTTCACCAACTTTCAGGCCACGATCAGCGGCGGCAATTTCCCCGCCCCCGAGGCCCTGAACCTGACGGCTGGCAACTCTTTCCAAATCCTGGAAGGTGCCGGTGAAGCTGTCGCCGGCAACTACACCATCACCGTCAGCGGCATCTCCAACCGCAACAACAGCTTCTACACCTTCAATGTGGACGTGAGCCCAGTGCCGGAGCCGAGCAGCTATGCCTTGCTGATCGCAGGCCTGGGCGTGGTCGGTTTCACGGCGCGGCGCAGCAAGAAGGCCTGAGCCAGGGCATAGATGGGCCAGGCGATGCGCCGGCCACCCTAGAAGAGCGGGCCGAGGCCCGCTTTTTTCATGGGCGCCGCCGCTTCAAGCGAAGCGGAATACGGCCACAGCTTGCGCCAGCTTCTCGGCATGGAATTTGAGGCTTTCCGCTGCGGCGGCCGTCTGCTCGACCAAGGCGGCGTTTTGCTGCGTTCCAGCGTCAATGCTGGACACCGATGCATTGATCTGGCTGATGTCCCGGCTCTGGGTCTCCGCGGCCTGGGTTACCTGATGGATGCGGGCTGAGACCTGACGTACTTCGTCAACGATGCGCTCCATGGATGCCCCCGCCTCGCTGACCAGCCGGTTGCCAACCTCGACGCGCTCGACCGAGTTGTTGATCATGGACTTGATCTCGCGTGCCGCCTGGGTGCTGCGCTGGGCCAGTTGCCTTACCTCGCTGGCCACCACGGCAAAGCCTCGCCCCTGCTCCCCGGCGCGGGCGGCTTCGACAGCGGCATTGAGCGCCAGGATATTGGTCTGGAAGGCGATGCCGTCGATCACGCCGATGATCTCGGCGATCTTCTGGCTGGCCCCTGCGATCTCGTTCATGGTGTGAACGACTTGCCGGACATGTTGGCCGCCCTGCTCGGCCACGCTGCGTGCCGCATCGGCCATTTGGGTGGCCGAGCGGGAGTGGTCGGCCGCTTCGCGGATCGAGCCGGTCATCTGCTCCATGGCCGCAGCGGTCTGCTGCAGTGATGACGATTGCTGTTCGGTGCGGCCGCTCAGGCTTTGGTTGCCGGCACTGATTTCCTGCGCCGCCAGACTCATGCTTTGCACAGCCTGCGCGATCCCACCGGCCAGTTGCGCCAGCGACAAGCGGGTGTGCTCCAGCTTGTCCATCACGCTGCCCGGCCTGCCTTTCAGCGGCACGCTGAAGTCGCCCTGGGCCAGGGCCTGGCAGACCTGCATCAGCGTCTGCGGTTCGGCGCCCAGCTGGCGGCTGATGCGCCGCGCCACCCACAGGCTGATGGCGACCGACGCACTGGCGAGCAGCAAGAGGCCCAGAACAATGCCGGTGCGTGAGCGCTCGGCTTCGTGAATGGCGATCTCCGCCAAGGCGCGCATCTGCTGAGCTTCCTGGTTGACCAGTTGCCTTTGCTGGAGCGTGACCTGGTTCAGCGCCAGCTGGGCCGGCCGCACCTTGTCGGCCACCAGCGCCTTGACATCGTCAAACCGGCCCTCGTCGATCATGCCGGGCAGGGGGCTGGTGAGCGCCGCCATGGCTTGCGTGCCCGCCTTGAGCCGCGCCCATTGCGCCGCTTGATCGGTGGTCCATTGCGCCAGGTCCAGCTCGGCGTTCAGCGCGCTCATCGCATCGGCCTGGCTTTTCAGCTCGGCCTGCAACTGCGCCTGAACCTTGATGTCCTCGTTGATGGCGAGGTCGCGCACCGTGATGGCGCGGCTCAGGTTGACAGCTTCGAGGCTGGACACCGAGGCCAGCTTGGCGACCAGATTCTGCGTGGCCGATTGCAGTTGCTCGCTGAGGGCATGAACCTGCCATAGAGCCAGGCCCGCCAAAGCGGACAGGCTCAGGATGACAGCAGCAAAGGCGGCGAGCAGCGTGTGTTGGATCGTGATCTCTTTTTTCATGTGAACTCCCTGGATCCGAACATGCTGTGGTTTGCTACTGCAAGAAGAGCTTTTTGGCCTCTGCACTGAGCAGGTAGTCGAGCAGCTTGCGCACCTCAGGGCTGGGCTCGCCCACCGTCACCAGGCCCAGCGGACGTGAGACAGGCGGCGCTTTCAGTTCCTTGATCTTTCCCTTGGCCGATTCGGCCGTGCCGGAGCCGACGTAGCCGATGGCGGCCTTGTCGCGCGCCACTTCGGCCAGCTCGGCCGCGCTGGTGCGCAGTTCCTTGGCTGAGCTGGCGAAAGCCTGGCCCGCCAGAAGCTGCTTTTCAATCACGCCGCGGGTGCCCGAGCCGGGTGCCCCGGTCACGACCAAGACGGCCAGATCGGGGCCGCCGACCTCTTTCCAGTTCTGCACCTTGCCGCTCAGCAGGCCGCGCAGCTGTTCGCGGCTCAGTTCCTTGAGCGGGTTGTCGTTGTGAACAATGGGCACCAGCTGGTCGGTCACCAGGGTGTGCAGTTTCAGGCCCGGCGGCACGCTGGAGGCGCCGGCCTTCTTGGCGTCGTCCACCGCTTCCTCGAGTGAGGCAGACACCGCTGCCACTTTGACCTTGCCGTCGAACAGCATTTGCATGCCCTTGCCGGTGCCGACCGAGAGCATCTTCAGTTCGATGCCCGTGGCTTCACGAAGCTTGGTGAGGCTGGGGTCGATGATGGACTTGGCCACCGTGGAAGAGCCAGCGACTTCCAGGGCCTGAGCCTGAACGGGCGAGAAGCCCAGGGTCAGTGGGATGGATACAAAGACGGCGACAGCAAAGGGCAGTGCCGAGGCCAGGCGCGAGCCCAGCTTGAGTTGGAGTGCAGACAGCATGCAAGATCCTCAGAGTGGGGCAAAAATGGGCGCAGGTCCTGACGTGGTGTGCCGCGTGAACGTGCGACGCAGCGCAGACCTGAAATCCATTCTTTGGACGCTCTGTGACACAACCGTGACAGGCGCCCGTCCATGCGGATCATTTGCAGCTGTTTGTGGGCTCTTTCAGTGCATTTGGCAGCTTTTGCCTTGTTTT
>Ga0075158_10003201_pt1 | contig 11604 bp, 9 predicted proteins | sample JI91814BDNA_FD_70968 | JGI IMG/M metagenome (GOLD analysis project Ga0075158, IMG submission 70968) | Wastewater effluent complex algal communities from Wisconsin, to seasonally profile nutrient transformation and Carbon sequestration -... | ecosystem: Engineered > WWTP > Effluent > Algae... | reverse complement strand
CAGCGCTATGTCTTGCAAGCCGTGCATATGATGATGGACGGGGCTTTTACCGCTGCGTGGGGGGGAAAAGAGCCTCGCTACAGTCGGTTTGTGTTTATCGGTCGCGATCTTGATCATGAAAAGCTTCGGGCTGGATTCGCTTCTTGCGTTGCTGATTGATGCCCGACACCGCCACCGACCAAGTACCGCTGCTGAATCGCTTTGGTAAAATTTACCATTTTGATGCTTTTGTCAGCGGCATTGTTTTTTTAAAAACCAACCATGTCGGCTATGGATTAGGTGACGGCACAATTCGATTTATTGATCTTGCCACGCAAGAACAAACTCTTTCTCACCAAGCCCATCAAGGCGCTTGTTTGTCTGTGGCACCCTCGCCTGATCGCTCAGCCATTCTGAGTGGGGGTGATGACGGCCGACTGGCGCAATCACACCTTGCCGAAACCAAAGTATTAATTGAAATGCCTGGAAAATGGATCGATCACTTAGCGGTAACGCCGCCGCTTATGTCCCCAGGCTTTTATGCGCTAGCTACGTCTAAAGAAGTGCAAATTTACGATAGTAGCCATCAGCACATTACGTCTCTTAGTCACCCCGCTACGGTCGGCGGACTTGCCTTTGATGATAAGGGCAGCCGGCTTGCTGTGGCCCATTATGGCGGTGCTACAGTTTGGCGCCGGGATGGGCGCCGCTGGGCTTCGTCACGATTAGTGTGGTCCGGATCGCACACCGGCATCACATTTAGCCCTGATGGAAAATACGTTATCACCACGATGCAAGAAGCCGCCCTTCACGGGTGGCGTTTATTCGATAAAACAGATATGCGGATGACCGGTTATCCCGCCAAGGTAAAGTCCATGGCTTTTACTGCTGGTGGTACGCATCTTGTCACTTCTGGTGCGGATCGACCTGTCTGTTGGCCCTTTATTGGCGCCAAAGGACCTATGGGACAGAAACCTCTGCAGCTTGGAAGCGGTCTTGAAAGTTTAACAACCCAGGTAGCCGCTCATCCACTCCATCCGGTTGTCGCAGCCGGATATCGAAATGGCGCTATCATTTTAGATTTGGTTGACCGCGACGGCACCATTGCCGTACGCAACGACGATCCCGGAGGCGCCATTACGGCCCTGGCTTTTTCACCCGACGGACAGTTTCTGGCTTTTGGTACCGAAGACGGGGCCGCCGGAGTTATCACTCTACCGAACTAGGTTAGTTAGCCGAACAGGGGAACTGTGCTTGCATAAGTTGCCGTACTGTTTCACCGGAAGAGACGCCAACCAAACTTTCGCGACGGGGCTTTGCCCATTTTACAAATAGTTTAGATAGGTCTTCAGCAAATTTTTCTTCGAAGAGCTGATCGCGCGGCAAACATATTCCTTCAAAGGTTTTGCGCTCTTCGTAACCCTTAACCATGTCTTTGTTTTCCGGTTTTGCCCTTAACTCGGGAATAACCATGACTGCATAGACGGTCCGATAGGTGTCAAAAGTTTCATCGCAATAAAGCGGATCACTCTTGCATTTATCATACAGCTCAGCACCATCTTTCACCCGCGGCGGCGCCGCATCAGCGTTGACGCCGAGCAGTATTCCTAACCCAATCAATCCGACAATCGTTGCCAGTCGCGCGTCAAAAGTTCTCATGGATAAATTCTCACGGGGCTGCCTGCAAACGGTTTAATCCGGCTTCCAGATCTTGGAGCAAATCTTCGACGGCTTCTAGGCCTATATGCAAACGAATTAATGGGCCTTCGGCTTGCCAGGGTTTTGCTGATCTTTGAGTTTCAGGATGCGCTGGAATAATGAGGCTCTCAAAACCACCCCAGCTGAATCCCATTCCAAATAAAGACATGCCGTCCAGCATAGCGGCAACGGCCTGAGGCGAGGTTCGCTTTAACACTACACCGAACAAGCCGCAGGATCCGGTAAAATCTCGTTTCCAAAGATTATGACCGGGATCTTCCGGTAAAGCGGGATGGAGGATGCGTTCCACCTCGGGACGTTTCTGCAGCCACCGCGCAACTGCCAGTGCTGACTCTTGGTGTCGCTGTAATCGTACAGCAAGTGTCCGCATACCTCGGAGCGCAAAATATATATCGTCTGGCCCTGCACACTGCCCCAGCATATAGGCCATGGTACGTAATTTTTTGTACTCTGCCTCTGTTGAGGTGATGACACCCATCATGGCATCAGCATGACCCACCAAGTATTTTGTGCCGGCTTGAACCGAAACATCCACCCCTTGAGTGAGAGGCTTAAAAAACAAACCCGCGCTCCACGTATTATCGATGACGCTTACGGCTCCACCGGCGCGGGCTGCCGCTGCAATGGCCGGGACATCCTGAACCTCAAACGTTAGAGAGCCTGGTGATTCCATATAAACTAGCCGCGTATTCGGCTTCATCAATGCTTTGATGCCAGCGCCGATGAGCGGATCATAATACGTCACCTCAACCCCTAGCCGTTTCAGAACACTATCGCAGTAAGCGCGGGTCGGGCCATACGCACTATCCGTCATCAAAAAGTGAGCGCCGGTTTCTGCATAGGTCATAAGGGTTGTCGTAATTGCGGCAAGACCAGAAGATGCCACAACCGACCGATAACCTCCTTCAAGCTCTGCAACAGCATCTTCGAACGCATAACTTGTGGGTGTTCCAACACGTCCGTAATTGATTTGACCTTTATCCATACGACGGGATGCAGAAGCTTCTAAATCCGCCATGGTTGGGAACAACACGGTGGAGGCGTGCCACACGGGAGGGTTGATCATTCCCTTCTGTTCCTTTGTGTTGCGCCCTGCATGAACGAGCCGGGTTTCTGACTTGGTTTTCGGCTGATTTCGCCCCGTCATCCTTTTTGTTCCCCTTTTTCCCTTACCAATCTGACCCTTTATTTTGCAGCTGCGTAATCTTACGACATGAAGTTATCGCCTGCATCTGCAAATTCTTGTTCCCAGCGAGCAGCTTGTCTATGCTAGATCTTGGCCGTGTGGCGGGAAAAATCCGAGGGCTTAACTTTCGACACCCCCTCGTTCGTCATATCGACCAATTGTAGTTATTTAACGGCAAGGGGAGCCTTTCTGATGAAGACCATGAAGACCATTGCAGCGGCCGCATTCTTAGCCGGCCTCGCGGTACCAGCTTTTGCTGGCACCCTAGATGACGTAAAGAAAAAAGGTTTTATTCAATGCGGCGTGTCAACCGGCGTGCCGGGATTTTCCGCAACTGACGACAAGGGCAATCAGAAGGGCTTTGACGTCGATTTCTGCCGTGCGATGGCAGCGGCAATTTTTGCCGACGCGGAAAAAGTCAAATACACCCCGTTGAATCCAACCACTCGGTTTACAGCACTTTCTTCGGGCGAAATTGATGTCCTGTCCCGTAACACGACATGGACGATGGATCGCGATGCCGGCTTAGGCTTCGATTTCCTGGGCACCACCTATTATGATGGCCAAGGCTTTATCACGAAGAAGTCTCTTAATCTTAAAACGGCGAAAGATTTAAATGGCGCCGCCATTTGCATCGAGCCCGGCACAACAACCGAGCTAAACCTTGCTGACTTCTTCCGCTCAAATAAGATGACCTTTAAGTCGGTTGTGGCGCAAAACGCCGCTGAAGCTCGGGCAGCTTTCGAAGCCGGGCGTTGCGATGCTTACACCACAGATCGCTCTGGTTTGGCCGCACAACGCTCTGTCATGAAAAACCCAGAAGAATTTGTGGTTTTGACCGACGTTATTTCCAAAGAGCCTTTGGGTCCGCTCGTTCGCCACGGCGACAATAACTGGGCCGATATCGGTCGTTGGACACTCAACGCTTTGATCAGCGCAGAAGAACTTGGCGTAACGCAAGCCAACGTTGACCAAATGCTTTCATCAAATAATCCCGAAATCAAACGTTTGCTCGGCGCTGAGGGCGATCTTGGGACAAAAGTTGGCCTTACCAACAAGTGGGCCTACAACATCATCAAGCAAGTGGGCAATTACGGCGAAATCTACGATCGTAACCTTGGCCCCAAGACTCCGCTCGCTCTTGAGCGTGGTCTGAACAATCAGTGGAACAAGGGCGGCATTCTTTACTCGCCCCCCATCCGCTAATAGACTGATATGACTAACCCCGCGTGGTCTTAAGTAAAGACCACGCGGTACTTCTCACGAGCTTTGCGTCTGCCGTATCAGCGCAAGTCACGCTAATTAGGGGGGAGCGTTCGACATGGCGACTGTAGAGTCCATTCCTTCACAGAATTCCGGACCTATTTGGGCCAATCCACGTGTGCGGGCGATTGTATACCAAATCGGACTTTTCTTGGCTGTCGCGCTCTTTGTCGCCTACATCGCACACAATACGGCGGTTAATCTAGAAAAGCGGGGCATCGCTTCCGGTTTTGGTTTTTTAAATCAAACTGCTGGCTTCGATATTCTAATGACTTTAATTCCCTATAAAATTGGGGACACACATTTACGCGTATTTTTTATTGGTGTTTTGAACACTTTATTTGTTTCGGCGATTGGTATTGTTCTTGCCACAGTTCTTGGCTTTATCGTGGGTATTTGCCGATTATCGCGAAATTGGATTATCCGCACCTTGGCTTATTGGTACGTGGAAAGCATCCGCAATGTCCCCCTCTTGTTGCAGATGTTTTTTTGGTACAAGGGTGTATTTTTATTACTGCCTTCCGTTCGTGACGCACTTTCCCTGGGCGCCGGCATCTTCGTTTCACAACGCGGCCTTTACACGCCCCTTCCTATTCCCGAGCAGGGCTTCTCCGCCATCCCCATTGCCTTTGGAATTGCCCTCGTATTAGCCATTATCATTCAGACCTGGGCGCGCAAACGCCAAGAAGCAACAGGTCATCCTTTTCCGTCCGTGTGGGTGGGCTTTGGTCTTGTTTTGGCATTACCGCTGATTGCTGGCGCTCTGGCTGGATTTCCTTTTCATTGGGAAACTCCTGTGCTGACCGGATTTAATTTCCAAGGCGGCATGGTTATTTTGCCAGAACTCGCTGCTTTGCTGGTAGCGCTCATCACCTATACTGCTGCATTCATTGCCGAAATTGTCCGCTCAGGCATTCAAGCAATCTCCCACGGTCAAACCGAAGCGGCCCGCGCGTTAGGTATTAGTCACGCAACTACTCTTCGACTGGTTATCATTCCTCAAGCCTTACGCGTTATTGTTCCGCCTTTGACTAGCCAGTACTTGAATTTGACGAAAAACTCATCCTTGGCGGTTGCCATCGGTTTCCCGGAATTGTTCCAGATCTTTGCTGGAACATCTCTAAACATTACCGGGCAAGCTGTGGAAATTATGCTCATGACGATGTTGGTTTATCTGTTCTTTAGTTTGGCAATCGCCATCTTTATGAATTGGTACAATCGCCGCATCGCGCTGGTTGAGCGTTAAGGGGGCACTCATGACACAAGAAAATGTCGCCCTTGAAGAAGCAAAACCCGATCTGCCCCCACCCGGCCTCGTCGGCGGACCCGTCGCTTGGAGCAGAAAAAACCTTTTTGCGACACCGTTTGATACGGTCCTGACTCTATTCGCTTTATACGCTATTTGGCGTTTTGTTCCGCCAATGTTGGATTGGCTGATCTTCAGCGCTCAGTTTAGCGGCACATCGCGCGAAGCCTGCGCCAATATCGAAGGCGCATGCTGGGCACTTATCAATGCCCGTTTTGGATTTCTGATGTTTGGGTTTTATCCGGAGCCCGAGCGGTGGCGGCCCATTCTTGCTTTTATTCTCTTAATTTTAGTTATCTTACCGATTCTATTCGCTCGCTTGCCTGGCCAGCGTCTCGCGCGATGGGGATTGGCGCTCTATCCATTCGTTGCTTTTTATCTGCTTCGTGGCGGATTAGGACTTCCGGCTGTCGAAACGTCACGGTGGGGCGGCTTAATGCTGACCCTGGCCTTATCTGTCGTCGCGATCGCTGTTTCTTTGCCGTTTGGTATTTTATTAGCCTTGGGTCGCCGATCGACCTTACCTGTCATTCGTTTTTTTGCCATTGGCTTTATCGAGTTGGTTCGCGCGGTTCCCTTGGTCAACGTTTTGTTTATGGCCTCATTGATGCTGCCTTTGTTTTTACCCGAAGGCATAACCATCGACCAAGTCTTACGCGCCATGGTGGGGCTGTCGCTTTTTGCCTCTGCTTATATGGCCGAAGTCATTCGGGGTGGTCTGCAAGCTATTGCCAAGGGGCAATATGAAGCCGCTAAAGCTATGGGCTTATCTTATTGGCAGAGCATGCGGTTAATCGTTTTACCGCAGGCGCTTAAAATCGTCATTCCTGGTATCGTCAACACATTTATTGGAATGTTCAAAGACACATCTCTTGTTGCCATTATTGCGTTGTTTGATCTTCTAGGAACGGCAAAAAGCTCGGTAACTAATGCCGACTGGCTGGGGTATGATAAAGAGGCCTATGTCTTCGCCGCGCTCATTTATTTTACCTTTTGCTTCGGCATGTCTCGGTATTCGATCTATCTCGAAAAGCGCCTACAAACTGGTCATAAACATTAAGGACACTGTGTGATGGCTAATCCTCAAGCTAAACCTCTTCGTGATTTGTCCGATGAGATCGTCATCCAAATCAGCGGTGTCAATAAGTGGTATGGACAGTTTCACGTCCTAAAAGACATCGATCTTACCGTTCATAAAGGAGAGCGCATCGTTATCTGCGGTCCTTCTGGATCAGGTAAATCGACCCTTATACGCTGCATCAATCGATTAGAAGATCATCAAAAAGGAAAGATTGTCGTCGAAGGTATTGAGTTGACGGAAAATCTTAAAAATATTGAATTGATCCGCCGCGAAGTTGGCATGGTATTCCAACACTTTAATCTTTTTCCGCACCTTACTGTGCTAGAGAATTGTACCTTGGCGCCAATCTGGGTGCGAAAACTACCCCGCGCCGAGGCCGAAGCAATCGCCATGAAATATTTAACCCGCGTCCGTATACCTGAGCAGGCGCATAAATATCCCGGCCAGCTTTCCGGCGGACAACAGCAACGGGTTGCTATTGCACGCTCGCTGTGCATGAACCCAAAAATTATGCTTTTTGACGAGCCAACCAGCGCCCTTGATCCGGAAATGATTAAAGAGGTTCTCGATACGATGGTTAGCCTGGCTGAAGAAGGCATGACCATGCTTTGTGTTACCCACGAAATGGGTTTTGCGCGCCTTGTGGCTGACCGCATTATCTTCATGGATCGCGGTGAGATTATCGAGCAAAACCAGCCAGAAGAGTTCTTTAACAATCCTAAATCTGCACGAACGAAATTATTCTTATCGCAGATTCTCGGGCACTAGAAGTCTGTTTACGAATGACCTCGACCTATCCTGAGATTAATAATTTTTTTGCCGCGGTTGCGAGAACGCAAACCCGTCACGGCGAAATGATTTATCTTAAAGGTGATGCCTACATCGGCCGCGGGCTCGAGCTCTATGGAGAGCTTTCAGAGGGAGAAACCGTACTTTTCCAACAAATTCTTCGGCCCAACTCTGTTGTCATCGAAGCCGGCGCAAATATCGGATTGCATACCCTCCCGTTGGCGCGCGCCGTTGGTGCCGGCGGCCGAGTCATTGCCTTTGAGCCGCAACGAATTATTTTTCAAGTCCTTTGTGCGAATTTGACACTGAATGGAATTGCCAATGTTCTTATCCGCAACGAAGCCGTAGGCGACAACAACACCTCGAATGATCAGTGGATTAATGTGCCACCAGTTGATTACTCCCGACAGAATAATTTTGGCGGAATAGAGTTAGGCGGAGATAAAGGTGAGCGCGTACGCGTCACCTCCATTGATTCTCTCAATCTCAGTCAGCTTGCACTTATAAAGGCCGATGTGGAGGGGATGGAGTTGCCCTGTCTTCGTGGTGCATCGGACACAATCCGGCGGCTACGGCCTTTGCTTTATGTCGAGAACAATCGGCCTAATTTAGCCGCCGATCTTAATAAGTTTATGATGGATATGGACTACAAACTTTGGTGGCATGTTCCACCCTTATACGAAGCCAATAACTTCAAAAAAAATCCCCAGAATGTTTTTCCCGCCACCATATCCATTAACGTTCTTGCTATTCCAAGTGACCGTAAGATCGAAGTAAAGGGCGGATTATTTCGTTCCATTGAGCGGCCGGAAGAAGATTGGCGCAGCCGCTTCGTTTAATCGGCGATTAGATTTTCTGTCGCTTTTGGGCTTTTTCATAGGATTGTCGTGCAGCACGGACAGTCTCTAAAGAAGACACTTCGGGAACAGCAACGTCCCACCATGCTCCCCCTTCCTTGGTCGAGACAGCGGGATCTGTATCAATCACAATAACACTTGTTCGATCGGCCGATTTGGCTCTCTCAAGCGCTGCTGGTAGCTCGGCAATCCCGCCAACTTTTTCTGCGACAGCTCCCAGGCTTGCCGCATGAGCAGCAAAATCGATTTTTGGCGCCGAAGAATCGAGGAGATTATTAAACGGTTTCCCGCCCGTGCCTTGCTGCAAACGATTGATGCAACCAAATCCGCGATTATCCAAAAGAACAATGATTATTTTTAAATTTAAAGCAATCGACGTGGCGATCTCTGAATTCATCATCAGATAGCTGCCATCGCCGACCATGACGAAAACATCCCGCGATGAATCGGCAAGTTTGACACCAAGTCCTGCGGCGATTTCATATCCCATGCAGGAATATCCATATTCAAGATGGTACGATCCCGGCCCCGAGGCACGCCATAACTTATGCAATTCTCCAGGCAAACCTCCCGCAGCGCAAACCACCACGGCATTACTGCCAGCGGCGGCATTGACGACCCCCAAAACCTGAGCATCGTTAGGCTTGCCATTGCGTGAAGGAAACGTGATTTTATCAACCTGATCTTGCCACGCTTGATGAAGCGTATGGGCTTGATTAGACCAGGATTTTGGCGACTGCCAATCACCCAAGGCATGAGACAAAACCTCAAGGCCAACCCGTGCATCCGTCACCAAAGGCAATGCTTTATGCTTAATGGCATCAAAGGGTGTCACATTAAGCTGAACAAGCATAACGTTTTCATTATTGAAAAGTGACCGTGACGCCGTAGTAAAATCCTGCAGACGAGTTCCTACTGCTAAAATAACATCGGCTTCTTCGGCTAATTTATTGGCAGCAGCACTTCCCGTAACACCAATCGCTCCGACTGCATAAGGATGATTCCAGGCCAAAGAACCTTTCCCAGCTTGCGTTTCCGCAACAGGGATATGATGCCGGCGAATAAATGCATCCAAGACATCCATTGCCTCAGCGTAAAGCACCCCGCCACCAGCAATCAGCAAAGGCTTCTTCGCTTTTTTTAAGCATTGTATGACCGCGGACAATTCATTGGTGTCTGGTCCCAACCGCCGCAATCGGTGCATTTTAGGAGCAAAAAAATCGTCGGGATAATCATAAGCCTCAGCTTGCACATCTTGACATAGGGCAAGCGTCGCTGGCCCAGCGGAAACAGGATCAAGCATGGTTGCTATAGCAGACGGCAAGCTTGAGAGTAACTGTTCGGGCCGCGTAATCCGGTCCCAATAACGGGAAACCGGACGAAAACAATCATTTGCCGTAAGAGTAGGATCTCCAAAATTTTCTATCTGCTGCAAAACGGGATCAGGGCGACGATTGGCAAAAACATCGCCCGGCAAAAGCAAAATAGGCAACCGATTGACGTGGGCGACAGCCGCCGCCGTTATCATATTTGTTGCGCCAGGCCCGATAGACGTCGTGCAAGCCATAATTTGGTGGCGACGACGCGCCTTGGAAAAAGCAATTGCCGCGTGAGCCATGGCTTGTTCATTATGGGCTCGCAGTACCGGAAATTGCTCCCGATTTTGATACAAAGCTTCACCCAGACCCGCAACATTGCCATGGCCAAAGATGGCCCATATTCCAGCAAAAAGTGAGACAGGCTTGCCCGCACTTTCTGTCTGCTGAGCCATCAAATGACGCACCAGCGCCTGCGACATTGTCATACGCGCCATAGCTGTCTCTCCTAAGCTGTCTTTGCGGGGACCATGCTTCGTTGTTGCCAAAGATCAATCAGGCGGCGATAGCGCAAAGCAACCTGATCAACCACACCTTTATCATCTAACTTACCAGCAAACCATCCCGCTGCTGCCTCGCCGAAAATACTCCGGCCCACAGCAAAACCTTTGCACCAAGGTTCGCTTGCTGCGATGGAAAAACTTTCTGCAAGCGCCGCTTCGGGCGCTTCCAAACCTAACAGCAGAACGCCGCGACATGAGGGGTCATTGCGCTGAATCGTGTTACTGATTTCCTTCCATCCTGCCTTATCCGGCGGCGGCAGCTTCCACCAATCCGGTTTGATTGCTAGATCATAAATTTCTTGCATGGCTTTGGCGACGACGCCCGGTCCCGATTTTGTATTCTGGGGCGGAATTATTTCGAGCAACAATTCATGCTGTGTTCCACGCGCTGCATCAAAAAGACGCAAAAGCTGTTGCTGTTGTTTTTTCTTTAACTCTTCCGGATCATCCGGATGATAAAAAACTAAACACTTCACGACATGATCTTCCGGCCAAGAACGAAGCGTCATGCCCACATCGGCAGATCCTTCAAATTCAAGCGGAATTGCGCGCGGAAGTTCAATAGGCCGGGCAATCCAACAATTCTTTCCCGTAAACCTAAACAAAACATCCGCACCAAATCTATCATCCACAATAATTCCTGGCTGAACACCGTTGCTGTTCGTTTTAGTAAAGGCTTCAGCAACAAGCTGTTTGAATAGAATTATGGTATCTTCTTTTTTACCTGCTGCTGCGGCCAGATCTTCCAATTGCGCTCGATGGTCAAAAGCAAGAATGGCTAGATTATCCCAGCTACCCCGACGCGTGGTTACATGGTGAAGATGATTAAGGGCGGAGTCGAGGCGAGGTTTAGTCATCCCCTTAGACCGCGCCATGAAATCTTTCACTTCGCTTTCAGTTGCCATAGCCGGTGCACAGCCGTGGCGCGCAACGACCAATGCGCCGCAGGCATTCGCTAGCCGCGCGCACTCGGCCAGAGGCTTGTCTCTTAACCAACCGGATAAGAATCCGCTCATGAACGCATCACCTGCGCCCAAGACATTGAAAACTTCCACCGGAAAGCCCGGCGCCAAAATTCCGTCTTCAATAGAGGCTGGTATTTCATTCGGAAACATAACGCAGCCCATGGGCCCACGCTTCATAACAATCAGCGCTTTACTAACATTACGTAAAGCTCGAAGCGCCGTGAGTGTATTTGTGCTGCCCCCCGCGATATGAACCTCTTCTTCCGTTCCAACAATAACGTCGCAGGAAGGGGCAATCGTTAAGAGATGTCGGCTAATTTTATCATTGGCAATGAACCGCTCCTCTCCTAATCCCGGGGCAGTTAAGCCCCACAAGACCGGACGATAATCAATGTCAAAAATAACCCGTGCCCCCGATTTCTTTGCCAATTTGATTGCATGCTGGCAGGCGCTGTCGGTACCCGGTGTCGAAAAATGCGTTCCAGTTACCAAGATTGCCTTGGCTGAGGCAATGAACTCGGGCCGCATATCTTTAGGATCAATGGCCATATCGGCGCAGTTTTCACGATAAAAAATCAAG
>Ga0075158_10003199_pt1 | contig 11607 bp, 9 predicted proteins | sample JI91814BDNA_FD_70968 | JGI IMG/M metagenome (GOLD analysis project Ga0075158, IMG submission 70968) | Wastewater effluent complex algal communities from Wisconsin, to seasonally profile nutrient transformation and Carbon sequestration -... | ecosystem: Engineered > WWTP > Effluent > Algae... | reverse complement strand
CTGGAAATCGTCGTAGGTCTCGAACTGCATTCCCTCGACCAGCGGCGGTATGCCGCGCCAGAACTCGGTCTTCCAAAAGTCCGTCGTCAGACCCATGGTCGCCCAGATGTCGGCATGCCGGTGCAGGCCGGCGATGACGTCGGTGGGGGCGGCATACTCCCCACCGTTGAAGCCGGGGTCGCTGGTGATCGCGTCGAGCAGGGTGCGGGTGAAGAGGAAGTCGTGCGGCGTGTTCTGCGCGGTGCCCGCGATCGGGGCGGCACGAACCACCTTGTCGGGGAAGCGAACTGCCCATTCCCACGTCTGCTGCGCGCCCATCGACCCGCCCACGACGAGGGCCAGGCGCTCGATGCCGAAGTGTTCACGCAGCAGCTGCTCCTGGGCGCGCACGTCGTCGCCGATCCGCACGTGCGGGAACTTCGACATCGCGATGCTCGGGTCGTCGGCGTTGTGTGGGGAGGTCGAGAGCCCGTTGCCGATCTGATTGACGACGACGATGAAATAGCGTTCGGGGTCCAGGGCTCGCCCCGGCCCGATGTAGGCCTGCGCCCACGTCGCGTGCGTGCCCGAGAACCACGTCGGGATAAGGATCGCGTTGTTCTTGTCCTCGGCGAGGGTCCCGAAGGTGGCGACCGCGAGTTGCAGGTCGGGGATCACCCCGCCCTCCTCCAACTCGAAGCGGCCGATTGAGACCAGGTCGTAGGGCCCCTGAGCCTCAGCGGTGTAGAAGGGAATGTCGAGAGCCATACGTCAACCTCCGTCGTCGGATCCACCTGTGCCGCAGCGGCAGCGAGCGCCGTATGCTGTGCCCTCGCCATTGTGCCCTGCCGGAACCTCCGTCGGCCAGCGGTCGCACGTGGATCTGTTCGGGTGGGTGGACGGATTTCCGGCTCGTGCCCTCGGAGGACGTTTCGAAGGGCGCAACGGGCGCGTCGAGAACGGCGTGCGAGTCGATCCGGCCCTGTGATGTGGTCCCCTACGACCCTGCACGCCTCTTCGCCTACACGGTCGGCGACCGCTTCGACGCAACGCCAGCCACCCGCTGGTCCTACCTCATCACCCCCACCAATGAGGGTTGCCTTGTCCGGCAGGAGTTCGAACACCCTTCCCGACGGACTCAGCGGCCTGCGCTTGCGCGCAGAGGAACTCGACGATGCCGAGGTGATCATCGCCGTCCGTCGCGAGAAGATCAGCGCGGGCATGGCCCTCACCCTCGAGCGGATGCGAATCGTGCTCGCCGGCTGAGGCGCGCTGGCTCAGCGGCGTCGCCTCCGATGGCGGTGTACAGGTCGCAGCCGGTCGCGCTCATCAACGTCCCCAGCGCGGCGACGGCCCTGCCGTCCCGTATGCGCGCGGGGTAGAGCAGGTCGGAGAACTTGCTGACGAAGATGGGCGTGGCAACAAGTGGGGGAAGACGTGGGGGGTCACGGGTTCCCAGAAGTGGACCCGGCGCGGCCTCACATGGCCCGCTCCTCGGGCAACGAGTGGCGCAGGGCTGACTCGACAACCGCGCTGACAGTGCGCCCCGTGTCCTCCGCGACGACAAACAGTCGGCGAGCCACTTCTGGCGTCAGACGTGACTCGACCCGGACAGAACGATCCGTCGGGATGGCGTGCACACGGGTCGCCCGCAGCGCGCTTCACCTGGCTGCTTGTTGACCACGTCGTCCTCCGGCTCAACTGCTTGCTCGAGCAGGGCCAGAGGGCATGTAGCCCGTCGTCAGCGGACGGGTAGTCAGTGCCGTGCCGGTGCCACGTTCGATCCATCGGGAGCCGGAGTGGTTTCCGTGTCGTGAACATACCGGTAGTGCCCTGCAGTTGGAAGACCTACGGCTTGGCGCTGAGTTGCTTCTCGAGCGCTGCCGCAACCACCTCGAACTCTGCGAGAGCCGCGGACAGATCTTCGACGATCTCACGGGCCAGGACGTCGGGTGAGGGCAGGTTGTCGAGGTCCTCAAGGGACTCGTCGCGCAGCCAGGTGATGTCGAGGTTGGCCTTATCCCGCGCGGTGATCTCGTCGTGGGTGAAAGGCTTCCAGCGCTCGCTTTCCTCTCGCTCGCCCCGCTTGCCAGCCTTGTATGCCGTGACGAAGTCATCGAGGTCGGCTCGCCTGAGCGGGTTCTGCTTGAGGGTGAAGTGCTTGTTGGTGCGCAGGTCGTAGATCCACAGCTTCTCGGTCCACGGCTGGCCGGGGCGGGCGACCTTCTTGTCGAAGAAGAGCACGTTGGCCTTGACGCCCTGCGCATAGAAGATGCCGGTGGGCAGCCGCAGCATCGTGTGCAGTTCGAAGTCCGTGAGGAGCTTGCGGCGGATCGTCTCGCCCGCGCCACCCTCGAAGAGGACATTGTCGGGCAGGACGACAGCCGCGCGGCCGTTGGTGTCGAGGATGGTCATGATGTGCTGCACGAAGTTGAGCTGCTTGTTGCTCGTCGTGGCGACGAAGTCCTGCCGCTCGATCTCCCGGTCCTCGCGCACTTCACGACCGTCGGCTCCGACCATCGTCAGCGACGACTTCTTGCCAAAGGGAGGGTTGGAGAGCACGACCGACCAGCGCCTGCCCGGGTCGGCGATGAGCGAGTCCCGGACCTCGATGAGCGAGTCACCGTCAGCCGTGCCGATGCCGTGCAGCAGCAGGTTCATGGCCGCCAACCGAGCGGTGCCGTCGACGAGCTCGTAGCCGCTGACGAAGCCCTCTCGGAGCTTGTCCCGCTCGGTGGGTGTCATGGATTCGGCGCCCTGCGCCGCATACTCACTCGCCACGAGAAGGAAGCCCCCGGTGCCGCACGCGGGGTCGACGACGGTGTCGTCGACCGTTGGCTGGATGACGTCGACGATCGCTTGGATGAGAGCACGCGGAGTGAAGTACTGGCCGGCGCCGGAGCCCTTGTCGGAGGCGCCCTTGCTAAGCAGCTCCTCGTAGGCATCGCCCTTGATGTCGGTGCCGGTGCCGCTCCAGTTCTCCTTGTCAATGAGGTCGACGACGAGGCGCTTGAGCTTGGCCGGGTCCTGGATGCGGTTCTGGGCCTTGCGGAAGATCGTGCCGATGACTCCCTGCTCACGGGCGAGGCCGACCAGCATCCGGGTGTACTCGAACTCGAGCTGGTCACCTTGGGCATCGAGGAGCTTCTGCCACGAGTACGCCGCCGGAACGATCTGCTGAGGGTGGAGCTTCCGCGTGGCCCGCTCGTGCGCCATCTTGAGAAAGAGCAGGTAGGTCAGCTGCTCGGTGTACTCGATGACGCCGACCCCATCGTCGCGCAGGACGTCGCAGTACGACCACAGCTTGTCCACCAACCGTCGGGAATCGCTCACGGGTGCATCCTCGGCCAAAACGGGTCGTCGATCCATCCGCGGGGTATGCCCATCCCCGAGAGCAGGACAGCGGGGTGTTCGCGGAACAGGTCGTCGAGACGCCCAGCCCACGACGAGCCTGGCGCGATGGTGTGCAGCATGGTCTGGAGCGAGACGAGCACGGGATACAACCGCTGGCGTCGCCACTCGTCACGGATGAACAGGTCGCCGTCGTCGATCCACCGGATCGCGCGCGACTTGGGAATGGCAGGGTAGACGCCGAGTCCCCTGTTCCACAGACGACCGTGATGGGCGCAGATGTTGCGCACCCGCTGGTAGGTCAGCAGCCACGAGGTCAAGACCGGGGCCCTGAGACCCAGCGTCCTCGCAATGTCGTTCTGGGCCGTGGTGTTTGCGAGGGAGGTGTAGACGTTTCGTATGCTTCCGAAGCTCAGCTCCTCCATGACGATCCAGGTCGGGGGCCGTGCCGGCTCGCCGTAGCGCGAGACGTAGTGCTCGAGGGCAGATACGAACGAGTCCTGGCCGGCCAACTGCTCGCGAGGCCGCTGAATCTGGTCTGCGACCATCCGGTCGACGTCATCGAGCAGCCGCGTATGGGTGCTTGGGCGGGCGAAGTGGGCGCTGTTCTCGTACCAGTGCGGTCCATGCACGAGGGCCATCTGGTCCCCCAGGGCAGCCCGCACTGCGACTTCGACCCGTTCCAGTGCGTCGAGGACGATCAGGCGTAGCTTGCGATCGAAGATGTAGAGGCCTAGTACCTCATCGAAGGTTGTGCCGGCGCGCAGGACGTCCCTCTCGTCGGCCTCAAAACTGCGGACGTATGCGGACATCCGGTAGTAGCCGATGTGCCTCAGATACCGGGCGGCACGATCCCGATCGTCGAGGAGCAGCCCTCGTTGCTGCCAGCGATCCAGGAGGTCGCTTTGCGAGAGGGCGGGCTTGAGGTAGGGCTCAACGCCTCGCGCCCGGCTCCGTTGGCGTTCAGGCAAGAGAAAATCCCCCAGTTGCGCATCGTTGAGAGGCTCGGGGGATTTGGTGTTTCAAACGTACACCCCAGCGGTGACTCCGCGCGGGAACTGTGATCGGTTCGTTCGTCACGGTCAGCCCTCCTCGTAGGAGCGCTGGACGAGCGGCAGCGCTTGAGCGAGCGTCTCCGGGCCATTGACTCGAACCTCGAGATCACCGGTGCCGAAGTGGCCGATCTGGCGCACGTCGCGGCTGAAGCCGTCCACGAGTTCCACGGTGTCCGGGTTCACCTTCAGGTACAGGGCGAGCTCGCGCCGCTGCGGCAAGATCTCAACACACAGGAAGTTCTTCAGGCGCCGGTAGGCGATGTAGTACTTCAGGGTCTTCTGCGTCACGTCGTCGCCCAACGCCCGCACGTAGTCGTCGAGCTCGCCGTAGAGGTCCTTCAGTTCGATCGGCGCTTGATCGAGGTACTCACTGACAGTCTTGTACGTCGCGGGGGTTGGCGACTCGGTCACCGGTGGCGTCACGTCAGGCGCGCCAGTCGAGGTCTGGGCATCCACCCGCGAGGAGTGGACCAGTTCGAGAGCGAGCAGCTCACCAGCGAAGTCGCGGTAGCGGACAAGGTCGATGCTGCGGTCCATCTGGTTCACCGCGTGCTCGTCGTACCTGGTGAACCCGTTGGCCACGCAGATCAGTCGCGGGTTGCGCCAGTCGATGCCTGACGCCACCTCGGTACCTAAACGTTCGAGCACGAGCACCTTGAAGTCGCCACGGTGGTCCATGAGCCAGTCAAGGTAGAACAGGCCCTGGTTGATGACGCTCTCGTTGATCGCCCGCTTGTACTCGAAGATCACCGGGCTGCCGTTCTCGTCGATCCCGAGCGAGTCCATCCGGCCACCGTGGCGGGTGCCCGTGGAGTACTCCGTCGCCAGGAGCCGCACACCGAACAGCGTGTCCATGTTGGCTTCGATCAGCTTCTGGAGGGAGCGCTCCAAGGCCACCGAGGCGCCCTGCAACTCCGTGGCCACGCCGTCGGTGATGCGGAACAGCTTGAGGTCAGACATCGGTCAACTCCTCGATCATTTCGGCGTCCGTGTGCCGCCCGGTGAGCTTCCCCTCAAACGCCGCCGCCAAGACCGCCCGCCTCATCACGCCCGAACGACGCTCAACGATGCCCGCGTGAGTTGAGAGTGCCTTGACCGCGTCGAGTCGCTGACTTGCGACGTCGATGATTCGCCGTTGTTCCTCGATGGGAGGGATCGGGAACTCAACGTCCTTGAGCCGCGCCGCTGACAAGTGCGCAATGTTCGTCGTGATCCGCGACTCGCGCTTGAATCGACCCGCATGCATGTGCCGGCGGAACACCAGAAGTGCAAACTCCGGGAGCACCGACGTGCCCGCCACGAATCTGATCAGGCTGTTCGTGAAGGCGACCTCTGGGGGGCTGCCCCGATAGAGAGCAGGGCGCCCAAGAAGGTCCGGCGTCTGCCCCTCGTTTAGAAGGATGTCACCGGGGCGCAGTCGGAAGCGTTCGAACGTGTCGTCCGGCCAGTGCATCTCCATCAGGACCGAGGTATCGATCCGATCCTCAAACACATTGGCCACCTTGAGGTAAGGCCGCATGTTCGGCCCCGTGTGCCAGTCGGGATGCCGCTGACGTCCAAGACCTATCCGCCCAGCTAGGCCGACTGTGGATCGAACCCAGTCGCCCGGATAGCGCTCTACATCCGGAATCAGGTCAGTGAGAATCGCCTTGACCAAAACGTCACCGCGTCGTCGGGCCCTGGCTACCGAGGAGTTGGCGGCGTCGAGGCGGGAGAGGTGGTCCTCGAGGATCTCGACGATCCGCTGCTGCTCCCCAATCGGCGGCACCGGGAGAACGAGTCGTTTCAGTTTGGCCACGCTCAACGTGTGAAGGCCGCTGGATGAACTGGAGACCGAGGTGAGTTCCTCCCGGACCGCCGGGGAGTTCCAAAGCAGCCCCAAGTAGCGAGGCAGCAGTCCCTCGCGAGCCCGCACCCGAATCAGGTGGTTCTGGTGCACGCAGTCGGCGATCGATCCATCCCAAACGGCAGCACGGCCGATCTGCGATGCACTCCCATTGCCCTCGACAACCAGCAGGTCGCCCCGCCGAAGTCGCAGTCGCGGTAGCTCATCGCCAAAGAGCTCAATCGCGTGGACATCTGACAGGTCGAGTCCCTTCGCGGTCACGTTTGCGACTCGAAGGAACGGGAAACTGTTGTTGCGAGGCGCCCGCTTGGGCTGCTTCTGGATCCCGCCCTGAATGTCTGCCAGGTCGGCCAGCGGAACTCGCTTCCAGGTCACGCGGTGAGCTCCGTGCTGAGTTCGTCGATGAGGTCGCCTGCGCGGTCGCCGAGGTCGCGCAGGGCGCCGTCGACGCCGCCCTTTTCGGTGAAGGGTGCCCGGTCGAGATCGTCAGCAGAAATGCCCGCGGAGGACGCGATGACGTCAACCATCCGGTCCAGCCACCACCTCTCGTCGGGCGAGAACTCGGAGCCCGCCTGCGCCTGTTGCGCCAGCCACGCGGCATACCGCTCCTGGACGCGGGCGGCATACGGGACCAGCTCACTGTCGACGCCGACGGTATAGCGCAACAGTGACACCAGGTCAGTGAGGGTGTGGTGGTTGCTGTGCCGCACTCGGCCGACGTCGACGGCTTCGTAGGCATTCCAAATCAGCTCGGGAGTCCAGTTGTACGGCGGGCGGGAGATCCGGTCGGCCAGTTCTTGGATGTCGGCGAACGCGATCCGCCGTTCTTTGGCTTCGGTGGCGAGCTGGATGGCGGTGATCTCGTCGCGGTGGTCGAGCAGGTACTGCGCCCAGGACTCGACGACCGACTTCGCGCGGCCGGGGTCGACGACGCCGTGCGCGTCGAGCAGGACGTCCTTATTGACCTCGTCGATGACACGGTCGTGGGTGGCCCGCAGCTCGAGGATGCGGGTGCGCAGTTCGGGGCTCGCCGCGACCGGGGTGATGGCGTGCTCCAGGAGCTTCCGCCGAGCCCGGTCGGGGTCTGCGGCTCCTTCGAGTGCTTTGGCCTGGGTGTCTGGGTCCACCGCGTCGACGAGTCCGCGGATGATGTCGCGCACTGGCCGACCGGCGACGTCATCGAGTTCAGCGCGTTCCTGCGGGGTGAGCTCCAGCTCGAGCTTGGCCAGCCGGGACGCCAGAGTCGCGGTCTCGTCCTCAGTCAGGGTCAGCGTCGCCGCCTTGTCGAGGAGCTTCTTGAGCGAGACGCCCTTCTCACGGTTCAGCGGCGGGTCGACGAAGGCGTGTTCGGTGACGCCCACGGCATCCACGATGACGAAGCGGGTCTTGGCCACGGCATCCGGCGTCACTGACTGGAAGTCGGCGGGCTCGATGGTGCGGGCACCGCGGCCCTTCATCTGCTCGAAGTACTGCGCCGAGCGGACGTCACGCATAAAGAACACGCACTCCAGCGGTTTGACGTCGGTGCCGGTGGCGATCATGTCGACCGTGACCGCGATGCGCAGTGACGGTGAGGTGCGGAAGGCCTGGAGTTGGCCGCGAGGGTCGCGCGCGGCGTAGGTGATCTTGGCGGCGAAGTCGTTGCCCTTGCCGAAGACCTCGCGCACGGTGGTGACGATCTCTTCGGCGTGGGCATCGTCCTTGGCGAAGATCAGAGTCTTGGGGACGGTGGAGCGGCCGGGGAAGATCTCAGTGAAGAGCCGGTCGCGGAAGGTCTCCAGGACGAGGCGGATCTGGGACTTCGCGGTGACGGCGCGGTCGAGCTGTTTGTGGGTGTACTCGAAGTCCTCGTCGATGGCTTCGAGGCGTTCCTTGCGGGTACGGCGGTCGACCTTGGGCACGATCGTGCCGGCCTCGATCGCGCCGCCCTGCTCGCTGATCTGGGTGCGGATGCGGTAGATGTCGAAGTCGACGTTGACGCGGTCGGCGACGGACTGGGGGTAGGTGTACTCCGAGACGAGGTTCTGCCGGAAGAACGCGAACGTCTGCTTGCCCGGGGTCGCGGTGAGGCCGATGACGTGGGCGTCGAAGTATTCGAGGACACCGCGCCACACCCCGTAGATGGAGCGGTGTGCCTCATCGACGATGACGAGGTCGAATGCCTCTGGGGGCAGGTGCGGGCTGTAGGTGACGGTGACCGGGGCGTCGGGGACGTAGTCATCGAGGTTCGGGTCGTCCTGGTCGGTGACTTCCTGGCCGCGCAGGACGGAGAAGACGCGCTGGATCGTGGACACCACCACGTCGGAGGAGCCGAGCATGCCGGCGCTGGTCAGCTTGTCGGCGTTGTAGATCTCGGTGAAGCGGCGGCCGTCGCCGGGGGTTCGGTAGTTCTGGAACTCGGTGAGGGTCTGCTCGGCCAGGTTGTTGCGGTCGACGAGAAACAGGATGCGCTGGAACCCGCCGTACTTGAGCAGCCGGTAGGACTCGGTGACGGCGGTGAACGTCTTGCCGGCACCGGTGGCCATCTGGACCAGGGAACGGTCGAAGTGCTGGTCGGCGATGCTCTTCTCGATGCCGTGGATCGCAGTGATCTGGGCGGGGCGCATCGGGGATTCGTCGAGTGGTGGGAGGTGGCGGACCTTGGCCCGCCACGTCGGGTTCTGTGGGTCTTGCTCGGCGTCGCGGATGGCCTTGGCCAAGGTGGACGGCTTGGGGAAGTTGAACAGCCTTCGGGCTCTGGGGTGCGGGTCGTAGCCGTTGGTGAAGTGGGTCTCGGTGCCGCTGGCCTCGAACACGAAGGGGAGACGACCGTCGATCGCGACCGACCGCAGCTGCGCCTCGGGCGGGAGGCCGGTGGCGTACATCGCGGACTGCCACTCGATGCCCGACAGCGTCGTGCCCTCCGGTTTGGCCTCGATGACGCCGACGACCTGCTTGTCGACGTAGAGGAGGTAGTCGGCGCGGCCGTGCCCGCTCTTCATCACGGCCTCGCGGCAGGCGACGCCTTCCGCGGCGAAGAGGTTGAGGTCCTTCTTGTCCTGAACCGACCAGCCGGCAGCGCTGAGCTGGCGATCGATGAGCACGCGTGCGCGTTGCTCCGCCGCCAACCTCGGGTCCTCAATACCGGTATTCACCGAGCGACACCTTACGGCGGTGCTCTTCGTAGACGCCCTCGACAGCCCGGGCTCATGGAACCGCTTCGGGGTCTGGCGAAGCCCGGCAGGCCTTGTCGCCGCTACCTAACACGGCGCTGCCGCAGCACCCGCTTCACTTTGCCAGGTTTCACGGGGACGCGCGCATGATCCATGTCGGCGCTCCCCTCTTCGCTAAGGATGATTCCAGCCAAGCCTTCGTCGAGCGCCCTGGGAGCGGGCTCGATCGACGGCTGAATGCTGTCTCCGGCGCTCAGGGTCGGCACCGAGTCGATCGTGCCCTCAACCTCTGGCAATTCATCGTCAATGATCCGAGCGCCGCGGAGAACTTCCAGCTGCTCGTCGCTGAAGCGTCTGGCAGCGAGGGCCGCATCCAGGCGTCTCTGAGCTTCATCCCGGCTCATCGTGGGCCTCGGCGCATCGAGATCTGTCAACGAGGACTGGTCAGCGTCGATCGTTTCCGTATCGGCCTGCTCCGCCGAAATGATCTGCTGAGCGCGGCGTCGGAGCGCCAGAGGTCGAGGGAGGCGGGTCCACCTTGACTTCAAACCTGGAAGCCCTTGCTCGACCCACCACCGCTGGACAACGGGCGCCCACTCCGGGGCAGTGTGGAGGGCATAGAGCACGAGGTTGGAAACCAACTCCACGGTTTCGTCGTCCCGAGTCCGGCGCTCGGAGTCGTACGAATCCGACACGTAGATGAAGATCGGATCAGAGTTGCTGGTCGATTCGTCGTCGGGGACCTCGCTCAGCGTGACGTGGCTGAGCTTGTTGTTGGCATCGCGAGTCAGCGGACTCTTCTGCCCGGGCTTCTTCCGCGACTCAGACAGCTGAGCGTCATCGTCCCACTCGACCATCATCTTCTTCTTAGGCATTGGCCGCCCTCACGTAAGCACGGGGTGAATGCCCCGCCCTTGCCGAGCGCCTCGAAGCCATGGCGACACTGTATGGGACAGCGCTGACACCGGACAGGCGACAACCAACAACGGATCCGGCATCCCTCAGCGCGCCTCCCAGCGGCACGGCGGCCAAGGAATCAGGGCCAAGATCACTGGGACACGAGGGCCTCCTAGGGCGCCCAGTCTCAAAGTCCTCCGCTGAGGTCTCAGAATCCTCTGCGGAAGTCCGGATCTGTCTCAGTCGTCCCGTACTCGCCGGTATTTCTCAAAATGTCCCGCCACTGACATTGACATGACTCATGGGTGCTCGCGCAGATAGCGGCCGAAGTGCGGGACGGTGAAGGCGATCCGGCCGCGCTCGGTGGAATAGATCAGGCCCTTCTTCAGCAAAGCGTCGCGGGCGGGGGAGAGCGATTGTGGTTGTTTGCCAAGGGATTTCGCCACGTCGGCGGTGGGGACGGCGTCGAGTTCGGTGACCACGCCAGCATCCTCGACAAGGGCGACATCGGCCATCGCGCGCAGGTAGTCGCGCTCGGCGGGGGTGGCACGTTCATACCGGCTCCCGAAGAAGCCGACGGCGAGTTCGGCCTCGGCGCGCGGGACGGCCACGCGCACATCCTCGGCGGTGATGGGCGTGCTCGGGGCGACATCCCACACCTCTTTGCCATAGGCCTGGATGAAGTACGGATAGCCGCCGGTCACGGCATACATCTCCTGCAGAGCCTCCGGCTCGTATGCCGCGTCCTCATCGGCGGCCGGCAGCACCAGGGCGGCCGAGGCGGCCTCGCTCTCGAGGCGATCGATTCGGGCATACCGAAAGAGCCTCTCGGAGTATGACTTTGATGCCGACAGCACCGCAGGCAAGTGGGGGAGTCCGGCGCCGACGACGAGGACCGGCAGGGAGGCCTGCGAGATCTCGTGGCAGGCCGCGCAGAGGGCCGAGATGTCGTCGGGCCCGAGGTCCTGCATCTCATCGATGAAGATCGCGACCCCCCGCCCGAGGTCGGCCGCCAGGCCACCGATATCGGTGAGCAGTTCGACAAGGTCGATCTCGATGTCGCCGGAGTCCGCGCGACCGGTCACCGCTGCCGCGTCGATGCCGGGATTCCATCGGTCCCGCAGCTTCGCATTCGGCGCGGTCTCGCGTTGCGCGAACGATTTCACTACTCCGAGAACGTGATCCACCTGATCACTTTGAGTATGCCCGAGCTCACGCACCGCGACGTGCGCTGCCGCAGCGATTGGGCGGCGGAGAGTTTGGTCGGGTCGCGCCTCGAACTTGCCTGTGCCCCAACCCGCTCGGACGGCTTGACCACGAAGGGCGT
>Ga0075158_10003197_pt1 | contig 11610 bp, 9 predicted proteins | sample JI91814BDNA_FD_70968 | JGI IMG/M metagenome (GOLD analysis project Ga0075158, IMG submission 70968) | Wastewater effluent complex algal communities from Wisconsin, to seasonally profile nutrient transformation and Carbon sequestration -... | ecosystem: Engineered > WWTP > Effluent > Algae... | reverse complement strand
GGTCGGATAGATTCTGTACTTGAAGGCTTTTAGCATCTTGCTTACCAAACTACACTTGCTATGGTAAACTACACTCTTAGTAATGTCAAGCCGTCCTAAAGGACGGGGTTTTAGACCCAGTTTTTCGATAAGACATGGATAGAGGTACGAAAAACCAATCTTTTTGGCTCTCATCCCGATGCTAAAGTGCTGGAGATCGCGTCACAATTAGGACAACCTCATCAAGTGCGGGTGTTAGATATTGGCGCGGGGACGGGGCGTAATACTCTCCCCTTAGCCAGATTAGGTTATTATGTCGATGCAATTGAGTTAATGTCTCCCTTTGTCGAACAATTACAAAACACGGTAACAGAGGAAAAATTACCCGTAAGAGTGATACAAGGGGATATTCTTGATCCCTTAGTACGGATGCGGCCGGCCTCTTATCACTACGCGATCGCGTCTGAAGTCGTCACCCATTTTCGAGACTTAGATCAAGTACGACTTTTGCTGGCTAAAATGTGCGATTTTCTCTATTCGGGGGGCATATTACTTTTTAATACTTTCCTTAGCAAAGAAGATTATCAACCAGAGCCACTTTTACGAGAAGTCGCGCAATTAAGTTGGTCCAGCCTCATCACCCCCCAGGAATTGAGAGACGCGATCGAAGGATTACCCTTAATTGAGATATCGAATGAATCCGTGATAGAGTATGAACATCAACATCTGCCCTCCCATGCTTGGCCGCCGACACCCTGGTTTGAAACCTGGGCAACAGGGCGAGACGTAGTACCCCTAAAGCAAGGATATCCACCAATGGAATTACGTTGGATATTGTGTCGCCGTCTCTAAGTAAACTAAGCAAACAGAGTTAAACTAGACAATTGAGAGGATAAGCTCTGAGACATCGAATATTAGACATCTCCACAAACAACTGTAGGGTAGGCATCCGGGCTGCCATTGATCCGATGTTGAGGAGATATCTATTGCATAATCCTGAGAGTGCAAGCGTCTGAGCTCACGAGAAGATGCAAAGTCCATGTTTTTCAGCCGATCATTGCTCAAATTATAGAGTTCCCGTCGCGTTGGCGACTAATTTATGAGATCATGGCGAACTAAATTAGAGACATTGACGAACCTTTGGCCTCGTCAAGACACCCAGAAAAAACCGTTTCACCACGGTAATAATAATGAGATGGAAGACGGCACTTCTCCCCATGCCAATCTCCTTTTTATTTGGGAAATACAGCCACACCTATTAATGACAAATATGGTTCAATCTGCTGTTACGAATGAACACATCACCGCGTGGGTGCGAGGGTTACTATCGATCGCGTGGGCTGATGGAGTATTAGAGGAAGAAGAGAAAGAAATGATTTCTACTCTGACTCATACAGAATTAGCATCTCTGGCGTTAGAGGGGGAATTTACTCCCATTACTCCCTCAGAATTAGCCACAGTATTAGGACATGATCCCCATCTGGGCGAGAATTTCTTAAGAACAGGCTTAATGGTAGCCCTTGCCGATGGAATTTATTCAGTCTGTGAGGACGAATTATTACATCAGTATTGCCGCGCTTTAGGCTTGAAAATCAAAGAATTAGAGTCACTCTTACATAATTTAGAAATAGCCAAAGCCGCGGCAGAAAAAGCCGCCTCTGGAGAAATTCACGAACATCATGAACATCATCATATTGATGTGTTAAAACCCGTAAAAACTTGGTTAGATGCCTGGGATATTCACGATCCAAAGGTAGCTCATGTTGTTTGTAAAATGATACCTCCTCAATGTCCTTTTGAGCGAGACATTACAATATTTGGTCGGAAAATTGCCCATATTCCGCCCATGTGTAAAATTAATCCTCTTTACGAACAATTAATGGGTTTACGTTTCCGAGCTCTTTCCTATTTGGCCGACGAATGCCATGAGGATATCTCGGAATATTGTTAGTTTCCGAAGGAAGAAGGAAGAAGGAAGAAGGAAGAGGGAAGAAGGAAGAAGGAAGAGGGAAGAAGGAAGAGGGAAGAAGGAAGAGGGAAGGAGTGCGAGCGTCTCGCTCGCTAATGGTTTCGGCGCAAGCGTGCAAGATACTGGCACTCCGAAAACTCTCACAACCTATTTAGGATTGCTATATTCCCCATTACTCATTACCCATTCCCAATTCCCCATTCTCTATTACCTATTACCCATTACCTATTACCCATTACCCATTACCCATTACCCATTACCTATTAGCTAATTATGCAATTTATAGATCAAGCGGAAATTCAAGTAGAAGGCGGCAAAGGCGGTGATGGAATGATCGCGTTTCGCCGTGAAAAATATGTGCCTGCGGGGGGGCCGGCGGGCGGTAATGGTGGTAATGGCGGATCTGTTGTTTTAGTGGCCGTTGAGCGTCTGCAAACACTCTTAGATTTTCGATATAATCATCTTTTTAAAGGAGAAGATGGTAAACGAGGTGGCCCGAAAAATATGACGGGGGCTAATGGAAGCGATCGCGTTATAGAAGTGCCTTGTGGTACAATGGTTTATGATGCCGAAACCGATGAAATTATCGGTGATTTAGTCACACCCGGACAACTGCTTTGTGTTGCCAAAGGCGGTAAATATGGCTTAGGAAATAAGCATTTTTTAAGTAACTCAAATCGTGCCCCCGATTACGCGTTACCCGGATTAGAAGGCGAAAAACGTACCTTAAGATTAGAATTAAAGTTATTAGCAGAAGTGGGAATTATTGGTTTACCTAACGCGGGTAAATCAACATTGATTTCTTCCTTATCTGCCGCTCGTCCGAAAATAGCCGATTATCCATTTACGACGTTAATTCCTAATTTAGGAGTCGTGCGAAAACCCACGGGAGATGGAACAGTTTTTGCCGATATTCCGGGGTTAATTGAAGGTGCTCATACCGGTGCGGGTTTAGGCCATGATTTCTTAAGACATATTGAAAGGACAAAGTTATTATTACATTTAATTGATAGTACCGATGAAGATCCTATTGGCAATTATCATACGATTCAAGAGGAGTTAAGTGCCTATGGCCGAGGTTTGGTTGATCATCCCCAAGTTGTGGCCTTAAATAAGGTGGACGCGATCGATCTTGAGAGTGAAGATATCCAAGAATTAGTTAATCAGTTAAATCAAGTAACTGAGACTAAAGTATTTTTAATTTCTGCGGTTTCCCGTGTTGGTTTAGATGAATTAATGCAGGAAATTTGGCGTAAATTAGACGAAATGCAAGTGCAGGAAGAAACTCTTACGCCGTCTGAATTTTTTATCCCTGTCTAGGGGAGAAGCATTTGGGCGATTATCTATGAATAAGTACCAACATTTTGTCTCCAAATGCTTCGCCCTTTCACGGGTAAGTAAGGGCGGGTTTACCAGTATTTCTGATTGGTGGTGTATATCTGGGTGAACCCGCCCCTACTATATTGTTGGTATGAGAAACCGGGTTTCTTGACGATAAGAAATAAACCTGGTTTCTCTTGTTTTTTGGGGTAAGTCATTATCCCGTTAACTTAACCTTTTTTGAGTGATTTCTGCTTCCACCAACCCCCCATTGCCACTGCTAACCCGAAACCCGCGATCGTGATCGGTTCGGGAACGGATGCAGAGTCGCTCCCTTGATATTCATAGGTAAGAATGAAGTCGGAGTTAGTGAATATATTACCGTCATAAGAGCCTGTATTTGATGGCAAACCGTTGAGAGTGACTCCACCTGGTGTCTTAATGTTTAACGCGATCGTCTGCCCTTGACATCCACTTAATGCACTTAGTGTTCCCACATCCACGATCGTTGTCCATGCACTACCGGATTTGCTACTATTCAGATTTCCTGTGCTTCCATTCGCGATCGAGGTTTTTTGTGAATCTACCGCCAATTTTAATAATAAAGTGGGATCAGCTTTTAAGGTTGGTAAATTCACAGCAAAGTCCGCGTTAACAGAGGAATTTCCGGTGAAGTTAGAATTCCCTGAAGGAGTAATATTGATGTTGCTATTAACGGTTGAGTTCATAGTAATATAAACTTTCGTTAATTCTCCCAAAAGGGAATTAAATTTGGGGAGAAGCAGTTTGGTATTACTATTTAAGGGTTGATTATTGAGATTGATGGAGAATGATTGAGTCAATGTCACGGCTTCAACAGCAGGTGTCATCATCAAAAAAGATGTTCCTGTCAAGACAAGGCTTAATTTTTGGTAGCTATTCATGGTAATCACCTCTGATAATTATAAATTGAGTCCACCAGGGGTTTTAACCTCCGGGCGGGATGGCACTCGGCGAAAGGGTTTCATGGGGTGCATCTCATTTTGGCAAATATGTCTGTAGGGGCGAAGCATTCCGGCAGTAAATATCAAATTACAACTAATAACCTATATACCGGAATGCTTCGCCCTCTCTCTCTCTCTTCAAAACTGAGATGCACCCGGTTTCATGAGATGTTGGTAATGACAAGCCTTAAAAAGTCAGGCTTTTTTCTTAACCTACCTTTAGAAAGGATGGCTAAGAAGGGGATAATATTGCAGAAACGAATCTTTCGCGAAGGTAAATAATGAGGTAAATATCCAGACTGTATAGGCAATACTGACTGGTGCGTAAAGCGCTAAAATCCATTTGTCGTGATCTTCTTCTAAACTTTCCTCCCTTGTGATAAAATCGGCATAAAGTTGAAAGGATCTATCTCTGAGTTTATTAATGCCTGTTAACGCGACTAAGAGATAATATCCATCAAATTTGTTTAAGGGATTTAAGTTGAAAATTACGGTTAACAATGCGGCTGTCATTAGTAAATAACTACTATTATGTAACCAAGGAATTGATTTGGACAATAACAAAGTCACAAAGGCTACAGCCCATATTATTAATTGGACGATGATGCCCGCGGCGACGACTAACACTCTTTCTTTCCGTCGCACTAAACTATATTGATCGGTGGTGTTAGTGTAACCCCCTGGGATGAATAACATTAATAGTAAGCCGATTTCGGGAATGATTCCCCCATAGTGTTTTAAGGTTAAAGCATGACCAAATTCATGGCAAGTTACTACTAATGTTGATAATAAAATAAAGGTGATTGGTGTAATTAATTCTCCTGTTGTCCAGATTTCTTTACTGGTGCTAACGACTTCATCGGAAAACGCGAACCAAAGGGCGACGGATGTGGTGAAAAAGGCTAAGAGAAAAAAGCCAAATTGCCATGTCCAAATCCATCGAATTTTATCAATATTTTGGGTTAACCAATGATCGGGATTAATCAGGGGAATTTTTAGGGATAATAATTGCATTAAGGAAATTTGCCCTTTCGGTGGTTTGGGGGGTTCGGTTCCTTCTAGCATTCCTGTCGCAGCTAACATCTTTAATAGTGATTGTAATTCGTCTATGGTGATATCATAGTGATTTACTATCGCGGGAATGGGTTGTTTTCCGAGTTGGCAAATGATTTTTTTATCGAAGTCTTCGACTTGTAAACAGGTGATGTCTTTGGGGTTTCGCATTATCCAATAACCGTCGGGATGGGCTATCCATTCCACGATTTCTTTTAAGTTTGGACTATATTTCTTTTGAGGTGAGGCACGATCGCGTAACTCTTGGTTTTCTGGGGTTTCTTGGGGTTGTGGAAGGGGTTTTGGTGCTGAAAGTTGGTTTCTGGGAGAGGTGTTATCGGTAAGGGTGTTTTCAGCAAGGGGTTGAGGGTGAGAAACTGGGTTTTTTTCTTCTGAGAGAATGCCTAATGTTTCTAGTTTTTCGAGGAGTCTTGTTACAAAGTCTCTGGGGATAAAACCTAATTGTAGTTGACATCGTTGCCAAATTTGCTGCGCGGTGTATTGTCCGGTAAAATATTGTAACGCGTATCCTTCTCTGCCATCAAAATGATGTACTCTTTGAGAGGTTTTTCCACGCAAAATTATGAGTCCGGTTGTCCTCGTTTTATCTTCTATTTGCCACAATTCTTGGATGTCAGGAATTATGTAATTTGGATCGGTTTTTGAGTGTATTTTATCTGCTTTTGTCATAAGTTAAACCTTTATATTTTGTCGGGTGTGGTGCGCGATCGCGCTGTTGAGAGTCCGGGTAAGGCGAGTTCGTGTTTTTTCCAGTACGCGATCGCGCTGTTGAGAGTCCGGGTAAGGCGAGTCCCTGTTTTTTCCAGTACGCGATCGCGCTGTTGAGAGAGCCTCGGTAACGGAGCCGATGTTTTTTGTCTCCAGTAGCTGATCGCGCTGTTGAGAGAGCCTCGGTAACGGAGCCGATGTTTTTTGTCTCCAGTAGCTGATCGCGTGTCAACTTCAGACGCAAACCCATAAGAAATAGACATATAGCATTTTTAAATGAGATGTAAATGCAGGGCAGAGAGCCCGTCACAGGCAAGATGCCTGTGCCACAAGTTTTACTTCTGAAATGGAAACACTATATCCCAAAAATCTGGTCCCATGCAGGCAGGATGCCTGCGCCACAATGTTGGATGTCTAATGTGGCTTGTCGTCGAGTAACCCAGGGCGGGTACGCACCATCCACCGCCCCGATGAAGGGACTTTGAATATTCTTGTTTTGTCTGTCTCCAGTGCGCGATCGCGTTGTGGGCAGGGCTCCGCATTTGGAGACACAATCTTGGTGCTTATCTATATAGCATTTTTAAATGAGATGTAAATGTGGTACGGGCATCTTGCCCGTCACAGGCAAGATGCCTGTGCCACAAGTTTTACTTCTGAAATGGAAACACTATATATAGATATAGATGATCGCCCAAATGCTTCGCCCCTACTGGTGTATCTCACACGCGATCGCGTAGCATCGGCGCAGCCGAATCGCGATCTTTATTCACCCTATGAATGAATATGAACTTTATGAACTTTTTACCCCTTAAAAGTGAACTTTATGAACTTTCTCCCAAGGGAAATATGAACTTTATGAACTTTCTCCCAAGGGAAATATGAACTTTATGAACTTTTCACCGCTCAAAAGTGAACTTTATGAACTTTTCACCGCTCAAAAGTGAACTTTATGAACTTTTTACCCCTTAAAAGTGAACTTTATGAACTTTCACTGTCCCTAAATATGAACTTTATGAACTTTCACTGTCCCTAAATATGAACTTTATGAACTTTCACTGTCCTTAAATATGAACTTTGTGAACTTTTCGATCACTCCGGGGGTGGGGTGGGTAAGAGGGATAGAATCTTTTTCGCCCGGAGGCCAAGAATCCATGACCGTCTTACTTAGCCCATCCTCTTACCTCTGCCATAAGTCTCTGTCTCTTCGGTGACAATTGCCTCAAAAAATCCATCTCATCACCTTGATTATTTTTCTCCCGTCAGAGAAAAATACGGAAATGGGGGCTTTGAGTCGGATTTTGCCTTTTTGGGCTATATTCTCTCCAACGTAGACGACAAACTTAAATGGATATTAACATTTGTTCCGACTTAAGACCCCCCTTTTTTTTATAAAGTTTTTGTAAAGTTTTTTCGGACTTTTGTGAAGATTCTGTAAAGACACTATAAAGGGTATTGACAAAACGGATACTGTATGTAATAGCGGATTTGTTTCTTCTTCATCTCGGTTTTGATGGTGAAAGAGATATAAGAAAATTTAATAGGAAAAAATGTGTGTTTTTTGCGAAAGGCTGTCTATAATAATTGACAATGTTCATAGCCAGACTTCAAATTGACCCAGAATGTAAGCACAGTCAGCGTGCGTTCGCGTAGCGATGCCGTAGGCATCAGCCCCGAAGGGATCGCGCTTTAGCCCTTGGTTGAATGGGCACACTTCTGTCGGTCGTCGGGGTAGGGCAAAGCATTCGGTAGCACAGTTGTTGGTTTCCATGAGGTAACGGCTATGAGTTGGTTAGGTTTTGGTAAGAAAGGGCAACAGTCTCCGAAGTCTAAGGGGAAGAAAAAACGTTATCCCCGTAAGACGTTTATTTTGGAAGAGATTATTACGCCTTCTGTGATGTTTCCGGTGTTAAGCCATGATTCCAATCCCCTACAACATCTCCTAGACTCGTTACCACATTTGCATTTGGGGTTGATGGCGGATGGGGGGGCTTGTCCGGTTGCTCCGCCTACGGATGGGGACTTACCTCCTCTGATTCAGTTGGATTTTTTGGGGTTAATTGAGGCGCCTACGCCGACTCCGGGGACGGATATTAAAGGGTTGTTTGAGACTTTACCGAAAGGGGTGATCTTTCCTATTGATCCGCCGGGGAATACGCCCAAGGATTCTGATGTCGATCCCTCTCAGTTCGCGTTGACGGCTCAACCTTTGATTGGGATTATTGATACTGGCTTTAGTGGCAATAATTCTGATCTTAATCAGAGTCGGGTGACTTTGGGGCGCGATCGTGTCTCCAACGATGATAATCCCCTGTTGTCTGCGGGTGAGGGGAATGAACACGGGACCTTTATTGAGGGGATTATTGGCGCGAGTCGCAATAATGGTGTGGGGATTGATGGGATTAACGATCAGGCTCCGATGTGGGTAGGAAGGGCGATCGGTTCCGGTAAGTGGGCGGATTCCCTGGTTGAATTTGTGGATGCGGTGAAGAAGTCCGGCCAGCCGAATGGTTTAGTGAATTTGAGTTTGGATTTGACGCAACAAAATCCTGATGGGAGTGTGACTACGCGCTACGAGTTTACCCCAGAGGAACGTGCCGCGATCGAGTATGCGCGGCAGAATCATGTTTTGATTGTGGCGGCCGCGGGTAATGATGGCGGCGTGATGTCGGTTTTGGGGCAAGCTTCCCAGGAGTTTGACAATATTCTGACAGTGGGTGCGTCTGATGGCAATAATCGGGCGGCTTATTCGAGTTATGGCCGAGGTTTGGATATTATGGCCGTCGGTGGAACAACGGAAAATCCCGAATTATCGTTAACGGGCGATGGGGTGGGAACGATGGCGGGGACTTCGGTGGCAACGGCTAAGGTAACGGGAGCGGCTTCCTTGGTGTGGGCGGCGAATCCTGAGTTAAATTATCGCCAAGTGATTGAGATTTTGAAGTCTACGGCAAAAGATTTGAGTGATCCTGGGTGGGATGAGGAGACAGGGGCGGGGTTGTTGGATATGGTGGCGGCGGTGGAGAAGGCGAAGGCGACAACACCGCAAGAGTATGATGTACTGGCAACGGTAATTCCTGAAACTTGGAGTGGTGAAGGAAAGGTAACACCGTTAGAGCGTGCGAGCCAGACAATGGAAAACTTCCGGTTGCGAATTTGGCCTTCGGATGGCGTGAATCTGCGTAACAGTCCGAACTACAATGATCGTGGGCCAGTTTCTCTTCCCCAGAACACTTGGCTTAACTTTGATGCTTGGACGTGGGGCAGTGTAAATATCGATCCAGCAAACGGAAGACAGGATGCGTTGTATTACCGAACTTGGTATAACGGTAAAGCTTATTGGGTTCCCAGTATTTGGATTGATGGTTATCCACCAAGTCGTCCGCCACTATTGCCGCCTGTTGCATCTAATCCGAATACAGTTGCTTGGAGAGAAGCAATTGATGCTGAATACCAAGAGACCAAAAACTTGCTCGGTAATCCTATCAGTGATTACTTTGATGCTGCGCGATCCCCACAAGGTACAAGCGGGAAGTTCCGAAACTATCAGAATGGAACTATCCATTGGTCTCCTCAGTACGGTGCTGTTGCGATTTGGTATGACCTCCAACGTGAGTATACAGAATACAGTTCGCCCAATGGTTCTGGTGGCTGGCTAGGATTTCCCACCAAGCGTGAATATCCTTGGAATGGTGGGAAGCGGACTAATTTTGAGGGGGGCTACATTTTCTGGGATGGACAACGGGCGAAAGCTTATCCCTCTACAACGCAGGCAAATTCAACTCCGACTTCAGCTATTATTAATGCGGTTAATAAGGTTAATCCCGATCAATGGTACTACCGACCCCGCGACATTACGGGTGATCGAATTAACGAAACCTTCTGTAACTGGTTTGCCGCTGATGTTTTAGACCAACTAGGAGTTCCCATTCCCCGGAACGGCCCTAGTGCTGGCTCATACACTAAACCGCACCCAATTTACGGGACTAATACCCCCAACAAGCCCTTCGGTACTGACCAGCTACTTAATTTCTTTAATGGCGGTGGTAATGGGCTGTGGGAAAAAGTGAGTGCTGCGGATGCAGTATCTAGCGCCAATAACGGTCAAGTTGTGCTTGCCTCCAATGCGGGTCACATTGCTGTTGTTATCCCTGGGGGATCTGGTTCCAATGTGCGGATTGCCCAAGCTGGCGCGACAAATGGCAAAGATATGAGTGTAGACACCGGGTTTGGTTCACAAACTCGCTATTACTTCCGATATAAAGGGTCAGTGACTCCCAGTACAACGAGTAATAATTCCAACTCTTATTCACCTCCAGCAACACCCGGACAACAGCGACAGTACATTATCAAACCGGGCGATACACTAAGCGGTATTGCACAACGCGAACTGGGGAATGCTAACCGCTGGCGCGAAATCCAGAAACCAGGCGGTGGGACTTTTACTGAAGCTGAAGCGCGACAATTACGAGTTGGTCAATCAGTTTATCTGCCTGTGAGTTATCAAACTGGGACAGGTAATCCATCGTCTTCGATAACTTCCCCATCTTCTGCACCTAAAACCACTGGCTTACCTAAGAATGCAGCCAGTGCATCTATTCACTTCCGAAAGCAACCACCTAACAGCGCAGACTGTGGCCCATCAAGTCTTGCAATGACACTTTCAGCATTGGGAGTTACACCTTCTGATGTCTCTGGTGTCCGAGCCAAGATGCCAGAACTTAACAAGAGTCCTTGGACTGACTTTGACGAAATTGAGGGTGGAATCAAGAATTTTGGCAAATCACCGACTACGTTTCGCGACTGGACAAACTTTGATTCTCATTTAAGTCAGGGCCATCCTCTAGTAATGTTTGGCTTGTCAAGTCCGACGTGGGCTGCACAGTTTCCCGGAGGTCATCCAGGCTCTTATGTTGCACATTTTATTGCTATTTTGGGTAAGACAAACGATGGAAAATACATTGTTTGCGATCCTCTTTATAGCAAGCCCGTAGAAATGGATCGAAACCAATTGAAGGCTTTCATCCCGAACCAGACCTATTACTACCCGAACGGCGGTTCTTACAATTTTAATCCTGACCTGCCAGATGCAATTGCAGTTTTTTAGAAGAATCAAACGTGCGATCGTCATTTTGGAATCAGTCACAAAATGCGATCTCTTTTTTGGTGATGGAGAAGATTGATCGCCCTTTGCCCAAACAAAAGAAACCGGGTTTTTTAGATAACCTTTGCCTATACACCGATATCTTGTGCAAAAACCCGGTTTCTGAACCCCCAGGCGGACTCGGAGGCACGATCGCAATGTACGCAACTTCCGACAAATCAATCGGTAAAGTTTTAACAACGCTGACTGTTACCAATCGTGCCGACCAGTCTGCTGCTGTACGAGGATTCATTCCAACTGAGCAAATACGTTCCATCACGCTAGATAATGTTTTGGTAGACCAGGGTGCAACTACATTATGCTTGCCAGATGTTGCGATCGCCATTCCCTCGAAAACTAAACAGCCAATCGTGATCGGCTTTTATTGCTCTTTCTCAACTAAGCGCGATCGATCTTTTGGAATAAGTCAAAAAGTG
>Ga0075158_10003193_pt1 | contig 11615 bp, 9 predicted proteins | sample JI91814BDNA_FD_70968 | JGI IMG/M metagenome (GOLD analysis project Ga0075158, IMG submission 70968) | Wastewater effluent complex algal communities from Wisconsin, to seasonally profile nutrient transformation and Carbon sequestration -... | ecosystem: Engineered > WWTP > Effluent > Algae... | reverse complement strand
TTCGTCCCGATGGCGCCGCGATCCTGCAGCAGCAGGCGCAGATTCTGAACGCCAACCCGGAAGTCATGGTCCGCATCGAAGGTCACGCCGACGAGCGCGGAACGCGTGAATACAACATCGCCCTCGGCGACCGTCGCGCCAACGCCGTGAAGGAGACGCTTGTGTCCTACGGCATCGACCGTAACCGCATCTCGACCATCAGCTACGGCAAGGATCAGCCGATCTGCGGCGACGCATCGGATGGCTGCTACGCCCAGAACCGCCGCGGGACGACGGCCATCTCGGCCTCGGGCTACTGAGACGATCCGCGAAGGCGGGAAACGAAAAGGGCGGCGGGAGTTCCCGCCGCCCCTTTTTCTTTGGCTGGTGCCCGCAAGGCTTACGCCATCACCGCGCCGTGGCAGTGCTTGAATTTCTTGCCGGAGCCACAGGGGCAGGGGTCGTTGCGTGAGACTTTGCCCCATGTGCTCGGATCGGTCGGCGAGGTCGGCACCGGGCTCGAGCCCAGCATAGGCGCATTGCGGACCGGCCCGCGCGGCTGACGCTCAGCCAGATCCATCTCGTTCTCGCCCGTGCTCGGGTCCAGATGTTCGGCCCGCATCTGCGGCAGCGGCCGTGATTCCAGCGGCGGCGGAGGGGGTGCCTGGAACTGGAACTGGATGTTCAGCAGCGTGCGCGTCACATCGAAGCGCAGCTTGTTCATCAGGTTCTGGAACAGCTCATAGGCTTCGGTCTTGAACTCGTTCAGCGGGTCGCGCTGCGCATAACCGCGCAGGCCCACATACTGACGCAGGTGATCCAGCATCACGATATGCTCGCGCCAGTTGGCGTCGAGCGTCTGCAGCAGTACCTGCTTCTCGACACGGCGCATCACGTCCGGCTCGACCGGCTTCGCCCGTTCCTCGGCCCGTGCATCGGCCAGCGATAGCAGGCGCGTCGCGACTTCCTCGTCGGCGATGCCTTCTTCCTTGGCCCATTCGTCGACCGGGATCTTGTCGTTGAACAGCTTTGTCGTTTCTTCCAGAAGGCCGGCCACGTCCCACTGCTCGGCATAGGCGGTCTCGGGCATGTGCTTGCGCACCACCTCGTCGATGACCTCGTGGCGGAAATCGTTGATGGTCTCATGCACGTCGTCGGCGCGCATGTAGCGGATGCGCTCCTCGAAGATCGCCTTGCGCTGGGCGTTCATGACGTCGTCGTATTTCAGGATGTTCTTGCGGATGTCGAAGTTGCGCGCCTCGACCTTTTGCTGCGCCTTTTCCAGCGCCTTGTTGACCCAGGGGTGCGCGATGGCCTCGCCCTGCTTCAGGCCAAGACGCGTGAGGATGCCCTCAAGCCGGTCGGAACCGAAAATGCGCATCAGGTCGTCCTGAAGCGACAGGTAGAATTTCGATGCGCCGGGGTCGCCCTGACGGCCGGCGCGGCCGCGCAGCTGGTTGTCGATGCGGCGGCTTTCATGGCGCTCGGTGCCGATGATGTAGAGCCCGCCGGCATCCATCACCTTCTTCTTGGCGGCGGCGACTTCGGCGCGGATAGCGGCCACGCGCGCGTCCTTCTCCGGCCCGTCTTCAAGGCCCTGGGTCTCGGCCGCGATGCGCATCTCGGCATTGCCGCCGAGCTGAATGTCGGTGCCGCGGCCGGCCATGTTGGTGGCGATCGTCACGGCGCCGGGCACGCCCGCCTGCGCGACGATGAAGGCTTCCTGCTCGTGATAGCGGGCGTTCAGCACGTTGTGTTTGATCTTGCGCTTGGCAAGCACCGCCGAAAGCTGCTCGGAGCGCTCGATCGACGTGGTGCCGACCAGCACGGGTTGGCCACGCGTCTGGCACTCCTCGATCTGGATGATGATCGCGTCGTACTTCTCGTCGACCGAACGATAGACCTCGTCGTCGTAATCCTTGCGCGCAAGCGGCAGGTTGGTGGGCAGCTCCATCACATCCAGCTTGTAGATGTCGTGGAATTCCGACGCCTCGGTCGATGCGGTGCCGGTCATGCCCGCCAGCTTCTTGTAGAGGCGGAAATAGTTCTGGAAGGTGATCGAGGCCAGGGTCTGGTTTTCGGGCTGGATCGCGACCTTTTCCTTCGCTTCCAGCGCCTGGTGCAGGCCTTCTGAATAGCGGCGGCCTTCCATCATGCGGCCGGTGAATTCGTCGATGATGACGACTTTGCCGTCCTTGACGATGTAGTCGCGATCCTTCTGGAAAATCTTGTGAGCCTTCAGCGCCTGTGTGACGTGATGGACAACGGTGATGTTGCCCATGTCATAGAGGCTGCCCTCTTCCAGCAGGCCGGCCTCGCGCAGCCAGCCTTCCATGGTCTCGTTGCCTTCTTCGTTCAGCGTGACCTGGCGGGATTTCTCCTCCACGTCATAGTGCTCGGGCAGCAGGCGCGGCACGAAGGTGTCGATGGTCTTGTACATCTCCGACAGATCGTCGGTGGGGCCAGAAATGATCAGTGGTGTGCGCGCTTCGTCGATCAGGATCGAGTCGACCTCGTCGACGATCGCGAAATGATGGCCGCGCTGCGCCATCTGGTTCAGCGCGTACTTCATGTTGTCGCGCAGATAGTCGAAGCCGTATTCGTTGTTGGTGCCGTAGGTGATATCGCAGGCATAGGCGTCGCGGCGCTGGTTATCGTCCAGCCCGTGCACGATGACGCCGGTCGTCATGCCGAGTTTCGCATAGACTTGGCCCATCCATCCGGCGTCACGCCGGGCGAGATAGTCGTTGACGGTGACGACGTGGACGCCCTTGCCTTCAAGTGCGTTCAGATAAACCGGCAGTGTGGCGACCAGCGTCTTGCCTTCGCCGGTCTTCATCTCCGCGATCCGGCCCTCATGCAGCAGCATGCCGCCGACCATCTGGACATCGAAATGGCGCTGGCCCAGCGCCCGCTTGGCCGCTTCGCGCACAGCGGCGAAGGCTTCGGGCAGCAATTGGTCGGTCGTCTCGCCTTTGGCGATCCGCTCGCGGAACAGCACGGTTTGGTTGGCGAGCTCCGCGTCGCTCAGCGCCTGGAAACGCGGCTCCAGGGCATTGATCGCCGCCACGCGGTCGAATTTGGGTTTCAGCTTGCGGTCGTTCTCCGACCCGAAAATCTTGCGGGCGAGCGTGCCAAGTCCAAGCATGTGAAATTCGCGTCCTTCGGGGCGCCGGCAAGGGGGCGCTTTCAAGCAAAGCGGGCGCGCGTCAGCCACGCGCGCCCCGCCTGCGGAAGGGTAGATAAGAGCCGGGTTTGTGTGTGTCAACGAAGCGCCGGAGGCCTCGTCTTGCAGGGCGCGTCCTTTGGGCTACAGTCCCGCGCCATTTCGGGGAGAAACGGCTGATGGCCGCGGTCAAGAAGTCAAAAAAGCCAGTCAAAGCAAAGGGTAAGACGAAGCCAAAGGTCGTGGCCAGGAAGGCCGCGCCGCTGAAGGCGACCCGCTCGTCCGCCAAGGCCGCCAAAGTTCCCGCAGCCAGGGCGGCAACCAAGCCCGCACCCAAGGCCGCTCACCCGGTTTCGCCCCTCGCGCCCAAGACCATTCGCGATCTGGCGCCCATGGCGGGGGTTCGCCTCGGCACTGTGGCCGCAGGTATCAAATATGAGGGCCGCACAGACGTCCTTTGCGCCGTTTTTGCACCCCGCACCCAGGCCGCGGGCGTCTTCACCACCTCCAAGACCCGCTCCGCTCCGGTCGATTGGTGCCGTGCCAACCTCGCCCGCACGGGAGAGGCCAAAGGCAGCGCGAGGCTTCTGGTTGTGAACTCCGGCAACGCCAACGCCTTCACCGGCGCCGAGGGGCTGGATGCCGTCCGCCGCACGGCCGAAGCCGGCGCTGCGGCACTCAACTGCGATCCCTCGGAAGTCTTCATCTCCTCGACAGGCGTGATCGGCGAGCCACTGCCCGCCCACAAGATCACCGCCAGGATCGACGACGCCATCGAGGGCGCTTCGGCCGGCGGCTGGCTTGCCGCCGCTCGGGCGATCATGACCACCGACACCTTCCCCAAACTCGCCTCGGCCACCGCCAAGATCGGCGATGCCACGGTGCGCATCAACGGCATCGCCAAGGGTTCAGGCATGATCGCCCCGGACATGGCGACCATGCTTGCCTATGTCGTCACGGATGCGACGCTGCCGCATGACGTGTTGCAGAGTCTGATCTCGGAGGGCGCGAGGACCAGCTTCAACGCGATCACCGTCGACAGCGACACCTCGACATCCGACACGCTGCTGCTGTTTGCCACGGGGAAGGGTGCCAAGCATAACCCGATCCTGAAAGCCTCCGACCGCCAGCTGGCCGACTTCCGCGACAAGCTGAACGCGGTGCTTCTCGACCTGGCGCTCCAGGTCGTGCGCGACGGTGAGGGCGCGTCAAAACAGATCTCGGTCGAAGTCAGCAGCGCAGAAACCGACGAAGCCGCGCGGAAAGTCGCGCTCGCCATCGGCAATTCGCCGCTGGTGAAAACCGCAATTGCTGGTGAGGACGCCAATTGGGGCCGCATCGTCATGGCTGTCGGGAAAGCCGGTGAAGCCGCCGATCGCGACAAGCTGGCCATTTCGTTCGGGCCTTACCGAGTCGCCCATCAAGGCAAGCGCGATCCCGGCTACAGCGAGGCCAAGGTCAGCGCCTACATGAAGAAGGACGAGATCGACATCGCCGTCGATCTCGGCCTCGGCAAGGGCCGGTCCAAGATCTGGACCTGCGATCTCACCGACGGCTACATCCGCATCAACGGCGCCTATCGGAGCTGACGTGGTGACAGCCTACATCTATGTGATTGCCGACGGCGAGCGTCACCACGTCCAGGCGGCGGAGGGCGATTTCGCCGAAATCATCGCAGCGCACGACGCCGAACTCGGCAAGCCCGCGATCTTGCTGTGGGCCGAAGCCGTCGACGATCTGGCCCAGGCCCAGGAACTCGTTCCATTGATCGAGGCGCTCGACGACGAACGTTACGCCGCGCTGCTGGCCGGCGAAGACGAGGCGCGCAGCCTGATCGTACGCCCGACACCCACCGCCGCAAACGACTGAGCCGCAAGGCTCAGGCGCCGCCCTTCTGGGTTTCCACCCACTGGTCGATGACTTTTTCCAGCACGGTCAGCGGCAGCGGCCCGTTGTCGAGCACGGCTGAGTGGAATTTCTTCAGGTCGAACTTGTCGCCCAGCGCGGCTTTGGCCTTCTCGCGGATCTCCAGGATTTTCAGCATCCCGATCTTGTAGGCGCAGGCCTGTCCCGGCATCACCGCATAGCGCTCAATCTCGGCCGTGACGTCGCCCTCTGCCATGCCGCTGGTGTCGATCATGTACTGGATCGCCTGTTCGCGGCTCCATTTCTTGTAGTGCATGCCCGTATCGACGACGAGGCGAACCGCCCGGAACAGTTCTGCCTGCAGCCGGCCGAGATCGCCGAGCGGATCGTTCTCGTACATGCCGATCTCGTAGGCGACCTGCTCGGCGTAGAGCGCCCACCCTTCGGTATAGGCGGTGAACGGCAGGCGCGAGCGGGCCAGAGGAAGATCTAGGTTCTGCGCCGTCGAGATCTGGAAGTGATGACCGGGAATCCCCTCGTGATAAGCAAGGGTCTTCATCGACCACTTCGGCGTCTCCTTCACATCCCGCAGGTTCGCAAAGAAACGTCCCGGACGTGAGCCGTCCATGGCTGGCGCGTTGTAGTAGGCACCCGCCGAGCCGGCCTCCGAAAACTTCGGAACCCGCACCACTTCCAGCTTCTGCGGCGGAATCGTCGCAAAAACCTCAGGCATGCGCTTGGCGATCTCTTCCAGCAGGCGTGTGTATTCATCGAGAATCGCCTGCCTGCCGGCATCGCTGTCCTCGAAACCGTAACGCGGGTCTTCGCCCAGCGCCTTCATGCGTTCGCCGACCGTGCCTTCGGCATAACCCTGGGCTTTCAGGATCGTGTCCATCTCCGCGCTGATGCGGGCGACTTCCGACAGACCCACATCGTGGACCTCCTGCGGCATCATATCGGTCGTCGTCTGCTGGCGCAGCGCCAGCGCGTAATACGCATCGCCCTGCGGTTTCTGCCAGATACCGGCATCCGGCGTCGACTTAGACTTCAGCTCCTCCATCGTCGCGATGAGGCGCTGATAGGCAGGGGTGACGGTGCCGTTGATCGCAGCTTCGGCATCGGCCGCATATTGTGCCCGCTCGTCGTCCGTCAAATCGACCTTCTTCAGGCTTTCCACGAAGGTTGTGTAGAGCGGATTTTCCTTCGCCGGCATCGCGACGAGGCCGTTCATCTCGGCCAGAACCTTGTCGATCACGAAGGTCGGCGGCACGTCGCCATATTCGGCCTGCTTGCGCACAACGCCGATCACCTGATCGAACTTCACGCCCACGGCCTTCAGCCGCTCGACATAATTGCGCGCGGTCTTCTCGTTCTTCACCACATGGGTGAAGGCCATGAAGCGCGGAAAGCCGTTCTGGATGCCGAACATCTGGTTGACGGGGTAGGGGCCGCCGCCGTTCGACCAGGCGATGTCCTTGTAGGCGAGCGAGGACTCGTAGAACCAGATCATCACCTCGCGGGTCAGCTGCTCCTGACCCTCAAGATCGCCGGGTGCGTAGGCCTCGATGGCGGCGAGATTTTCCTCGGTAAGTCGCTGATCGCGCTCGCGGCGCTCCCAGGACGCGTCGTTCAGCTTGCCGGAGTGGAAATCCAGAATGCCGCCCTCGATTGCCCCGAGCTGGGTGATCATCTCGGGGTTGTCCAGCAGCATCGAGAAGGTCTGCTTGTTCACCGTCATATGCAGCGACGGATTGATGAACACGATATAGGTGCCGTACCCGGCGCCCAGAACGACGAGTCCAAGGACGCCCAACAGCGTCTACTTCACGAAACGCCACATACCCCAGTCCCCTATCAGCCGCCCCCTAGCGGCGCTTGCGCGGATGAGCCGTCATCTTTCGCGACTGCTTGGCCGGTACGTCGTGGAGGCCGCGCTTCATCAACTCAGACCAGATCTCTTCCGCGTCGTCGGCATAGCCGAAAAGGTCGATATCCTGCGCCGAGATCATGCCCGCGTCGACCATCGTCTGGAAGTTGACGAGACCGCGCCAGTAGAAGCGGTCGAACAGGATGATCGGCAGGTCGTGAGACATCTTGTTGTTCTGGCGCAGCGTCAGCAGCTCGAACAATTCGTCCAGCGTGCCGAAGCCGCCGGGAAACACGACCAGCGCATTGGCCCGCATGGCGAAATGCATCTTGCGGATCGCGAAATAGTGGAACTGGAGCGTCAGGTCTGGGGTGGAGTAGGGGTTGGGGCCCTGTTCGTGCGGCAGCTCGATGTTGAAGCCGACCGAGGGCGCGCCGGCATCGTGCGCGCCGCGATTGGCCGCTTCCATGATGCCGGGACCGCCGCCGGTCGCGATCACGTTGTCGCGAAGGCCGTCGGCCACGTCCTTGGCGCCGCCACGCTCGGAGGCGATGCGCGCGAACTCGCGGGCCTGGCTGTACCAGCGGCGATGATTTTCTGGCCCTTCCATCGAGACGCGGGCGCTGCCGAAGACGACGATGGTGGAGCGCACGCCCCAGGCGCGGAGGTTCTGTTCCGCCTTCTCGTATTCCAACAGGAAGCGCACACCGCGTGTCGCATCCGACAGCAGGAAGTCCTGATCCAGTGCGGCAAGGCGATACGCCTTCGCCGCCATCTGCGCCGCATTGGCGGCAAGTTTCGTCTTGGGCACGCCCTTGGCGCGTGAAGGCTTTCCGGCGCGCTCCTGTTTCACCTTCTGCAATGCACCAAGCGGCGCGTCCTTCGGCATGCGGGCGGCGGGCGTTTTCTTGTTCTTCGTTGCCATGGTCTCAATTCACATCCAGAGCATGCGCCTTCAGGACATCGAGCGATGCGAGGCGCAGCGTTGCAATATGCGTCGCCGCCAGAACGAGCTTCGGCGCGGCGCCCGCCTCGAGGGCCTGAGCCCAGCGGGCGGCGCATAAACACCAGCGGTCGCCCGGCTGCAAGCCCGGAAAGCCGAATTCGGGCCGCGGCGTCGAGAGATCGTTTCCGGCGGCCTGCGAGAACGCAAGGAATTCTGCGGTCATGATGGCGCAGACCGTGTGCACGCCGCGGTCTGCCGGCCCCGTATTGCAGCACCCATCGCGCCAGAACCCGGTCATGGGATTGAGGCTGCAGCTCTGCAGCGCTTCGCCCAGCACATTGAGCGACGGCGCGCGGCTTGGTCTGCGATCTTCCGGCTCGCGATACGCCACGCTGCCTCCTAACCCGCGATCTGTACGGCCGCATTGACCGCGAGCGCGATGATAACCGTGTTGTAGAAATATGAGATGACACTATGTCCCAGCACGGAGCGCCTCATGCGCCGGCCATCGACCGTGACATCCGATGTCTGCGCCGTCATGCCCAGCACGAATGAGAAATAGAGGAAGTCCCAGACGTCGGGCTCCTCGTCGCAGGGAAAACTTAGGCCGCGCCGCGAACCCCCGTCTTCCTCTTCCGCGTAGTACAGCCGCGCATAGTGCAGTGCGAGGCTGCCATGCACAGTCGCCCATCCCAGCGGCACACTGATGACAGCGATCGCCAGCGCCAAGCCGTCGATCGCTTCCGCACCCCGGATCACCATCACGATCGCGGTCAGTGCGACGCCGACAGCGCCAAGGGTCAGCAAGGCGATCAGGCTGAGCCCTTCGTCCTCAACCCGCGCCTGCGCCAGAGTGGTTTCCGGCGTCGACCGCGCGGCGAAGATGATCAGAAGAACCAGATAGGTGAAGAAAAAGGCGTCTGCCGCAGCCAGCGCACGCAGTGGCAGGGCTTCGCCCGACATTGCGAAATAGCCGCCAGTCGCCATGACGGCGCCTGCGTAGAAGCGATGATGGTTGGCGAGGTGGCGCTTGAAGAAGCTGTCGACCTGCTTCTTCGCGGCCTTTTTCTTTGCTGGCATCGCGCCCGTCACTGTTGAGTGCGCAGCCTAAGGCCACGCGCGGCCGGGTCAATGCAGAGACACCGGAACCTTTGTCATCAAGCCCTCAGGCGGGCCTGGCGTGAGTGCAGCCATAGATCCATTGGCCCGCATTGAAGAGGCGATGCAGCCGTTGCATGGCGGCGCCGGCAAGACCGGTTCCCGAAATCAGGTCAAAGCTCTCGGTCGGCCGCCACGGCGGACGCCAGCCGCGCATCAGCCTCGGCGTCGTCAAATGCCAGGTGAAGCGCACGGAGCGGTCGCGCGTAAAAATGAGAGCGGGATTGAGCCGCCCCGCCCGGGTCGCCATCGGTCCCGTCCAGTCGAACGCAACCTCCGCCCCTGCGCCGTGCAGGGCACGGAATGTGCCGCGTACCGTCATCGGCGGCAGGTACATCAGCAAGCCTTCGGCAACCGCGAGCAGAGGGGCTCCGGGCTCTATCCCGGCGGAGGCGAGAAGATCGGGTGCGTTGAGATCCAGCACCTTGTGGACGCGCCGCCGGTCCTCTGGGAAGAGATCTCGCCGCAGCGCCACGACATCGGGCAGGTCACTGTCGATCCAGTGGAACCTGCGTCGTCCAATCGTCGCCGCGACACGCTCGTACATCGTGTTGAGGCCCGAGCCGAGACTCAGGACCACGGCGTTGTCGTGGCGCTTGATGAAGTCGGTGCAGATGCGGTCGAACCATTGTGCGCGCAGGATGCAGGCGCCTGCCGTGATGTCGGACCAGGCGTAACGCAGCGTGTTGACCTCGAGCCTTGCGGCGAGATCCTCGGCAGCGGTGTCGGCGAAGCCGTATTTCGGATATTTGCGGCGGGCGAGGGCGCGCGCCGAGAGCGGAATGAACAGCGTCTCGCTGGCCCCTTTCAGGGCGCGCGCGCGTGCCGTGTCGCTGCTGCCGGCCATTGACGGTCTGCCTCCCACGCCGGCACGTTTGCCTGACGTCTGGCGCAGCCTAACGCGATCAGAGCGATTTAAGGAAGGCGACGAGCGCGTCGCGGTCGTCTTTCGGCATGGCGCGGAAGGCCTCGCGCGATGCCGCGGCCTCGCCGTCATGCCAGAGGATCGCTTCGGCGAAACCACGCGCCCGGCCGTCATGCAGCAGGAGGGTGTGACCGTTTACCTGCTGGATGAGCCCGAGCCCCCAGAGCGGCGGCGTGCGCCATTCGCTGCCCGAGGCCTCGAAATCGGGGCGGTTGTCGGCGAGACCCGGCCCCATGTCGTGGAGCAGAAGGTCGGTAAAGGGATGGAAAGTCTGGTTGGCGAGTTCTGGCAGCGCCGCGTCTGGTCCGGTCTTGAGCGTCGGCACATGGCAGGCGGCGCAGCCGGCGTCGCGGAACAAGGCCTCGCCGCGGACGACGCGCCGATCGGTCTCGTTGCGCTGGCGCGGCACGGCGAGCGTCTGCATGTAGATGACCAGTTTGGTGACGAATTCGTCAGAGATTTCCGGTCCGTTGGCCGCGCCCTGGTCAAACGCCGCGAGACAGTCTGACTGCACCTCGCTGCAATTCTGTACCGGCAGGATCGAAGTCGTCAGGCCGATATCGCCGAGCGCCGCATCGACGCTCTGGTCCAGCACGGTGGGCGCATTGGCCTTCCAGCCAAAGCGGCCGATCAGAGTCGTGGCCCCTGAATCGCTCCAGACGCGGTTCACCCGCCCCGATATGCCGTCGCCGTCGGCATCGTCGGGATCGGCTAGTGCCAGCAGTGTTTCGTCCGGAACGGATTCCAGAAGCCCCATGCCGATGACCTGCGGTGCCACGCGCACACTGGTCATGACGCTGTCCATGGATCCGTAGGCGAGATCGGCGAAGCTGAGTGACGGCCGACGCAGGGTATAGGTCGTGCCGTCGGCATAGGTACCCGGCACGTCCACATAGGTGATGATCGCGCGCCCTTCAGGCTTCACGCCGCCAATGGCGCGGTCGCTGAGCTGCGTGCCATAGGCCGGATGCGGCATCGGCCCGCCGCGATCCGTTTTCCCCGCAATGCTGAGACGGACGAGAATGGAGTCCATCGGATCGCCGGTGTTCTCCGGTGGCCTGCCGCGCCCGTCGAATGTGTGGCAGCCGGCACAGGAGACGCGGTTGAAGAGTGGACCAAGCCCGTCGAACGTCTTCACCGATCCCGGCGCCTGCACCCAGTTGGTGTTGAACAGGCGGTTGCCGAACTGGAAGACGCGCATGCGCCCCGGGCCCGCGTTCTCGGCAAGGAAGGTGAACGACGACCCGGCACTGCCGACACGGGTTGTGTCACCGCCGAGTTGCGGCGTGATCGGTTCGGCGATCAGGCGTTCACGCAAGGTCGGCTCGGGCGAGGGCGCTGGCGCGCCGTCGCCGCAGGCCGCAAGGCCCGCCGCCAGTATCAGGGCTACGAGCGCGCGCGCCACCGCCATCGGGTGTCAGATTCCCGGGATCTGGACGAGCACGCCCAGCACCGGTCCCGTCTTCTTCAGTGCGGTCGCAAGCGTGCCGAGCGCCTCGACGGCGTCTTCGGCCTGCTTGCGCTCGGGGCTCTCCGGCGATGCCGCCAGCACCTGATCCCACGGATCGCCCAGCGCCTTGATCTTCACCGAGGCGTCGGCGAAAGCCGCATCGATCTCGGCGGCGAGCGCCGGATCGAGCGTGCGGAGCAGGGTGTCGAGACCGCCGCCCGTGCCGTTCGGATAGGTGCCGTACCAGACATTCTCCAC
>Ga0075158_10003187_pt1 | contig 11627 bp, 8 predicted proteins | sample JI91814BDNA_FD_70968 | JGI IMG/M metagenome (GOLD analysis project Ga0075158, IMG submission 70968) | Wastewater effluent complex algal communities from Wisconsin, to seasonally profile nutrient transformation and Carbon sequestration -... | ecosystem: Engineered > WWTP > Effluent > Algae... | reverse complement strand
GAAGCGCGCGCCGTGAACCTCATCAAGCACCCCGGGCTCGTCGAGATCTTCGAGTTCGGTCTGCTGGAAGACGGCACCGCCTACATCATCATGGAGCTCCTCCGCGGCTTGCCCCTGAGTGAGTACATGCGGCGCTCGCCGGGCGGACTCGGCAACGCGGCGCTGCCGATCTGCCGGCAGATCGCCCAGGCAATGGCGGCGGCTCACCACAAGGGGATCGTCCATCGGGAACTCTGCCCCCGTCGTCGGCGGACGCGCCTGGGTTTCGCGCCGGCGGAGCGCCGCGGAAAAAGCGCGGCCGCGGCGGTGGCGCCTGGCGCAGGGAGCCCCCGCTGCAGAGTCTGCCCGCGGGCGGAACGGTCGCATATTGGCTTGCGAAAAAAGGACCGCCTGCCACACTAGCTGACAAGTGGCTTGCTGCCCAGTTCAGCAAGGGGGACGGCGAGCGCTCCTACCGAAGAAATCCAATGACGAGCCGCCCTCCCAAAGCCCCCGATGAGCAAGTCCCGCCCTTCCTGAGGGGCGACGGCGTGACCAATCGGCTCGCGCAGTCGATCGACTGGGCCGCGACGCCGATCGGTCCGGTGCAAGACTGGCCGAGCAGCTTGAAGACCACGGTGGGCATGCTGCTCCACTCGCGGCATCCGATGTTCCTGTGGTGGGGTCCGGAGCTCATCCAGTTTTACAACGACGCCTATCTGCCAAGCTTTGGCAAGGGCAAGCATCCGGCCGCCATGGGTCAGCGCGGCGCCGACTGCTGGCAGGAGATCTGGCCGATCATCGCGCCCCAGATCGACGACGTGATGAGCCGCGCCCGGCCGAGCTGGAATGAGGATCAGCTGGTCCCGATCTACCGCAACGGGCGGCTCGAAGAGGTGTACTGGACCTACGGCTACTCCCCGATCTTCGATGAGTCCGGGGCGGTGGGCGGCACCCTGGTCGTCTGCACCGAGACCACCACGCGCGTCCTCAGCGAGCGGCGGCTGCGGACGATGCGTGCGCTGACCGAGAAGACGGCGTTCGCGGTCGACCTGAAGGCGATGCTGCACCTGGCGGCGCAGGTCTTTGGCGAGGCGCCGCGCGACATTCCTTTCGCACTCCTTTTTACCGTGAACGCGCGCGCGGATCAGGTCCAGCTGGTCGAAGCGGCCGGGGTCACTCCCGAGCAGGGCATGCAGGTCCTCGACCCCGCCCTGCGCCGCGAGCTGGGGGCGACGCTGTCACAGGCCGGCAGCGGCAACCAGGGTCCGTTCGCGCTGGCCAGCCCGCTCCAGCTGGACCCGTGGCCCGAGCCGGTGACCGCGGTCTATGTCACTCCCATCGCGCACGCGCCCGGGCAGACAGTCAGCGGGTTCATCGTCTTCGGGCTCAGCCCGAGCCTGCCGTTTGACGACGCCTATCGCGCCCACCTGAGCGAGCTCGCCGAGCACCTGGGACTGGCGCAGGCGCGCATCGACGCGTTCCGTATCCGCGCCCTGGTGGAGAGCGAGCGCAATAATCTGCTGCTGCAGGCGCCGGTCGGTACCGCGCTGCTCACCGGTCCGCAGCACGTCTTCCAGCTCGCCAACCGGCTGTACTGCCAGCTGGTCGGTCGCCAGGAGTCCGAGCTCGTCGGCAAGACCTATAATCACGCGTTCCCGGAGCTCGTCGGCACGGCGCTGTCGGGAATCCTCGACCGGGTGTACCAGACCGGCGAGCCGTTTGTCGCCGACGAGTACGAGGTGCCGCTTGACCGCCGCGGCGACGGCACCCTGGAGGACTGCTTCATCAAGTTCAGCCTCGAGCCGCTGCGCGACGTCAGCGGTGAGATCTATGGGATGATGGCGGTCGCGGTGGACATCACCGAGCAAGTAAGAGCGCGCCAGGTCATCGAGAAGGCGCACAACGAGCGGACCCAGCTCCTGTTGGACCTGGAAGCGGCCAGCCGGGCCAAGGATGAGTTCCTGGCCATGCTCGGCCACGAGCTGCGTAACCCGCTGTCGCCCATCGTGACCGCGCTGGCGCTCATGAAGCTGCGCGCCGGCAATCAGGTGGGGCGGGAGCAGCAGATCATCGAGCGCCAGGTGGACCACCTCATCCGGCTGGTGGACGATCTGCTGGATGTCTCCAAGATCACCCGCGGCAAGGTCATCCTGAAAAAGGAGTCGGTCGCGCTGGCCGATGTACTGGCCAAGGCGGTAGAGATGGCCAGCTTCCTATTCGAGCAGCGGAGCCACCAGCTGGTCATCGACGCACCCGGCGAAGGGGTGCGCTGGGAGGGCGACCCGGTACGGCTCGCCCAGGTCGTCGCCAACCTGCTGACCAACGCCGCCCGCTACACGGCGGTGGGGGGCTGCATCCGGCTGTCCGCGCTGCGCGAGGCGGACGAGATCGTCATCTCGGTCAAGGACAACGGGATGGGAATCCCGCCGGAGATGCTGCCGCGCATCTTCGATCTGTTCGTCCAGGGCAAGCGCAGCGCCGATCGCGCCGAGGGCGGACTCGGGCTGGGCCTGACTCTGGTAAAGACCCTGGTGGCGCTGCACGGCGGCACCGTCCAGGCGCGGAGCGAGGGCCTGGGACGCGGCAGCGAGTTCATCGTCCGCCTGCCCGTGGTGACCGCCGAGGGCCTGGCCGGCACCGAGCCGCCGCCCGCCGTGCTCCCGCCGCCGCCGCCCTCCCGCCACCCGCGGCGCGTGCTGGTCGTCGACGACAACGCCGATGCCGCCGAGCTCCTCGGCGAGGCGCTGGTGGTCATGGGTCACGAGGTGCGCATCGCCAACGATCCGCTGGCCGCGCTCACCCTGGTCGAGCAGTTCCGGCCCGCGGTGGCGGTCCTCGACATCGGACTCCCGGTCATGGACGGCTACGAGCTGGCCGGGCGCATCCGCGAGAAGCCGGAGGCGGCGGGCTGCCGGCTCATCGCGGTGACCGGCTACGGGCAGGAGCACGACCGCGCACGCAGCGAGGAAGCCCGCTTCGAGACCCACCTGGTCAAGCCGATCAATGTCGAGCAGCTGATGCAGCTCATCGCGAGCTCGCCGCCGGCCGCCGAGGACCCCGAGACCGGCGGTGCTCCCGTCCTCCCACCCGAGTCCGGCGCGCCCCGCTAGCCCGAGCGGCGCCGGGTTCCGGCGGCTTTCCGGAGCTCCCGCCGCGGCGCTGCCTGCCTGATGGCACAGCGCCGGCCGAGCTCTCCGGCCGAGCCAGCCGAGCCGGCCAGTCCGGCCAGCCGATCCATCCATCGGGACCTGTTCCCTCCGTCGCCCGCCTCACACCGGCGATTCCACCGCGCCGGCCGCGGCGACGGCGCGGCGCGGGAAAGCGCCCGCCCTACGGCGTCGGCGCCAGCGCGATGCCGCGATAGGTCGTATTGGTCGCCGCGGTTGCAAGCAGCTGGCTGGTCGCCGCGGTGGTGGCGCCGCCGGCGTCGGTGATGCGCAGGACGCGCGGCGCCGTGTTGCCGACCTCCGAGGTCGTGACCAGCAGCGTGACCGTGTTATTCGCAACATAGCCGGCCACCGCGCGCGCCCCCGCCGTGAGCCCGGTCGAGATCGTGCCCTCCAGCGCCCAGGTGGCGCCGCCGAGCTTCCAGCGCTGCACCCCGCCGCCGGTCACCGTCCGATCGTCGGCGACATAGAGCTGATCGATGCTGCCGTTGGCGTCGCGATCGAAGGCGACAAAGTCGTACGAGGACGGGCTGTTGGCCTGCGTAAAGCCGGTGAGCGGGGTGACCGCCGTGCCCGCCGCGTTCGGGGTGCCGGTGCCGACGATGTTCACCCCATAGGTGCCGCTGGCGCCGCCCGAGGCGAACAGCTGCGCGACGTTGTTCTGTCCGAAGATCTGCAGCGCCCGCACGTTGCTGGTGTTCAAGATGGTCGGCGCCGCCGTGCTGCCCAGGGTGGTGTAGCCGATGCCCAGATCGGACGAGACCCACAGCATGGTGCCGTCGGTGCTCGCCGCGCCGCGCACGGCCGAGCCGCTGAAGGCGTTGAACGCGGTGGCGGTGTTGATGACGCCCGCCGCATCGATGCGACCGATCACCCGGTTGATGGTCATCGACACCGAGGTCGAGACGTTGACGGTGCCCGGGTTGGCGGCGTAGCCGGCGACCACCAGGTACTTGCCGTTGCTTGACCGGCTAAGCTGCCCCTCGACGCTCGCCGAGCCCGAGAAGGTGAGCTGCCGGTTGGCGCCGTTCACCGCGGTGGGCAGCGCCAGCGGAGTGCCGACGATCGTCCCGTTGGCAATCTGGCGCCGCTCCAGGAATCCGGCGGTGGCGTCGTTGGTCAGCGCGGCCCCGCCGCCGCCGATGCGCAGCACCGTGAACTCGGTGGGCGCGACCGTGGTCGCAAAGTCGACCGGAGTCGCCAGATCGACCGCTTCGGCAAGGTCCGGCTCGGCGGACAGATCCGGGCTGGCGACCGCCAGATCGACGCTGCCACCGGTGTTGTTATCGCTGTTGCAGTAAAAAAGCCCGAGCGCGGCCAGCGGCAGCGCGCCCAGAGCCGCAAGAGTCCTACGCATGATTCCCCCTGTGGTTAGTCTTACACTAAAGCTATACGTTCAGGTGCCCCTTTTAGAGTCCCAAGCAGCAGGTGTAGTTAGCGGCTCCGCAGCAGCCCAAGACCTTTCCAGGGCCCGTCCAGAGTCGGCTCGCGCGCCGACTCTGAGCGCGGAAACAGTCCATCGGGAACCATCCTATTCGTCGAGAATTCGCGTTCCTGGTTCCAGGACAGAGTCTCCCCGCGGGACCGGCTGGAAAGACCCCGGCCGCGCGCCCGGGTGGCCTTGTCACATCCCGGCATCGGCCGCCGGCCGGGCGGCGCCGGAGTCGTCGGGGGCCGCCGGGCAGGCGAGCGGGTCGTCGCTCGCCGCATCGGCGCGACACGGCACGAGCTCTTGCCGCGGCGGGTCGGGAAGCCCATCTTCGCGCGTACAGAACCCGAGTCCGCACAATAGGAGTAGCCCAGCGAGACAAGCAGCGATTCTGGTCATGTAGTACCTCCAGCCGGAGCGCGCGACAGCGGCACCGCGATGCGCAGGAACACCGAGCGCGGCGCCGCATACGAGCTGCCGACAAAGCCGTTGCCGATGCGGTAGGCGTAATGGGCGTCCAGCAGGTTGATGATGTCGATCGCCACGCGCGGCCGCAGCGGCAGGGTGTCGAAGGCGTACGAGAGCGTCGCGTCCACGCGGACGTGCTGCGGCACCGACTGGCTGTTGTCAGGACCGGTGCGCAGCCCGGACCCGTAGGCAACGAGCGCGGTGAAGCTCGCCGGGCCGTGCTGCACCGTCGCCCCCAGGTTCGCCGTCCAGGTCTGGACGTGATCGAGGGTCTGCCACTCCTGGCTGGCCAGCTGGTCGTCCGCGAACAGATACTTGGCCGAGGCGATCCCCTGGCCCTGGGCGATCTCCCAGGAGACATTGCCGAAGGCGCTGAGGCCGCGGCTGAGCGCCAGCTCAAGCTTCCCCTCGACGCCGACGGCGCGACCGCGCTGAAAGTTGTAGTTGGCAATCAGGTTGGTCGAGCCGATGGCGACGTCGTCGAGCTGGTTGAACGCGTAGCGCCCCCAACCGGTCAGCCCCAGGCGCAGGCGCTTGACGATGCGGCCATCAAGCCCAGCCTCCCCGTACAGCGCCGTCTCGGGCAGGACATCGTAGGGGACCTGCATGGTCGCCGGGACCACGCCCAGCAGGCGCGCCGCGTTGGCGGCATCGAGCGGCGAGGGCGGCTGCCAGTTGAGCCCGAAGAACAGGCGGCCGACCAGATCATTCAGCAAGGCCAGGCTCGCCCCGATGCGCGGGCTCAAGCTCGCCTGATCGCTGGTCTCACCGCTGGTCAGAGTCACGTGCTGCTCGTCGACCCGTACGCCCAGGTTGATGCTGATCCGCCCGTAATCCCAGCGGTCCTGGACATAGGCGCCAAACAGCAGCGCGCCGGTTCGATCGGTGCCTCCCGCGGTCTTGTCCGGATCGATTCCCCCCTGGGCTCCGGCGTCGTTGCGCACGTACTGGGTAAAGTCGGTGGCGCTGAGCAGGTAATCGATCTGAAAGCCGGTCTTTAGCTGATGCTTCCCGCTCAGCGCCGAGTACTGGACCACTCCGCCTATATGATCGGCCCGGCGACTCACATCGCTGGCGATCGAGCCCGGATCCGCGGTCGCGCCCAGCGCGTGCGGCGCGTCGGCGGACAGCGCGCCGATGGAGAGCTTGTAATAGGGAGCGATCTGCAGGCGCCCGCGCTGCCCGAACGAGTGGACCCACGAGGCGGCGGCGAACAGCTCGTTCTCGGTCTCGGTCGCATCGGTATCGGCGGGGAAGAAGGACGCCGCGCTGTTGCCGAACGCATCGACCGGGCGCACAAAGTTCGGACGCAGCGGATCCAGCGGCACGCTCGTCGGATCGATCGGAATCTGAAAGAAGTTATGCGCGTAACTGGCAAACAGCTCGAACCGATCGCTGTCGCTGTGTCGCCAGTCAGCGCGGAAGAAGGCGCGCCCGGAGCTACCGTCGTCATGCAGGATCGGGGTGATCGCCGGCGGGTCGAGCGCACGCTGCGACTGCAGGTAGCTGCCACCGATAAAGAAGCTGAAGCGCCCGAGCGAGCGCGAGTAATAGGCGCTCGGCTCGACGGTCTGAAACGATCCGTAGCGCAGCTGCACCAGTCCATCGGGCGCCGCGCCGCCCGAGCGCGAGGCGATGTTGACCACCGCGGCCAGCCGGTTGCCAAACTCCGCCGGCAGACCGCCGGTCAGGATCTCGACACTGTCGATGAGGCGCACCGGAATCGCCTGGGCAAACAAGTTGCCCACCGAGTCCGGAATCGGGATGCCATCGATCTGATACTGCACGTTGGCGTGGTTGCCGCGCGCATACACGTTGCCGAAGGCGTCCTGGACGAAGCCGGCTTGCGTGCTCACCACCTCGGTGATCGCCAGATCTTCGCCTTTGGGAAGGACCTTGAGCGCCTCCCGGGTCAGGGTCGAGACGCTGCCGGCGGCGCGGCTCGGGACGGCGACGCCCGCCTCCTCCACGATGATGGCGCGTGCGTCGGGTCGGGCGCAGTAAAGCTCGGCGGTCGCCACCTCTGCCGAGCCCACCCGCAGGTGCTGGTGACCGGGCAGGTGGCCGGCTACCTTGGCATCTACTACATACTCCCCAAGCGGGACTCCGGTGAACGTGAACGAGCCATCGGCGCCGCTCTGCTCTTGGCGCACGACCTCGCCGCGCGAGCTGCGCAGGGTGACGGTCGCTCCTGGGATCGGTTGAATCAGATCATCGCTCACAGTGCCCCGGATCAGGCCGTCGACCGTGGCGAAGGCGGGGCGCGCGGTCGCCCAGCTGGTGGCAATCACAAGCAAAATCATCATCCGCACCCAGGTGAGGTGCGGGCTCAGAATGTTTGGCATGGCATTCCCCACTAAGCGGGATCCACCCATGGATTCACCGCCAACGAAATAGGCACCCGATATGCGGTCGTCTCACTGACTGCATATCGAGCAAATCCTCATATTCACGATAATAGATATGCAATGCGCACGGAGGAGACGGCCTTGGACAAGGCTCATGATTCGCCTGCCACGGTGGGCAAGCGATATCATGCTTCGGCAGGACGGCAGCGCATTAGACTGCTAACTTACTGAGCAAGTTAGCCAAGCGGCTGCGCCCAAGCGAAGGTCACCGTCGCGGACACATTGATATGGGAAGGCGGCGCTAGGCGGGGGGGGATTGCTTGGGAGCCAGACGAAAGTCCGCGATCCGGGCGACCGGCCGTACGTCCCGGTGGGCCGGCGGCGCCGGGTGCTCGATGGGCGGGGCCAGGTAGGCGCTGAGCGCGGCGCAGGCGGCAAAGACCTGGCGGCGGGACAGGACGAATGCGCAGTGAGCGTGGCGATGCTCGTCGCCGGACTCGGTGGACTGCCAGGCCGGCTGAGCCTGCGATGCGTGCCGCTGGACCCGCGACAAGGAATCGGCGGGGGTCGGCTGGCCAGCCGGTTGATCGATGATCTCGCCGTGTTCAGGACAGGTTGAGTGCTGAACCAGCAATAAATGGACATAAGTAGACAGCATCGGCAGCAGGCTGATGAGCGCTACCCAGACCATCAAGCAGCGGGTGATGCTGCTTCTGAGACGACCTACCCGTCGCCTCGCGGGTGCTGTCTTCATATATTCCCTTCCACCATCATGACAAATCCTATCAATTTTTGTCAAGCGGTAATTCAACCTGCCTGGCCTTTGACTATTAGCTTTTGGACCTGAGCTTGAGCCTGAACTTCGGGTCTAGACTTCGGGTCTAAACTTCGGGTCTGCCATAACGGCTGGAGGGCGGGTGCGACAATTTGCCGCATTCCGCGCTGCGCGCGTCCCGGGCCATAGTTTCCACCATGAAAGTCTACGCGCTCGCTGTCTCTAGTCTGGCTGGCCTGGCTGCCGCTACTCTTGTGGCCCTTTGTGCGCTGCCGGCGACAGGCTGCGTGCAGGTCAAGCCCTGGCAGCGCGAGCTCCTCGCCTCGCCGGCGATGAACCCGGCGCTTCTCGATACAGAGCTTTCGGCTACCTACCGCGCCAAGGCGATGGAGAGCAAGACCGCCGGCGGACTGCCCGGCACGGCGCCGGGCGGCGGCTGCGGCTGCACCCAATAGGCAGGCGCGGACTCCCTGCACTTTCACAACTACTACTAGCCCAAGGAGGAATCGATATGCCAAGCAGCAGACTTACTTCGTCTCTTTTTGTCAAAACTGCGCTCTGGACCTGCCTCGCCGGCGTCGGCGCAGCCGGATGCCAGGACGCCGGACCCGCTGCGAGCCCGCCGCCGACCGGGGACACGCTGGCGCAGACCTTGTTCGTGGCGCATGAAGGAACGCTCAACTCCTACGGTCTGGTCACCGGGAAGGAGCGCCCGGGGGCGGTGCAGAACATCGCCGGACCGACCGATCTGCAGGCGCTAGCCGACGGCACGGTGATGGTCAACCTGACTACCCGCAACGAAATCCTGGCGGTCGATGGGCGCACGCTGCTCGAGGCCGCGCGGCTGCCTTCCTCGACCCAAGGGGGCACGCGGCCGGTCCATTCCTATATAACCCCCCTACGCAACGGCAAGTCGTACTGGCTGAGTCTGAACGACGGCATGGGCTCGATCCCCGCGACCAGCAGCGCGCGCCTGGTCAGCCTGACCGCGGGCAGCTCGTACCTCATGCCGGCCGGCGAGGTGGGCCTGGGAGTCGGCCACCACAAGGCGACGTTCAGCGCCACCAGCGAGCGCGTGGTGATCAGCAACATCAGTGACTGCAGCAACGTCATCACGATCTATGACTACGCCAATCCGGCGGCGCTCACGCCGGTGCGCACTCTGTCGGCGCAGGACCTGGGCTGGAACGGATCCTCGCGCGCGACCACTTGCGACCCGAGCTACGCAAACGGGGCGCCGGTCTCGCCGCACGGGTGCGCCACCTCCAAGATCAGCGGACGTGCGTACTGCAACCTGACCTCGTCCGGGGGCCTTCTCGCGATCGATGTCGACGCGACGCCGCCGGGCTTCAAGGTCATCCCGACCGGCGGCGCGGGTGCCGGCTATACCAAGGCCCACACCAGCGGCCGCTATATCTTCTCGCTGCAGGACTCCCCGCGCGAGGCCGATCCGGTACACCCGGGAGCCAAGTGCCAGATCGGCCAGCTGGTGGTGCTCGATGCGATGACCGACAGCGTGGTCAAGGAGCTGCCGCTTCTATACAAGGGGCCGGGCTGCCAGACTTCGCTGCTCGGCACCGATGAAGAGACTACGGAGCCTTCGCACCTGCTGCTCACCCCGGACGGCAAGACGCTGTTTGTCACCGCCGCCGGCGGCTTCATGGTCGCCGCGGCGCGCGTACGGCAGCACCTGGTGGTCGATGTGTCCGACCCGAGCAACCCGGTGCAGAAGCCCTCGATCCCGGTGGGCGTCAGCAGCGGCTACCACGGCGACGCGCTCAGCGGGGACGGCAAGTACCTGTTCGTCGCCAACCAGCTCGACGGAACGGTGACGCAGGTGGATACGGCGACGCTGGGGGTCGTGCGCACCCTGACCGTGCAGGCCAAGCCCACAGTGCTGGCGACGTACGGGACCGTGGAAGGGCCGGGCGAGCAGACCGGCCCGATTCCTTGAGCCTGTCGCATCGGCGAAGGATGAGACTGAGTCTTGTTGGTTTGGTCGGCGCGCTGCTGCTCGGCTGCGCCCATGCTCCGGAGCCGGCCTGGCGGCGGCAGCCAGGCAGCACCGAGCTGCGCGCCTTCTACTACTTTGACAACAGCGGCCTGTCCGTGGCCACGCTCGCCGCGCAGGCCGACCAGCCGATCTCCAGGCACCTGACGCTGTCGGCGCGCACCGTGGCCGACAGCGTCACGCTCGAGCGCAAGCCCCTGGTGGTGAGCAGCGAGGGCCTGGCCGGGCAGCCGACCGGGCACCCGCAGCACGAGCCGGACGTGGTGACCAGCGCCTCGGCGACCGTCGCCGGAGGCAGCATCGCGCAGAAGTGGCGGCTCGAAGGACAGCTGGCCTTGAGCGGCGGCTTCGAGGTCCGCGGCCTGCCGCTATCGCTGCGCGCGCAGCTGCGCATCAGCCAGGAGCCGGACTACAAGTCCTACTATGGACTTGTGCGAGGCGCCCTCGAGCTGGCGGCGCGCAACACCACGCTCGGCTGGTTCCTCGGCGCGGGCCAGGATCTGGTGCAGCCGGTCCAGGCCCCTCCCGGTCAGCAAGAGTTGTGGCCTGCGCAACACCAGCGGGTAAACGGCGGGCTGACGCTGGTGCAGCTCCTGTCGCCGCGGCTCGTGCTCACCGCGGGGCTGTCCGGGACCGTGCAGCGCGGGGTCCTCAGCAATCCCTACCGGCGGGCGCTTGTCCGTACGACCCTGTTTCCGGAGGTGGTGCCCGGGGCGCGCGATCGCCTGGTCGCCTCGGCGCAGCTCTCGGTCTACCTGAGCCAGGGCGCCGCGCTGCACGTGCGCCTGGGCGCCTATGCCGACAGCTGGCAGGTGCTGGGAATCATCCCCGAGTTTCTCGTCGCCAAGGAGCTCGGTCCGCGCGGACTTTTGACCTTCCGCTACCGCTTCTACAAGCAGGGCCAGGCGAGCTTCTACCTGCCGCGCTATCCGGACCTCGCCCCGCTCATGAGCGGTGATGAGCGGCTCGGCCCGATCAAGGAAAACGCGCTCGGTACGGAGCTGCGCTGGCGGGTCCTCGGCTCCCCCGGCGGCTTCGGCTCGCTGACCCTGACCGGCAGCTACGATGTCTCCTTCCTTGACTATGAGCTCCTCAACACCGCGACGATCCGCGGGCAGGTGGTAAGCTTGAGCCTCACCGGCTCCTATTAGCCGCGTTTCCAGAGTCGTTCCAGCGGCCCACGGACGTCCGAATCTCTCGACGGAGTCGCTGGAAAGAACTGGCCATCGGGATCTCAAACCGGATGAGGGAGCCGGCGAGAGAGCCGGCGTGGCAAATGATCCGCAGCCAGGGCCGCAGCCAGGGCCGCAGCCAGGCCGCAGCCAGGCCGCAGCCAGGGCCTGTCCGGCGGCTACGGCGGGTCGGTGGGGAACAGACTGCGGTCGAGGTGGGGAAACAGGGTCAGCGCGTTGCGGTAGTAGATCTTGCGCAGCACGGCGTCGGGCAG
>Ga0075158_10003185_pt1 | contig 11630 bp, 9 predicted proteins | sample JI91814BDNA_FD_70968 | JGI IMG/M metagenome (GOLD analysis project Ga0075158, IMG submission 70968) | Wastewater effluent complex algal communities from Wisconsin, to seasonally profile nutrient transformation and Carbon sequestration -... | ecosystem: Engineered > WWTP > Effluent > Algae... | reverse complement strand
TTTTGAAACGCACATCTATGTTAATAAAAATTTTACTTACTATTGTCTTAGCAACGGTTGTAGGTAATTTTGTAGGAGAGAGCCGCAGTATTTTTGGTATCTCTTTTTATAGTATATTTAGCTTTGGTGGGCAGCTCTTTTTGCAGTCCTTGACCCTGTTGGTAGTGCCTCTCGTTATGTCGGCTTTAGTGAGTGGTCTCTCACAGCTAGGCGGAAGCTCTTCTTTTGGTCGCTTAGGGCTAAAGACGATTGGCTTCTATGTTTTTACGATCTCTTTAGCGGTTCTTACGGGTGTTTTCTTTTTCAATATTATCCATCCAACACCGATCTCTTTGGGACAGCACGTTGCTGTTGAACAGGTAAATCAGATAGCCATAGTCTCTCCAGGAGAGGCTTTTTCTAAACTTCTTTTAAAGCTTATCCCAAGCAATATCGTATATGCTGCGGCGGAAGGCAACATGTTAGGGATTATCTTCTTTAGCCTTATCTTTGGTTATGCGATTGCCAAGGTTGGGGGGCAGGGTGGTAATCTATTAACGCAGTTTTGGCAGGCAATTTTCCAAACGATGATGAAGATTGCTGAGATCATTATGAAGATACTACCTCTTGGTGTCTTTTGCTTAGTTGCAAAAGTTGTTGCTTCTGGGGGTATGCAGTCGATACAGGGTCTTGGCTATTTTATTTTAACGGTAGTATTAGCTCTTGGATTTTTTATCTTCGGCCTTTTACCGCTTCTTTTAAAGTGTTTTGGGATCTCTCCTGTAGAGCATTTAAAGAAGATGATGCCGGCTTTAATTACCGCTTTTTCTACAAGCTCCTCGGCTGCAAGTCTGCCTGTTACTATGGAGTGTGTGGAGGGGCTTGGTGTTTCCAGAAGAATTTGCGGCTTTGTTATCCCTCTTGGAACTTCTTTAAATATGGCAGGATCGGCCCTTTATGAGTGTGTTGCTGCTCTTTTTATTGCGCAAAGCTTTGGGGTAGAGATGACGATAGGTTATCAAATCTTAATCGCTGTCCTCTCTCTTATTACCTCTATGGGGATTACAGGGATTCCGTCAGCAAGCTTAGTTGCTATTATCATTATATTGAATACGATGGGCGTTCCAGCAGAGGGGATAGCGCTTGTTATTCCTGTCGATCGTCTTCTAGATATGTGTCGCACAACGGCAAACGTTTATAGTGATGCCACATGCGCCACTTTAGTAGCGCATATGGAAGGGGAAGCTCTCTTTAATAAAAGAGCTTTGGCAACTTAAACAGAGCTCGCTGTAAAGTCGCGATCCATAACTGTCTTACGACCATCTTTTTTGGCATTTTCTATGGCTCGGTCGCAAGCATCTTGCACGATCTTTGTCAGTGCTTCGATTGCTGATGCAGCTGTGTTCATTTCAGATTTTTCACGGATGTAAGCTTTTGCTTTGCTTACAACAACTAAAGTTTCGCTCATACAAATATCTCCTTAAAAATCGGTATATTAAAAATGGTAACGCCCTAATGTAGGAGATTTACTATTACCTTGCAAGGGATCTATCTGAAAATTTTTGATCTTCTTCTATAAAGAGAGAGATAGATATTAATTTTTGCTTTTACTTGAGTAGAGAGGTGGTAGAGAGGCATTTCAGAGATTTCATAAAGGTAGGAAAAAAGATAGAGGTATGGATAGAAATGAGAGAAAAAGGCGGGAAGTGTCCAGGCAAGAGGTTTTAGAGCTCTAAAGAAAAGAGGTTGCCTGGCTCTTCTATAAAAAAGCGGGAGTAAGATAAGAAAAGCGCCTAGTAAAAAGAGAGAAGCAAAGATGAAGGGGGAGAGATGGTAGGGATGATGAACAAGATAGAGAGTTGGAAAAAAATAGGGAAAGAGGGAAATCTCTTTTTGCTCTTTAGAAAAAATACGAAAGCCGAGGTCTAAAGACTGCAGCGAGATCGAAAGTAAAAGGCTGTTTGCTATCCCATAGAGGGCATCTTGCTTAATAAGAGAAGAGAAGAGAAAGAGAGGCCAAGCTAAAAATAAGAGGCGTCTTGCTTTTGGCTCTAAAAAAGGCAGTAAAAGCATAGTCAGTCCAAGAGAGTCATAAAGAAAGGTAGGGGAGAGGCGGTAGTCAAAAGAGAAGAGAAGCGCTTTTTTATAAAGAGTAAGCGGACCATGGTGTAGAAAAAGTGTTTTTAAAAGAGCTAAAGAGCCTTCTAAATAGGCGCCTGTGTACCAGAGGAGGGGTAGAAGTAAAAGATAAGAAATTTTTTTCATCTCATTTTGGGTATTATCAAATATTTTTTTAAAATGCAATTTGCTTTTTGTGGTGGTATACTAAAAGGGAAGAAAAATTGATTGATCGTATTGTATGAAAGAAGAGCATATCTCTATTCGAGATCTTGGCATCCATGGAGAGGGGATAGGCTCTTTGGACGGGCTTACGCTATTTGTTCCAGGAATGCTGCCTAAGGAAGAGGGGCAGGTTAAAATTGTAGAGCGTAAAAAGAAATATGCGGTAGGTAAGCTCTCATCTCTTTCTCAAATAGCAAAAGATAGGCAAGAGCCTTTATGCCCACTCTTTGGTAAATGTGGGGGCTGTCAGCTTTTACATTTAAAATATGAGGCGCAAGTAGAGCTTAAAGGAAGGCGGGTTAAAGAGGCTCTTGATCGCATTGGCAAGATAGAGGGGTATAAAATATTTCCATGCAAGCCCTCTAAAGAGCCTCTTTTTTATCGCAATAAGATACAACTACCGGTCGATGGGGCAAAAATTGGGCTCTACGCGGCCAAAAGCCACGATCTGATCCCAGTAGAAAAATGCTATATCCACAACGAAAATGGTGATACGGTATATCGACTGATAAGAGAGGAGATACAAAAAAATCCTAACTTAGGATTAAGGCATGTATGGCTGCGGAGCAGTAGAAAGACAAAAGAGGTGCTTGTTGCTCTTATCGTAAGGGGTAAAGTAAACGAGGGGCTACGCTCTTTAGCTAAGAGAATCTTTGCTCACCCTTTAGTCGTTGGCGTATTAGGTGGAAGCCATGATCGTGTAGATAATGTCCTGCGGCCTGATTCTTTACATCTAATTTGTGGAAAAGAGGTCCTAGAAGAAGAGCTTCTAGGGGTAGAGGGGGAGATTTCGATGGAGAGCTTTTTCCAAGTTAACAGCTCACAGGCGGAGGCAATCTATGAAAAGGCCTCTCTTTTAGCCGATCTACAAAAAGGAGCCTCTGTTTTAGATGCCTACTGCGGCCTTGGTCTTTTTGCTATTTTTCTCGCAAAGAAAGGAGCCAAAGTAACCGGTATAGAGATGGTTGAAAAAGCGATTGAGGACGCTAAAAAGAACGCGATAAGAAATCAAGTAGAGGCCCTCTTTCTGTGTGGAAAGGTAGAGGATCTTATCCAAGAGCTTCCTCCGTATGATGTTGTTTTTTTAAACCCCCCAAGAAAAGGGTGCGAAAAGATTGTTATCGATACCGTAAGCCGCCAAGCTCCGGATAAAATTATTTACACCTCTTGCGACCCAGCAACCTTAGCAAGAGATCTCGCTCTTTTTCAAGAGAGAGGCTATAAGACTGTTGAGGTTCATCCTTTTGATCTCTTTCCACAGACTATGCATGTAGAGACAGTGGCTCTTCTCTGTAAAAATAACTCCAAATAAGATATACTCAAGTAAACTCAAAAACCAATTTTTGAATTCACTTGAGTATATACTACCCAATTTTGTGAGGATCTATGAAATTCTGGATGATTTTTTTATGCCTTAGTGGTCCACTTTCTTTTCTTGTAGCGGAAGAAAACCAGGAGCGAGTCAATCGTTATTTAGAGTTTTTAGAGGGTAACAAAAAAGTGCTAGGAAGCCTTGGTAATTATAAAAAAGGTGAGATCCAGATTGTTACAGCTCCTAAACTTCTAACAGAGATACAAGAAGTTTGCAAAATACGGTATCAGAAAAATGGCCTTTCTGAAAAAGAGGCTCTTTTAGCAAGCCGAGTAGGGGTTCTCTCCGAAGACCCATACTGGTTGGTTGTACGCGATGCTGTTATTTTTCCAACAGGCGCTTACGGTGTTTACAATCGTCTTATTCTGAAGAGCTCGCTTTTAGATAATTGTGGTGTTGCTGGTAGCGCTATCTTACCTGTTCTGGAAAATGGTAGAGTTATTTTAATTTTAAATTATCGCCATGCTAGCAGAAGTTGGGAATTAGAGATGCCTCGTGGCTTTCGGCAAGCTAAAGAGAGTGCTGAAGAGACAGTTATTCGCGAATTACAAGAAGAGACAGGTCTTACAGCAATCTCTATAAAACCTCTAGGTGAGTTAGCTCTTGATACGGGTGCTTTGAATGCCGTAGTTCCCGTTTTTTTAGTAGTTGGAAAAAAGCAAGGTATCTCGAATCAAGATTTTTCTGAGGCTATTTTGCGCTCGGAGAGCTTTACGCTTCTGGAGCTAAAAGAGGGGTTTAAGAGAGGTTTTATGACTCTAGAGATCAATGGTACAAAACAAGAGGTGCCGCTTAGAGATCCTTTCTTAAGTTTTGCGCTTTTCCAGGCAGAAAATAAAGGGCTTCTTCCTTAAGAACTGGAACGAAAGGTTAAGAGGTAAGCTTTTTACGTAGGCTATCTTCTGTCTCTAGATGCCTTAAGAACAAAGAGCCTGTTCCGCTAAGGCAAAGAATAACACTTAAGATAAGAACAAGTGCTGGGCCAAAGAGTGCGCACAAGAGGCCTCCAAGCGGAGGTCCTAAGACGCCACGTATGCCTACCATTACAATGTTGACACCACTAAAGCGAGAGCTCTCGTTTTCATTGGCAAAAAGAGGTCCTGATAGGTGCCAGATTAGGTGTGAGCCTGCTTGTGCAACTCCATAAAAGAGATAGGCTAAGAAAATGAAAAGATAAGAATAGGTGGCAAGCAAAATAGAGAGGGCAAAAAGAGCAAAGCCAACAAGAACGAGTGAAGTGAATAGACTGATAGGCAGACGACCTAAAGCTCTGCTCCAAAGAGGGGATGAGGCCACAAAGCCAAGCCCCTTACAAATCGTATAAGCGATCATAAGATCTTTATAAGAGAGCTTAAGAGTCTCTGCAAAGAAAATAGGGATCACAGGTTGTATAACCATAAGACCCATCCCACCAATCATAAAAGCCCATTGGAATTTACGAAAATTACTGTGGTTTTTCATCAAAGAGAAGCAGTCGACCCAAGGTCGTTTAAATTTTTCCCAGGGGCTCTCTTTTGAACTCTCTATAGCTTCTGGTGGCTCTTCTTTAGAAGAGAGAGAGGCCTGGATAAGAGAGGCGATAAGTCCTAGTAGTAAAGAAATGGCAAATAGAATCTTCCAGAGATGGATATGGTGGTCTAAAAGTGAGCCAATGCTGATAGCAATCAGAGCTCCTTCGGCGTATCCTATAGCCGAGCCAATAGCAAAATATTTTTCCAGATGGCGAGATGGTAAATTTCTTTTTAATATCTCCATCCAAGAGGGAATACCTGCCCGCATGTAAATCATATAAATAGTAGAGGCCATAATCAGTAGCCACACATTATCAAAGCAAAGGGCTAAGAGAAATGGGATTCTAGATAGGAGACTTGCACCTAAAAGATTGCGGTATAAGGAATGTTTTTTTTGAGAGACCTTTTCACTCCAATAGAAAGAAAATAAAGAAGAGACAGGCTTTAGCATCGTAAAGAAGACGATTTGGAGAGCTGTAGCACCTAAATTTTTTAATAATATGAAGGGTAATAGAGGATATAGAGAAGCTAGCGGCTCATGCAAAAGGTTAGAAGTAATAATTGTCCAGAAAGTCTTTCGAATATAAGGCTTACTCTTCTCTGTCATGAGAGTATTATATACTTCTCCGGCTTGAAATTCCTAGAACTTTGAAGTGAAAGTATAGCAAAATCTATAAAATTATTTTTTATGTAATTTTATAGTTTGCGTATGGCTTTTATAGAGATAAAATAGATAGACGGGGGCTATCATCAGAAGGTTCCCGGCTCCTATCATAGTCGCATACTTTAAGGGAGAGGCGATCTCTATGTGCGATGGAGGGAAGAAGCCAACAAAGATAGTTAAAAGAGAGCCAAAGAGACCGAGAAGGCCAACACTCCAAACGCCTAGCTGTTTACCGGGGATGCGAAAGGTTTTTAGAGGATGTTTGTATTTATATCTAATACGCAAAAGCGCTGCAAACATCAAAACGTACATAATCATGTAGAGCTCTGTACTGAGTGTTGTTAAAAACCAGTAAAACGCATTTACAGTTGGTACAAGAAAAACTAAAAGACAAAAAAGGCTTACTAGGAGAGCTTGGGCAATCAAGATTCTATAGGCAACGCCATAGCGATTGACTTTTGCAAAAAAAGGCGGCAAAAAGCCGTATTTACTCGCATGTAGAAGGCCTTTAGCAGGGGAAATAAGCCAATTTATAATGCTACCGGTTGTGCCTAATACAATAAGAAGCGTTAAAATTGGAATAGCCCACGTCATACCGAAAAAAGAGAAGAAGGTTGTAAAGACCTGCATAATGCCAGCTACAAGATTAATCTCTTTTACAGGAATCACAAGAGCGATCGCAAGAGAGCCAAAAAGCATGGAAAAAAGAATGAAGAGGCACGATACAAAGAGCGCTCTTGGAAAGTTTTTTTGCGGGTTTTTAATAGAATCAACATGAACCCCTGCAAGCTCTATGCCTAAAAAAGAAGCCATAATCGCTACAAGACTAACCCAATGATTTGGAGAGTCTAAAGATGGAATAATTTTATCTAAAGAGAAAGAGATTTGGAGTGGGTTGCCTTGGTAGACCCAAAGCGCTGTTAAAGCAATAATGAGTGTAAGAGGAAAGACTGTTCCGAAAAGAGCGCAGTAGCCATTAATTTTGGTCGATGCGTGGAGGCCTAATAGATTTATAAGGGTGAGCCCCCAAAATAAAACAAGAACAAAACCAACTAGATAAAATTTATTATTCGCAAGCTCCGGGCAAATAAGGTAAGCAAAGGTTGCCGCAATAAAAGAGAGAATCGTAGGATACCACACCATAGTGTTGATCCACTGGAGCCAAATAGCTAACATCCCGATTTTTTCATTAAAAGCTTTCGTTACCCAGTGGTAAATACCACCCTCTTCAGGGAACATAGCAGAGAGCTCGGCAGCGGCAAGAGAGGCTGGAAAAAGGAAGATAATGGCTGCTAAAAGAAAAAAAAAGATAAGATTTGCGCCAAAGAGAGCTGCTGTCGGAAGGTTTCTGATGCTGTCGATAGAAGCAACGATCAGTAGGACTAGAGAAATGAAGGATATCTTCTTATGCATACGGTAAAAAGAGTAAGGCCAGCCTTTCTTTTTTCTCAAGAAATATTAAGCCCCCTGGAATAAGTTTTTAAGGAGGGTTTTTGTCCTTTAAAGAGCAGTCTCTTTTTGAGGTTGTATCTAGTTTAGTATGAATGCATTAAGTATTTATTTTTTCGATCTATTGACAAATAGGGTCCATAAAGGTGGAGTAAAGGGTGACGAAGGAGGGTGTTTTCAAGAATTTAGAAGCCTAATCGACTTTCGATGGCGGAGGTTGAAACCATAAAGTTTCCCTATCTTCGGATGGGGACAAAAGAGTGGAATCACCCTAAGCTTTTATAAAACTTTGGCCCTAAAAATTCTAACACCTTCCTCGAGTCGCACCAAGCCTTGAAATTTAACGTTTTAAGAATCTTGGTGCGACGCTTTTTTTCCAAGTTCTGAAGAGGCATTGATCATGCGTGATAACTCTTCAACCGGTAATTTAAGCAGATTCTCTTTAAGAGCGCGCCCCTCAGCAGGTGTGTAAAGATTTCTTTTGGCGGCCATTTGAATAAGAACGCGGTGTAGGGGAGAAGAGGCATCTAAATCTAAAAAATCTCCACGTCTTGTGATGTAATATTGTGAGGCAAAATCAAATGAGTGCTCCTCTAACTGTCCTATAGCTTTTCTTAAGAGAAGGAAGTTTTTATAGGTATAGCTATCAAAACTGTTAGAGAAGTGAAAATTTATGTCGCCGTGCTCTTTCGCTGTAAGGCATTCTGAGTAAAAAAGAAAGAGCTCTATCAAAGAAGGGTCTCTTTTGGGTAATCCCCCTTTTTTTAGCGCTTCAAAAGTTGTATTAGGGGCGGTAAGGGTAAGAACGGGCTCAAGAGATGGTAAAGAAAAAAGATCGTTAAGAAGTGTTTGTTGGGATTTCGAAAGCTTGCCAAAGGTTGGAAAAATCTCTGGATGTTGTCTGATCATCTTGGCTAAAAGAGTGGTTGTGTCGTCTTTAGAAATTTCGTAAATCCAAGCTTTACTTTGCAGAGTTTGTGATTCTTGTAACTCATCCAAAATAACAGCGAATTCAAGCAATTGGATGATTTCATTTTTAGATAAGCCTCTTGTCGAAACGATCTGTGTCTTTACATGTGCCTGTAATTCTTGAAATTCGCTCCACTGTAGTTTTTTTTCTTTCGGCTGGCCTGAGGTAAATTCCAAATAATCTTCGTATTTACCATCTACAAAAAGAGCGATAGTTTTTAAACCGAAAAAGGCGCGATCAAAAGCTGGAGAGACCTTTGTAAAAACCATTTCTGAGGGGATTAGAGAGGCTTTAGACCCGGTTTTTTTTGTGCCAAGCCAGAGTAATTCTTCGTAACGCGATAAAATATCTTGAAGAACTTTTTGATCACAGGCAGGAGGATGATTTTCATTTTGTACATGAATCTCGTGGCGATCTTCCGTTGCAAAAGAAAAGGCGTAGACAGCGAAAAAAAGAAAAACAGATCCAAAATAGACAGTTCTTCTAGACGTTTTTTTTCTAAAATAAGCTTTCACATCAACTTTTTTTTAAAAATTACGCCTATGTTACCTGGATAGGGCTGGAAGAGTCAACGGCTTTTTCCAGTTGGATTGTTTGTGTCGGGGGGGCGACTTTTATGCCGTTTTTTCTAAGTATGTTATACACTTTAAAAAGAAACTGCTCAACAAACTCTCTATAGTAGGGGTCTCTTGTAATCGTTGTAAAAACCGTAAGATTGAGCTCAAAGCCCATGCTGCCAAGATTTGTCAAAGTAATAAGGTTATTTTGTTTTGGATCTAAAGATTCCGTCTCTTTAAAAAGCTTTCGTAAATTCGTAAGAGCTACCTGTAGCTTATCCTCATCATCGTAACGAATAGGGATGTTTTGTAAAATACGTCTGTGAGACATCTGCGAGGCGTTTACAAATAGGGTCGTTAAAAATGCGCTATTAGGAATATAGAGGATTCTTTTGTCTTGCAGGCGAAGACGTGTAAGGCGCCAGCCAATGTCTTCTATGTGGCCATCAATTTTCCCATCGATACCATAGATCCAATCACCAAGATGAAAGGGCTGGTCAAAGGTAAGTAAAAAGCCCCCAAAAATATTAGCTAGAAAATCCTTTACCCCAAAACCGAGGACGATACCGCTTAAACCCCCGAAAGCTAATATACCACCAACGTGTATGCCTAGAAGAGGTAAAAGGAGAAGAATGGTCGATATGAAAATGATGACAGAGCCGCCTCTTGTAATTAACAGTATTGTGGTCTCATCTTTACCTTTTGTTCTTCGTAGATGTTTTTGCACTTCATCAAGGCCAATCCAAAAAGACCAGGCAAGAAAGATCACACACAAAGCTTGTTCTAAGCGCTCTAAAGGTAGTGTTGGGAGGGTGATGAAATTTTTGAGATAGGTGTAGACAAAGACCAGAAGAATGCCTATCGAAATAAGGTACTTGAAGGGGGCGTGAAGAATGCGAAGTAAGATCATTTTAGGACAGGTAGAGCTCTTTGTTTGCTCTTTAACTTCAAGACGACGGTAGAGGTAGTTAATTCCTAGATGGATTAACAAGAGCGTAAGAAGGATACCAATAAAATAAGATAAAATTATGATCATACTTTTACGCTAAGTATACCAGATTGGTTTGTTAAGAGCCTGTATTTTCCTCTAAAGGGGGTGAAATGGGTTGTTGTACCTCTTTAAGACGCTCTTTTTCTATTTTTTCAAACTGCTCTTTTAGCGCGCCAAATTGTGTTATAAGTATTTGAAAATCAGATTTTCTTAAGGCTAAAACTTCGCAATCTTCTAGAGATCTTACGGTGGCAAGGCGTCTTTTCTCATTTAAAAGCGCCATTTCTCCAAAAAAATCACCCTCTTTAAGAACAGCGATCTGTTTTTCTTTACCATCAATGGCTTGTAGAACTTCTACTTTTCCGCTCTTGATAATGTAGAGAAAATTGCCTACATCGCCCTTATGAAAAATCGTTTCCCCTTTAGTGTAAAACAAATGCGTAATGCCTGTGTGAAACTCCGTTTTTAATTGGACAGACTCTTGGGGGATGATCATATCGAGAAGCCAGGAGATCCAAACGCGAATTTTTCGGTGGATTTTTGGTAGTTTTAACCAATAGATAAAGCGCCAAAAGACCCAAGCTATAAAACCAGAAATCTTTATGCCACCAAATAATTCAGCAGCAGCTTTTCTGTGGCCTAAGGAAATAAGCATGCCGTAGCCCTTAAATGTAAAAGCCTTGGGGCTTTTTTGGTGTAAAGAGGCCCAAATATTATAAGCTGCGCATTTAGCTTCTCTTACAGCAAATTGTGCGGTTGCAGGGCAATACTGCATAGGGGTTTTTGATGGAATAGCTGCACAATCACCTAGAGCCCAGATATCCTTCCTGTTTAAGACCTGCATCGTATCATCTGTTGCTATTCTGTCTTTGATTTTTATTAACGGTAGTCCTTCGATGAGAGGGTTAGAAGATGGGGGAACCGTAGAGATCACCGTGCTCGTTTTAATCGAAAAGCCTGTATTTAAGATCGCCTCGCTCGGTGTAGCTGATACAAGTTGTGTATTAAAAAGAATTTCTACGCCCCGGCTTTGTAAAATTTTGGCCGCATAAGTTCCAAGAGCAGGGCTTAGCTCCTTGTGTGCAAGGCGCTCTTTACTATGGACTAATATAACGCGGATTTCTTCTTTAGCTATCTGTTTACGAGATTTTATTAGTCTTCGGACCAAGTCGTTAATTTCTGCGACAATTTCAATACCAGAAAAACCACCACCGCCGACAACAAATGTAAGAAGTTGTTTCCTAACAACTGGATCTGGCTCATTGGCAGCGGTTTCTACTATATCTATGATCCGGTTGCGTAGCTTAAAGGCATCAGCCAGATTTTTAAAGCCAAGAGCATGTTCATGAAGACCACCAGGGCTGTGGCGAAAATCTGTTACGTTTCCAAGGGCTAAGACAAGAATATCATAAGGTAGAAGAAGATCGGTATGATTGAAATTAGGGGAGAGCGTAACGGTTTTTTGTTTAATATCGATTTCGGAAATCTCTCGTACATAGATGGATGTGTTTTTTAACAAGCTGTAGAGGGCGCTAACGGAGTCTAGTGTCCCTAAAGAGCCGCCAACTACCTCTGCTAGCATGGGTTGAAAAGTAAAGTAGTTTTCTCGATTTACTAAGACAATTTCGTACCTATCTCTTTCTTTTTTAAAGAGTTTTTCTAAATATCGAGCTGTGTAGACCCCGGCAAAGCCGCCGCCTAATATCACGATTCGCTTCTTCATCTACCTTTTTATAAACACTCTCGTTACTAATTGTCCAATTACGATAAATAAAATCTGATAAATCAAAATAT
>Ga0075158_10003182_pt1 | contig 11633 bp, 5 predicted proteins | sample JI91814BDNA_FD_70968 | JGI IMG/M metagenome (GOLD analysis project Ga0075158, IMG submission 70968) | Wastewater effluent complex algal communities from Wisconsin, to seasonally profile nutrient transformation and Carbon sequestration -... | ecosystem: Engineered > WWTP > Effluent > Algae... | reverse complement strand
AGCTGCCCGGCCAACAAGGGCCCGACGACGTTCACCGGCGTCGTCAACATCCCGGCGGGCAACCTTCCGGTCAACAACGCCATCGTCTACATCCCGAGCGGCGCAGTGCCGGCGCCGCCGGCGAGCGGCGCCTCCTGCGACCGCTGCGAGTCGGCGGTCCCGGCCGATGCCGCGGCCAGCACGACCACCGACATCAACGGCAAGTTCACCCTGAGCTACGTCCCCTCGGGCAAGGACATCCCGGTGGTCATCAGCGTCGGCAAGTGGCGGCGGGTGGTGACCATCCCGGCCGTCACCGACTGCACCACCACGACCCTTCTGCCCGAGCAGACCCGCCTGCCGCGCAACCAGAGCGAGGGCAACATTCCCAAGATCGCCCTGTCGACCGGCCGCGGCGATGCGATGGAGTGTCTGCTGCGCAGCAAGAAGCTCGGTCTTGACGACTCCGAATTCACCAACTCGACCGGGACCGGCCGCGTCAACCTGTACGCCGGCGGCATCTACAACGCGACCCCGGGGCTCAACACCCAGGGCACCAGCGCCTACTCGGCGGCGCTCGGCGGCGCTACGTTTACGCCCGCGAACGGCTGGTGGGACTCGCTGGGCAACCTCAGCGCCTACGACATCGTGATGCTGTCGTGCGAGAGCGCGCAGAACCCGTCGACCAAGTCGGCCAACGCGCTGAGTGCCATGCAGCGCTACATCAACGCCGGCGGCCGGGTGTTCGCCTCGCACTATCACAACTACTGGATCTCGGCCAACACGGCGCCGCTCAATACGGTGGCCTCCTTCCTCTCTTTCGGTGGCTACCAGAACGACGCGTCCACCATCACCGCGACCGTCAACCAGAGCTTCCCCAAGGGCAAGGCGCTGGCCGACTGGCTCCAGCTGCCGGCGGTCGGCGCGACGACCAACCTCGGCCAGCTGCCGATCACGGCCTCGCGCGTGACGCTGACCGGGCGCAACGCGGCCCTCACCACCAACTGGGTGGATTTCAGCGACCCGAATTACATGGCGGACGGAGTCATCTCGCCGGCGTCGCAGTACTTCTCGTTCAACGCGCCGGTGGGCGCCAGCGCCGCCAACCAGTGCGGGCAGATGGTGTTCACCGATATGCACGTGAGCGGCAATCTCACCACCGATCAGTCTGGTCCATCCTTCCCGTTCCCGACCGGCTGCACGACGACGGGTCTGACCCCGCAGGAAAAGGCCCTCATCTTCCTGCTGTTCGATCTGTCGAGCTGTCTCAACCCGACCTAGCCAGGGTCATGTCTTTATTGCGAACAGGTGGAAGGAGAGATCATGTGGAAAAAGATACTTAACCTGGCTCAGGTACTCCCGCTGGCGCTCGCCGCGGCCTGCGCCAGTACATCACTGGACCCCTTTACCGGGACCGGCGACGGCGGCACCGGCGGCGGCGGCGGCCAGGATAGCGGCATCGGCAAGCCCGGCTGCGTCGGTCGTCAGTGCCAGGTGAACTACGCTTGCCCGACGGGCAGCAAGACGACCCTGACCGGCAGGGTGACCATTCCGGCCGGAACCCTGCCGCTTTACAACGCCAACGTCTACGTCCCCAGCGGCGATGTGCCGGAGGCGCCGATCAGCGGTCCGTCGTGTGACCGCTGCGAGCAGATCGTCCCCCTGGACGTGGCGGCCAAGACCACCACCGATGTCGACGGCACCTTCACGCTGACCGACGTCCCCTCGGGCAAGGACATCCCGCTGGTCATTCGGGTCGGCAAGTGGCGGCGGGTGGTCACCATCCCGAGCATCACCGACTGCACGAGCACCGCGATCGACACCACGATGACCCGGCTGCCGCGCAACCGCAGCGAAGGCAACATCCCCCGGATCGCGCTGTCGACCGGCAGCCAGGACGCTCTGGAGTGCCTGCTGCGCTCGAACAAGCTGGGCCTGGACGACTCCGAGTTCACCCAGCCGGCGGCCGGCGGTCGGGTCAACCTGTACGCGGGCGGCCAGCGCTTCAACGGGACGGCCGGCACCGACGCCTTCGATCAGTCGCTCAACGGCGGCGCGCCGTTCCCCTCCTCGAACCCGTGGTGGAACGACGTCAACAACTGGAACCAGTACGACATCGTGCTCCTTTCCTGTGAGGGCGCGCAGAACGCCGGCTTCAAGAGTCCGGCCGCGCACGCCGCGCTGGAGTCGTTCGTCAACAACGGCGGCCGGGTGTTCGCCTCGCACTGGCACAACATCTGGGTCTCGGACGCCAAGCCGCCGCTGTCCACCGTCGCGACCTTCGTCGATAGCACCGCCGGCGGCTATATCAACGACAGCACGCCGATCATCGCCGACATCAACCAGAGCTTCCCCAAGGGCAAGGCGCTGGCGAACTGGCTGCAGCTGCCGGCGGTGGCCGGCTCGACGCAGCTCGGCAAGCTGATGATCAACTACTCGCGCGTGACCCTGACCGGACGCAACGCCACCCTCACCCAGGACTGGGCGGACTACACCGACGCCGGTAACCTGACCGCGCCGCTGGTCAATCCGGCGTCGCAGTACTTCTCGTTCAACACTCCCATCGGGGTGCCGGCGCAGAACCAGTGCGGGCAGATGGTGTTCACCGACATCCACGTAAGCGGCGGCAAGAACGACGTGTCAAACCCGACCAAGCCCTTCCCCACCGGCTGCACCAGCAGCGGGCTGACGCCGCAAGAGAAGGCGCTCATCTTCCTGCTCTTCGATCTGACAAACTGCCTGCAGACCGTCATCGGCTAAGCGCCACGTAGGCGCGATCGCGGAGGCGGCCTTTCGCCACCGCGTAGAGCAGCCGCACCGCCTCCACTCCCATCGAAGGTCGCTGCCGCCACGGCACCGTGGTCGGCAGCGACAACAGGTGCGCAGCTGGAGTGCCTGCGGAAACCGCTTTACGGCTTGGCCGGCCCGTCCAGCATCTGCTGCATCACCACGAGCTGCTCTTTGAGAGCGGTGTGCTTGTGCTCGAGCCGGCTCCGCTGCGCGAGCTGCTCGTGCAGCTGCCGGGTGACCTGCTGCAGCTCGTCAGTGCGCTGCTGCAGCTGGTACTCGAGCTGCTCGTGGGCTTTCTGCAGGGCGATGTAGGCGTCTTTCTGGGCAAGGATCGTCCGCTGCTGCAGCTCGCCCGTCGCCTCCAGCTGCTCGCACACCCGAGCATGATCGAGCGAGATCGCCGCCTGGGTACAGAGGAGCAACGCCAGCTCGATGTGCACCGAGCTGAACGCGTCGGCGAGCACATTGTTCTCCATATACAGCACGCCCAGCCGTTGCCCGCGGCAGGACAGCGGCAGCGCGGCTACCGACTTGGGGCGATGAGCTTTGATATGGCGATCGCCAGCGAAGCGGACATCGCGGCTGGCGTCGGCCAGCACCAGCGACTCATCTGTGCGCGCGACATACTCGGCGATGCTGAGCGACAGCTCGCGGTCGGCGTCGGCGGGCAGCTGCTTGCCGAGCTGGACGCCTTCTTGATTGCTGAAGACGCGCCCAATCAGCTGCAGCTCCTCCCCGTGCAGCATGAGCAGGGCGGCGTTCTCAGCGCCCATGTGACTGATGATCAGGCTCAGGAACTGGCTGATGACTTCGCTCTGCTCGATCTGGCTGCCGATCGCCTCGGTCATCTTCATGACCGCTGGCACATCGAAGCGCAGCCCAGCGATCGGGACCGTGGCCAGCCGATCCACCTCCGCGGGGACAACGGCGGGCAGCGGCGCAAGGCCGAGCAGCATCTCGGTCAGGTGAGGGTAGGTGCTGCGCAGCTGCTCCACCTTGCGTCCCGCGTGCCACTGGGTGTAGCCGGCGATCGCCTCGCGCAGGTAGGTCTGGGCCTGGCGGTTGCGCCGCAGGGCATGCGGTCCGCCGCCGGCCAGGTGCATGCGTGCGCACGTCTCGGCCGCGAGCGCGCTGTACAGCGGGAAGCCGCTCTGGGCCGCGAGGTCGATGGCGCGATCGTAGGCCGCCATCGCCGCCAGTTTGTCGCCCTCGATACGCGACCACTCGGCGGCGATGAGCTCGCGCTTGCAGGCGAAGTTGGCGGGGCAGCTGGTCGCCCACCCGGCGATCTTGTCGCGATGCGGGGTGATGCGGGCGAGGATGGCGCGGCGATCTTCGAGGCTTAGCACCGCTGCGTACTGCAGCCCGGCCAGGCAGTAAAGGAACGAGAACTCAGCGACGATGTAGAGGCCAGCCGCGGCGGGCGCCGAATCCAGCGCTTGCTCGGCGTACTGCCACAGGGCGGCGCGGTCGGCGTCCTTGCTGTCCCCCCCGCTGGCGTTGTCGCTGCCATTGTCGCTATCGCTAAAGAGAAGAAAGAGCAGCAGCTTGACCACATAGTACCACAGCCGTCCCGAAGGCAGCGCTTTCAGCTTCTCGGCGCTAAGCTCGGTCTCTTCATCGAATCCATCATCGCTGAGACTAGTTGGTCCGCGCGTCAGCCCGGCCAGACACTTGGCGGTCTGCAGGCCAACGCGCGAGAAGGTGATCGTGAGGTTATTGTGGGTGCGAGCGACCAGGGTGAGGACCCGCTCGCTGTCTTCGCGAACCCGGTCGACCGGATCGCCGTGCAGGATGCGGAAGAAGATCAGGAACAGCGAGGCGAAGTAGGCCTGCATGTCGCCAAAGGCGCTGCCGACCTCGAAGGCGCGCTGATGCTCGATGATGGCCTCGCGCAGCGGGCGCACGAACGGCAGGAAGGAGCCGAACAGGTAGCGCAGCCGAGCCTCGAAATCGAGGCAGTGGTAGCGGGTATTGATCAGCAGCGCCAGCTCACCCAGGCGCAGGGCCTCGGTGTACTGCGCCCGCATGCGCGACAGGAGCATCGCCAGGGCCATGTAGCCGACGACGGAGCCGCGAGCGTTGCCATGGCGCAAGGACAGGCTCACCTGCTTGGCGGTGATGAGCGCCGACAGGGTGCGGTTCACCGCAAATGTCGGCGTGTCGAGCCGGATCAAGAGCTCCAGCTCGATGAGTCGCACCGGCTCGACGAGCTCGGGCAGGCTGGCCAGCTCACTCAAGGGCCGCACCGCGAGCTGCGCGGTGATCGCCTCCAGCTCGGCTTGCAGGGCGCGCTCCAGCTCGGCGTCGGACTCAGGAATTATCGAGCCCAGGCTCGCGAGCGCCGCCAGCCCCGCTGCCACCGAGCGCGGGAACTGCCCCATCGCCTGCAGCAGCTCGATGCGCACCGTGCTGATGCGGGCCCGCTCCAGCGTCCGGCTGGCGACTTCATCGAGCTGGTTGAGCAGCGTCTCTGCCTTTTCATACTGGCCGTTGCGCTGCAAGCAGTCGGTCTGCTCCAGGCTCATATCGAACCACAGCGACGGCTCACTTTCGCGCTGCGCATCGTCGAACAGGCTCAGCCCCGACACCAGGAGCTGCGCCGCCATCGCGTAGGCGGTCTTGGCCTTGGCCTTCTGCGCGGCCTTCTGGTTCAGGATGATCAGCGCCAGTCGCTCGTCTCGGTTGACGATGCGCTGCGCGCCCAGGTTCAGGTGGCGCACCGCGTCGAACACCAGATCGCCGGTATGATCGGCGAGCTGCTTCTGCAGCCGGCGCCCGACTCGTAGGTGAATATCGGCGCGGTACTCCGGTTCGGTGAGTGAGTAGGCGGCCTGCTGGATGCGGTCGTGCTGGAAGCGGTAGGACACCTCCAGCGAAGGCATGTCAACCGTGTCGGAGTTGTCTTCGGCTGCCGCCTCGGTCTCTTGCACAAGCTCGGTGGTACCGAGCAGGCGGTAGCCACGCTTGATCGGGAAGATGATTTCATCGATCAGCGCAAAGCGCAGCGCCGCCGAGGTCTGAGACAGAGACTGCTCCAGCAAAGAGGACAGCAGCGGGTGATCGAACTCGAAGCCGATGACCGCCGCCAGCGCCAGGGCCTGCTGGGTCTCGGCGGGCAGGTCACGCAGCCGCTCGACCAGAAAATCGAGCACGTTGTCAGAGGCGACCTGCTCGGCAATCAGGTCCAGCTGGTAATCCCAGCGGCCGAGCTCGGACGAGAACAGCAACAGACCGCGCTCGTACGCCGAGCGCAGGAACTGCCCGAGGAAGAACGGGTTGCCACCGGTCTTGCGATGGGCCAAGGTGGCCAAGGCGGAGATCTCTTCCAGGGGAGCGCTGAGCATCTCCGCAACCAGGCAGCGGCTGTCCTCAGCCGACAGCGAGCCGAGGGGCAGCGACTCCAGGGCGCAGCCGCTGCGCCGCAGCTGCTCGATCACGCTGGGCAGGGCGTGTCCGGGAACGATCTCGGTGTCCCGATACGCCGCGACCACCAGCAGATGGCGGCCCTGCGGATCGCCCAGGACCTGCTGCAGCGTGCGCAGCGATGCGACGTCTGCCCACTGCAGGTCGTCAAAGAACAGCACCAGCGGGTGCTCGGGCGCGGTCATGACGCGCAGAAACTCACACAACAGCAGGCTCAGGCGGTTGTGCGCCTGCGGGCCGTCCAGGGCCGGGACCTCGGGCTGGGTGCCGATGAGCAGCTCAAGCTCGGGGGCGATCTCGGTAAGGACGCGCCCAGCGGTCCCGAGCACCTTGGTGAGCTGCCGCTTGAGCTCGCGCAGCGGCCGAAACGGCGTTGCCAGGGTCTGCTGCACAAGGCTGGCGAGCACGCGCCGGATGCCCTCGTAAGGCGCATTGGCGCCCAGCTGATCGAACTTGCTCGCTGCGAAGCGGCCACCGACCGCAGGCAGCGCCCACAAGAGCTCCTGCACCAGCGCCGACTTGCCGACGCCGCCCGGGCCGGTGATAAGGACCAGCTCGACGCCGCCCTTCTGCACGTGATCCCAGGCCGTCCACAGGACCTGGCTCTCCCGTTCGCGGCCATACAGGCGCTGCGGCGGCCGCAGCATCTGCGCGCGATCCAGCAGGCCCAGCGAAAACGGAGCGATCTGGCCGCACGCCAGATACTCGCTGAGGCAGTGCAGGAGGTCGGCCCGCAGGCCCTTGGCGCTCTGGTAGCGATCCTCAGCAGCCTTGGCCAGAAGCTTCATCACCAGGTTCGAGACCATGAGCGGCACGCCCGGCCAAGTGGCGCTCGGCGGCCGCCGATCGATGGGCGGAATCGGACGACGGCCAATCTGCGCCACCAGCACCTGCTGCGGTCCCTCGTTGGGAAACAGCACCTGACCGGTGAGCAGGTGGTAAAGGGTCGCACCCAGGGCGTAGTAGTCGCTGCGATAATCAATGACGCGGCTGATGCGGCCGGTCTGCTCGGGCGGCAAGTAGTCGGGCGTGCCCTCCTGGGTGGCCTCGGGGTCGAGCACATCGGGCACCTCCTGGCGGAGCAGCGCCGAGATGCCGAAGTCGATGAGTCGCAGGTTGGCGCCCGCCCGCTCATCCACGCTCTCCAGGATGATGTTGTGAGGCTTTATGTCCTTATGGACGATATGGTGGGCGTGGACGTCGGCCAGGACGTCGGCCAGCGCGATGCCGATCTGCAGCACCTCGGCGACCGACAGCCCGGCCACATGGCCGAGCTCCTCGTTTCCGGACCGGGAGATCAGATTAAAGAGCCGCTGCCCGGGCACCGCCTCGATGATCAGCACCGGGTGCCCCTCGATGCTGGTGTGCAGCCCCAGGCTGTGGGCCACCCCTTCGACATCCTTGAGCTGCGCCAGCACGCTGGCCTCATGCCTGAGGCGCTGCAGTTCCGTCGGGTCGAGCGGCAAGGCACGCGGCAGCTTGAACACCACCGGCAGACCGTCTCGGTCGCGGTAGCCGCGCAGGACGGTGCTCATCGGCCCTTCGTGAAGCTTTTCTACTACCGTGAAGTCAAGAAGCTGCACCATGGATAGTCCTTGCCAGGATACCACCTTACGATGACTCATGGGCAAGTCTGAGTGGGGCGACAAAAACGGTCGCGCTGCCCCCAGCCCCTGGGCAGCGCCTAGATCAAGGCAACGTCAAGCGGCGATTTTTCGCGCCGGTTATTTTTTCGCATCTATTTTCGCGGCAAATGCGACAAGCGCCTCGGCGATCTCGCCGGGGCACTCAAGCGTGGGGAAGTGGCTGCGCGCGGTCAGCTTGTGGACCTGAAACCACGGGTGGGCGGCCGCGAAGCCCTGCTGAAAAGCCAGATATCCCGGGTCGTCAGGCTGCCCATATAGGTGCAGAATCTCTACCGGCTCTGCCAGCCGCGCTGCGGCCGCCAGCGGACTTCCGTGCGCTGCATAGGCGGCGCCGATCTCGCGCCCGGCGCGCCCCCACATCTCGCCCGGGTAGCTACCCATCTCTTCCCGCACAAAGCGGATGACCTGGTGATTCTCCACGCCGTGCAGCCACATCCCGAAGACCTGCTCGACGGCCTGCTTCCACTGCGCGGACTGCATGCCGGCCAAGATGGCAAGAAACGGCGGCGGTGGCTCCGAGACAATCCAGTCCAGAAACACCAGCCCGGCCACTCGCGCTCCCAGCCGCCGGCGGAGCTCCAGCCCCACCCAGCCGGCGTGCGAGATCGTCACCGGAATGACGCTGCTCACCCCGCTGGCTGCGATCACCCCCAGAGCTTGCGCGACCAGCTGCTCTTGCCCAAAGTCCCCGCTCGCCCCTGTGGTCTCCCCATGGCCAGCCCAGTCGAGCGCAATCGTCCGTCGGTGCTTGGCCAGCACTTCGACCAGCGGCCGAAACACGCTGCGGTTTGTGCACCAGCCGGGGAGGAGGAGAAAAGCAGGCTCGGTCCCCGTCCCAGCGCCGCTCTGGGTGGGGCCAAGATCATCAAAAGCAATCGAGACGCTATCTACGGGGGTTCGGTTCATGTCGGTCTCCTGCTCGTCTACTTGAAGCTATCAGGGTCCACGGTGGCGTTCACAGCGCCCGCACCGTGGCCAGCCACACCGCCGCATGCTCGGCGGTGAAAAATTATACTAAACCCCATCCCCCGGAGCTCCAACTATTCTGCGAGATAGCCACGGCGGCCGCATGGCTGACGGGCGCGTCTTATGGGTGTATAATCTCGCCAGAGGTAAAAGCCATGGCGCTGCTTCCGTCCTGCGAGCTTGCTCCACCGCCCATCCTCGGCGATCTCGGAACGCTGGATCATTACACCGTCTGCGTCGAGGATGCGCAGGCGGCTTGCGACTTCCACGTCAAGGTCCTCGGCTTTAAGTTCCTGCGTACTCAGCACATCAACTCGGGCACGGTGCCGGCGGGCGAAATTGACATGCTCAACTTCGTGCTCGCACTCCCATCGGCGCCCGAGCGCACCTGCATCATCACCGAAGGGCTAAATGACCGCACGCTGTTCCGGCGCTTTGTCCAGCAGACCGGAGGCGGCATCCACCACGTCGCCTACCAGGTAAAGAATATCGATGAAAAGTTCGCGCGCCTGCGGGCGCTCGGGTACAAGTTCACTTCTGATGAAGTGCTCCGCGATCCGCTGAGCGGGCTGCGGCAGGTCTTCATCGGACGGCAGCACGTGGGATACTTCCTCGAGCTCATCGAGCGCGTTGAAGTGACCTGCGAGGCGGGGCTGTTCACCGAGAACAACATGCGCAACCTGACCCATGCGATGGAAGATTACCTCCGCGGTCAGACTACGGAGGCCCAGCCGGACGCCGCCGATTCTCTCCACGGTCTGACCATCGCAGTCGACTGCCCGGCCGGGCGGGCGCTGACATTCCTCGCCGATCCGGCCAATATGCAGCTGTGGACGACTCACCGTACGATCCGTCGCATCGACAGCCGCTGGCAGGAGATCCGCCGGGGCGGCGATGTAGAGTTTACGGTTCACCATGGCCCGGCAGAAGGCCGGCTAATCTACAAGTGGTCCCGGGGCGATGAAACGGTGACTGCGGAGCTCGCGGTTCAGTCGACGGCAACTGGCGGGTGCGCGGTACAGGTCACCATGCCGCCGCTGCCAGCGGAGCGGCGACACCGGCTGCAGACCGTCATCCGCAGCGAGCTCCGCATCCTGAAGGCGCTGCTTGAAGGCAGGGCGCAGGAGATCGCCGCCGCCGATCTGCAGACTATCGAGGAAGCGCACCGCGAGGTCTATCTGCGGGCAGGCCTTTAGCCCGGACACTTCTGAGTCTTCACCGCCCACAAGGAGAGCATGGCCCATCAAGTCAACCCCGACGCCGCAGACGCCGACAATGGCGCGGCACCCTGGACCGGCCAGCTGCCGCAGGTTGCCGGAAGCTTCGCTCTCGACAAGACCTCTCTCGATGGCGCCGCTCACGACTTCGGACTCATCGCGCGCGCGCGGCCGGCGGCCGTGCTTCGTCCAGCCTCATCCAAGGACATCGCTGAGACGATCCGCTTTGCCCGCCATCACCGACTCACGGTTGCCGCGCGGGGCACCGCCCACTCGGCGGGCGGGCAGGTCCTGGTCGCAGGTGGAGTAGTGGTGGCGATGCGCTCGCTGGCGCGCATCGGCGCCATCAATCTGGCGGAGCGATGGATCGAGGTCGAGGCCGGCGCCCTGTGGAGTGAGGTCCTGGCAGAGACGCTCGTGCACGGACTGCGACCTCCGGTGATACCCGACTGGCTGGAGATGACCGTAGGCGGAACGCTGTCGTTCGGCGGAATCGGCGCCGAGAGCTTCCGCGCCGGGACGCAGACCGACCAGGTGCTCGAGCTCGAGGTCGTCACCGGCACAGGTGAGACGCTGTCCTGCTCGCCGGCTCGCAACAGCGCGCTCTTCCACGCGGTCCGCGCCGGGCTCGGACAGTTCGGAATCATCACCCGCGCCCGCCTCGCACTCGTGCCTGCTCCCGCACAAGTCGTGCTCCACACGGTGCTCTACACCGACCTTTTCGGCTTCCTGAAGGATCTCGACCAGCTGACCGCAGACCCGCGAGTAGACGGCCTGCGTGCGCACTTTATCCCCAATGATCCGCAAGTGCTGGGCCGGATGTTCTCTGCCGAGCGCTGCGCCGGGGCCGAGCGCTCCCTCGCTGCGGCGGGCCGCTGGCTGCCGCGGCTGGAGATCACCAGCTATGGCGAGCCACCACAGACCCAGGCCACCGCGGTCGGCCCCCTGAGCTGCCTCTCCGACCTCAGCCAGCGGACGGTCCTTCCCTATCGCGAGTACGCAAGCCGCGTCCCCCCCATCATGCTCCGCGAGCAGCAGCAGGGGCCCTTGCCGCATCCCGAGGTCGCGCTGTTTGTGCCAGGCGACGCGGCGCCCCAGTTCCTCGCCCAGACCCTCGCTGGGCTTGATCCCGTGGATGTCGGCGGGGCCCTGCTGCTGGTGCCGCTCTTGCGGGCAGTGATCTCGACCCCGGCCTTCCGCTGCCCGCCCGGCGAGCGCTTCCTGCTGTTTACGGTGCTACGGTGTGCGCTGCCGGCCAGCGCGGACAACTGCGAGCGCCTGATCCGACAAAACGCTGCCATCGCCGAGCAAGGGCGTCGTCTGAGCGCAACCCGCTATGCCGCCGACTCGCTTACCTCACTGGCTGGAGCCGCCGCCTGGCGTGAGCACTTCGGCGCTGCCTGGGCGGAGCTCGCCGCGGCCAAGCAGCGCTTCGATCCGGACAACCTGCTCGCTCCCGGGCTGCAGATCTTTCCTCGGCCCGCTCTCGACCTGCAAAAGGCCTAGGAGCCAGCCCGCAGGATCTCCGTGGCAGCCCGCTGTCCTGACTCGATCGCTCCTTCCATCCAGCCCGCCCAGGGGGAGGTATGCTCGCCGGCGAAGTGGACCC